>Ga0224534_1000022_pt1 | contig 109458 bp, 85 predicted proteins | sample 714E12024metaG_FD_172012 | JGI IMG/M metagenome (GOLD analysis project Ga0224534, IMG submission 172012) | Peat soil microbial communities from Stordalen Mire, Sweden - 717 E1 20-24 | ecosystem: Environmental > Terrestrial > Soil > Wetlands > Peat | place: Sweden: Norrbotten County, Stordalen... | reverse complement strand
AACGGTTCTTGGTTACACTCTGTTGTCATAGGGCTGTCTCCCTTCGTTGGCCTAACTACTACTCGCTATAGCTGTTATGCCACGAAACGACAGCCTTTTTATTTTTTTGTTGAGAAATTAGGGTTAGTCGAACTTCAAGACGGCAGCAGGCGGGACTATCCGGCAAATGCCGATCCCTTCTACCCGGCTTGACTGACCAGTGACGGCACGTTTGCGGCCTGCGTCATCCGACCGTCCAGCATTCGCCAAATCCCCAGAGGATTTGCGTCCTTCAATTCTTGCGGCAACGCCTCGTCGGGAAATCCTTGATAACAGACCGGCCTCGTAAACCGGAAAATCGCCCGAGTTCCCACCGACGTGGAGCGCCCGTCCGAAGTCGAGGGATACGGGCCTCCATGTACCATGGCGTGGCACACCTCGACCCCGGTCGGGAACCCATTGAAGACGAGACGGCCGACCTTGCTCTCCAGAATTGCGAGCAAGCCGGCAAACTCACGGAGATCCTGCTCCGTGCCATGAATCGTCGCGGTGAGATGGCCTTCGAGCGAGCGGGCAATCTCAAAGAGCTGATCGCGGTTCGAGTGCCGCACGAGAAGCGTTGTGGGGCCAAAGATCTCCGCATCCAGGCGCGAGCAAAGAAACGCAGCCGCGTCGGTTTCAAAAAGCGCGGAGCTTACGGCAAACCCGGCACCCGGCGCCGCTTTCGGAGCCTCGGCAACGAGCGTGACGGCTGTGTCTGTCTTCCGCCCGGCGAGCGCCGAATCGTACGAGGAATAAATGCTCCTGGTCAGCAGATGGAACGGCGCCGATCCGGCGACCAGTTGCCGCAATTTTTCTGTAAACGCGGCGGCTTCGCTGCCGTGCGGAAGAAACACCATTCCCGGCTTGGTGCAGAACTGGCCAGCGCCCATGGTGAACGAAGCGTGCAGTCCTGCCGCAATGTTCTCGCCGCGTTCTCGCAGCGCGCCCGGCAAGATGAAGACGGGATTGGTGCTGCTCATTTCCGCGTAGAACGGAATTGGCTCGGGGCGCGCCGCTGCCACGTCCATCAACGCTCTTCCGGCGGCGCGCGATCCGGTGAAGCCGCCGGCTTTCACCAGAGGATGCTTCATCAAGGCCGTGCCAATCTGGGCGCCGCTGCCAAACAGAAGCGAGAAAACGCCTTCCGGCATAGCGCACTCCCGAACGCTTTCTCGAACCATCTGCCCCACAAGTTCGCTGGTGCCGGGATGCGCCGCATGCGCTTTCACAATGACGGGGTTTCCAGACGCCAGCGCCGAAGCGGTATCTCCTCCGGCAACGGAGAAGGCCAGCGGGAAGTTACTGGCGCCGAACACAACGACCGGGCCCAGCGGACGCAGCATGGAGCGAATATCGGGCTTGGAAGCGGGTTTGCGGCCGGGGTCGGCGCGGTCAATACGCGCGGCCACCCACGATCCTTCCTCGGCGACCTCCGCAAACAGTCGAAGCTGAGCGCATGTGCGCGCAGTCTCACCCTGCAAGCGCGCCTGGGGCAGAGCAGTCTCCCGCACCCCGCGCTCGATCACCTCGCCGGCAATGGACTCTATCTTCGCCGCAATCTTGCGTAAGAACGCGCCCCGCTCGCGCCCCGTGGTGCGGTTGTAGACCGCAAAAGCTTCCGCTGCGAGGCGGGCCGTGAGATCTACTTCTTCCGCGGTTGCCGGAACGAAGCCCGGCTGCAGACGTTGCCCCTTACTGGGATCGGTGGCATGGAGCGGCTCCCCGACACCCGTGCCTTCCCGAAACCCGATTAGCGACCGGCCTGAAAGTTTTATCATGCGCATCACACCTCATTTACGATTTGGCATCGCATAGTGGTTCACGGCTTGCGGCCGCGAACGCAATGCGTCACCGATGACTTTTTTCGTTTGCTCGAGCTCATCGCCCACCAACTGCAGTCGCGGCGGCCGCACACGGGAGTTCCCGATTCCAACTTCTGCCTGCACAAGTTTGATCAGTTGAACGAAGTTGAACACGGTGTCCATCCGCAACAAGGGCAAGAACCAGCGGTACAACTCAAACGCTCTGTCACTCTCGCCGTTCAAACCATAGTTAAAGAGGTCCACCGATTCGCGGGGCAGCGCATTCGCCAAACCGGCAACCCATCCTGTGGCCCCCACTCCGATGGCTTCCAGCACGGCATCATCCACACCAACCGATATATCCAATCGGCGGTCCATCAAGGCACGAATGGCAGAAACTCGCCTCGCGTCCGTGCTCGACTCCTTGACCGCATGAAAGTTCTCGTGTTCTTCCGCCAATTCCAGAATTTGCTCGGGAAGGAAATCAGTTCCGTAGGCAACCGGATTGTTGTAAAGCATGCAGGAGAGCGGCGTGGCTCGGAACACAGCAGCCACGTGGGTCTTCATCTCGCGCCAATCGCCCTTGTACACATAAGGAGGCAGCACCATCAGACCATCGCAACCCTGGCCAGCGGCTGTCTTCGCCAGCGCCACGGCCTCGGAAGTGGTGAGCGCCGAGATGGAGGCCACGACCGGTCCGCGCCCGTGAACCGCATCGACACAAGCGCGCAGAACATCCAGCTTCTCCTCGAACGACAAGGTAGCGCCCTCGCCCAGCGATCCGAGGGCTACGATTCCTGCGCAGCCGTTGTCCAGAAGCCAACGGCAGTGTCCCGACATGGAGTTGTGATCTACGCGAAGATCCTCATTAAAGTAGGTTGTGATAGCAGGGATCACGCCCTTCCAGTTCATCAAATACCTCCAGTTACTTGGTTGTGCTCCGGCGCTGGGCCGTCTGCAAATGCAGCCAGGCTTTCAACGCGGGCGGGGAAAATAGGCGGTCGAACCGAAGCCGGATTCCACTTCAAAAGAAATTGAGTCGCGGGTCCGCACACACGTCCCTGGCACGGGCCCATGCCACAACGAGTATGCAGCTTCGCCGCGCGCCAGGAAGTATGCTGGCGGAGCCGGGAATAGGGAACGTCCTCGCACCGGCAGACGATGGTCTCCGGGGCCGGCAAGCTTGTCAGTTCAGGCCGCAGGCGGAAGGTCCGGTCGAGAATGCTCGCGAAGCGCCGTGCTCTCTCGCGCTCACCAAACAGTTTTCTCGCCTCCGTCGCGCGCCCAGCCGCGGCGAGGCCGGCGATCTGCCCCTCGACGATCGATAACTCAACGCCGCCGATACCCGTTGGTTCGCCGGCGCAGAGAACTTTCGGAACTGTCGTTCTTTGGAGGTCGTCAACTTGCACGCAGCCGTTTTGAATCTGGCAGCCCAACAACAGCGGCAGTTCGATGTTGGAAACCAGATGAAATCCACAAGCGAGGTAGTCGCACCGGATGGTTTCAGATTTCCCGCCTCGCGAGACCGTTACGCTTTCCAGGGTCTGCCGTCCGTGTGCGGCAAGCGGCCAGCTGTTGGCGGCAAACGGAGTCCCGCCAAGCTCGGCTGTCAAGCGCAGCCCCTGAATGAGCTTTCCGTACGGTCCGAGCAATGACTGTCCCAACAATGACAGGCTGAACCGTGCCAGGTTGCCCCACGACGCCTGCTCACAGATCAACGGGATCTCGGCGCCGTGCTGACGCAGGCAGGCCGCAACCGCAAGCAGCAGAGGTCCGGTGCCGGCCACAACGACTCTCTTGCCGCGCATGGGCAGACCACACTTGACCATCGCTTGCAGACCACCCGCGCCCATAACGTTCGGCAAGGTCCAGCCGGGAAACGGCAGAAATCTTTCCCGCGCCCCCGTCGCCAGCACCAGATTCTCGCAGCGCAGTTCATGAACGTCGTCTGTTCCTTCGGCGAGCAGAACGGTTGCCTCGGGCTGGTCAAAAATCCTCATGCTACAGAGTGCTGTCACTCCCGCAGTTCGCAGCCGCTCGGCCCATCCCACTGCTTCCTTCGGTTGTCCGCCTTCAGACCCGCTCCGCCAGATCTGCCCGCCGAGGCTTGCATTGTCGTCGACGATACCCACACGGACGCCACACTCCGCCGCGCGGACGGCCGCAGCCATGCCCGCCGGTCCTCCACCGACGACGAGGACGTCGAACCGTGGTTGCAAATCCTTATTCATCTTTATCTCAGTCGGTTCTCACTTCCATGCCCGGTTCACAAAGAATCTGGCAACTCCGGCAGTGTGGTTTCCCATTGATCGCGACTCGGCACTCAAAGCAGGTCCCCATCCCGCACAATGGCCCGCGCGGCTCACCGCTCACGGAGGTTCGGCAGGCTTGCCCCGCGGCCACCACGGCAACCGCCACCGTCGTACCCGCGGGCACTGCGACCGGCGATCCGTTCACCATCAGCGTGACTGGGCTAAGCATGCACGTGCTCCTTCGCCGCACGCGATGGCAGGTATGGCTCAATCGGAATCGCCGGTCTTACCCCGGTGATTTGATCCACCAGAATTCGAGCTGTGCCGAGGGAAGCCGTTATTCCCAAACCCTCGTGTCCGGTAGCCAGGAATACAGACTTGTCGCCTGGCCAGGGACCAATCAAAGGCAGCTTGTCGGGAGTGGCAGCGCGAAATCCCGTCCACGTTCGGAGCGCCGACTTCGGTCCAAGGCCCGGCATGTATTGACGAGCGCGCTGCAGCATGCGCATAAGAATTCCGTGGTCCACTTCCTTGTGTTCCGCCCCGTACTGCCGGGATGAGCCGATGAGAACTTGCCCTGTCGGGCGAGGCTGCACGTTGAACGCAACCGAATAGCTGCTCACCGAGTGCGCGCTCTTCAGGTAACCGAGTTCCACCAACTGATGCCGGAGAAAACCGGGATAGCGATCCGTGATGACCAGGTGACCTTTCCGCTTTTTGATCTCAATCCCTGGTGTGAGATCTGCCGCGCCAGCTCCGGTCGCGTTCACAATGATCTGCGCGCTGATCTCCAATCTAGCGATCTCCAAAGCATCGTCCTTCAAAGCATCGCCCTTCAACCCATCGGCCAGCCGAACCCGTCCTTGTCCAATCTCCGCGACCGAGGCGCCCAGCCGGAGCGTCGCCCCATTCTTCTGTGCGCGGTCCATGAGAAAGCGGGCAGCACAAGGGGGATACAGAACCGCATCCTCTTTGACGAGGAGGCCGCCAGCCATGCCATCGCGCAGATTGGGTTCCAGCCGCTTCAAACTCTGCCCGTCGAGAACTTCCACCGGAACTCCCCGCTCCCGGTAGTAGTCCCACTTGCGCCACACCTCCGCCATCTCCTGTTCATCGGCCGCGACCCAAATCGTTCCGCACTGCTCATACTCGACATCCTCCGGAAGTTCAGCTCTCAACTCCTGCCACAGTTGCTGGGAATATCGCGTCAGCGCAAACTGCGCCTCGGAGTCGTCCATCGCGACGATGTGCCCCATCCCGGCAGCGGTGGCGCCTCCTCCGACGACCTCCGTGTCCACGACCACGACGCGCAGGCCGCGGCGCGCGAACTCGCACGCGCAGGCCGCTCCTACAATGCCCGCGCCCACTACGGCCACGTCGTACGCTCCACTGCTGGCTGCACTGCTCATGCCCGAATGCCCATGCACAGCGGATCCCGCGGATCGAGCACAAGTTCGGACTCGGCAGTCACGAATGCGGACCCCTTGATGCTGGGAAACACCTTGCCATCCCGCAGCGTGATGCTGCCTTCGAAAATGCTCCCGATAATACTCTCCTGCTTCCAGGTTTGACCTTCGCGGATCTTGCCGTCGGCGTAGAGGCAAGCCAGTTTGGCGCTGGTCCCGGTACCGCAGGGAGAACGATCGTAGGTTTTCCCGGGACAAAGCGCGAAGTTCTTGCTGTCGACTCCCGGGATCTGGGACGGGCCGAAGAGCTCGACATGGTCAATCTCCTTGCCGTCGTCGCCGGCGATGCCATGCTCGCGGAGCGCCAAGCGAATTGCCCAAGTGAAACTGGTCAGCGCTTCAACATTCTTGAGCGCCAGATCCATGTGGTGGTCGCGCACCAGGAAAAACCAGTTTCCACCCCAGGCAACATCGCCGTACACTCGGCCGTATCCCGGCACCTCGACGGCGACGTTTGCAGCCGTGCGATAACTGGCGACGTTATTGACGGTGACCTGGCCACCTTCGTGCAAAACCGCGCTCACCGCCCCCACCGGTGTCTCGATCCTGTGCTCGCCGGGCCCGATGCGTTTCATATATGCCAGGGTGGCAACCAAGCCGATCGTCCCGTGCCCGCACATTCCCAGATAGCCGACGTTGTTAAAGAAGATGACACCAGCGGCGCACGAAGATTTCTCGGGATCGCACAGGAGCGCGCCAACCATAACGCCGGAACCCCGCGGCTCGTTGACAACCGCGGAGCGGAAACCGTCGTGCTGTTTGCGAAAGCGCCCCAGCCGATCCGCAAGCGAACCCTTGCCAAGATCGGGACCGCCGCTCACGACCAGCCGTGTCGGCTCACCCCCGGTATGGGAATCAACGACCCTTACCCGGCAACACTCTTCCCCGGTCATCATTCGTTATTCGTTCCGATCCTCTAGACCCAGAATGCCACCGAACAGGAGAAAATGCCCCACATCTTAATCGACTAGGTACCCCCGTATCTTATGGATACAATATGCAATCGTCAAACCCCATTCCTTCTCAAGGCGGACGCCGTGACCGTTCTTGGATAAAACATGCGCTATAGTAGATGCTGTCCCCGGTCGAGTTAGTCGCACTCCCCGGGATGCAAAGCTCTAACGATGAATTTGGAAACCGCATCTGATTCGCCGATTCCGCGACAGTCGCTCCCTTCCGCAGTGGCCGACAAGCTGCGCGACCAGATCATTCGAGGAGAGATCCCGGAGGGCGCTCAACTCCGGCAGGACGCCATTGCGGCGCAATATAAGGTCAGCCGGATCCCGGTCCGTGAAGCTCTCCGGCAGCTCGATGCCGAGGGCCTGATCACAATTCTCCCGAACCGAGGCGCGGTCGTGCCGGTATTGTCTCCCGATGATATTGAAGAGCTCTTCTCGATTCGCGCGCTGCTCGAGCCGGAGGTCTTGAAGCTCTCCATTCCGCTCCTCACTGAAGAGGATTTTTCGAAAGCGGAATCACTCCTGCGCAAGTATGTGGGTGAACTCCGTCGCGACGATCATGTCTCGGCGTGGGGGCGATTGAATTCGCAGTTCCATTCCATCCTGTACTCCCGCGCGAACCAGCCGCGTTTCCTGGCGATCATCCGCAACGTCAACAACACCGGCGAGAGATATACCCGGCTGCAGTTGTACCTGACTCACGGCATAAAACGCGCCAATGAAGAGCATCGCGAGATTCTGACGTTGTGCCGCAATCGCGACGGGGCAGCCGCCTGCAAGCTGCTGCGCCAGCATATCCAACATGCGGGACAATCCTTGAAGGAACTCCTGCAGGAGCGGCGCGCGGCGGCGCAAGAAGCCTCCGCCGGCGCCGAGCAGCCGTCCCGCTCTTGATACTCAGTGGATCGGCGTTACGGCAGTAGCGGCTGACAGCCGCGGCAGCATCCTTTAACGGACAATCGGCGCGTGACCCCATCCCACACGGAGGGACGTACTGCACCCGCACTCTCTGCTGTGACCTGCCGCTCAGAATCGATAACTGTTTGAAATTGCAGGCTACGGATTTTGACCTGGGGTGTGCTCAATCGCACTTAAGGACTTGCTTATTGAATTTCCAACGAACCACGGCCCCTGGCCTGCCTCCACTCCAGGGGGAGATGTGCCTCTAATGAAAATTGCTTGAACAGACGATGGAGAGTTGAAGAGGCTGAACTGGCTATTCTCCACGAAATGAGAATTCACTCACCCAAGGAAGGCACGTTTCAAGAGGCGCGAGCAGGCAGGCAGGCAGCGGCGAGCGGCTCTTTGTCCGGCGGGAGTCACTCCCTATTTGGAAAGGAACGGCAGCGATGAGCGACAACGATAGCGATATCGTCAAGGATTTCCTGGTCGAGAGCTACGAGAACCTGGACCGGCTGGACCGGGACTTGGTCGGCCTGGAGAAAAACCCACACGATAAAGAAGCGCTGGCTGGCGTGTTTCGCACCATTCACACCATCAAGGGCACCTGCGGGTTCCTGGGTTTCAACAAACTGGAAAAGGTTGCGCACGTTGGGGAGAACCTGCTGACCCGCCTGCGGGACGGCCAGCTCACGCTCAATCCGGAACTCACCACGGCGCTGCTGGGCATGGTGGATGCGGTCCGCCAGATGCTCAAGGAAATCGGATCGACGGGTCGGGATGGCGAGATCGACTATCCGGAACTGCGGGAAAACCTGACGCGGCTGCAACAAGCCGGCGCGGCCGCCGAATCGGCAGGGCGCGAAGAGGTTCCGTTACCCGCGCCGGAGGAGGCGATCCCGCCCGCAAGCCCGGAAGGCATTCCTTCGAAAGACATGGCGTTGTCTCCCGCTTCTGTAGCGAAGAAGCCCCCTGCCAAGAAAGCACCCAAGGCTGCCAAGATCCAGCCGGCCCAGGGAACAATTGGTAGCCAGGCTGTAGAGCCGGCGCCCGCGCACGCCGAGGAGCCGGGAATCGCCAAGCGCGAGGACGCCGCCGCAGTTCCGCAAACCCCGGAATCCCGGCATCACGACACGGCAGCGGAGACCATCCGCGTCGGGATCAGCGTGCTGGACAAGCTGATGACTCTGGTCGGCGAGCTGGTGCTGGCGCGCAATCAGCTTCTGCAAATCTCGAACACGGTGGAAGACGCCAGCCTGCAAGCCGTTTCCCAACGGATGAACCTCATCGCCACCGAACTGCAAGAAGGCGTCATGAAGACCCGCATGCAGCCCATCGGAAACATCTGGAGCCAGTTCCCGCGGACGGTGCGCGACGTGGCGCTCGGTTGCGGCAAAGAGGTGGGCATCGAGATGGAGGGCAAAGAGACCGAGCTCGACAAGACCATCATCGAGGCGATCAAGGATCCGCTCACCCATCTGGTGCGCAATTCCGTCGATCATGGCGTCGAACTTCCCGAAGACCGCGTCAAGGCCGGCAAGCGCCGGAGCGGACGGTTGATCCTGCGCGCCTTTCATGAAGGTGGGCAGGTCAATATCGAGATCACCGACGATGGCGCGGGCTTGAACGCGGACCGCATCCGCAAGAAGGCGGTCGAACGCGCCGTGATCACCGCCGAACAGGCGGCACGCATGACCGAGCGGGAAATCTTCAATTTGATCTTCCTGCCCGGATTCTCCACCGCGGAAAAGGTGACCAACGTATCCGGCCGCGGCGTCGGCATGGATGTGGTGAAGACGAATGTCGAAAGAATTGGCGGCACGGTAGACGTTCAGTCCAGCCTCGGCCGTGGCACCACGGTGCGGGTAAAGATCCCGTTGACTCTGGCCATCATCCCCGCGCTGGTGGTGACCTGCGGCGGCGATCGCTACGCCATCCCGCAGGTCAGCTTGCTCGAACTGGTGCGGCTCGAGGCCGACAAGGTGGCGAAGGGCATCGAATTGGTCCATGGCGCACCGGTCTACCGGCTGCGCGGACGGCTCCTGCCTTTGGTCTATCTCAATCGGGAGCTGAAACTTGCCGCCGATGCGCGCCCAGCGAAGGAACAGGACGGCGCTGTCAACATCGTTGTCCTGCAAGCCGATGAGCGGCAATTCGGGCTGGTGGTCGATCAGATCAACGACACCGAAGAAATTGTAGTGAAGCCGCTGCGCAAACAGCTCAAGACGGTAAAGACGTTTGCCGGATCGAGCATCATGGGTGACGGTAAAGTCGCGCTCATCCTGGACGTGCTCGGCCTGGCGCAGCGGGCCAGCGTGGTCACGGAAACCAGGGATCGCGCCCTGGCTGGAAAAGCCACGGAAGTGGCGGGCACGGCGGGAGAGAAGCAAACCTTCCTGCTCTTCGCGGGCCCAGGCGATTCCCGCATGGCCATACCGCTCAGCACGCTGGCGCGCCTCGAGGAGTTTCCCGTGTCGCAAGTGGAAATGTCGGGCAGCCAGTGGGTGACGCAGTATCGCGGCCATATCCTGCCCTTGGTCCGCCTCAATGTCGTGCTCGAAGAGCGCCGAAATAAGTTGCGCGCCATGCAAGCTCCGCCCACGGCCGATTCGGCACCGATTCAGGTGCTGGTGCTGCATCACGATGGGCGCTCCTTCGGCTTGGTCGTGGAACGGATTCTGGACATTGTCGAGGACCGGGCGGACGTGAGGTCGGCGTCAACCCGGGCGTCGGTTCTCTATTCCGTCTTGATTGGGGACCGGGTCACGGAATTGCTCGATATCCCGGCGATTCTGCGCAGCGCGGATTTGAGCGCGGCGCAGCCCGGCCTGGCGAGAGCAGCGGAGGTTGCGAATTAAGCCATGGCCAACACTTCACAATTTTGCACTTTCTACTTGGACAAGCTGCTGTTCGGCGTGGAATTGAAAGGCGTCCAGGAAGTCATTCGCTCGCTGGATATGACCAAGGTCCCGCTGGCGCCTGCGGTAGTCAGCGGGCTCATCAACCTGCGCGGCCAAATTGTCACGGCGGTCGATCTGCGTCGGCGGCTGGAACTGGACCTCCGGCCGGCGGACATGCTGGCCATGAACGTCGTGGTGCGCTCCGAGGACGGTGCCGTCAGCCTGCTGGTGGATGAAATTGGCGATGTGGTCGAGGTCGAGGAAGACACCTTCGAGCCGCCGCCCGAAACCTTGCGCGGCTCCGTCCGCACCATGATCCTTGGTGTCCACAAACTGACTGACCGGCTCATGCACGTGCTCGACATCGAAAAAGCCTGTCAGATGACGGATGTGGTGGAAACTGCGGTGGCTGGGCGATAGCTGGCTTTGCCACCCGACAAGCGCTGCATCGGTCGCGCCCGTGCGGTCCGCGGGCCATGGGTTTACTGATTTTGAATTTGAAAACTGGGGAGAAGAGGAAATGAAACTGACACTGGGAAAGAAACTGGGACTGGGCTTTGGAGTAATCCTCGCCTTGATGGTTCTCAGCGCTACGATGAGCTACCTACAGTCGTCCGACATCAAGCAAAGCCAGGACCGCGCACTCGATCTACGCTTCCCCACGATCGTAACCGCAACAAAGTTGCAGCGGGACATGAATGGGTCAACGAACAAAGGTCGCGAAGTTATTCTCGCAACAGAACCGGTCCGGAAAGAGGCAGCGAAGAAGTTGTTCGAGGGAGCTTGGAGCGCTGTCGAAAAGGACATCGCAGAGATGGACGAACTTGCTCCCAAATGGACGCTTCAGGAAAACCGTGACCGTCTGGCTGAGGTGAAGCAGCAACTTCCGTCGCTCCGCTCCGCGCAGGAGGCTGCGATGAATTATGCGGCAGGCGGCGAGCGCGATGCTGTCATTAAGGCGGGTCACGAATACGCCGAACAGGCTACGCCGATCAATGAGGCCATCAAGAAATCCCTCGGAGGAATGGAGGACTCGTTCGCCACCCTAGTGGACAAGAACAAGGAAGAATTGCGTGCGGACAACCGCTCGCTAACCCTCACCATGGCAGTAACCACTTTCGCCGCCCTGAGCATTGGCATTTTCGTCGCCATTTTCCTGAGCCGTGGCATTGCGGGCGCAACTCAGTCCGTGCTGGTCCAGGCCGAAGCCATCGCCGACGGCGACTTGACCCGGGACGATTTGAAGGTCCGCAGCCGGGACGAACTGGGCGACCTGACCACGGCGATCAATAAGATGAGTGGCAGTCTGAAACGGATGATCCTCGCCATCACGGAAAATGCGGTGCACGTAGCCAGCGCCAGCGAGGAACTGAACAGTACCAGCCAGCAAATTACCGCGAACTCGGCGCAAACCTCGGCTCAGGCCGACGTGGTTTCGAAGGCGGCCGAGACGGTCAGCCAGAACCTTCAGACCGTCGCCACTGGCGCCGAAGAGATGGGCGCCAGCATCAAGGAGATCGCCAAGAACGCGACCGAAGCCGCGAGAGTGGCCACCGCCGCCGTTAAAGTCGCCGAAACCACCACTGCCACCGTGTCCAAGCTGGGCGATTCTTCGACCGAGATCGGGCAGGTCATTAAGGTCATCACTTCCATCGCCCAGCAGACTAACCTGCTGGCCTTGAACGCCACCATCGAAGCCGCCCGCGCGGGCGAGGCTGGCAAGGGTTTTGCCGTGGTCGCCAACGAAGTGAAAGAACTGGCCAAGGAAACCGCCAAAGCTACCGAAGACATCAGCCGCAAGATCGAAGCGATCCAGACGGACACGAACGCGGCGGTGGACGCGATTGCATCGATTTCAGGAGTCATCAACCAGATCAACGATATCTCGAACACGATTGCCACGGCGGTCGAGGAGCAGAACGCGACCACGAACGAGATGTCGCGCAACGTGAGCGAAGCGGCGACCGGCAGCAACGAGATCACCAGCAACGTTGCGGGAGTGGCGGAGGCGGCGCAGAGTACGACGCACGGAGCCACGGAGACCCAGAAAGCGTCGCAGCAACTGTTGGAGACATCGGCCGAACTTCGCCGCCTGGTCGAGCAATTCAAGATCAACGCTGGCGAAAACGGCCGCGAGAACCGCGCGGCATCGACTCAAGAGCGGAGCAGGGCGGCGCGCGCCGGGGCATAGGCAGACCGAAACAGGCTCGGATGGTCGATTTAACAGCATCACCGAAAAAAGGGGAAAACAGATGTTCAACAACCTGAAACTTACGCCGAAAATCGCGGGGTCGATCGCGATCACGCTGCTCGTCACCTCGAGTGTGGGTTTCTTCATCACACAAAACCGCATCAACAAGCAAGCCCAGGACGCGTTCGTAGATAAGCTGCGGAAAACCGATGGGATGGCCGGCGCGGTACGCACCTACTTCTCCGCGAATGTGGACGTCTACGTTCCCAATCACGAGTTTAAGCAAGTTAAGCAGGTTCCGGTGGTTGTCGCCTGGAATATTGCCCGTGACTATGCCGAGTCTCAGGGCATGAAGTTCTCGACTCCTTCTTTGCATCCCCGCAACCCGCAGCATGCCCCGGACGATTTTGAACGCGAGGCACTCGCAAGCTTTGAGAGCAACAGCGACCTGAAGGAGTACTTCAAGCGCACGGTGGTCGGTGGTCAGGAAGTGATGCGCTACGCCCAACCGGTACGTTTGACAGCGGACTGCCTGTTTTGCCATGGCGATCCAGCAGGATCGAAGGACCCGCTCGGTTACGTAAAAGAGGGCATGAAGGCAGGCGATTTGAGGGGAGCATTTGTGGTTACCGCGCCTCTCACGGCGGTGCAGGAAGCGGCTATGGGGAACAGCCTAGCCCTTTTGCTATTGGGCGTTGTGACGATGCTTTTGGCAGTGGCGGTTGTCTTTTTCTTAGTCCGACGCTTCGTGGTTAAACCAGTTGCGGAGGCAGCGGCTTTGGCAAACCAAATCGCCAACAACAATCTAGCCGTGGCTGACATCAAAGTCCGCGCTCACGATGAGATCGGCGAGGCAGGAGCCGCGCTCAACAAGATGAAAAACAACCTTCATAAGGTGATTCAGTCCATTGCCGGTTCGGCGGTGCAGGTAGCCAGTGCAAGCGAGGAACTGGATGCCACCAGCCAGCAAATCACCGCCAACTGCGAGGAAACCTCGGCCCAGGCCGACGTGGTTTCGAAGGCGGCCGAGACGGTTAGCCAGAACCTTCAGACCGTCGCCACTGGCGCCGAAGAGATGGGCGCCAGCATCAAGGAGATCGCCAAGAACGCGACCGAAGCCGCGAGAGTGGCCACCGCCGCCGTTAAAGTCGCCGAAACCACCACTGCCACCGTGTCCAAGCTGGGCGATTCTTCGACCGAGATCGGGCAGGTCATTAAGGTCATCACTTCCATCGCCCAGCAGACTAACCTGCTGGCCTTGAACGCCACCATCGAAGCCGCCCGCGCGGGCGAGGCTGGCAAGGGTTTTGCCGTGGTCGCCAACGAAGTGAAAGAACTGGCCAAGGAAACCGCCAAAGCTACCGAAGACATCAGCCGCAAGATCGAAGCGATCCAGACGGACACGAACGCGGCGGTGGACGCGATTGCATCGATTTCAGGAGTCATCAACCAGATCAACGATATCTCGAACACGATTGCCACGGCGGTGGAAGAGCAGAACGCGACCACGAACGAGATGTCGCGGAACGTGAGCGAAGCGGCGAGCGGCAGCAACCAGATCACCAGCAACGTTGCGGGGGTGGCGGAGGCGGCGCAGAGTACGACGCACGGAGCCACCGAGACCCAGAAAGCGTCGCAGCAACTGTTGGAGACATCGGCCGAACTTCGCCGCCTGGTCGAGCAATTCAAGATCAACGCCGGCGAAAACGGCGCGGCCGCGAGTCAAGCGCGGAGCAGGGCGGCGCGTGCAGGCGCGTAAGCTCGACCCAGCCTCTGGCTGCTTGGTGCTTTGTACCTGAGTGTTTCCGGCTGCGATCCGTTGGCCGGTTGTCTCGATCGTGAAACGGACAGACACGAGTTGCTATGGCGCCCATTCGCATTCTGGTGGTGGATGATTCGGTGGTGATTCGCCGACTACTTTCGGACACCTTGTCGGGAGACCCTGCGCTGGAGGTAGTTGCTACAGCCAGCGACGGGCGAATCGCCCTGGCGAAGATTTCACCGCTTAAACCCGACCTGATCACCCTCGACATCGAAATGCCGGTGATGGACGGCCTGGAAACGCTTCGGGCAATACGCAAGTTGTATCCCAAATTGCCGGTCATCATGTTCAGCACGCTCACCGAACGCGGAGCGGCGGCGACGCTCGATGCGCTCTCGCTCGGAGCGTCGGACTATGCCACAAAACCTACCAGCACCGGCAGTCCCGCGGTCGCGCTCGAGCGCATTCGCATTGAACTTGTCCCCAAAATCAAGGCGCTGTGTGGCGTAGCCCCCTTGAAACTTCTTCCGCTGCCCAGATCCCGTCCGGCGTTGAAGGTTCGGGTACGGTCTAACCCACGCATCGAAATTGTGGCCATCGGCACTTCGACCGGCGGCCCGAACGCTTTGGCCGAAGTCTTACCGCGGATCCCGAACGACTTTCCTGTCCCGATTGTCGTGGTGCAGCACATGCCGCCAATTTTTACCCGCCTGCTGGCGGAACGGCTTGCCAGCCATTCCGCTATTCCCGTGGAAGAGGGCAGTGTGGGCGTACTTCTCTCACCGGGGCACGCCTGGATCGCGCCGGGAAATTTCCATATGAAAGTGATCCGCGCGGGCGTTTCCTGGCGTCTGAACCTGAATCAGGAACATCCGGAGAATTCCTGCCGCCCGGCGGTCGATGTATTGTTCCGCTCGGTGGCGGCGGCCTACGGCGCCAACGTTCTCGGAGTCGTGATGACCGGCATGGGCTCAGACGGTGTGCTCGGAGCGCAAAATATTCGCGATGCCGGCGGAGACGTGATCATCCAGGACGAGGCTTCCTCCGTCGTCTGGGGGATGCCTGGCCTGGTACACGCCTCAGGACTGGCCGATGCCGCTTATCCTCTCGATCACTTGGCGACGGAGATCACGCGCCGCGTGCTGCAGAGCCGTGCTTTTCGCGCCCCACTTGACTTGACGACTCATTCCACCGTGGAGCCTCCGGCAAAATGACAATCGTCCCTCAACCCCCTGTCGCGCAACCGGCCCCGAACAAGAGCGCCGAAACTGTTGACCCTGTGTACCGGCAAATCCGCGACCTGGTATACAAGGTTTCGGGTATCTACAAAGCCGAGGAAAAACTCTACCTCCTAGCCGACGGCTGCGCACGCCGAATGAAACAGACGGACGCGCGCACTCCACGCGAGTACTGGGACCGTCTCACCGCGGCGCCATCCCGCGATGCGGAACTCAGGGAACTGCTGAACGAAATCACCATCGGCGAGACCTGCCTGTTCCGCAGCCAGCCGCAGCTCGACGCGCTGCGGAAAGTAATCCTCCCGGAGATCGTGACGGAAAAAGTCAAGCAGGTCACCAAGAGGTTGCGCATCTGGAGCGCGGGCTGCTCTACCGGCGAAGAGTCCTATACGTTGGCGATGAACATGCTTGAGGAAAGCGAACGCCTGCTGAAGGGCTGGACGGTGGAGATTCTCGCCACCGATTTGAACGACCGTTCGGTGGAAACCGCCAAGGCCGGCATCTACGGCGACTATGCGCTGCGCAACACCAGCGATCTCTACAAGCGAAAGTACTTTTCGACCGTCGATGAGAAGAGGCTGCAAGTACGCCCCGAGGTGAAAAAGCTGATCGCGTTCAGCCGTCTGAACCTGCAGGACGACTCCAAGATGCTTTTCATGAAGGGTATGGATCTGATTTTCTGCTGCAATGTGCTGATCTATTTTGACGGCGCCTCGAAGTCGAAAGTAATTAACCACTTTTTCAGCGACCTTAATTTCGGCGGCTATTTCTTTCTCGGAACCTCGGAATCGTTGATGAAATTGAATGACCAGTTTCACCTCGTCCATTTTCCCGGAACCATCGCGTATTGGAAACCATCCCTGAGCAGCGGCAAATTATGACCACATCCGTCAACCGAACGATTCGCGAGCGTGTGCAGCGCATCGAAACCATGCCCGCCATCCCAGCGGTTTTTCTTCCCTTGCTGAGGTTGTTGAACAATTCCGTGGACGAAGTGAAGTTGGACGAAGTGGTACGCCTGATATCTTATGACGGCGCCATTGCTGCCCAATGCCTGCGCGTAGCTGGCTCCCCCTTGTTCGGCATGGCGCAGCCGCCCAAATCGATCAAGGGAGCGGTGATTAGCCTGGGCCTGCGTCGCGTCGAAACCATTCTTCTCACCTGCTGTCTGGGGCAGGCTTTTCCGGCGAAAAAGTGGGCGCTGGATCCCGCCGTATTTTGGAGACATTCGCTGGGGTGCGCCATGGTGTGCCGGAAATTCAGCGAGAAGTTAGCCGCTGCGGATCATGAGAAGGCATACATGGCGGGGCTTCTGCATGACATAGGGTTCATGGTGAACTGCCTGGCTTTTCCCAAGGAATTCGCCATGGCGATGGAGCGCGCTTGCCAGGAGGAGGTTCCGCTGCACGAGGCAGAACATTCCACCATGGGATTCACGCACTGTGAGACCGGTCGCGTTCTGGCTGAAAAATGGAAACTGGCCGACGACATCATCGCAGTGATCGCACATCATCATGGCGTCGGGCAAAGCCAGAAGTCGCAGCCGCTGGTGGCTCTGGTGCACTTGAGCGACCTTCTCTGCCGCACGCGCGGCCTGGGTTACGGATACTATGAGCGGCGCATGGTGGATTTGATCGCCGACCCCGCATGGGCCATTCTCTTGCAGGAACACCGCGATCTCGAAGGTGTGGACCTGGTGCGTTTCACCTTTGAACTCGATGAAGCTGTTGGGGAAATCCATGCCCTGGTTTCTACGGTATTCGGGTTGGCCCCGGCGACGGCGCGCACCTGAGATCGGCGCCGAAGAGGTCGCGCGGGCCACGGACTCCTCTGTGAAATGACCACAAATATCAGACTCTAATCTAGCATCGCGAGAGAGCTCCAGCAGGCATCCCCGGGGTTCCGCAAAAAGTTCCGCCCGGGTGCGGCAGGCGACCTTCACGATTAGCTCTGGATCTGGAGGGAAACAATCATGGGCATGCTTTCAAACAGCAGCCGGACCTGAAGGCCAGGGGACTCTGCCTGGGAATGCAGACTATAGTCGTTGCCGGTGATTACTGTGGGCGGGGAGAGCATGCAGCCTTCCGAGAGACCGGAAATCTTGTTCTTGAAATTACCAGCCACCATATTGCAAATTTCGCCGAGCGCGTCCGACATCTCTTCTGAACCAACCTTGTGCAGTTCCACGCCGAGCATTTTGGAAGTCATGAGCGCGGCCGCCCCATCCTCGCAGCGGACGCTGAGCACGCCGCATAGTTGCCCCGCCAGTCCCACCATGGCAGTAACGTTCAGGTTTGTCTCCTCCGCGGTTTCTGGTAGGGTCAGTCGGCTGCCCAGCATGAGCTCGAAGACTTCCCGCGCCGCCACTTCGAGCAGCGGAATCCAACTCTCGTGGCTGCCGCTGGCTGCATGCAACTCATTTGCCGATTTCATGATTTACCTCCCAGAACCGGGACGACATGTTCCTTCACTTGCTGCGGCGTGAAAGGCTTGCGGATGTAGCCGCGAGCGCCGCAGGACAAGGCCTGTACCACATGAGACTCGCTGCCCTCGGTCGTAATCATGACCACAGGCACGTCTTTCGCGTTCGCGACTCCCGGAAGCTGCTTGATAAACTCCAGTCCGTCCATGACCGGCATATTGATGTCACAGAGGATTAGATCGACTTGGTTTTCCTGGAGGACAACAAGCGCGTCGGCTCCGTTCCCAGCCTCGAATACCTTGCTCAGATCAATACCCGCCTGGCGCAGCGAACGTTCCACGATTTTCCTCATGACCGAGGAGTCATCCACGATGAGGGCACGTATGCTCATGAGAAAGTGCTCATTCCGCGCAGGGGGAATGCCTGTCGCTTGTTCCGCTTGCGCCCCCTTCTTGGCTCATCGGCCACGGAGGGACTGGACTTTAGGCCAGCGCAACCGCTCGCATTGGCGAGGTCTGCATCGATATGAAGAACATCGCAGCCCTTCCAGCAGGCTGCGGAAAACGCTTGGGCTTCGTATCAGGACATTCGCTTTACCGATACCGTAAGTTCTTCGAAATCAGATGCCCCTTTAGGGGCTGGGCATCGGCAGCCGACTTGTTCGGTAGCCTTCTAGAACTTGTCTGGCTCTGCTATCATCCTTCATGCGACCGCTTGGATGAGAGCAGGCTGGAGATTAGCCGCAATCCCTTTCTGGTATTCTTCCCGGTCCAAACCTAATGGGGAAGACGGATCTCGACAAATGGCAACTTTTTTTCTGACGAAGTGACGGGTTCGATTGATTCGGTCTCACCCAGGCATGTGTTCGAGACCAGGATTCGGATTCGTCTCGAGCGGTGCGGCAAGAAACTTAGCCTGCAGGGCTGGGCGCGCGATCTCAGCGAAAGTGGCCTGGGGGCATTCGTTGCCGAGGCGCTGCTGCTCGGCGAGTTCGTTACGCTCGAAATCCCGGTGCTGGACTCCGACAAACAGGTGATCCCGGCGGAAGTTGTTCGCGCACTGGGAACCGAGTACGGATTTCAGTTCACGGCGCTGAGCTCTGAGCAACGCCGGCAGATTCAGGCGACGCTGAGAGAACGTCCGGCGATTCCCCACTGCGGCGCGGGACAATGACTCCAGCAGGTTGCGGAAAAAGCTCCAATCCAAAATGTGCCGCGGAAAGTTTCAGGCAATCGGTTGCAACGCTTCCGAGAGCGCTTTCTTGCCAATCCTGAGGTGGGGTTGCTGCCTCCCGCTCTGGCCGGGAGGGTTTATGAGATGGGCAACTCGACGGCCGTCAAAGAACTACACTTTCAATCGACCGCCGCGGGCTCGCTCGGGCTGTCAATGTCGGATAGCCCATATAGAAAACAAAGGTCGGCTGCCACGCAGCATCAGCTATGACATCGCCAAGCAGGCCCGCCCGCCGTGCCTGTTTCCCCAGCGCCTTCTCATGGTCGATCATTTCTACTGCCTCATTGCAGGGCCGTCCTGCCAGGCCACGAGCCGTTGCCAACAAATGCGCCCGTTGCCAAATTCGCCCTGCGCGTAAACAGTATTCCCGGTCGTAACGGTCATGCACCGCAATGATGCCAATCAGGGGAGCGCTCAGCATCAGATTCGAATACCCGCCCATCGCCCCTCGCGATGCCGCCCATTTCAGCATCCACAAGGGCATCATCTTGGAAACTGCAGTCGCGATCGGGGGCATCCCGAAGGCATCAATCGTAAGGCCATCGCGAAATTTCTGGACTGAACTCCAGTGGATCCGAATCCATCGCTGGCTACCACGATCAACCTCTGGGTCAGAATAGATTTCGGTGTTCGCCGCGGAGCTTATTTCCACGATCTTTTTTCGGTCTGCCTCTGCCGTGAAGAGAAAAATCTTGACGTCTGGTTCGTCGCTGGCCAAGCCGCTCAGAGTGTCGACGAACTGGGGCGGGATCGGTTTCTGCGGGCTATAGGTACTGCGGTTCGTATGACGCCGCGGGATCGCATCGTATAGCTCGCTTTCCTCGCGGTTGCCCGCGACGAGGTCTACGTGCGCCACCAGCTCCGGTTTGGGCTCGGCGGGAATCGGCGCAAGCTTTGCTGGAACGAGCGTCACCGTGGGCGCGTAGCCATTGGCAGCTGCAGCCAGCATCAGGTTCTCGAGAGCGCAGCCCATCCCAATGTGCTCTTCTCGCAGATAGGGATCGAGCGCCCCGACATTTCTCTTGGTGTCGATATACAACTCAATCGACGAATTCATCACTTTGAAAAGCCAGGGCTGCGCGTTGTGCGGGCTTGCGGCTAGAATCGCAGCGCGCACCAGCGCGAGGGTTCCAGCGTTTGAATTCTTGCGCCAGTCTTTCCATGGTTCGTAAGCCGGCCCTTCACCGACGCTGAAGACGCCCTGGTCGTAGGCGCGCCAGACTCCACTTCCCACAACCACGACGGTCACAGCACCCGCACCCTTCAGGAATGATCTGCGTTGCATGGAGCACCTCTCGCCTGTGCCTCGTCTCGCGAAGGCAATGACGAAGCACGCTCACCCAGACTCTCGCGCACCTTCGCAAGTTCGATCCCAAGTGCATTGCTGCGGCGTTTATCACCGGGCAAACAATTATCGTCGATGGTGGAGCGATAGCATAGCTGCAGGGCCGCGTGCTTACCGGGCCCTCTCAGTTGCAACGGGCGTGGAGCTGCCGCCCGGCAGCGCCTCACTGACGTTATAGCGAATCCGGAGTTACTGTGACCGCAGACAGCCTGCCGAGCTGTGTTCGGCTTGGACGCGCGAGAACGCCCGTCCCTACACGACAAAGAGCATGACAGCCTCCACCGCTGCGGCCAATCAATTCAGGTCGCAGCGGTGGCGCCGTCATGGAAGCAGGAACAGAGCTGGGAGCGCTTGTCAAGGACCTAAATTGTCACTCGTTTCAATCGCTCGCCAGCACGTTCGTTGCTACGAGCTCCTGATGATGATCTTGCCGCCGCCGTCACCTTGGCGCCGGGGCGACAGCCGCGCCCCACACTGGGCGCGTGGCCTGTTCAATCTGCTTCCGTAGTTCCGCCGCCGTTAGAGACGATGCCCCGCTCGCGCTTGGCGCCGCCGCGGGGTCGAACCGACTGCGGAAGTCCTTCAGCTCGGCTACCATCTCGCCGCAACTCTGGTAGCGGGTGGCCGGATCTTTCGACAGCGCGCGGTAGATCACGCGCAGCAGATCGAGCGGCACTTCGTCCATCGGCAGCGGCGGCTCGTTTAGGATTGCGAAAATTGTCGCCGCCGCCGTATCCCGCTGAAACGGATTCTTCCCCGTGACCATCTCCGCCAGCACGATCCCCAACGACCATATATCGGTGCGCTGGTCCACCAGCTTTCCGATCGTCTGTTCCGGCGACATGTAGCCGATGGTGCCGGCGGTGCTTATGCTTTGCGTGCTGCCGGTCGATGACGTCAGCCGCGCCAGCCCGAAGTCCACGATCTTCGCCGCTCCACTCTGCGTCAGGATGACATTGGAAGGCTTGATGTCGCGATGCACGACCGTGCCGGCGTGAGCAGCTGCTAGGCCCTTCCCAATCTGGATGGCGATGTCGACCGCTTCGGCCACCGGAAGAGGACCGCTGCGCATCTTCTGCGCCAGCGTTTCCCCCGCGTAATACGCCGTTACGATAAAGGAGCGGCCGCTGCCGGTTTCCTCCAAGCCGTGGATCGCGCCGATGTTGGGATGGTCGAGCGAAGACGCCGTCCGCGCTTAGCGCAGAAACCGCTCTTTGTCGTCGCTGCTTGAAGCCACGTGTTCGGGAAGGAACTTCAGCGCGACCGTGCGCTCCAGCTTGACATCGAGCGCGCGGTATACCACGCCCATGCCCCCGGCTCCGGCCAGGCCGAGGATTTTGTAGTTGCCGACGAGATCTCCCGCGGACAAAGTAGCGGTTGAATCAGACACCCAGCGTCCCCCAATGGCGATCAACGCCAACCCCAATGCCCGCAGCGATTGCCGGTACCAGGATGGGATGAATCTGGTTCCGAGCCACGATCATATGCGCTACCGCATTTTTTTCCACCAAGAAAATAGCCAGAACTGCACGCGATGCCAAATGCCGGCCTCCTCACTTTGCCGGGGCAGAACTCGGCGGAGCGTCCGTCGTTGCCGTCGCCGGCTTCGGTTTCGTGACTTTCTTTTTCGCCGGCTTCTTCGGAGGTTCGGTATCATCCACAATAATCTTCTTTAGTGGCGGAGGCGGCGCGGGCGCCGCAGTCAGCGTCTTGACCTGCGCGCGCAAATTCGTCATCTCAGCTTCCTTGCTCGCCGCCAGTTTTTGCATGCGCTCGCCAAACGCACGACGCGCGCTCTCGAGTCCGTTCATGTCGTTGGCCAGGCTCTGAAACTCATCTTTCGATCCGAACGCTCCCGCCGATTCCACCACCGAACCAAAGACGTCATATAGCGCATCGAGGTTGCGATAGAGTTTGAAACTCACTCCCAGATCTTCCGGCGCATTGTTCAGTTGCGTGATGGTTTCCGGCAGCGCCGACTGCAAGTTGCGCTGGATGGATTCCACGTTCGCCAAAGTCTGTCGCTTGGTCGCGCCGTCGGTCTTCCATTTCTCGATGCGCGTGTTCCCGAGATCGGATTGCATGCTCTGCGCCGTCTGTTGCAATTGCGCCAGGATGCCCTTCAATTCGCTTACCGATGCATAAGCGACCGGAGGCTGCGCTCCAGATGGCACGGCAGCCGCGTCTTGCGCGGGTGCCGTAGCCGGCGCAAACGCCGCCGCAAGCACAGCGATGAGGCAGGGAAGTGACCGAACAAAGATGTTCCGCGAGTTCAACATGGGGCTCCGATTATGTCTTTGCTTCTTACCAACCCTATCCTAGTTGAGGTGGACTGCCCAAGTCGAGTTTGACGCGGAGACGAAGCTAAGCGAAAATTGAAACACGGCAATTGCCAAGTGGGCCTGTGGCGCAGCTGGGAGCGCGCTTCCATGGCATGGAAGAGGTCGTCGGTTCGATCCCGACCAGGTCCACCAAATCTCCCAACAACTTAGGTTCGGCGAACACTTGCAGCAACGTGGTTTGTGTTCCAGTGCTGACCGCAAGGCTTCCATCGCTCTGAATCCTGCTATTCCGGTTCAACGGCTTCTTGCCCGGTGGGCAGCAGCCCACGCAGCGAATCAGAAAATCCCAGCTTCGTTCCTTGCGGATTCCCGTTAGTCACTTCCCAGCGCGACCGAAACATTAGACGCTGAATGGTGTTCAATCTAGTTGTACAGGTTTTTCCATGGAGGCTAGTCGATTATGAACCGCCAAAAGGCTTGGCTATGGCCGTTCTGCGCAGTTCTTGTTCTTTGCTCGTTTCTTTTGCCGGCCCGGAGCTGGGCCGATGACGACGATCCCCCGGCGCGCGTTGCCCGGATGAATTACACGCAAGGGTCGGTTTCTTTTCAGCCCGGCGGCGAGGGCGACTGGGTCGATGCCGTCCCCAATCGTCCGCTGACCACGGGCGATAATTTGTGGACCGATAAGGACGCGCGCGCGGAATTGCATGTGGGCTCGACCGCGATCCGCCTCGGCAGCGAAACCAGTCTGACGTTCCTTGAACTTGACGACCGCGTCCTGCAACTGCGGCTGGCGCAGGGCTCGGCGCTGGTGCGCGTGCATCACCTCGACGACGATGACACCGTCGAGGTCGACACTCCCAATCTTGCTTTCATCGTGCAGCGCACCGGCGAATATCGCGTGGATGTTAATCCCGACGGCAAGACCACAATCGTGGACGTGTACGGAGGCCGTGGCGAGGCCATCGGCGGCGGCAACAACTACACCATCATCGCCAATCAAGAGGCGAGTTTCACTGGAGACGAGGATCAGCAACTCACTTACGACATCGATACGCTTCCCTCGCCCGACGACTTCACCCGCTGGGCCTTCGATTGCGATCGTCGTGAAGATCAGTCGCAATCGGCGAACTACGTATCGCCGGAGATGACCGGCTACGAGGATCTGGATGATAACGGAGACTGGTCGTACGACGGAAACTACGGTCCGGTGTGGATGCCGATCAGTATCCCGGTGGGCTGGGCGCCGTATCGCTTCGGTCATTGGGTGTGGGTCGCTCCCTGGGGATGGACCTGGGTCGATGACGCACGCTGGGGATTCGCTCCCTTTCACTACGGCCGCTGGTTTCTCATTCGCGGACGCTGGGCTTGGGTGCCCGGGCCGGCCGCGGTGCGGCCGGTGTACGCTCCCGCGCTGGTAGCTTTTGTCGGAGGCCCGGGAGGGTTCCATTTCTCGGCGTTCGGCGGAGGCGCCGGCGTGGCGTGGTTCCCGCTCGGGCCCGGGGAGGTGTTTGTCCCCGCATATCACGTGAGCCGGGTTTACGTGAAGCAGGTCAATGTTACTAACACGGTGGTAAATGTCACTAAGGTGGCGAGCGTCTATAACACTTACACGGCCACTAAGATCAACAACACAGTTGCGAATCGCATCGCCTACGTCAACCAGACGGCCGCTACGACTGCCGTTTCGCGCGATACTTTCGTGAATGCGCGTCCGGTCGCCCGCAACGTTGTGGCGGTGCAGCCGCGTGAAATCGCACAGGCGCCGGTCAGCCACATGAGCGGCGTCGAGCCCGTGCGCGGCAGCGTGATGGGAGCCGGCCGGCCGGCCACGGTTGCGCCTCCCCGGGCTGTCGTCAACCGTCAAGTCGTAGCGCAGCACGCGCCCTCGCAGCCGCCCGTGCCCTTCGCGCAGCGGCAGGATAAGCTCCTCGTGCGTCCGGTAGCGCCGGGGAAACAGCCGGTCACCGCCTGGCCAGAGCCGGAATGGCAAGCGCCTCGGCCCGGTTCGCAGGCGCAGCCTGAAACCTCGCAGCCGACGCGCGCTTCCGAGCCTAACAACCAGGAAGCGCGTCCGCAACCGAGTTCGCAACCAGGATGGTCGCATCCGCAAGCCCGGCCCGCGCCTACGGTGCAGCCCAAGAGCGAGACCCAGGCGCGCGACGAAGAGACGAAGTATCGCAACTGGCAGGCAAAGCCCCAACCGGCAAAGGACCAGCCAGAGAAATCGCAGCAGGAGAAGCCAGCCCCACACAAATGAAGGCAAGCAGCGATAGGGAAGGCTCTGCGGACTTGGCGGAATCGATCGACGGCTTAAGAAATGGCGTTTCGATTCCGCCCGGTCCAGTTCTTCTTGGAGCCTGTGTAACCGCAATGCGCGAACGCCTCTTCCATTTCGTTGCACTCATTGCGCTGCTGCTGTTTTCGCGAGCCGCGAACTTATCGGCCGCAACTGCCGCGCAGCAGACTGCCGGAAATTGGACTGTCGGCAACCAGCCTGCTCGCCTGGTCAACGGATCGCCGGTGCTCTTCCGCGTCACTACGCCGAAGCCGGTGCGCGCGCTTTCGGGGAACTGGCTAGGCCACGAGATCGCATTCAGCTTCGACGTGAGCCACAGATCATGGTTCGCGCTCGCCGGAGTCAGTCTGGAAACCAAGCCGGGAACTTATCCCATTCAGCTTCACGCCGAAACCGCCTCTGGGCAATCCGCTGGGCAAGCGATCTCATTCGAAAAGAAAATCCGCGTGGAACGCCAACGTTATCCCCGCGTGCTGCTGAAGGTTCCCGCGCGCTATACCGCGCCCAGCCCCGAAGAACAGCGCCAGATCGAGCAGGACAAGGAAACAAAAGCCGAGGTTTTTAAGACTGTCAGCGCCGGCCGCGAATGGAAAGGATCGTTTGCGCCTCCGGTGGATGCCGCGATCTCCGATGTGTTCGGAGTCGAGCGCGTCTTTAACGGTTCCGTCGAGAGCACGCACCAGGGGCTCGATTTCCGGGTGCCCAGTGGAACCTCGGTCGCAGCCGTCAATAGCGGGCGCGTCATCCTGGCGCGGGCTCTGTTCTTTGAAGGGAATTGCGTGGTGATCGATCATGGGCAAGGACTGCTGACGCTCTATCTGCATTTGTCGAAATTTTCCGTCAAAGAAGGCGACGAGGTGAGCAAAGGCCACATGATCGGACTCAGCGGAGGCACGGGACGCGCCACGGGGCCGCATCTGCATCTGGCCGTGCGCTGGCAAGGGGTCTATTTGAATCCGCAGGTGCTGCTTAAGTTACATTTGCCGTGACTCTAGATGCCAGCCGCGAAAGCGAGATCCCGCTCCAGAGTTTGTCATCCCGAGCGAAGCGAGGGGTCTGCATCTCGCGGCGAACTGCAGATCCCTCGCTTCGCTCGGGATGACAATTCATGGAAGGGGTTGCTCGTACGCCGCTCCGGACCCGGCTTTCAGCACGCTCTCCTAGTAACCAGAAGCGAGTAGCGCACCGTCCGCGTCCCACACGCCGTCGCGAAACGTAACGCTTCTTCCTGAGATTGCGGGAATGCGCTCGCCGGGAACGATGATTCCCACCAGGTTCAGCGGATCCGCGGCTGCGACGACGACGCGCTCGCCATTTGCATTCTGCGGCAGATTGCGGTGGGCGCGCAGGGATTCTACTGCCACCGGAAGCGCGAACTGCTCTCCCAGAAATCCATCGACGAATCGGCCGCCGCGCACTTCGCCGCGGTCTTCGAGGCGGCGGTAGCCGATCTGCAATTCACGCCAGCGGGGCAGAATCGTTTCGCGCGCCAGCAGGTCGCGGAAGACCACACCATAGCGACGCAACAACATCCAACAGCAGGACTCGACACTGCGGTCGCGATCGGCGCTCTCCGTGTGCAAGAGCGACCAACGTCCCGGCGCATGACGCGGCCGGCGGGCTTTGCCGCTGCCGCTGCCAGCCGCACTTTTCGGCGTCACCAGCGCGCGCAGGTTTTCGAATCCGTCGGCGGTCACGAGGCCGGCTGCGACCAGTTCCCATAGGCCAGTCTCGATTTCGGCCTTGAGGCGGCCCGTCGCTCGCACCATGTCGGGGAAAAACAGCGCGCCTCGCTGCTTCAAAAGTTCGAGTACCGCCTGCGCTACGGGACTTAAGAATGAATTAGCAGAATCCTCCGCTCCGGGATGATGCGGGCGCAGCCAGTCGGCATCTTCGCGGACGAAGAATGCAATCGGCGCGACTCGCGTCGGAATCACTCGCCGGCGATTCTCGTGTCCGCTCTCATCGGTTCCCGCTGCTTCAAGGGTCGCGGGATGCGGTGACAAGCGGCCCCATCCGACCGCGCCTGTCAGGCACAGCTGATCGATGTGCGCGGGATCGTAGTCCGAGATTCGGCGCGCGAGCACAAACCGTTCCCACGCGCTCGCCGGAATCTCAAACCCCTGCAACTGGCGGATCACTTCGAGCGTCCCGTGCTCGCCGCGTACCTGCGTGCCCGGAGCCAGGTGCTGCCAGCGCAAAAGCCAGTTCATGAACTGCGCGGCTGTGACCGGCTCGATTTGTTTGCGCAACGTTGCGACCGTCAGGCGATGAATGCGCGCCAGCAGACGGCGCTCGCACCACTCGGTTTCGGCCTCGCGCGCAGTGGACAGTGCGGGGTGCGAATCGGCGGGACGGAACTGGCCGCGCAGAATGGCTCCGCTGGCTTCCATGCGGAGTAGAGCTTGCTCGATCTCGGAAGCCGCCAGTCCCAATAACTCGCCAATTTCCGATGCTGTGGTTGGGCCGAGATGCGACACCCATCCCTGGACCGCAGTCAGCACCGCGTCATCAAAGTTCATCGTAGAGATGCGGCTTGCTGCGTCTGCTTGTGTGGTGACGGGGCTCCGCCCCGCCGGGACGGGGCACAGCCCCGTGACCACACGAGATGGGGCAAGCCCCGTCTCTACGGGATGGATTGCCTGGAACCATGCGAGGCGCTCGCTCGCCACCCAAAATTGCCTGCCCGCGGTTTCCGCCAGCAGCGCGCGATTCTCACTCTGCAATCTGCTAAAAAAGTTATTCCAGTTGGCTGTCGATGGCTGTTGCTGAGAACTGACAACTGAGAACTGAGAACTGCGCTCCGGCATCATTACCAGCGTATGCAGCGCATCGTGCAGTTCATCGGCATCGCGCACGTCTGGCCACGCTTCCTGCTGCACTTGCGCGATGGCTGCGGGATCGAGCGCTCCGACTTCTTCGAGGACCGACGCGGGCAACACTCGCCGCATTTCGACGGCTCGCGCTCGGCGTTCTTCAAGCGGCGCATCGTCTAGATATGCGTTCGGATTCGCATTTAGAATTTCGTGCGAGAACTGCGATGGCATCGGAGTGTCGACCGCGAGGCAGCGAATCCGTCCCTGCTCGATTCCGCGCAGCACAGCGGCGAGGCCTTCGATATCCAGCGCCTCGGTCAGCACGTCTTTCATGACTTCGGCGACCAGTGGATGGCCGGGTATCTTGATGTCGCCTTCGATATTTTCGAAGCACGCCGCTGCATCGGGAAACACCGAGGCCAGCAGATCGTCGGAGCGCATGCGCTGAATCTGCGGCGGAACTTTCTTGCCGCCCTGAAAACGCAAGAGAGCCAAGGCGCGCGTGGCATCCCAGCGCCAGCGGGTCTTAAAAATCGGAGAAGCTAGCGCCGCCTGTTCGAGGATCGGCGGCATGGTTTCGGAATTCAGGAAGTGAAAAACATCGGCCAGAGGAAAGCTGTGCTGCTCGGCGAGGGCGATGTTCAAGCCATTGTCGGTGGCCGCCGCTTGCAGCTCAAAATTGAAGCCGCGGCAGAAGCGCTTGCGCAGCGCCAGTCCCCAGGCTTTGTTGATGCGGCCGCCAAAGGGCGCGTGGATGATTAGCTGCATCCCGCCGCCCTCGTCGAAGAATCTCTCGGCGATGATCGTCGCCTGCGTCGGCACATCGCCCAGCACCGCGCGGCCCTCGATCACGTACTGGATCAACTGTTCCGCGCCTGCCTGATCGAGTCTGCACTCTTCGCCCAGCCAACTCACCGTGTCCGCGACTACCGGCAAACTCCGCCATCCTTCTACAGGAACCACGCCGGGCAAGCGGTCGCTGATCTCCCGCCGCAATTCGCCGAGCTGGGCTGAAAGCTCCGAAGTCCGCGCCAGCCCCTCGCCGAGCCAGAAGGGAATGCCGGGCGCTGCGCCATGCGCGTCTTCCACCAGCAAACGGCCAGTCCGGTACTCGATGTGACGGATGCGCCACGACGTGTTTCCCAGCAGCATGACTTCCCCAGCCATGCTTTCAGTGGCGAAATCTTCATCCACCGTGCCCACGACAACGCCTTCCGGTTCCGCCACCACCGTGAACAGCGCGTTGTCGGGAATCGCGCCGCCGCCGGTGATCGCGGCCAGGCGCGCGCCGCGCCGCGCCCGCAGCTTGCGATTGATGCGGTCGTGATGCAGGTAAGCGCCATAGCGGCCTCGTTGCGTGGCGATTCCTTCGGAAAGCATGGCGACGACGGCATCGAACGCTTGGCGCGAGAGATTGCGATAGGGATAGGCGCGCTTCACGAGCGCAAATAACTCATCCTCGTCCCATCCGTCGTTGGATTGATCACCCGATTTGTTAGCCGTGGCGGCGCTGCCCGAAGCCGCGCAGCAAGCTACAATCTGTTGCGCCAGCACATCGAGCGAAGCTTCGGGAAAAATCAGGCGGTCGAGTTCTCCGTGACGAATCGCGCGCACCAGCACGGCGCACTCGGCGAGGTCGTCGCGCGTGGTGACAAAAAATCTTCCCTTGGGAACCGCGCCGCGCCAGTGCCCCGACCGCCCCACGCGCTGCAAAGCAACCGCAATCGAACGCGGCGAGCTGATCTGGCACACCAAGTCGACCGTTCCAATGTCAATGCCAAGTTCGAGCGATGCGGTCGCCACCAGAACTCTTATCTGGCCTTCTTTCAGCTTCCGCTCCGCCTCCAGACGCAGCTTGCGCGACAGGCTTCCGTGATGTGCGGCGACGTTTTCCTCACCGAGCCGCTCGCCTAGCTGATGGGCAATGCGCTCGGCCAGTCGGCGCGTGTTCACAAAGACCAGCGTCGAGCGGTGCGCATTGACCAGTTGCACGATGCGGTCGTAAATCTCATCCCACATTTCGTTCGACGCGACCGGGCCGAGTTCGGACGACGGGACTTCGACTCCGAGATCGAGCGTGCGCTTGTGTCCAACGTTGACGATCACGGGAGTGGGGCGGGCTTTCTTTCGAGCGAATTGGGGGTCGGAGTTGCCCGCAGGATTTCCTGAAAGAAAATGCGCGACTTCCTCAATCGGCTTCTGCGTCGCGGAAAGCCCAATGCGCACGGGCGGGCGCTCGGTCAGCGCTTCCAGCCGCTCCAGCGAAAGCGCGAGATGCACGCCGCGCTTGTCGTCGGCGACGGCGTGAATTTCGTCCACGATCACGGTCTCGACATCGCGCAGGATGGCGCGGCTTTTCTCCGCCGTCAGCAGGATGTAGAACGACTCGGGCGTGGTGACAAGAATATGCGGCGGACGCTTCAACATGGCGCGCCGGTCTTTCATCAAGGTATCGCCCGTGCGCACGGCAGTGCGGATCTCCGGCATCAGCAGCCCGCGATCACCCGCCATTTGCAGAATTTCTCCCAGCGGGATTTCGAGATTTCTCTGGATGTCGTTGCCGAGGGCCTTGAGCGGGGACACGTAGAGAACTTCGGTGCGGTCGCGCAGTTCGCCCGCGAGGGCCTTGCACACAAGGCGATTGATGCAGGCGAGGAATGCTGCGAGCGTCTTACCCGATCCGGTTGGGGCCGAGATCAGCGTGGTGTGGCCGGCGAAGATGTGGGGCCAGCCCTGCTCCTGTGGCTCGGTCGGCGTGGAGAAGTGCGCGGTGAACCACTCCTGCACCAGCGGATGAGCCCAGGCCAGCGAAGGAGAGACTGCGGACGGCATGAAAGCGATTGTAGCGAGAATCGGCAGTTTCGTAAAATGTTCGCCTGATCTAGTAGAGAGCCGGTTTCCGTCGGGCGTTATACCGTCGAGCGGGCGATTGGCAGGCGAAGGAGAAAAGCCACCTGCGGGGTGGATTTTCTATTGGGCGCTAAAGCAGCCCAAGCGCCGGCAGCGGTTGCCACCGGCGCCAAAGTTCGGACTCATTACTCTGCACTCAGCCTAGGCAGCTTTGCGTGGTCCCGGCCGGTCACTCTTGTTTTTGTCGGAACTCTCTTCACGGTTAAAAGAAAGATTTGGGGCGCCCGTCCGCTCCAAGATTTTCCGTTTTCGCCACCTGTGGATGAGAGGAACCATCGTGCCAATGACGACTACCAGCACGACGAACGGAATCAAGAGCCATGAGGACCAGCTCCTGGCAGGCGCAGTGGGTGTAGTGGCGGCTGCAGCAGGTGTGCTGACAGCCTCCGAGGACGTGCTGGCGGTCGCAGCGGGTGTAGTCGCGACTGCAGTAGGTGTGGTGACAGTCCCCGAGGACGTGCTGGCAGTCACGTCGGGCGTAGTGGTGGCTGCAGCAGGTGTTGCTGACATTCTCCGAGGACGTCGAGCAGGTGTGCTGGCAGTCTCCGCAGGTGGAGTGGCGGCTGCAGCGGGTATGACGACAGTCTCCGCAGGTGGAGTGGCGGCTGCAGGGGGTGTAACGACAGTCTCCGCAGGTGGAGCGGCGGCTGCAGGGGGTGTAACGACAGTCTCCGCAGGTGGAGCGGCGGCTGCAGGGGGTGCGACGGCAGTCTCCGCAGGTGTGGTGACAGTCGCAGCGGGTGCAGCGGCGGTCACAGCGGGTGTGACGGCAGTCTCCGGGAGTGTGCTGATCGTGGCAGCGGGCGCAGTAGCGGGCGCAGCCGGTGTGGTGGCGGTTTCCGAAGGCGTGCTGGCAGTCGCAGTGGTTGCAGCGGCGGCCGCAGCGCAGTGTTCGGAGATCAGGTTCAGTTCGGTGACGGCAAAGCTGTTATCGGCAGCGGCGGGATCCACTCCACTGGCTCTGTGCCCGATAAGGGTTACATCATGGCCCAGATGTGGTTTGAGATCGACACTGCTGGTAGTGATCTTGAAAATGCGGCCAGTGTTGTCTTGCACAACTGTGTAGTTACCATCAGAGCCACCCAGGCAACCCTTAATGTTGGTCTGGTCTGTATTGATGCTCGTCGCGGGAGTCTGTGCAAACCCCAGCGCGACCAGCAGGGCCGGTACAACGATCAACAGGAATGCTCTCTTCATGGAATCCTCCGAAGATTCTCGCCTTGCGGCGGTCTAGAATTTCGCTTGGGATTTGATTCTGCTTCCGATTCCGATGTCGAACCCTCGCGGCTTTCGGGCTCCGGCCTAAGAACTTGGAGCATCCAGGGGAAACGGGATAATCTTATTCGGTAAGAATCTGGCCGTCTGTTCCAAACCGCTCACATTTGAGAAGAGGCGAACAAAACATCGATCGGAATCTTCCCGATTAGTCTGAGACCAGCGGAGCGGTTAATTGGCTAGCGCGCCTCCATTCCGATGAATGACACTGCCAGTGGAGGTATTGAGGAGAATGAGCCGTCTTGAACAGTTGAACCATGGCTGCTAGCCCTACCACGACCACGATGAAGGGGCAGCGATGGCAGAAGCCGCAGAACAGATGCTTTGATACGAAACCCGAGTTTTCCCGCAGCCTGCTAGAATCTCGGCGATGCCTAAACCATCCGCTACCGCTCGCGCCCGCAAAATTAAACTCATTCTTTTCGACGTCGACGGCGTTCTTACCGACGGCAAAATCTGGATTTTCCCTGCGCCTGGCCCGCAATCTGGAGTCCAGCAAAGTGTCCTCGAAAAGTCCGCGCAGTATGGCGGACAGGGCGGCTTCGGGTTCCAGAGCGCCAGCCTGATCGAAGCCAAAGGCTTCCACGCGCACGACGGCACCGCCATTTCGCTGGCGCGCCTGGCGGGAATCAAGACCGGGATTATCACCAAGCGCATCTCGGAAACGGTTGCCCTGCGGGCGCGTGATCTGAAGATTGACCACGTGTACCAGGGCATTCAGGACAAGGCGTCGGTGTTGGCGCAGATTCTTGATAAAGACGGGATCACCGCCGCCGAGGCCGCTTTCGTTGGCGATGATGTGATCGATCTGCCGGCGATGCGCCAATGCGGGCTGGCGGTCGCGGTGAAGAACGCGCGGCCCGAGGTGAAAGCCGAAGCCCACTGGGCTACGGCGCACGCCGGAGGAGACGGCGCCGCGCGCGACGCGGTTGAGTACATCCTGAAAGCGCAGGGCAAATGGAAAAAGGCAGTCGAGGAATATATTTCGGAGAGAAGCTGAGGGCTTTTAGCTGTCGGCTCTCAGTTCTCAGTTGAAATTCACCCACCGGTTGCTTGCTTGGGGCGTGCTCGGGTTCGGCAGCCGGTGGGCGTTTGTTCTCCCTACTCACCCTGTTGTTTTCAGGAGCATTGAGTTTGCAAACCCCGCTTCACCGCGAAAGTTTCGCGGGTTTCTCCAATTTTCTCCCGTTTCTTCTAACTCATTTACTGCCAGCAAGTTATCCGGCATCTAGAGCGGATTCAGCGTTGCTGTATCCCGCTCGTGTGGGGACGGGCGCCCTCGCCCGTCCATGCCGAGCGCAACTCGGCAGTTGCCGGCGGCTACAGCAACTATGGATTTGCTCTAATCGGGGATGGCCGGCGTCTTCGAGGCCATCAGTTCCACAAAGCGAGGGTCTTTGCGCAGGGTGCTGAACTCGCTGTCTTTATATACGTTCTTGATGTCCTTGTAACCCTCTTCCATCGCCTTCTTCAGATAGTGCAACGAACGCTCTGGCGAGCCAGACTTAGCGTACAGCTTGGCGAGAACGTAATCGTAGTGGGCTTGGTCTTCGGGAGAAGGAAGCTGGGCCAGAATTCCGGCGCGCGAGCTTCGCTCGAAGATGTCGGGATCAAGCTCCAGCGCCTTGGAATAATTCTGGATGGCTTTGTCGAACTGTTTTTTCCCAAAATATGCCGCGCCCAAGTTGTTGTAATAGGACGCCGCGTCATTCTGCAACGAGATCGCTTTCTCGTAATACCGGATCGCTGCGGTGTAGTTATGCACCTCGTAATAAACGACGCCGAGATTGTTGTAAGCGACGTCGTCTTTACGATCGGCGCGGATGGCGCGCTCGAAATTCTTCCTGGCTTCTCTGTAGCGCTGCATCAGAAGCTGGCAAATCCCGATTTTCTTGAACACGGACACATTGCCGGGCGCGGCTTTCAGAGCGGCCTGGTAGTAGTCGATGGCGTCGAGATAGTTCTTCTTCTCGCGCAGTTCGTCGCCACGTTGTTCGAGTTGCTCGGGCGTCGCTCCGGGAGCGGGTGGATCGGCGCGGTGCAGCGGTGGAGGGCCGACTTCCAACTGTTCGGAATTCTGAGCCTGCAATGGGAGAACGAGAAGCGCAGCGAAGAGAAGTGACACAGAGCTGACGCGGATCCAGAAAAGCATATCCACCCCCGGGCCGAACGTTACAAACCTTCAGAGTCCCATAGTTTTCAGCGTATGGCGTTACGTCCCTTGCAAGTTTGAGACCACGGAACCGGGCTTCTATAGTACGGCCTATATTAAGGCGCTCTGTATTACGACGCTACTATTGCGGCGGCGTGCCGCTGTCACTGCTCTTAGACGGCGCAGGCTCGTTTTTGTCATTCTTTTGGGAGCTGCTGTCTCCCTTGAACACGCCAATGATCTTGCCGAAGAAACTTTTCTTTTTCTTGGCCTCTTCCTCTGCTTGGACACCGGTCGGGGGCTGCTGGTTCCCGTCGGCGCTGGCCGGAGGCAGCGCTTTCTCGGAATTTCCGCCGAACATGCGGGAAAAGAACCCTTGCACACCGCCGCTCTGGTCGCAGGTATCGCGAGGCTCGGTGCCGGCCACGAAGGCGATCGTGTAATCGTCGGGACAAGAGGGCGTCGCCAGGCGGTTGGTGATTTTGTCGAGCTGCACATCGATCACGCCTTCCGGCTGGGTGAAGGGCTTCACGTCGGAATACTGGGGCAACGTAACCGCTTTCTTCATGAACTCGGCCCAAATGGGGGCTGCAGTCTGCGCGCCGCTCAGGCGAATGTCGCTGTAATCGTCGTATCCTACCCAGACGATGCAAAGCAAATTGCTGGTGTATCCGGCGAACCATCCGTCGTGCGAACTGCCGGTCTTACCTGCCGCCGGGGCGGCGAACCCGCGGGAGCGCACCCCGTAAGCGGTGCCGAAGTTCATTACTCCTTCCAGCATGTTCGTCATCACGAAGGCAATGCGCGGATCGAGGACTTGCTTCTTCTCGGTCCCAAAGTTGACGATGACGTCGCCCTTGGAGCTGCGCACGGAATTTACGAAAATGGGTGAAAGCCGCACTCCGCCGTTCGCAAAACTGGTATAGGCGGCCGTCATGTCGACGGGCGTGGCGTCGTAGGCGCCGAGTGCCATTGCCGGTGTGGCTTTCACCGATGCGATTCCGGCAGACCGGGCGAGATCCGCCACCTTGTCATAACCCACTTCTTCCGCCAGTTTTACCGTTGCGTTGTTGAGCGAAAGCGCCAGCGCATAGCGGACCGTGACGTCGCCGTGGTACTCCTCCTTGTAGTTGCGCGGCTCATAGATCTGGTCGCCGTAGGAGAACGTCGAAGGCTGATCGGCGACCAGGGAGGTCGGAGTGATTACCGTCGTCGAGCCATCGAGCGCCGTATTCATGGCGGCTGCGTACACAAACGGCTTGAAGATGGAACCCGTGGGGCGCTTGGCGAGCGCGTGGTTGAGTTGGCTCGCTCCGTAGTTTCGTCCGCCGACCAGAGCCTTGATTTCGCCGGTGTGAGGGTCCATGGCGACGAGCGCCACCTGCGCCTGCGGGCCGGGCGCGACGGTGGTTTCAAACTTGTTCTTCCCGACCTTCGTCTTGTGAGTACGCATTTTCGTGACCTGATCGTCCACCAGCTTGATGCCGGTTTCGACGGCTTGCGCGGCCGCCCGCTGCAGTCCGGGATCGAGCGTCGTGTAGATGCGGTACTCCTGTTCGTTGACCTCGCGCTCGTTCAGTTTGCCGACGACGGTGTCGCGAACCATATCCACGAAGTACGGCGCGTCGCTGGCCTCGACGTTCGGCGGGGCCAACTTCAGCGGCGTGGCCTTGGCTTTATCGGCTTGCGCGCGCGTGATGGCGCCGGTTTCGACCATGGACTCGATCACGGTATTGCGGCGATCGAGGGCGCGCTCGGGATGACGATAGGGCGAAAGATAGCTGGGCGCCTGGATCAACCCGGCGAGCAGCGCGGCTTCCGGCAGGGTGATGTCTTTCAGGTCTTTGTTGAAATAGGAGCGCGAGCCTTCGGCGAAGCCCGAGATGGTGAAGGAGCCGCGCTGTCCCAAGTCGACGCGGTTGGCGTAAAACTCGAAAATCTGCTGCTTGGAAAACTTCTGCTCCAACTCCACCGCGATCAGCATTTCGATCAGCTTGCGCTTGAAGGTTTTTTCCGGGCTCAGAAAGAATGCGCGCGAGAGCTGCATCGTGATCGTCGAGCCGCCTTGCTGATGGCGCTGATGGGTGAGGTCGATCCAGGCGGCTTCGACCACCCGCATGAAATTGACTCCACCGTGCTGGAAGAAGCGGCGGTCTTCGATGGCTGTGACCGCTTCCACCATAACTTTGGGAATGTCGTCGTACTTCACCAGTTGACGTTTGGAGCGTTGCTCGGCGTCGAACAGCGAAGCCAGCATCTGGGGCTCGAGTTCATAGGCCGCAAGTTCTCCGGCGGAGCGGCTGTTGATGGCCGAAACCGCTCCGTCCGCGACGGTGATGGTGGCCGCTTCGGGACTGTGATAAGACTCGGGGCCCGGCAGCACTTCAATCGAGCCGCCATGCAGACGATAGCTGCCGAGCAGAGATTCGCCCTCCTTTTCCGAATAGCCGGCATGACGCAGCTCCGCCGCAATTTCAGAGACGGGCAACTTCGATCCGACTCTCACCACCGGCGGCGCAGCGAAAATCTTAGCCGCAGTTGCGAACGCCGGACCGCGGAAGCGCTGCTCGATGATGCGGTCGTACTTTACGTACCAGTAGGCAAAAAAGCCGACCACCACGAGCGATGCCGAAAGAAAAGCGAGCAGGGCAATCCGCACGATGGGATCGCGGGACAGCAGGCGGTTTTTGCCGCCGCTTCGAGCCTTCGCGATTTTCAGCTTAATAGCCATGGAGACTGTGCATCTTCCACAGGGGCAATTCTCAGTCCGAACTGAGTTTTGGGCTAAGGTGCGTTTCTGCTTGATTCTAAATCAGACAGAGCCCCCCGCGACCATTTGGATGCGTGTCAAGCCGTGGACGGGCGTGGGTGGTGGCTCGGCTTCCGAGTTGAGCGGAAAGCGGAGAGTGTCAGTGATGGGGAATTTGCAGCGCGCGATCCAGGCGCACCTCGAGGGGGGCCTTTTTTGAGCCGGAGGTCGCGATTGGCGAATAGGCTGGCGCGCCAGAATAAAACCCGGGCTGCCCGCCAGATGCGAAACAGGCGCATTCTAGCGGGCACCGGTTATTCACCCCAGAACGGTCGAACACGACCGTAGTGGGGCCGTTTGGATTGACTTCACTTGTCCCGTTGGATGAGGCGATGAGGATAAAACGATGCCTGGCGCTGGACGGGGAATGCTGGTCAGCGTCGGACGGCCGGGGTTGGACGCTCAACGCTGCACGCTCAGTCAGCGGTGTCCGCGGTTACACCTTCGGGAAGGACGGGTTCTGCCCATTCTGGTTCTGCCTATTGATGTCTTCGCGCAGGTCTTCCCAGATATTGTCGGGCATTTCGAGGAAAACCTTGACGATCTGGGGATCGAACTGGCGGCCGGACCAGCGTTCGATTTCCTCGCGGGCGGCCTCAAATGTTTGTTTGGGACGGTAGGGGCGGTCCGTGGTCATGGCGTCGAGGGTGTCGGCGATCGAGAATATGCGCGCGCCGAGGGGAATCTCGTCGCCCTTCAGTTCACGGGGATAGCCTGATCCGTCATAGCGCTCCTGGTGGGCGTAAACGATCTCGGCAGCCTCCGCCAGAAAGGGGATTCGGGAGATGATCTTGTGGCCGAGGTAGCAATGCTCCTTCATGATGGCCATTTCGTCGTCCGTGAGCTTGCCGGGTTTGAGCAGGATGGCGTCGGGAATGGCCATCTTCCCGATGTCGTGCAGGAAGGCTCCGTATGCGATTACCTTGATTTCTTCTTTCGACAGGCCCATTTTTTTCGCGATGGCCATGGTGAATGCGGTCACACGTTTGGAGTGGCCTTCAGTCTCGGCGTCCTTGAGGTCGAGCGCAGAGCCCAAGGCTTCGAGCGTGATGTCATAGGACTCCTTCAGGCTGGAGAGCGCCGTGTTCAATTGCTGGGTACGGGCGGAAACTAGCGCCTCGAGGTTGGTGCGATAGGCATCGTTTTCGCGCTTGAGGCGGCGATTCTCAAGCGCACGGCGCACCGTGGCCAGCAGTTGCTCTCGCTCGAAAGGCTTGAGCAGGTAGTCGTACGCCCCATTGCGCAGGGCCTGCAGCGCAACCTGAATGTCGTGAACCGCAGTGACCATGACGATCGGCATGTCAGGGTAACGTTCCTTGGCACGTTCCAAAAGGGCAATGCCATCCATTTCCGCCATCATCAGGTCGGAGAGGACGAGATCGAATTCATCGCCCGATTCCAGAATCGAGAGGGCTTCCATGCCACTGCACGCCTGGCGGGTCTTAAAATGGGCGCCGCCGAGCATGGAGGAAACAATCTCGCGGATTGTTTCCTCGTCGTCCACCACGAGGATGCGGTCGTTAGGCATGGCCCTGAGTGAATGTATCCCTCATTTTAGGCCACGACTTCACATTCCGAAAGTAACCAACGGGACACGGAAATCCGGTAACGATGGGGGACGAGCGTGATATTTAAGAGCTTAGGTGCTCGTGCGCCTATTTTTCGTGCGCTTATCTATGAGTCCTGCCGGTTTATTTGGGAATTCGCTTGGCGTGTTGACCGTCCCCCGGTTAACGGCGCGGGAAACGGCCGCCCTGATCGTGGTGGTGGTCAGTCTGCTTTTCTTCCGGGTTTTCCGGGAACGATGCCTGCTGGCGTGGGGAGCGGGCTGGGTCACCTATGGGGCGTTTCTTTGGGTAACGGGCGCGGGTGGGTTGCACGCCGCGTCGAAGCCGATGGCGGCATTCGCGCAGGCCGGCTTTGTGCTGGCGATGGGGCTGTTTGCAGCGGCGGCGCTGATGTCGGCGCGGGCGCGGCAAGCGCTCACGGTGTTGGCGGCGGTTGCATGGGTTCTGATGGTCTGCGCCGCAATGCGGCCGCTGTATTTTCCGGATTCGAAGGCCCTCGGGCTGGGGTTGGAAGTATCATGCCGGCTGATTGCGGCCGGGGCAGCCGTCGAACTGCTGCGGTACCGGTTCGGGCGTATCGGGCTGGGGCCTTTACTGTTCGGCGCGGGGCTGCTGACGTTGAATCTGCACTGGCCTCCATTTACCAGTCGCATTCCGAGTGAAGGGTACCTGTTGGCGGAAGTGCTGTTCGGTTCGAGCATCTTGCTGGTGGTGCTGGACGACTCGCGGCTGCGCACGCGCCGGCTGGCGGTGCTGAACGAGTTGACGGTCACGATTGCGCGTGGCCAGAATCACGCCCCGATGATGCAGACCGCGCTCGAAAAACTGAGAGCCGTAGTGGGAGCGAAAGCAGCGTGGTTCCATTTGATGGAAGGCGACCATCTGACGCCAACGCAGCATGTCGGCCTGTCGCCGGAATGTCTGCGAGCCATGGGTCAAGCAGGGATGGCGCAAGCCGGGACGGATGAAACGCAGGCCCGCGTCCTCCAGGAAAACCGGGCGGCGGTGATCAAGCTCTCGGAGAGGCCGGAGCCAGAGCGGGAACAGCTAAAGAAGTACGGCATTCATCACGTGGTGCTGCTGCCGGTGCTGGGCAAGAAGACGGTGATCGGGATGCTGTCGCTCGGTTGCTCACGTTGGCGGCGCCATATCCGGGAAGAACTGGAGTTTCTGGAAACGGCGGCGCAGGCGCTGGGTATTGCGGCCGAGAGTCTACGGTTGCTGGAGCAGGTGCTGCGCTCGCAGCGGCAGTGGATGAATACCTTCGATTCCATCCAGGATCTGATTCTGGCGCACGACGCGGACTTCCGAATCCTCAAGACAAATCAAGCCCTGCTGCAGCGGCTGGAAAAGGCGCCGGCCGATGTGCTGGGCAATCTGTGTGAAGAGGTTCTCCCGCAAAAGCGTGCCTGGTGCGGATGCCCGTATTGCGAACGTGGCTCGGGGCTGACGGAAGGAATAGACCTGTGTTTCGGCGGGCAGTCGGTGATTTCGACCTCATCGTATGCGGAGCAGGGAAGCCAGCAGAAGGGCGTCATCCATGTGGTGCACGATACGACCGCGCGTCAAATGGCCGAGGAAAAGTACCGTATGTTGTTTGAGCAGGCGCAGGAAGGCGTGTTCGTCGCGACGCCGGATGGCGATTTGCTCGACTGCAACGACGCCTTTGTCACTATGCTTGGTTACAGCAGCCGGGACGAGTTGATGGCGCTCGACGTGGGAAGCGTGCTGCATGCGGTCCCCGAGGAGCGTGAGGCTTTCCGCAAGGAAATCGAGGCGCACAACTACGTGCGCAACTTTGAAATTACGGCGCGGCGCAAAGATGGCACGCTGCTGACGGTGGCACAGAGCTGCTTCGCAACGCGCGATCCGGGCGGAAACATTGAGCGCTATCAGGGCTTCGTCCTCGACATCACGGAGAAGAAACGCTCGGAAGACGAGATGCGGCGGCGCAATCGCGAGTTGAACGCGCTCAACGCGATGGCCGTCATCGCGACGCAGTCGTTCGATCTGGATGAAATTCTGAACCTGACGCTGCGCCAGGCGATCTCGCTGTTTGGGGCGGAGACGGGATCGGTCTATCTGGCGGCGGAACCGGAGGGCACCTACCGGCGGCGCGCCGGTTGGGGCCCGCGAAGCGAGGCGCGCGTGCGCATGGCCGAAGTCGTCTTTCCGGAAGGCCTGGGCGATCTGGTGATGCGCTCGCGAGCGGAAGTGGTGACGCAGGATTTTATACCGCACCTGCCACCGGCGGTGGTGGAATTTGTGTGCGCGGACCGGTTGCCCTACTGGATCTGGGTTGTGCTCTGGAGCAAGGACAAACCCATCGGCATCATGGGTATTGCTAGCAAGGAAGACCGGCACTATTCGAGTAACGATGAGAACCTGCTGGTCGCCATCAGCCGGCAACTGGCGACTACGGTCGAGAAGGTGCAGCTCTACGAGGAGACTTGCCGGGCATACGAAGACTTGCGGCGGACGCAGGAGCAGCTACTGCAAAGCGAGAAAATGTCGGCCGTCGGACAATTGATTTCTGGCGTGGCGCACGAGTTGAACAATCCGCTGACGGCAATCCTCGGTTACGCGCAAATGTTGGAAGGCGCCGGCCTCGATCACCGTTCGGCCGACTATGTGCGTAAGTTGTTCAAGCAGGCCCAGCGGACGCATCGGGTGGTGCAGAATCTTCTTTCTTTTGCGCGCCAGCGCAAGCCGCAGAAGCAGGAAGTGGACTTGCGCCAGGTACTGGAAGAATCACTCACGCTGCGCGAATACGATTTGAAGGTCAACAATGTTTCGCTGGAACGCGAAATTCCGGAGGACGTGCCCTCGGTGGTGGCCGATCCGCATCAATTGGAGCAGGTCTTCCTGAACATTATCAACAACGCGCTCGATGCGATGGTGGAAGGCAGCGGCAGCGGTGTGCTGAAAGTGCGGGTGTTCAAGAAAGACGCCTTCGTGTGCGTGGAGTTCGATGACAGCGGCCCGGGCATCAAGGACCCGAACCGGATTTTCGATCCCTTCTATACCACCAAGTCGGTGGGCAAGGGAACCGGCCTGGGCTTGAGCATCTGCTACGGGATCGTCAAGGAACATGGCGGGGAAATCGTGGCCCGCAACCGGGAAGAGGGCGGAGCGACGATTGAAGTCCGCTTGCTGGCGAGCGAGAAACCCGCGTTGCGGGAGACGGTGGCGCCCACGCGGCGCGAGTCGCTGCTGGCAGGGCGCGTGCTGCTGGTCGAAGACGAAGAAGCGGTGATGGAATTTGAACGAGACGTGTTGGTCGGCGCGGGAGCCGAAGTCACAACATCCATGAGCGTGGATGACACGAAGGAGCGGCTCCGTAAAGGCTCTTTCGACGTGATCGTGATGAATGGCCGCATGCCGGGCGGGTGCAGCGCACAGGAAATGTACGAGTGGATCGCGAAAAACTGCCCCGGTCTGGAGAAAGGGCTGTTGCTGACCTTTTCCACGGCGACCGACGCCGAGACTCGAAGTTTCCTGCATGAACAGGGCGTGCCGTCGCTGGCGAAGCCGTTTGAGGTAGCGGACCTGATCTCACATGTGCGTGGGCTGAGCCAGAGGCAAGGGAAATCTGCAGCAAAGACGAAAGAGAAGAACGACGAAGAAAAAGCCTCCATGGCGGGCGCGGGAGCATAGCCGCAGTCAAACCGCCTAAAGTTGTCCCTTCAGTCCCCGCGTCATTTCCGCAATAAACTTTTCGTTGCGCCGATACCAGCGCCAGTGGCCCTCTCTCTTCGCTTCCACCAGGCCGGCCTTTTCGAGGATTCGCATGTGATGGGAAACGGTGGGCTGCGCCAGCTTCACACGCTGCTCGATATCGGCGGCGCAGAGCCCGGTTTCCTTGTCGAGGGAGCATCCGCCTTTTTCTTTGAGCGCGCGCAGAATTCGGCGGCGAGTGGGATCGGCAATGGCGTGCAGGAAGCGATCGAGATGGGGAGCGGCGTGAGACATGGTGAGAGAGAATTGTAATTTGTAATTTCTGATTTGTAATTTGAACCCAATCCCATGTTCTGTCGTCTCAGGTTTTCAAATTGCAAATTACAAGCCACCAATTACAAATTCTTCTCTACTTTTTCACAATCGGATTGTAGCCATCGCCGATGAGGCGGGCGCGCATGGCTTCGGCGTCTTTCAGGTCGGCGTAGGGTCCGATCTGAACGCGATAGTATTTGTCGGCGGAAATATTGTAAGCGGTGAAGGCTGGATACTGCTTCTTCTTCAGGGCCTCGACTAGCGCATCGGCGTCTTCCTGCCGGGTAACCGCGGCGACCTGCACGTAGTAACTGCCGATCGGGGGCGCCGCGGTTGCGGCGTCCGTGGCGGCCTTTGTCGGCGCTTCCGCGGTTGGGGCCGCTGCGGTTGGGGTTGCCGGTTGCGCCGTCGAATTCTGAGGCGTGAGCGCGGCGTCGGCATTCTTCTCGCCTACGGCTTTGTAAAAGCTAAAATCGTTAGACGAAGACTGCGGCGTTGGCTGGGGAGCGTCGCTTTTTGCAGCCGAGGGCCGAACGATGGTCGCCGGAGTTCCAGTGGGAGCGCTCAGCAGGTTGCCCACGCCTGCCATGGAGGTCCTCCGTCCGAGCGAAAAGCCAATCGCAAAGAAGAAGGCGCAGACCAGGACAAAGGCGAAAAAAATGGCCAGCATGCGGCCAGTGCCAATCGTGATCTCCGTATCCTGCGGCGCCGTGGGCATAGGAAGTAGCGTCGACCTCTAGCTTTTCGCCGGTGCGCCGGGTGCGGGCACGCTCGCGAGCAATTTCTGCATGCCGGAGTAGAAATCGATCGGCACGGGGAACACGACGGTCGTGTTTTTCTCGACCCCGATTTCAGTGAGCGTTTGCAGATACCGCAACTGTATGCTGATCGGTTCGGTCGCCAACAGGTGTGCGGCATCGACCAGGCGCTGGGCGGCTGAGAACTCGCCTTCCGCGTGGATGATCTTCGAGCGCTTTTCGCGTTCCGCCTCGGCCTGCTTGGCCATGGCGCGCAGCATGGACTCGGGCATATCCACCTGCTTGACTTCCACGTTGGCGACCTTCACGCCCCAGGGCGCGGTGTGCGTATCGAGGATGCTCTGCAGGCGCAGGTTAATTTTGTCGCGGTGCGCGAGCAATTCGTCGAGTTCCTGCTCTCCGAGCACCGAACGCAGCGTGGTCTGCGCAAACTGCGAAGTCTGGTAGACGTAATTGGAGACTTCCACCACGGCTTTATTGGGCTCGATCACGCGCAGGAAAATGACCGCGTTCACTTTCAAAGTGACGTTGTCGCGGGTGATGATGTCCTGCGGCGGAACTTCGAGCGCCTCCTGCCGGAGCGAAATGCGCACCATGCGGTCGACCGGGGCGAAGACCAGGATTATGCCCGGACCCTTGGCGGCAGGCAGCAACCGTCCCAGCCGGAAGATGACGCCGCGCTCATATTCAGCCAGAATCTTGATGGAACTCAGCAGGTAGATGACGAGGATGACGACAGCAACGGTGATCACCGGGAATCCGAGATCCATATATGCCTCCAGGCAATTCGCGATTCAGAGTCTCAGCGAATTGTAGCGCAAGCGGGCGGTTATGGGCTGCGAGGAACGATCCCGCGCAGTTGTTGAGGAAGATGCGGGTACCCTACATAAAATGTCATCCTGAGCGGAGTAGCTGCTTCGCGAAGCGAAGCAGCTACGTAGTCGAAGGACCCCTACACGTCAGACACTCCTAGCGAAGGCGGGTGGCGCAGCCTTGCGCTGGCAGAACCATGCAGTGGGCGCCCCATCCTTCGCGTGCTTTTCGCGAAGGGTGGGTGGCAGTCCGATCGCACAATGGGACCCGCGCCTTCACATCAAAACACAAGCCCCGAAGAGGAGAACATAAGCCTCGGAGGGGCGTCCTAGCCTAGCCCCGCGCCGGGGTTCCCAGCAGGCCCGGTTTTGGCGTGATGGGGTGGAGGGCTTCAGCGCGGGGATGGAATGAAGCGACGACCCAAGTCCCGTAGGGACGGCCGAAGTTTGTTCTAACACGGGGAGGATACGGTCGCGGCTCCCTGCGGGACCGAGAAGAGGCATTCGGCAATAGCAAGAACACGCGATAAAGTGCAACGGATCGGCGCCGTAGTATCGAGGCAAGCCGCATCGCCGCCCACGCTTGCAAAAAACGCAAGGATGAGGCACCCGCGTTCCATGATAGGAAAGAGAAAAACAACCCAGCGAAAAGGCTGGGCCACGGCCTTTTTGAATGAGCGACAAAACCCCGAAGGACGAGCATAAAAAGCGTCGCCGCCCAAGCCTTCGTTGATTCTTGAATAGGCTAAGAGCAAGATATGAAGTGGGCGCTCGGGAAGGATACAAAGACCCAGCAGCGGTGGTGGTTGGTTCCGTGCTTGAAGCACACTTGCGTAAACTCTGTGACAAACACGGCATAGCCGTAGTCAAAGCTGATGGGACGACCCCAAAGACAGCAGATGCACTCAACGCCGAACTCGCAGCGGCAGGAATCTACTCAAAGCTCGACCAGAAAAGTGTGACAGCGTGGCTCGACCTCCGCAACAACGCAGCACACGGAAAATACAAGGAGTACACCGATGAGCAAGTGGCAGTGATGCTCCAAGGCGTGCGTGACTTTGCCTCACGCTACCCCGCATGACTGCTCTTTTTCATCGCAAACGCTCTGTGCGAAGCGTCACAGACTTCTAACCGGTCGCGTGCCCCACCCTTCGTTTTTTGAAGGGTGGGATTCCACGTCCGCCCACCGCCTGGGATTTTTCGCTGACCGCCGCAATCTGACCTCTACCCTTTTTCATCACAAACCACCTGTGACCAACATCACAGACCTCCAATCCGCCCCATGCGACAATATTTACCTGATTGGGGCAAAGCTGAGCTGTGCCCGTCAACCCAGACGGCCCTCGAAGCCGCCTCAGCCCCACCCGTCGGCGCTCTTTGACAACATAATGCTGAGGCGACCGGGCGTCAGTCCGCCCCTGAAATCCTGCGGACTAGCCAAATATCGAGCTAAACCCTTATTCCGGAATACTTTGATGTAAGCCCTTTAAAATCAAAGACCATAGCAGAAATTTCCTCCTAAACCAACGATTCCACTAGACAGGGGGGGGGTACCGGTACCAATCAGTAAACAGTGCCAAAAGCGGGGACTAGGGATAGGTTAGAGTTCGCTTCGCTCAGAAGGATGACAAAGGGTAGATGGATTTCTTTAATTCTTGGCCTCAGTGACTCATCGGCGTCCAGCTTTACGCCACCACTGGTTTTGTCGCTAATACGGGATCGACTCGGAGCGTGAGTCCATCGACCTGCCGCACGACGATGCGTTCTCCGGCGGGAATGGGGACTGTGGAGACGGCGTCCCAAAGTTCGCCGTGCACAAACACCTTTCCTGCGGGAGCCAGCGTGCTTTGCGCGATTCCGATTTCGCCGATCAATCCTTGTTCGCCGGTGACAACTTTGTTGCGGCGGGCGCGCACGGCGATGCTCATCAGGAACGCTGTGATAAGTCCGAGCGGAATGCTGACGGCGAGCGCGGTCACGAGGTGGACGCGCATTTCCGGGATGGGCGCGTCGACAAGGAACAGGCCGCCCAGCGTCAACAGGACAATTCCGCCGGTTGTAAGCACGCCGTGGCTCGCGAATTTGGCTTCCGCGGCGAACAGCGCGAAGGCGCCAATGATCATCGCAATCGCCGCGAAGCGCACGGGCAGCAGGTTCAACGCGAACGCCGCCAGAAGGATAAAGACCACGCCCACGGTTCCAGGAATGACCGCGCCGGGGTGGTTGAATTCGGCGTACAGCGCGAGCGCGCCGATGGCCAGCAGGATGAACGCGACGTTCGGGTCCATGAGGTAGGAGAGGATGCGCTGCTTGAGCGTCATATGGTAGTCGCGCACAGGCTGGTCGGCGAGGCTGAGCGTGACGGTCGCGCCATTAAATCGTTTGAAGCTTTTCCCGCTTAACTGGTGGAACAGGTCCTGCTCGCTCGGAGCGATGTATTCGATCAGTTTCTTATCGAGTGCTTCCTGGTCGGTAAAGGACTTCGACTCGCGCACGGCGCTCTCCGCAAGCTCGACGTTGCGACCGCGCTTGGCAACGACCGAACGCATGAGGGCCGCGGCGTCGTTCTCAATCTTTCGGTTCATCTCGTCATCGGGTTTGGCCGCTATTGGGCCAAAGAGCAAGACGGGATGTGCCGCGCCGGCATTGGTACCTGGCGCCATCGCTGCCACGTCAGCCGCCTCGAGAATGAAGATCCCTGCGGAACCCGCACGGCTTCCAGTCGGAGCCACGTAGACGATAACTGGCACAGGGGAAGATTCGATTTTTTCGATGATCTCACGCGTCGAATCTACCAGTCCGCCGGGAGTGTTGATCTCAATCAGGACGGCTTGGTCGTGGTTAGCGGCTGCCAGATCGAGCGCGCGGCCAATAAATTCGGCAGTGACGGGCTGGATGGCGTCGTTCACCGCGATCCTCAAGACGTCAGCGGAGCAGAAGGCGGCGAACAGAAAGAGCACCGCGAACCAGCAAACCGCACAGCGAATCCAGAGTTGCTGTGGCCACAGGCATCTGCCGAGCTTTGCTCGGCTTGGACGGGCGAGGGCGCCCGTCCCCACACGAGCGCGGTGCAGCAACACTGAATCCGCTCTGGAGGCGAAGAAACGAGAGGCGAAAGATCTTGACGGCTTCATGGTTGTGGCAGCGGCTGCGCCTTCTCCGCGAGCTTGGCTGCTAAGGTGCGCTTCAGATCCTGGCCCGCGGAATTGCCGGGCTCCAATTGCAGCGCCCGATTGATGTCCTGGGCGGCTGCTTCCATTCTATTTTCTCTCAAATCGAGGCGCGCAAGAATCAGATAAGCGTCGGCTGACTCGCGAATGCGGAGGGCGGCCTCGGCCTGGGCGCGAGCTTCGCGGGCGTCGCCGCGAGCGTCGTAATCTTCGGCAAGGGCTGTGAGGGGCGCAGTGCTCGACGGATCGACCTCAGCGGCGTGATGGAATTCGGCCTCGGCTTCGGTGGTGAATCCGTGGGCCAGAAGTTCCTTGCCGAGTTCGAGGTGGAAGCGCGCGTGGGCGCGGGGATCGGATCGGGCAAATTGCTGTTCGGCCCAGCTCCCCATTTGCGTGGTCATCTGGCGGAAGGCGTCTTCCTCGTAGTTGCGTTTGATGCGCTCGAGTGGGACCTTCGACGATGTGCCGCTCGGCACGATGCCGCCAGCAGAAGGTGCCAGGGAGTCGAGCAACATTTTAGCCTCGGCGTCGTTCGGACGATGATCGAGCGCCGTGCGCAGTTCGCGGGCCGCGCCGGAGAGATCGCCAGCCTGCGTAAGAGTTACTCCCATGTTGAAGTGATAGTCGGGGTCGCTGGGATCGTTCTCAATCGCTCTTTCAAAATAGTCCACGGCCTTCTTCTGGCCGCGGCGGGCGGCGACCACTCCAAGGTTGTTATAAACCTCGGCCAGAGGCAGGCGCGCGGCGACGAATTCAAAAGCGCTTTCGGATTTTGCGAAGTCTCCGTGAGCGTAGGCGGCGAGGCCGAGATAGAAATTCGCCTCGCGGACGATTACGCCTGACCTTAAAGAAGACTGCTGGACTTGGCCGAGGGCGGCAATCGCCGGTTCGTAAGCGCGCTGGGCATAGTAGGTCTTGCCCAACTCCAGCCAGGCGTGATCATAAGCGGGATTTAGGCGGACTGCTTCGCGATAATGCTGCACCTTTTCGTCAGCAGTAGTGGCCAGCATGCCGCGCACATAATTTTCCAGCGCGTCCAGGCGTATGGGAACAACGCTGGCGACGTAGTTGTCCTTGGATTCGGAGAAGTCGGTGCGGATCAGGCGAAGCAAATCCCAAGCTAGTGCGGATTGCAGCGTGCCGAGATCGGCCAGGGGCGCGGACTCTGTGACGGCGGGCGAGAGTTTCTGCGCCCGCATGTCGAGCAACTGGGCGACCACGGTTAGCTGCGCGCCGTCATACTTGTAAGAGCCGAGCACGGCGTAATCGACGTCCATCTGCTCGGCGAGCCGGTAGAGCGTCGCGCGCGAAGGATGAACGCCGGCCGGAACGCCCTGGCGATCGTAGGCCCGCAGTCGCTCGTCACGGGTGGCTACGTAAAGAACCGGAGAATTGAGTTGCTCGTGGAAGGTTTCGGGAAAGGATTCGCCGAGCCATTCCAGCCCAGGGGTCGGAGAAACATTCTCGAAGGGAATCACGACCATGGTTCGGCCGATAACAGTCTGGCCCGAGGTAGGAGCATCCTGGGCGCGAAGCGACGCGCAGAAAAGCAGCGAAACGAGAAAGATGAAAACAGCGGCGCGTTTCACGACAATTTGATTATATCGGCAGCGGAGACGGCGCATCACGCGCGCGACCGGAAGGTGAGGCCAAATCATTCCGCTGGCTTCCTCGACCAATCTCCGCATACACTGCTTCTTCACACCTTGTTTCTGCACACTTTGATGACCCCGGCGCAGCCCAGTTCGTCAGCCCTGCGTTTTCTCCTGCCTTCCGTCCGGGACATCATTTTCATTTTTCTTTTCTGGTCGCTGCTGGCAGGGCCTTTGTCGAATCGGCCGCTGGCGGATGCGGATATTGGATGGCACATCAGAACTGGCGAGCGGATTCTGGCGACGCACTCTCTTCCCCGCACAGATTCGTTTTCTTCCACCATGCAAGGTCAGCCCTGGTTTGCCTGGGAGTGGTTGTACGACATACTGCTCGGGATTCTGCACCATGCTTGCGGACTGAACGGAGTGGTCTGGTTGTGCGCGTTGCTGGTAGCAGCGATTTTCGTGCTGCTGCTTTCGCAACTGCTGCAGCGCGGGACCGGCCTGCTGCTGGCCATCGTGCTGATGCTGCTGGCGGAGGCCGCTTCGACGATTCATCTCTACGCGCGCCCGCACATTGTGAGCTGGCTTTTTTCGCTGCTCTGGTTTGCCGCGTTGGAAAATTGGGATCGATGGGAGCGACGCGAGCACGCGAGCCTGCCGCGATCGATCCTGTGGTTCTTCCCCGCCTCTATGGTGCTTTGGGTAAATCTGCATGGTGGATGGCTCTTCGGCATGGCGCTGCTCGGAATCTACACCTTTGCTGCGTTCGTTGAGAGTTTGCGTATGCACGATGCGTTTGCCGCGATTCGCGTCGCACATCGGGCTCGTGCCATGGCTGTGGCTTGGGTAGCCTCGGCCGTGGCGACGCTCGTCAATCCGTTTGGCTGGCGGCTGCACGCGCACATCTATCGCTATCTCGGCGATCGCTACCTGATGAACCGGATCGACGAGTTCCAATCGCCCGATTTTCACGGCTGGGCGCAGCGCTGTTTTGCAGTGATCCTCGCGCTTACGCTGATCGCATTCGCGGGCAATCGTCTCTCGGACAATCCTCTTTCGTTCAATCGTCTTTTAGTAAATTCCGGCAAGCTGCGGCTCAGTCAACTGCTGGTCGTGCTGCTGGCGGTGTGTGCGGGATTGTATTCGTCGCGGAATCTCCCGGTTTCTTCAATGCTGCTGGTGCTGGTGGCTGGGCCGATCCTGTGGGAAAACTTCGCTTCACTGGCGGATGAGCCGGGTGCTTGGGAACGGTTGCGCAACTACACGGCCAGAATTTCAAGCTTCTCCGATCGCATGGGCGCGCAGGAAATGCAGCTTCGCGGGCACCTGTGGCCGGTTATCTCGGTGGCCTTGGCATTCGCGATCTGTCTTCAAGGGGGATGGCTTGGCTCGCGGCAGTTGATTCATGCGGAGTTCGATCAGAAAAAAGTGCCGGTGGCGGCGGTGACTTTTCTGCAGAAGGAGAATGTGGAAGAACCACCCGTCACAGAGCCCGTTTTCTCGACCGATTCCTGGGGAGGCTATCTCATCTACCGAATGTATCCCGAGCGGGAGGTCATAGTAGATGACCGTCACGATCTCTATGGCTCGGACCGGATTCGCCAGTACCTGATCCTGACCCAGGCACAGCCGGGCTGGCAGAGCGTGCTCAAAAAGTGGCAGATTCGGACGGCGCTCTTACCCGCCGGATCGACACTGTCCAACTTGCTCCGAGAACTTCCGCAAGATTGGCGGGTAGCATACGAAGACAAAGTTGCGGTGGTGTTTGAGAGACGTTAGAGCGGGTTTTTGGGAAGGGCACAGCTTCAGCGTGCGTCTACTTTCGCCGGCAAGGTAAATTAGATGAAATGATTGCGATCCGCTGCAGTGCCCTGCTGTTTGACTTGGACGGTGTGCTCATCGATTCCACTCCTGCGGTTGCGCGGGTTTGGCATCGGTGGGCGGTTGAACATGGCTTTGATCCAGAGACCGTCGTCCATAAGGCGCACGGGCGCCCGAGTCGAATTACAATACGCGAGCTTCTGCCCAACGCCGACATTGACCGCGAAGATCGCGAAGTCGAACGCAGGGAAATGGAAGACCTCGATGGCGTGGTCCTGCTGCCCGGCGCTCGGCAACTCCTGAGCAGCCTGCCTCCGGAGCGCTGGACGATTGCGACCTCATGTACGCGTCCTCTGGCTGAGGTGCGCTTGCGCGCCGCGGGCCTGCCCATTCCAAAGACCATGATCACGTCGAGCGACGTGAAGATCGGCAAGCCCGATCCGGAGCCCTACCTGAAGGCAGCAGCGAAACTCGGGTTTGCCGCCTCCGATTGCATCGTGGTAGAAGATGCGCCCGCGGGAGTTGGCGCGGGCAAGGCCGCGGGCGCCAGAGCGATCGCATTCCTTACGACCATGATCCGCCGCGACCTCGAGAGCGCCGGCGCTGATTGGATCGTTCAAAACTGCACTGACATCGCCGTACCCAATGGCGCATCCAATGACGACGGCCTTCAACTAAGACTCTCGCTTTCATAATAGGTCTCAGGTGCTAGGTCTCAGGTCTCAGGAGACCAAGTTCTGACGCTGGGTTTTCCTGACACCTGACATCTGAGACCTGACACATTGGACCTGACCATTTGCGCGCGGCCATTTGCTCAACTAAAATCTTTCGGTTCCCTGGAAGTTGCCCGCAAACGCAGGATTGATGCGAGCCAGGCGGCTCCGAATCTTCTCCATCGCGATACAGAGAATCGCTAGACAGGCAGGGCCTCGTGATCATCGGTGTTCCGAAAGAAAGCTATCCAGGCGAGCGGCGAGTTGCGCTTGTGCCGGCAGTCCTCCCGACGCTGACCAAAGCGGGTTTCGAAGTCCACATACAGACCGGCGCTGGAATCGAGGCCGGCTATCCCGATTCCCAGTATGCCGACAAGGGCGCAAAGATAAAGATCGTCGCCGACCGCGCAGCCGTGTTTGCCGCCGCTGACATTGTTGTGCAGATTCTTTGCTACGGTTCCAACGACTTGACGGGGAAACAGGATGTGCCGCTGTTTCGCCGCGATCAGATCCTCGTCGGATTTCTGCGTCCCTTCGGTTCGGCGGACGTGGTGCAGGAAATCGCGCGCGCTGGCGTCAGCGCGTTTGCGGTGGAGCTGATGCCCCGCACTACCCGCGCTCAAAGCATGGACGCGCTCTCTTCGATGGGAACCGTTTGCGGATACAAGGCGGTGCTGGTGGCAGCCGACACCCATCCGCGCTTTTTCCCCATGCTCACCACCGCGGCTGGAACCATCACCCCCGCCCGCGTGTTCGTGATCGGCTGCGGCGTTGCCGGATTGCAGGCGATCGCGACCGCGCGCCGCCTGGGCGCGGTGATTTCGGCTTACGATTTAAGGCCTGCGGCGAGAGAGCAGGTGCAGAGTCTCGGCGGACGTTTTGTCGAGCTTCCCATCGAGGCGAAAGACGCGCAGGACGCCCGCGGATATGCCCGCGCCCAGGATGAAGACTTCTACCGCCGCCAACGCGAATTACTCGGAAAAGTTGTGCAGGAAAGCGATGTGGTGATCACCGCGGCTGTGATTCCGGGGAAAAAATCGCCGGTCCTGGTAACCGAGGACATGGTGAAGGGAATGGCGCCGGGTTCGGTGATCCTCGATCTGGCCTCTGAACGTGGCGGCAACTGCGAGATCACCGAAACCGGCAAGACCGTGGTCAAGCATGGTGTGACGATTATCGGAGCAATCAACCTGGCCTCCGGCGTGCCTTATCACGCGAGCATGATGTACGCCCGCAACATCACCGCGTTCCTGACGCACCTGATCAAAGATCAAAAGTTGAATCTGAACCTCGAAGATGAAATTGTTCGCGAGACCCTGCTCACCCACGGCGGCGAGATTGTGAACGCCCGGGTCCGCGAGTTTTTCACTTTGCTTGCGCTGGCAAAGTGACGCCGTGATGCGCCATATGGTGGAGGGACGGGCATCTCGCTAGCCTGCCCTGAGCGAAGTCGAAGGGTCCAGCCGGGCGGGGGATGCCCGGCTCTCCAAGAGCCAAGAAGATCAAACGGAGGGAAGATGAACAGTAGTTCGAACCTGATCAACGCGCTCTTTATTTTTGTGCTCGCCGGTTTCATCGGATTTGAAGTGATCCGGCGGGTCTCGCCGCTGCTGCACACTCCGTTGATGTCGCTCACCAACGCATTGGATGCGATCGCGGTTGTGGGTGCGATCGTGCTCGTGGGCGAGCACAAGAGCACGCTCTCCGCCGTTTTCGGATTCATCGCGGTAGTAGCTGCCACCAGCAACATTGTCGGCGGCTTCCTGATCACGGACCGCATGTTGAAGATGTTCAAATCCAGCCGTCCCGCGGCTAAACCGGCGGCCAAATAAATGACAGCCGAACTCGCAGGATCCCAAGTCGTCATCGAGCTTTTATATCTCGTCGCGAGTGTGTTGTTCATCCTCTCGCTGAAGTGGATGAGCTCGCCAACCACGGCCCGCCACGGCATCTGGGCTGGCGAAATCGGCATGCTGCTGGCGATCTGCGGCACGCTACTGCACCACGGCATCGTGGACTACCGGCTGATCGCCATTGGGCTTGTGCTCGGCACCATCATCGGCGTGCCGCTCGGGCGCGTGAAGATGACCGCGGTTCCGCAGCGAACCGCGCTCAGTCACGCCTTTGGCGCGCTCTGCGTCACGCTGGTCGGCTCGGCAGAGTTTTATCTGCGCTCACCCGACATCTCGCGCTTCATGATGTCGGTGCTGTCGCTTGAGGTCATTCTTGGCGGGTTGACCGTTACCGGGAGCTTGATGGCTGCCGGCAAGCTGCAGGAAATCCTACCGCAGCGGCCGCTGACTTACAAAGGCCAGAACCTCGTCAACTTTCTGCTGCTCGCCTGCGCCGTCGTGATCGCCGTATTTCTGGTCCTGCATCCGGAAGCCAAGTCACTGTTTCCATTCATGGTCCTGATCGCGCTGGCGTTCGGCGTGTTGTTGATCATCCCCATCGGTGGCGCGGACATGCCGACCGTTATTTCGCTGTTGAACGGCTATGCAGGTTTATCGGCGGCGGCCATGGGCTTCGTCCTCAACAACAAGCTGCTCATCATCGCCGGCGCGCTCGACGGATCGTCGGGCCTCATCCTCTCCATCATCATGTCGAAGGCCATGAACCGCTCCTTCACCAACGTTTTGTTCGGGGCCTTCGGTCAGGTGCAAGCTCCGGCCGCTGCGGGAGAAGAAGCCCGGCCCGTTCGCAGCGCGACCCCGGAAGAAGCCGCCGCCATCCTTTCTGCCGCGAACAAGGTCATCATTGTTCCCGGATACGGCATGGCGGTGGCGCAGGCTCAGCACAAAGTGCGTGAACTTTACGATGCGCTGACCAAGCGCGGCGTGGACGTGCGCTTCGCCATTCACCCCGTCGCCGGACGCATGCCGGGCCATATGAACGTGCTGCTGGCCGAGGCCGATATTCCCTACGATCGGCTGATTGAGATGGACGAGATCAACGGCGACTTCCCGCAGACCGATGTCGCCCTGGTGATTGGCGCCAACGACGTCACCAACCCTGCCGCCCGCACCGATGCTTCAAGCCCCATCTACGGCATGCCTATCCTCGACGTCGACAAAGCCCATACCGTGATGGTTATCAAGCGCAGCATGAATCCTGGCTTCGCCGGCATCGATAACCCGCTCTACTATCTCGATAACACCCTGATGCTGTTTGGCGACGCCAAGGCATTTGTCGGCAGCATCGTACGCGAGCTCAGCGGAGGACACGGGTAGGTTGCTAAGTTGTCTGGGGTTTTCCGCAGGCCGAAGCGGCCGAAGGAAGACAACAACTAAAGAGAAAACAAAATTAAGAAAAGTGTAAGGCCAGGTTGCCGGGCAAAAATCCGGCGGGCTTCAGTCTCGCGAGCGGAGAACTTCGCGCAGCCTGCGGCCCGCCCGGCGTTTAGGCTGCTTTCTTCATCTGTCTGATCTTGGCCCAACGCGCTTTCTGGGCCAGAGAAATTCTCCGGCGCCCTGCCGCGGAAAGAACGCGCTTGGCGCGATGTGGCGCCCCCGCGTGCACTGTTGCGCCCGTGCCTCGGGTAAGCTTTTGAAGAACCGCAATAGCTTCCTCCAGCCTTTGGACTTGTTTCTGCGCGTCTCGGTGTTCCTCGCGGAGCCGGACGATTGCTTTGGCAATACTTGTCATCAAATACCCCCTTGGATAACTGCCGTCCGCCATTCTATTACTAACTCGGTGGTTCTGTCATGATTTATTTGGCCGAATTGGAATTACATGGAGCCTGGATGCCACGAACATGATGAAACAAGGACGATGACACGAGAAGGTGACCCGGGGATAACTATTCCCGCGTCCAGACAGGCCGCCCACAGCCTCATCCGAGGGGTGGGAGAAGCCCCGACGACCCGAACAGAAAGAAGGCGCCAACCGCCAGGCTATAGATCGCCGTCAGCGCGGTGACGACAAACTGAAAGCGCGGCAGCCGCGAACTGAAGCCGAAAAGTCCTACCGCCGACGCCGTCATCACCGTATTCATTACCAATAGTCCGGCGATAAACATCGCCAGGCCGATAAAGCCCTTGCCGATTCCGCCAAGATTGGCCGCCAGTAAGAAGATCATCAGTTGGCTGGGCGTCTCCGCACCGAGCCCGTGCACGAGCCCGATCATGAGCACCGTCTTCGAGCTGTAATTCCATGTCTGGTCCACCGGCCGTGGGACATCGTGATCGTGCCAGTAGCTCTTCATCTTCCAATGGAGCCAGCGCGCTGCTCCGGCCATAAGGTGAAAGCGGCTGCGCGGCACCGAGTTCCCTCTGAAAAGCGATCCCAGAACGTAGACTCCAAGCACGAGCAAGGTCACTCCCACTAAGCGCTCGGCGATCCGATCGATGCCATGAGGCAGCGAGAGCTGAAACACTATGACGGCAGTGCCCAGCACGACAACCATGGCCGCGTGCCCCAGGGCGTAGAGCAAGCCCAGCCGCATGCCGCGCCAGCGGCTGGCCTGCACACTGGTGATGTCGGAGATGGCGGCAATGTGGTCGTAGTCGAACCCATGACGGAATCCAAGGATCGCCGCCGAGAGAAGCGCAAGTTGAAGGCTGTTCGGCGTGAAGGTCATGGATACATGTGGGGCCCAGATCGGAGCCCTCTCATTGTTCCACAGGTCGTCAAGAATCGGAAAGGGCACGGCCCCACAACTTGGGGAAAAACTCGGGTTTCGTATCAGGGCATCGCTTTCGCTGTTCAGTCGTGCCGCAAGTGCCGCTGCGGCGCGCAACACGAGTTCCTCAGCCATCTTTCGCGTACAGGAGTGTCCGCTCGCCCGGCTCCCTCGCCGGTTGCGGTTGTGCTAGACGCATTTGCAACGGATTGCACACACGGTGAAGCTTTGGCGGAGAATATTCCCCTAAGTTATTGATGGTAAATATGTTAACTCTCGCCACGGCTGGAGGGCGAATTGCCACCCCACCCTTGGATGAAGTCTCTCTGGCTGAGCACGAAAACGACGATCGGCAAGGCGCTCGCGGCAGCCTTGTTGCTGGCGTCGCTCGGCGGCGTTCTCGCCTGGTGTGCAGCAACATCCCCGTCTCCATCGCGTGTCATTTCGCCCCGCATCCCGCTCACGCAACTGGAGAAGAGCCTGCGCGGTGTGCCCGCGCACATTTCCGAGTTCTCTCCCGTGTCGGAACCGCTGGCCCTGCCGAAGTGTGGAAACGTCCGTCCGCCCGAGGCCTTGCTCACTCCGGACCCGCTGCTTCATGTCCAAGATGACGATCTGCGCGTGCGCGTCAGCTTCATCGTGGGAACCGACGGACTCGTGCATAGCGCCTTCGTCCTCGACAGCGGCGGCCCCGATGAGGACCAGATTGCGCTGCGCGCCGTCCGCTTCTGGCGTTATCGCCCCGCGCTCTGCAATGGAGTGCCCAGCGATTCCGAAGCGCTGGTAAGATTCAACGTTCGCTAGCGCGCGAATTCTCCTACAATGTCAGCGATGAGGTTGCCGTGACCACCAACAACTCGAACCCTCCGAATCCCGAGCCGAATCCAGAGAAAGAGCAGCCCGCCGAAGGCAGCGAGATTGAAGAGTTTTTTCAACGGCTCCCCGGCAACTTTCGCTGGCCGAAACCGAATGCCGAGGCCGTAGCTGCGGCCGTAGAAGCGATCCATCGCATTTCAGGCGACGCGGCCGCGCAAGACCTGGCGGCCGACGGTAACGCGGACGAGCCGGCCAATGCCTGCTCAGCCTGCGGAGGTGCGCTGCCGGCGGGCGCTCGCTTTTGCGTCTGGTGCGGAATCCCCAATCAGTCGGTCGCTGGCGATGCCACGGCTCACTATGGACCCGGCGCCGGCCAACATCATATTCACCACCACTATCACCACCATCTTGTCCCCAGCCAGGGAGGACAGGAAACGCCGTCCGGCGCGCCTTCTGCCGAGTCCGAGTCCTCGGCTCCTCGCGGACGCGCTCCCGGTTCGGCGGGCGCCGGTTCTTTGGGAAAATCGGCCGGCGGCCGCGCCGAAGCCAGCGCCCGCCAGGTTGTCCAGGACTGGGCGCAAGCCTGCAACACCAGGCACATCGACGACCTGCTCGAGCTCTACGCCGCCGACGCCACGCTCATCCGCTCCAGCGTTCCGCCAGTTCGCAGCCTGCCCGCGATCCGGGAATTTCTCATCTCGCTGCTCGAAGCCGGATTGGGCGACGTGGAGATGGAATCGCTGCGCGTTGAAGTCATGGGCGAGATTGCTCTCGATCTCGGCCGTTGCAAAATGCTCGTGCCCGTCGCCATGGGTAAGCGCCGCGAAGAGCGCGGAAAATACCTGGTCGTCCTCGCCCGCCAGCCCGCCGGCTCATGGAAGATCCTTGCCGATTGCTGGTCGTCCGATCTGGCGGTCAGCGCCCCGCCGCCGGAACCCGCTGCCCGAAAGGGAAGCGAACCAATTCCACCCCTTCGCAAGCCCCGCTGAACTCAAAGGCGGAAGGGACAGCCAAGTAGTCGACGGTCGTTAGTCGTCAGTCCTTCGCGATTCGACACGGGCTGCTCACTCGGGAAAACTATGGACATAAACGCTCTCGCTTGCCAACGACCAACGACTGACGACCTAACTAGACCAACAAAAACCCCGATCCTCGCGGATCGGGGTTAAGTGGATTCGTTGACCGCTGCGTTTACTGGCTGGTCGCGTTGCGTGTCGTAAACAACTGCCGGTAGCCCAGGCTCTCCACGTCGCGGAACAGTGGCGTTCCGGGCGGCAGGCCTTGTGGCAGGGTGAAGTCCGAGTCGAATTTATAGTCACGTGTCGGCGGCTCATACACCGAGTAGGTACAGCACTTGAATACCCCGGTGGCATAGGTTGCGTAGTACAGGCTCACCAGCGAGCCTCCGTAATGCAGCGTGGCTCCACTCGAGTTCCAGTCTTCAAGGAAGCGCAGGAAGTTGTGGACTCCGCCATCGGTGCCGAAGGGGTAGTCGGTGCCGTTCTCCCATGACGGAAACGGGAAGCTCATGTTCTTTCCGGCAGCGATTGCCAGGCGGTAGTATGTAGTGCTGGCTGAACGAGTGGTTGAGGTAGTAACGTCGAAGCCACCGGGGATGCCCATGCTTTCCTGGTCGTTCCAATTGTTGGAGAGAACCGTGACCGCGTCGGCAATGACTGCGGCTGAGGAGTGCCCGGCTATGTCCGCTCCCCCCGACCAGAACGGATCGGCCGCGTTGCTGTTGTAATTGCCCCAGATGTACACCGGATTCTCCGATGCCACCGTGAATCCGCCAGGGTCCGCCAGAGTTGCAGCGGAGTCCGTTCGCAGCGGTACGTTGCCGAACGAACCATCCACCAGTTTCAAAACGTGGCGCGCCCCGCTGACCCAATTCTTGGGCGCGGTGGTGCTGCAGCTGTTGATTCGCGGACTGTAAGGATTGTCAGGGTTGGCCAAGGTGATCTGGACATTTTGGTTTGTCGCGCCGTTGTACTGGCCCAATCCCAGGTTTGCCGTGCCCCACTCGTCCAGCACGCCGTTCTCATTGACGTCTTCGGGAGATAAGGCGACACCGGTAGGAGATAAGGGCGCGCCGGCGGGAGCCGGTTCCAGCACTCCGTCGGGCGTGCCCGCCTGACTGGAGCGATTAATCACGTCCTCCAGGCCCGAGTCTCCGCTCTTCGCTCCGTTATAAGGGGGATTCGGGTTATACAGCATGCCCCTCCGATCCGAGAAATACAGCACGTATCCATTTTGCGCGAGATAATCCACATTCGGGCCGCTGCTGCCGATGCTTCCCTTCAGCCATCGCTTCAGGTTGCCCACATCGATTTCGACGGCGTTCATCACCCCGTTGGTCGTGCAACTGTTAGTCCCATGGTCCGTGTCCCGAGGCTCGCCTTCGCGGGCGTCGTAGAAGTTGATGGGATACCAGTTGTACTGGGTAAGGCTCTGCGTAGTCGGCGTGGCAGGGGTAACGCCAAAATACCACTGCCCTCCTGACCCCTGATCCGACGCAGCTTCTGGCGGCACGCCTGGGGTCCACGTTGAGCAGGGCGAAACACACGCCGGCGGCGGAGTCGCGATGGAAGTGGGCAAAGTGCCGCTCTCGGTGCGATCCGCGGGCTCTTGCAACAGCAGAATCGCGTTTGGATTCACCGGGTTCGTCCCAGCGGCAGGGGCGCTGCTTCCAGGGAGCGTCGGTGCTGTCAGGCCCCGCGCAAATCCCAGTTGCAGCCATTCATTGGTTACCGGGACCCAACTGCCCGAAGCATTCCTGTATTCCACCCGCAGCCAGCCATCAGTCAGGTTCCAAGCCGTCGCATTGGCCGAGTTGTAGAGCGTTGAGCCGATGGCGTTGGGGGGAGCGTAGTACGGATATGCGCCCGTCGCAGGCACAGGGCAGCCGGCGGGCACGCCGGATGAAGCGACTCCTGCCGGTGGACAAAGGCTAATCGTCGGGGTGCCGTGATTCAAGTAGATCGGGGCGCCTGCGGGCTGGAGCGAGGGATTCGGGTTTCCGCTCGTCTGTGCCGCGGGTGCATAGGGCCAGTCCGGCGTGCAGGTGGTGCCCGAGCAGTTGGATGCATTTGGAACCGCGTTCGACGCGGCGGCGAAGTACAGGTTATAGGTGTTGTTAGCCGGTAACAACGCCGCGAGGGACGCGGGGTAATTGCCCGCAGTCATCGGGATTCCATAGGGATTGCTGGCGTTGGTGCCCGTTACGTTCGCCAACCGGACGTTATTCGTATCCGAAGATCCGCCCGGCAAATCATTCGGATCGTCGCTCAGCAGCACGTGAATCTGCGCCATGTTGTATTCGCGCGATGTGGCCAGCGCCGACGTGGAGTCCTCGCCCGTCCGTGGCCGGCGAATGATTTCGAAAGGCAACGCGTTCCCGCCGACGAATGGCATCGACAGTTTCTTGGCGCCCGTTCCCGGGTTCGTGGTGTTTCCATAGTTCCCGTTGATGATCTCGTAGTTAGTAGTGCTCTTGGAAAAAGTATTCCACTTGCTGGTGTTATAGGCGGACTGCGGCGGATTCCCCCCCTGACCCTGCACGCTGCCATCCCCCCAAGGACTGCTGGCCGGGTCGCTGTTCGCGGCTTTGGTCACGCAATTCGTCGTCGTAGTGCTGCAACCCCCGTCGGTGGTCGGAATGTATACATTGCCGGTATCGCCCGAGCCGCCGTAGTTTATCGTTATCCCGTTCGGAAGCACCTCGGTGACGACGTTCCCGTATGCCTCCATTTTGTCGTGAAACGTCAGCGTGTAGCCCTGCATTACGCCCAGGTAAAGATCGGCATTGGTGTGCAGGCGTCCGTTAAAATCGAGAGTGGGGCTATCGAAGAAGCCCAGATCGCTCTCCGAGAACACTCCGAACTGGAACACCGGAATCAGCGCCACTTGCGCGCTCCGCATCATGCTCACTTCCTGCCCGCCCGTTAAGGCCGCCGTCGCCAGCATGTTCACCGGGATGATCTGCGCCCACAAATTTTGGTTCGGTCCGGAACTGATCTGTCCCCAGGTCGCGGCCAGCGTTCCCGTGCAACCCGACGCCGGCGCCACCGAATAGCTTTCCCAGGTGACTCCCGGCATTGTCGGCGGCGTGTTGCTCACGGCGCAGATTTGAGCCGCAGTGGGGGCCTGCATGTTCTGGAACGTCGCGGCCAGGTCGGAGGCCATTTTTTCGATGCCACCCTCGGCGCTGTGATAGGCGACGTCGTTCTGCAGATCGGTCGCGCCCACCTTGCTTTCGGTGGTGACCATCATCATCAGCCCGATCGCGATCCCCGACAGCAGCAACAGCAGCAGCAGGGACGCAATCAGCGTGAATCCTTTGGTGTGCAGTCTCGCGCCTTTCATACCGTAACTCCCCATGGTGTCAATCCCCATCGCTTTGCTCCCCATCGTCTTAGTCCCTTTCGCATCCCCGTCGCTAGTTGGGATACTCGTTGACGTACGTCAGATTCCGCGCGCTTACCGATGTCTCCAAATCCAATCCCTGATAACCGCCCCGCGCGCCCTGCAGCGTGCTATTCATCGCCATGTGCAGAATGTTGATCTTGGTGATCTGGTTGGGGAGAAGTCCAACCGAAGCGGTATCGGCGGAATCGGAAGCGCCAGGGTTGGGCTGGCTAATCGCCGGTGCCCCGGTGGCGTCATTGTAAAGGTCATAGGTAAATTTCATGTAAACAATGTTGTCCACCACCGGCACTGGAGTGTGTCCACTGACCTGCCGCATCAGTCGCGGCGGGCTGACGGTGTTGTCGATGTAATAGGTGATCACCAAAAGTCGGCATGGCCCGGTTCCGCATGGCGCCGCTCCGGTAGCGTTCAGCGGCACGCTGTTCAGACCGGTGCCGGCGGTGGGTGTCTGGTTCATATGCAGCACATCGTTGTTGCCGAAGGGCACAGCGTAAGTGGTCTGGCCCGCCGAGTTTGTGCCCGTCGTAATGCTACCGGTGACTTCGCCCACCACCATGATGCCGCCCAAGGTCATCAAGACCAGATCGCCAGGCATCAGCCCCGCCACCGTATCGTTCACGGCTTGCGGCGTGGTCACGCCGCTCGGCAAACAACCCGGCGTCGGCCAAGCCGTGGGCGACGGGGGCGGCGCGAAGGTTACTACGCTCTTAGCCGTGACGGTCGCTTGGTAGCAGTTCAAATAGAAAGTGGAGTCCGTATACACCACCGTGACCACATCGGTGGTTAGGGAGTTGAGCGTCGGCCCGAGATCATATCCCGGGATCAGCCCGTAAAGATAGGGCGTAGCGCCCTGTAAGGGATACGTCGCCGTGATGTAGCACGTCGGCGTCTGATCGCAGCCATACACCGGAGTGGTCGTGGAGGGCAGGGCGATAGCCGCACCGTTGGGCAGTCCCGCCCCGGCCAGGCTCAGGTCCCGCGTCAGCATATCGGAGGCGGCCCGAAAATCCTGCTGCAGCTCCGCCCGCTGCGAAACCGTCCAGGTCGCCCCCACACCCTGGGTGTAAAGTTGCACCGCCGCGCCCAGCACAATCGACCCCAGCCCCACGGCAACCACCATTTCCATTAGGCTGAACCCACTCTCGCGCTTTGTTGAGCGATCACTCATAACTCCCCTTTACTGGTACTGCGAAATGTATGAATTCAGAGCGTAGGTTTTCTGCAGTTTCGTCTGCGGAGTCGAGTACTGCACGGTGATAGTTATGCTTCGCAACGAAGTCACCAGGTTGCCGCTCGTGTCGTACAGCGGCGAGACCAGAATCGTGCGCTGGTAGCCAGTCAAGGGGATCTTCACATCGTCCGAGTCCCCATAGATTCCGCCGGGTCCCGGTTCTTCAAGAGTTTGCTCGCCCGCAGCCGCGTCATCCGCCGTCCCATAGATCCCGTCCGCTCCCGAGTTGTAGATCGGGTTCGTCCCAATCAGGAAGATGCCGCAGGGTGGACTGCTGCTGGTGCAGTTGATGGAGCCTACATTCTGGATTTGGTCCCAGCCTATCTGCGACGTGTTGCGCGCGGTTATGATGCTCTCGTACGCCTCGTTCGCCAGTTGCTTGGCAATCATGTCCTGCTGCGAGGTCTGCGTCGAGGCCATGGCCAGTCCGAACACGCCCAGCAGACTCACCAGTCCCACCGTCAGCACGACCATCGAGATCATGACTTCGATCAGCGAAAATCCGCGCTCCCCTTGCGCCCGCTCTCCACAATTCCCGCCGCGCCCGATCATTGACGTAGCCATTGATACCCGCCTCCCGACTTGTTGTAGAGCCGCCATCCGTGAACGCGGCCCGTTGCGCCCCACAGGTCTACCGCCCGCGAACTCAGCAGATCTCCTGCACGCGCGATGTACACCACGCCTCCATCCCAACTGCTCGTGCAATTTCCCGAGCCGTCCACCGCGTTCTGCGCCGAACCGTCCGGGCAGAAGTAAACAAACGCTTGTCCTCCGCTGCTGCTGTTTGCCGTATAGCCAAAGTCAATCGCGTTCGTCCCCAGTCCGTAGCCATCCGGAGGCGGCGTCGAGGCGAGCGCCGATTGCGCGATAAACGACACGTCCGTCGGCAATTGATAGATCACCGTATTCTGATCGCCCTGAAATGCCGACATCCCCGAGGACAGCGCCGGGGCCACCGTGATCGTAGCGTACGGACTCGGCGAAACAGCGTTAGCAAAAGTCACCGAGTACGATGTCCGCTGCGCCACCGCGTTGTCGCGCGCCTGACGCATCGCCGCCAGCGTCGTGTTATAGGCATTGGTCACATGCTGCTGATTCAGCATCGGCATCAGACTCATGACCGAGATCACCGACACAATGATGGAAATTGCCAGCACCATCATTATCTCGATCAAGCTGAAGCCGCTCGCCCCATGCCTGCGATGCCCCGCATTTGTTTCCAGGCTTCTCATAAGCATTTGCCGTACCTGTGGCTCCCCGCTTCGTGGAACAAGATCGTCCAAACAAATTCGCGCAACTGGAATTCGTCAGCCTGGTATCTCCCGCGACCCTTTGCGGATCGCGGTCCCGACACCTGTCTGAATAACTCGATGTTAGGAACTGTCCCGTGGTACGTCAAAGTACCGGGGTACACCGGACTTTCGTACACTGTCTCTTCGTAAGGTAATTTCAGGAGAGTTACGATCGTGCCGTGCATCGCTCGTTGGGGAAAGCGCACTCCCTTTCGCCGTGCCCCGGCCGCACGTTCGGAATTGGGTTTGCTGACTAAGGCCTGCGCTCAAAGAAAGTCCACGAGCGTCCTGTCAACGTATCCCCCCCAACAGAAATTGGAAGATAACTAAAGTTCTGACTACCGTGCGCTTTGAAAGCCAGTGACAAAGGTAACTTGTTGTTGGCGCCGACCCTCTCTTATCATGCTGTCACTATGGATCTACGCGCCCTCGTGGTGTGCCCGGATCAGGACTCCGCCAGCCTGCTTACGCTTATCCTGTCCGAGCTGGGAATGGCGGCCGAGCATGCGTCCTCGATCTCCCGCGGGTTGGAGCTGCTCGACAGCCAGCACTTCGACGCCGTTGTTCTCGACTATCGCGCTGACCAGGGTTCCGAGGATTTCCTGGCGCGCTTGCGTCAGTCCGCCAAAAACCGCGCCAGCAAACTGATTGCCATCGTCGACAGCGAGCTCAACGCTCGCCCGGTGTTCGGGCTCGGCGCCAACTTTGTTCTCTATCGCCCGCTTTCTTCCGAGCGCACCCGCATCAGCCTGCGTGCCGCCCGCGGCCTCATGCGACGCGAACGCCGCCGCGCTCCGCGCACGCGCCTTAGTTCGACCGCCAACGTGGCCTATCCCGGAGCGCCCGAACTGAACGCGGTTCTGAGAGACCTGAGCGACGGCGGAACTTCGATCCAAACCCCCAACCCGCTTCCGCGCGCCTGCAAAGTCTATTTCGAGTTCGCGCTTCCCGGTCAGCAGGAACTGGTCCGCTTGTCGGGCGAGGTTGCCTGGCAGGACGCCAGCGGCCGCACCGGAATTCGTTTCCTCGACGTGCCCCAGTCTTCGCGCCGCCTCATGCAGACTTGGCTCCAGCAGAATAGTTTCCACCCGGCAACCGGATTGCCAGCCCAGCCGCCGGCAAGCAAGTCCGCTACGACTCAATCTTCCGCAACTCAGTCGCCCGGCGCCCAGTCTCAACGCGGGCCCGAGCCGAGGCCCGAGTCAAAAGATGCCGCCCTCGTCTCCAATGCCGGCAACCGCCGCGGAGAGCTACGTTTCGCCTGCAAACTCGGAGCGGAAGTCTACCGTCTCGGTTCCAGCGTCCCCAATCGCTGCATCCTGTCCGACATCAGCGAGGGGGGTTGCTACGTCGAAATGCCATCCCCACTCGCCGGGCAGTCGGGCGTGGAGATTCTGGTCCGCACCGCCGACACGAAATTGAGAATCAGGGGCCAGGTGCTGGCAACCCATCCCGGTTTCGGCATGGGCGTGCGCTTCATGTTCCACGATTCCGGCGAGCGCGAAGAAATTCTGCGCCTGCTCGCAGTTGTCTCCACCGGTCCGTCGCTAGACGAACAACCTTGCTAAATCCGCTCGCTGAAAATTTTGCATTTGCAGAATTGAGGAAGATTCGCTGGGCCCCAGGCCGCCCTAAGAGTTCGTCAAGAATCTGCTAGGAACGGTGGTCCTGACCGAAGTGCAGAGTGATTCCCGAATCGGAGCCGTGCATCAGAAGGGAACGTCTTTCTGGATACACCCCGAAGTGATCTGGTCGCTCCGCCGGGATATGACTACTCTGAGCGTACGAGTTTTCTTCAAACACTCGGGAGATCCCAATGGGCAGTGCACTTGAATGGAACGCCATGTATAGCGTGAAGGTCGAATCCATGGACGCGCAGCACAAGCGGCTGTTCGAAATCATACGCGAACTTCATACTGCCATGCGTTCCGGTCACGGCAAGGAAGTCGCCGGAGAGGTGCTTGGCCGTTTGATCGACTACACGGTTTATCACTTCGCGGCGGAAGAAAAGCTGATGGAGAAAAACGGATATCGGCTCTTGGAAGCGCACCGGGTCGAACATAGGGCCTTGGCCGAAAAGGTCGTGGCATTTAAGAAAAACTCTGATGCAGGCTCCACTGGCATTACTCTGGATTTGATGACGTTCCTGCAGCACTGGCTCACGAACCACATCCTGACCGTCGACCAGAAGTACGGCGAGTTCCTCAACTCGAAGAGCGTGCGCTAGGCACGGGTCTTGATCGCCGGCGGGCCCGACGCGTAATTGCGCAACGCCCAAAGAGGTCGTGGGCTACGCCTGACGCCGCTCGGGCCTGACCTCGGCCGTCCCCGACTCTTTCTCCGCCACCGCTCGGCGAAAATATTCCAGCGAAAGCTTCAGCCCGCTCTCCAACTCCACTTTCGGCTCCCATCCAAGCAGCCGCTTGGCTTTCGAAATATCGGGACGCCGCTGCTTCGGATCGTCCTGCGGCAGCGCTTCGAATTTGATCTGGCTCGCCGACCCCGTCGTCGCAATCACTTTCCGCGCGCACTCCAGAATCGTGAACTCCGTCGGATTCCCAACATTCACCGGCTCATGTTCCGGCGATCGCGCGAGGCGCAGAATCCCATCCACCTCGTCGCTCACGTAACAGAAGCTGCGCGTCTGGTTGCCGTCGCCATACACCGTGAGATTTTCTCCCCGCAGCGCCTGCCACATAAAATTCGGAATCACGCGCCCGTCGTTGACCTGCATCCGCGGCCCGTAGGTGTTGAAGATGCGCAGAATCCGCGTGTCCACCTGGTGATAGCGGTGATACGCCATGGTCACCGCTTCCGAAAACCGCTTCGCCTCGTCGTACACCGACCGCGGCCCGATCGGATTCACATTCCCCCAGTACGTCTCTGTCTGCGGATGTACCGCCGGATCCCCGTAGCACTCCGACGTCGATGCCATCATGAATTTCGCGCCGCGCCGCAGCGCCGCTTCGAGCGCTTCAAACGTCCCATACGATCCCACACGCAACGTCGCGATCCCGTGCGCGGCGTAGTCCACCGGACTCGCCGGACTCGCAAAGTGAAACACATAATCCAGCGCGCCCCACTCGCCCGCCTGGCAAACGTCTTTCTCCACAAACTCAAATCGCGAATCGTTGCGCAGATGCTCAATGTTCGCCAGCCGCCCCGTCAGCAGATTGTCCGCCGCGACCACGCGGTAGCCCTCGCCCAGCAGCCCATCGCACAAATGCGATCCCAGAAAGCCTGCCCCACCAGTTACCAGCGCGCGTCGGTTGTTCATGGATTCAGGCACGCTCCCTTTTCTGCGGAAGGATCCTTGCCGGCAACTCCTCCGTCAACGCCGCCGGACGCCCCACGCTGTAGTAAGAAAATCCGTGCTCCACCATCAGCGCCGGATCATACAAATTCCGCCCATCCAGCACGATAGGATACTTCACCAGCGTGCGCAGCCGCTCCAGATCGAGCGAAGCGAATTCTTCCCATTCCGTCAGAATCAGCAGCGCATCCGCGCCTTCCGCCGCCTCATACGCATCCGCCGCGAACTCGACGCCCGACTTCAGCACTTCTTTCGCCCGCTCCATCGCAGCTGGATCGTAAGCGCAAATGTGGCAGCCCTCGCGCAGCAGTTCCTGTACCAGCAGCAGCGCAGGCGACTCCCGAATATCGTCGGTTCCGCCCTTAAACGCCAACCCCAGCACGCCCAGTCTTTTGCCGCGGAAAGTCCACAGCACACTCCGCACCTTGCGCAAGAACCGGCGCCGCTGATCTTCGTTAATACGGATTACTTCTTCCAGCAGCCGGAAGTCGTATCCGCTTTCCTTCGCGACCGCCCGGAATGCCATCAGATCTTTCGGAAAGCACGACCCTCCATATCCAATTCCCGGATTCAAAAATCGCGGTCCGATCCGCGAATCCGTCCCGATCCCGTCGCACACCTGTTGCACATTCGCCCCCACCGATTCGCAGATCGACGCCACCGCATTCACAAAAGAAATCTTCATCGCCAGAAATGCATTGGAAGCGTGCTTGATCAGTTCCGCGCTCTTCGTGCTGGTGACGATCAACCGCGGCGGCGCCTTGGCCGCTTCCGGACGCGGAATCGCATCTCCCCGCCCGTAGTACCATCCACTCGTCAGCGGCCCGTAGATCTCGCGCATAACCTCCGCGGCCCGCTCGCTCTCGACTCCCACCACGATGCGGTCGGGATAGAGAAAATCCGTAACCGCCATTCCTTCCCGCAGAAATTCAGGATTCGAGGCCACATCGAAGGACGACGGATCGGCTCCGTTTCTCATGATGATGGTCCGGATCCACTGGCTGGTATACACCGGAACCGTGCTCTTCTCCACCACCACCGTGTACTCGTCCACGCCCCCGGAAATCTCGCGCGCCACCGACTCCACATACGACAGATCCGCATCCCCGCTCTCCGTTGGCGGCGTTCCCACGGCGATGAACACAGCCTCGCTCTCCCGCGTGGCCGCTTGCAAGTCGCCGGAAAACTTGATGCGCTCGCCCCGATGCCGCGCTAGCAACTCGGGCAGAAATCGCTCATGAATCGGCACCTCGCCGTTCCTCAGTGCCGCCAGTTTCTTCTCGTCGTTATCGACCAGGACAACCTCGTGCCCCAGGTCCGCAAAACACGTTCCCGTTACCAATCCCACGTACCCGGAACCGACCACCGCGATGCGCATAGCGAGCCTGCTTTCCTTGAATTTTCATTTTGCACCTCCGGCTCGTCGGAGTGCACTTTCTTACTGTAGCAGTCTTTCCAGCGCTGACAGCCTTTCTATCGTCATCGCGGCGTTCACCGAGCCCAGAAACGGGAATTCGAATCTCACAAAAAATAGTGACCGCCATCACCACCCCAAAATTCGGGCCTGCTCGTGTGAGAACGGGTTCGTGTGGGGACGGGTGGCTTGGGTGGACGCGGGCGACCCCGCCCGCGTCCATACTTGCGCCGAATCCAAAGTCAGCCCGCCAAGCCAGTCCCACTTCCCTGTATCCCTCTGAGCCCACTGTGGTAAGCCCTTTCTGCCCGCAGCCGCCAAACAAAAGGCGCGGATCTCCGCGCCCCAAATTACGAGATTACCCGATTAGCAAGTCTTTTCACCGATTGACTTCCCCCTCATTTCGCGGGAAACTCACATTAGGGCCTGCGTTCCCCCGAATCCCCGCAGGCCGCCGGAACAAGTCATGTTCCCGCAACTTATGTCGAGGTTCGAGTTCCGTCCTGACGATTCGCACCCTGACCCTACCCTTACCCTCGAGCAGCGCCTCCTCGCCGGTTTCCCGCCCGACCTCGCTCTCGACTTAGCTCTCAACGAACTCGTAGTCCGCGCCGCCGAAGCCACCCGCGCCAGCGCCGCCGCTGTGGCCCTCGCTCGCGGCGATGACATGGTCTGCCGCGCCGCCACCGGACACCTCGCTCCAAATCTCGGCGTCCCTCTCAACACCCGCGACGGTCTCTCCGGCGCCTGTCTTCAAACCCGTCGACCCCAGCTTTCGGTCGATACCGAGTTCGATCCTCGCGTCGATCCCGCCATCTCCCATCGCCTGGGCATCCGCTCCATCCTCATCGTTCCCGTCTTCGACCCGAACGACATCGGCGCTCAGCTCGCTGGAATCCTCGAAGTTTTTTCTCCCACTCCCGCCGCCTTCTCCGACTCCGACCAAACACTGCTGGAAGATTTCGCCGGGGAGTGCGCCCGCATTCGCCATGCCGCCATCGAACTAAGTAAGCGCCGGCCAGCCGCAGCGGTGGTTCTGCCGGAGATCGTCCCGTCCGAACCAGTCCCGCCCGATTCGATGCCGCCGGACTTCATAGCCGCCAGCCCTCCGCCCGCTAGCCGCCCTCCCTACGAAGCCTGGGTGCTAGTTCTCGGAGCTTTGACTATTCTCGCCACCATCGCCGTCAGCTTCCTAATCGGCTCCCGCATAGGATGGTTGCGCCCATCTCAAACTGCATCCAGCAGCCAGATCCAGCAGGCGATCCCAGCAGAGACAAGCGTGCCCGCACAATCCCATGTGGGGACGGGCGACCTCGCCCGTCCAGCCGAGCAAAGCTCGGCAGCCGCGACCGCAGCGCACCGAGCAAATCCATCATCGTCAGAAACGGTGTCAGAAAGAAAGTCAGAAAAAGCGTCCAAGCAGACGTCTAACACTCCCGCCGAAGGCGAGTTAGTCGTCTACGAAAAAGGCAAAGTCATCTTCCGCATGAGGCCCGATCCCACCAAGCAAAACAGCGATGCCATTGTAGAAGCATCGTCTATAACGAAGATCGCCCCAGCCCAAAGCGTCCGGCTCGCTCCCGAGGAAGCCGAAACCCGCCTCCTAAGCCGCACCGAGCCCCAGTATCCCCCCGAAGCCCGCGCCGCCCACCGCGCCGGCAACGTAATCCTCGAAGTCCAAGTCGCCGAAGACGGCTCCGTCTCCTCCATCCGCACCGTAAGCGGAGACCCCCTCCTAGCCGCCGCCGCCACCGAAGCCGTCCGCACCTGGCGTTACCAACCCTACCGCCAACACAACCACGCCTCCCAGTTCCAGACGGATGTAACCCTAACCTTCACCCTGTCCAACTGAGCGATCGCCCAACCGGCTGGCCGATTAGGGCTCGCAGTTCTGATATCGTCAGTGATAGGCGGCGAACCGGATAGTAACTAGCTCGAGCTATCTCAATACTTGCAGACAGAATCTCGCGCGTAGTGTGCTAAAATGGCGCGCGCGGATCGGGCGCGCGAATACAAACGCACATTTCGCGAAGCCGTAACATCGGGATATATCAATGCCACGTCCAGAATCGGGATATGCAGTCGCTGACGCCCCGTCTCGCTTAGGTTCAAGTCGATTCACGTCTCCGAGACGCCTGTTTGTGATTTTGGTGATTCTCGGTTTCGGACTCAGGATAGGCTACGGCGCGGTTCGATATAGAAGCGCTCTGACAAATCTTTCGGGCAGCGCTTTCATCAACGCGTGGAACGCCGACGCTCTATGTCACGTTCTCATCGCGGAAGCCCTGCTATCGGGCAAGGGCTACATCGTGGATGCGGCTCCGCTTGCACCTGGGAAAAAGACCCGCTATGCGGGACAGGAAGCATTATTCAAAGCTCCTCTATACGAATTCTTTCTTGCTGGAACGTTCGCGATCTCCGGGTTCTCATTCAAACTTTTTTTCCACTCCAAGCGCTGTTTGGCGGACTCTCGACCGGACTTATGGGTTTAATCGCCTTGCGCGTCTTCCGGCGGCCGGGTGCGGCATGGTTCGCCGGTGTCACGGCTGGGGCTCACCCTATCCTCGTGAATTCCGCCTCTCAGCCGTATAACGAAGACTTGTTTTTCTTTTTCTTTGCTGTGGCTATCTGGGCGTTTCTTGTTTGGTTCCAAACACAGCGAGTACGGTGGGCCATCCTCTGTGGGGTCATGATCGGTTTCTGCATGCTGACGCGGGAGAATGGGGTGCTCTTGCTGGCCGCTATGGGAGTAGTTATGCTTTTGGCAGGGCCGCGAACGCTCAGAACCTGGATGGGATACGGTATCATCGCGTTAGTTACGGTTAGTGTGGTTATCCCGTGGACCATACGCAACTATGTCAGGTTTGGGATTTTTGTGCCCGTTGCCAGTATCGTGGGAGAGGATTTGGTTGAGGGTAATAACTTGTGCGTCGCTTCGGAAAGCGTACTCGTTCCTTACTGGGCGGAAGGTCCGTGTCCGTGGGTCGACGAGCAACGGCGAGTAGGGAGTGAGGCGGAAACGGCTAATTCTCGTGTCCCTACGGCGGTGCGCAGCGATCGTCTCTCCCGGCGAATAACTGTACAATTCATATCGGACCATCCGGCCGCTTATGCGAAGCTAATGTTCCGCAGATTCTGGACGACCTTGCTCCCCTACGATCCCAGGGGAAGCCAGCATCGGCAGGAAAGAATCGTACTATCCCTGTACTGGCTGCTGGTGTTCCCTGCCGGCCTTCTCGGCATGGTTGTCGCGCTCATGCGGATCGAGTCTGGGCGTCTACTGCTCGGCGTGTTGGTCGTGCTGAATCTCCTGTCCATCGCAGCTGTCCTCTACTGGTCGGATCTCCGCTTCAGGGTGGGGATAGACTTGCTTCTGGGGTGCTTCGCTGGGTGGGCATACGCCGAAATTTTTCGGCTCCGCCATCGGGAACAGCAGCCGGACTGACTTAATTCGGATTCGTCCCAGAGGATCCCGACCTGAGGACTCTGGGGACGGAGCTTTTCTCCCGGGTGGCCCGGGTCTCGGTTTTCGAGACCTGGGAGGCCCGCCACAACCGTTGTCACGCAAGCCGGCATCTGCTCTACGAGAACGCCAACTCCTTCGCCCGCTGCACCGCCTTCACCACCGCCTTGATCAACGTCACGCGCAGCTTGCCCTCTTCCAGTTCCAGGATGCCGTCAATGGTGCAGCCCGCAGGGGTGGTTACCGCATCCTTCAACAGCGCCGGATGATCCCCGGTCTCCAGCACGACCCTTGCCGCGCCCATCGTTGTTTGAGCCGCCAAGAGCGTCGCCACATCGCGCGGCAACCCCACCTTCACGCCCGCTTCCGCCAGCGATTCCAAAATAATGTAGATATACGCCGGCCCGCTCGCCGACAATCCCGTGACCGCGTCCATATGTTTTTCGTCCACGACCACCGTCCGCCCCACTGCGTCGAAAAACTTCGTCGCTATTTCCAGATGCTGCTTGGTCGCGAACTTCCCCTTGCACAGCGCCGTCATGCCCGCGCCCAGCACGCAAGGAGTATTCGGCATCGCGCGCACCACCGGCACTTCTTTCTCCAGTGCCCGCTCAATCATCTCCGTCGGGACCGACGCCGCCACCGAAATCACCAACTGCTTCCCGTGGACATGCGCCCGGATCTCCCGCGCCACGTCCGCCACCACCTGCGGCTTCACGCAAAGAAAAATAATGTCCGCATCCTTCACTGCCGCGGAGTTGTCGGTCCCGGCGTGCACCTTCAACTTCTCCTTCAGCATTCGCGCCCGCTCCGGGTGCGACACCGTTGCCCAGGTCTGTCCCGGCGACAGCAATCCATCGCGCAAGAAAGACTGCAGCAGAATCGATCCGATCTTCCCCGCGCCCAAGACCGCGACTTTCTTCTTCCCGCTCAAACTCTGTGCCATACGAATTCTCCGAATAACAATTCTTCCAACCAGATTACGCGGCTTTTGCTTTGAAACTCTGAAAACTCTGAAACCTTGAAACTCTGAAACCTACCTACTTCACAATCTCCGCCGGCACCATCTTCAATATCTCCCGTCCAATCGGCAACGACGCCGTCGCCGCCGGAGAAGGCACATTCAGCACATGCAAAAACCGCTCGCGCTCCACAAACCTGAAATCATCCACCAGCGCGCCATCCGCCGCGACCGCCTGCGCCCGCACTCCCGACCCGCCCGGCGTCATATCTTCCATCCGCACCGCCGGAACCAACCGCTGGCAAGAGCGCACAAACTCGCGCTTGCGCAGCGACCGCCGAAACTCCGACAGCCCATTTTTCCAGTGCTGCCGCGCCATCGCCCGGAACCCCGCGTTCATGAACACTTCCATCGCCTCGCCCAAATCGAAGTCCCGCCAGCGGTATCCTTCGCGCCGGAATGCCAGCACCGCATTCGGCCCCGCATCCACATTCCCCTGAATCCGCCGCGTGAAATGCACTCCCAGAAATGGATACCGCGGATCCGGCACCGGATAAATCGGCCCCCGCACCAACTCCGCCCGCGCCGCCGCCAGATCGTAATACTCCCCGCGAAACGGAACGAGTATCATTCCCGGATCGTGCCCCGCCATCCGCGCCACCCGATCGCTATACAATCCCGCGCAATTCACCACATACCGCGCCGAAAAATCTCCCGCTCGCGTCCGTACCACCACCGCGTCCCCCGCCGCGTCCTTTGAACGCTCGAATCCCACCACCCCCGCGTCCGTCCTAACCTCCGCCCCGTGTCCCGCCGCGATCTCCGCATACTTCGCCGTCACCGCCGCATAATCCGTGATCCCCGTCGACGGCACTTCGAGCGCCCGCACTCCGCCCACATGAGGCTCAATCTCGAGCATCGCCTCGCGCTCCAGCAACCGCAAACCCTCCAACCCATTCGCCACGCCCCGCTCCAGCAACTCGTCCAGCCGTGCCGCTTCCTCCGCGTTCGTAGCTACGATCAATTTTCCGCACACCTCATGCGGAATCCCATGCCGCGAGCAGAACTCCACCATCTCCCGCGCACCCGCCACACACAACCGCGCCTTTAGCGATCCCGCTTTGTAATAAACGCCGCTGTGGATCACCCCACTATTGTGTCCCGTCTGATGCCGGGCCACTCCCGCCTCTTTTTCCAAAACCACCACCCGCAGCCGCGGAAACTGGTCGCCCACCTGCATGGCAAATGAAAACCCAATGATCCCCCCGCCAATCACTGCAATGTCATAGGTCATAAGTTTGTGTGTTTTGTGGAGGGACGGGCGTCCTCGCCCGTCCAGCCGTGCAAAGCACGGCAGCCCACCGAAGATGATCCTACCTCACGGCCGCGTTTCATCACCGTGACGTAAGAACAAGAGAATGTGACGCAAGAAAATGTGCCACAAGAAAAAGGCGCGGCTGCCCCACGTCTCGCGCCTTTCGAGAAGCGCGTACGGACACCTCCGCGCCCTCAATTACCAATTACAAATTCTCGGCACTCTCCGCGTCTCGGCGGTGAATTGACCGGCGGCGAGTTCGCCCTACTGCACGATCAGCGTCACCACATCCCCATGCGCCGCCCCGCCCGCAGCCGTAGCGGTCACCGTAATCTGCGACGTCCCCACCGCCGTCGGCGCAGCCACAGTCACATAAGCCGACCCTGGAGCCGTCGCTGCCGCCGACGTAGCCGTCACCGTCACCGTTGCCGGGTTCGGCACCACCGCCGGAGCCGTATATAGCCCCGTCGCGTCAATGGCGCCGTTCGCGCTCCCGCCCGTGGCCGCCCAAGTTACGCTCTGATTAGTCGAGGCATTAACTGTCGCCGTGAATTGTTGCTGAGTGACTCCCGCCGGCCACAAGTTACCCGCCTCATTCGCAAACAACGTCGCCGACGCCGGACTTACCGTTACTGCCCCTCCCGACGTTCCCACTATCAGCGTCTCGGCCGGTGTAGCGTGCGTCAGCGTCCCGTCCGTCCCCTGGATCGTGAAATTGAACGTCCCCGCCGTCGCGCTGCCCAATGTCACCGTATACGGCGCGCCGCCGGGCGCCGGCACCTGATTCGGGGGCGTGAGCTGGCAGGTTGCCGGAGCTCCCGCAGTGCAGCTCAAGTTCACACCACTTAGGTATCCGTTCAATGCCGTCAAGGTTCCGTTCCACGTTACGCTGTTATTCACCACCGTAGTATTCGGAGTCGCCGTCACCGCAATGGCAAAGTCCGGCGGCGGGCCCTGCGGCGTCACCGTCAGTGTTTCCGCCGGTGTGGCATGGGTCAGCGTGCCGTCCGTTCCCTGGATCGTGAAATTAAACGTCTCCGCCGTCGCGCTACCCAATGTCACCGCAAACGGAGTTCCCGCGGTCGTCGGCGTCACGACTTGCGGTGTAAACACGCACGTTGCCGGAGCTCCTGATGTACAGCTCAACGCCACGGTCCCGCTGTATCCGTTCGACGCTGTCAGCATCCCGTTCCATTGGACGTTCTGATTCACGGCCGTCGAACCAGGAGTCAGAGTCATCGCAATGGCAAAGTTTCCAGAACTCCCACCGCCGCCGCTGCCTCCGACCCCGCCGCACGAAATCTCCGCCATCAATCCAAGGCCCAGGCAAATTCCCGCGATCCCGACGTAGAAACACGGCTTGCCGTGTCTCTTTCGCCCCAGCCCCACAGCCCCCAGCATCACCACCCACGCGAGCGCGAAGAATGGCAAAGTGCGTGGACGGGCGGCGAATGCGTAGGGACGACGGCCACCCGCGACCGTCCAAGCCGTGCGCAGCACAGGCCGAGTCACCTGCGCCCCCGCATTCGGCCCCGTGGTCGTAATCGTCAGCGTCACCGCCGTCGTTCCCGCCCCTGCCGCAATCGATGCCGGACTGAACCCGCAACTCGTCAACGCCGGCAGGTTCGTACACGCAAAACTCACCGCCGAGCTGAAGGTCCCGCCCCCCACCGGAACCGCCGAAAAGGTATAGCTGGCGCTCTGTCCCGCCAGTACCGTCGCCGTCGCGTTGCCCGTGTCCGTCCACGTAAAGTCCGCAGTCGGCGCCGTCACCGTCAGCGTCTCCGTCGGCGTGGCATGGGTGAGCGTGCCGGCCGTTCCCTGGATCGTGAAACTAAACGCCCCTGTCGTAGCGCTGCCCAATGTGATCGTAAACGGAGCGCCCACAGCCGTCAGCGTCACCGTCGCCGGCGTAATCCCGCACGTCCCCGGAGCTCCCGCCGTACACGTCAGCGTCACGCTCCCGCTGTATCCGTTCAACGCCGTCAGCGTCCCGCTCCACGTTACGTTCTGATTCACGACCGTCGCATTCGGAGTCGCGGTCACCACAATCGCAAAGTTTGGCGACAGCGCGGCGTTCCAAATGCCGCGCCCGTACGTCGATGCCACCAGGGTTTTCGTGCCCCCGTAATTAAAAAGTTGCAGCGCCGTTACCGGAGCGTCCGGCAGAAATCCCGACACACCCGGCCCCGGCGCAGGACCGACTTCGGTCCAACTGGGAGCGCTCGTCGAACTCACAAAAACTCCCACGTCGGTTCCTGCATAGATCTGAGAAGGAGTGACCGAGGAGTCCACGAGCAACGCGTTCACCGGATTGTCCGGCAGTTCCGTCACTCCCGTCCCGGTCCAGTCCGTCCAACTCGCGCCTGCGTTCGCAGTCTTCCATACGTGCGACGTTGGGTACGACGGCGTGCTGAATCCCATGATCCCCACATACGCCGTATTGCCCGACTGAACCGACGAATCCATTGCGACCGACGAAATCGCATACCCGTTCGGATTTATATTCCCCGTCACATTCGTCATCAAAGTGAAGCCGGCGTCGGTCGTAACCCACACTTCGCCGCTCTGGGGTCCGCTCAAAGACCCGCTCTCCGGCCCATATCCGTTCGTTACCGCGTACACCACCGTCGAATCGTTGTTATTGTCCTTGGGACCGCCCGCAGCCAGCGCCGTCACCAGGTTGATCTCGTCGCCAGTGCACACGCCTGTCCCTAACGTGTCAAAGTCATTGCTGAGTTGCAACGGAGCCGTTCCGCTGGTGCCGATCTGCCACACCCGGCAGGTTCCCACCAGCATTTCACTGCTATTTTGCGGGTCCAGAATGTACGGAGTATCATAAGCTCCCTGATCTCCGCCCAAATCGCTGGAACCGACGACCTGAAAAAAGTCAGTGTCGTTACATGCCGTTCCCGACTCGCACTTCATGATCGTGACGTAGGGATTGGCTGCAAACCACTCGTCGGCGTTCGCCGGATTGATGGCAGTGAATCCGCCATCCCCGCCGAGCGCATTCTGCCAAGTGCTGCTGCTGGTCGCGCTGCTGGTTTTCGGCGAGCCGTTATTCTGCGTTCCCCCCAACAGAATGTCCGCGCTCGTGGGGTCCACCGAGAACGAAACAAATTCCGTCATTGAGCCCAGAGTCTGGCTCAGGCTGTCAAACTGATTCGTCCCTGTGCAACTCCCCGTGTTCAGCCCGGCGTAGCCATCGAGCGTCCGGCTGATTCCGCCGTCATGCGCGAAGTAGCCGGGAGTTTTCCCGCTCGCCACCATGAACGCGATTCCGTGCTGATCCGGGTGCACACGCGCCGGCGCCCCGAGCGGGCTGCACCCATAGACGTGAGTTAAATTGATCCAGTCGCCTTGCGTGCAGGTCGTGCTTCCGGGCTCTAACGTGCATTTGTAAAGGTTGACCGCACCCGCGTAAACGTCGGTTCCCGTTGAAGGAGGCGCCGGATCGGGAATCGCGGCCAATGCCAGGTTGTACCAACCCTGTTCCACCCCGCAGCCGCTGTTGGGGCCAAATGCGCTGTCACCGCAGTTCGTGATGCCGCTGTCCGGAATCTGCGTCCAACTCGCGCCGCCGTTCGTCGATTGCCAGATGCCCTCATCGGCGGGCACTGGGTTTCCATAGATGTCTGGTTGCACGTCAACGACCCACACATACATCTCGTTGCGTCCCGGCACCACCGCGAACTCGCCACGATAGATCAGGCAAGTCGTTGCGTTCGAACCCGCCGGGCAATTCGCGGATGTTAGACCCGGTATTGGTAGCGTCGCCAACGGAGTGAAGTTTATTCCATCGGTCGACGAGTACAGCCCGTGTCGCCGGATGAAAGCGTAGAAGGTTCCGTTCGTTCCCTGGAGCGGGTTGTAACCCACCGACGTGGCCGAAGCCGCAACCGCGCCGTCCGTGAGGTTTGCACGGTTCCACGTCACTCCACCGTTCGTCGAGTAGTAAAGTCCGCGCGCGGTCGAATTCCCATCCTCTTCCCGCCCAAGGTACAAACCGTTGTCACCCGCCGTCGCCGCCACAACCAGGGTGGGATTTGCTGTGCTGAAAGCGATCTTGCTGAAGCCGATCCCCAGAAAAGATTGCCCGCTCGCCGCGCTCTGGATCGGCGGCTGCATCCAAGTCGAACCTCCGTCGGTCGAACGCAGAATTCCGAGGCCGTAATAAGAATCGCCCGAATTGTCTGTCTCTCCGGTTCCCACGAGTATCACGTTGCTGTTGCCCGGCTGCAAAGCAATCGCGCCCACCGCCAGCGTCGGCTGATCGTCAATCAAAGGCTGCCATGTGACCGAAGCAGGACTGGAACTCTGGCTGCCCGCGTTCGTCGATTTCCAAAGGCCGCCATACGCGCCGCCCAGCAGCACCGTGTTTCCACTCGTGTCCGCGGGATCGATCAGCACTGAAGTGGCCCGTCCCGAAACCCAGTTGTAATCCTGCCCTCCATCGCCCGTAGCATCGGAAGCAAGCGGAGCCGGTCCCAGCGGCGTCCATACCGCTGTTGATGCTGAAGCCGGCGTTAAGGCGGGTACCCCACCCAAGGTCCGCTTGGGTGGGTGTGTGGAGGACGACGCTGCTGGTGTCGCAGCCGCGCGCCGTGCCCGCATCGCCATCTTCCGCCGGTAAGTGCGCAACCGCAGTCCCGCAGCCGATTCCCCCGGAGGCACACTCCGCCCCCGCTGGTTCCAGTTCCATTTCAATCGATCCCGCAGGTACGGACGATCCCCGTCGCGATCTTCGCTGGTCGCTTGACTGCTCGCTTGAATGCCCTCTTGAGAAGACGAGTAAGTTGTTTTCCTTCCAGGCTCCTGCGCGAAGGCGCTGCCCAAAAATCCGCCGCTGAAAACTCCGCCAAAAAGAAAAACGAAAGCTACGAAGAAGATAACGAGGAAAACAAAAAGAGAAGAACGCACACCACGGTTGGCCATAAATTGAAACGCTAGCTTGCGCCGGTGCGACACAGCGCACCTCTAGAGTTTCAATGATTGAACAAAGATTTCCACGTCCTCGAAAGTTCCTCCGTCCTTGGTAGCCAAACTTTCGAAAAGCGAAAAGCGAATAGCGGGTAGCCAAAACCCGAGAATTGAAGACTGAGAGCTGACAGCTGATAGCCGACAACCGACAACAGCGAACATTCGCTATACTAATAACGCATGTCCGTGATCAAAAACATCGGAGCCGTAGCTCAGGGAATGACCATCACTCTGAAGGAGATGTTTCAGCCAACGATCGTCGAAAACTATCCCGACGGCGACGGCCCCCTGAAAGGCGCGAAATTTCAGGAACGTTTTCGCGGCATGCACGTCCTGCAGCGCGACGAAAACGGCCTGGAAAAATGCGTGGCCTGTTTCCTCTGCGCCGCCGCCTGCCCCGCCAATTGCATCTACATAGAAGCCGCGGAAAACACCGCCGAGACCCGCGTCTCAGGCGCCGAGCGCTACGCTCGCGTCTACAACATCGATTACAATCGATGCATATTTTGCGGATATTGCGTGGAGGCTTGTCCTACCGATGCGATTACGCATGGGCACGGATTTGAGCTGGCAAGTTTCAATGCGAGTAATTTGATTTACCGGAAAGAACAGATGCTGGCGCCGGCTCCGGCGCACATGGGAGCCAGTCAGGTGTTTGCGCAATCGGAAACGGATGCGGGCGTGGCGGGGAGTTAGCGAACTTCGAGATTTTTCTACCGAGCGCCGGTCCCCGCAGGGACCGGCGTTGTTGTATGGAGGGCTGGCCGCTGTTCGCTGTTCGCTAGTCGTTTGCTCTTTTATAAATGACCGCCAACTCGATGAACGGCTCGCCATGGAACGGCAACCGTGGGCGCCCGGTGGGCAACGACTTTACACGAACGCGAGTAGCGACAAGCGAACCGCGAACGACCAACGACTAACGACCAATGACAAACTTTCTCCAAACCGTAGCGGAACGCGTCGTCGTTTATGACGGCGCTATGGGAACGAATATTCAGAAGCGCAATCCTACCCTGGACGATTACTGGGGCAAAGAGAACTGCAGCGAAGTTCTGGTGCTGAGCCGTCCCGATATTATTCGCGACATACACGCGGACTTTTTGCGCGTGGGCTGCGACATAGTGGAGACGAATACGTTCGGCGGGACGAGCCTGGTTCTCGGCGAGTTTGATTTGCGCGACAAAGTGCGCGAAATCAACCTGAAGGCGGCGCAACTTGCCAGAGAAGTGGCGCAGCAATTTTCTACCAGGGACAAACCGCGCTTCGTCGCCGGATCGATGGGGCCAACTACAAAATTGCCCTCGCTTGGACACATCGGTTGGGACGCGATGCTGGCGGCTTACGAAGAGCAGGCGTTGGCGCTGATCGAGGGCGGCGTCGATGTGCTGCTGATTGAGACTTGCCAGGATCTTCTGCAGGCGAAGATTGCCACGGTCGGCGTGTTGGACGCAATGCGCAAGGCGGGCAAGCGCTTGCCGGTCACGGTGCAGGTCACGCTGCAGGAATCCGGAACCATGCTGCTCGGGACCGAAATTGGCGCGGCGCTGACGACGCTTGAGCCTTACGACATTGACGTGATTGGTCTGAACTGCGCGACTGGTCCGGCGGAGATGAATGAGGCAGTCCGGTATCTGGGGCTGAACTCCACCAAGTGCATTTCGGTTTTGCCGAATGCGGGACTCCCGCAGAACGTCGGCGGCCATGCAGTGTACAAGCTCACCGCGAAAGAATTGGCGGAGTATCACAAACACTTCGTGCAGGATTATGGCGTGCGCATTGTCGGCGGATGTTGCGGAACGACTCCCGAACATCTGAAAGCCGTGGTCGATGCAGTGACGGGCGTCGAGCCCGCGCAGCGCGATGTGAAGCCAGTGGGCGCGGCTTCAAGCGCCTACACATCGGTGCCGCTCGATCTGGAGCCGAAGCCCCTGATCGTTGCGGAAGAGATGAACACGACCACGCGCGTCGATCATTTCCGCAAGCTGGTGCAAGCCAAAAAGTACGACGACATTCTGACGCTGGCGAAAAAGCTGGCGAACCAAGGCTCGCACATGCTCGACCTGTGCTGCGCCATCGTGGGCGAAGACGAGAAAGGCTACATCTCCGCCATCCTGGAAAAAATCGCAACCCGCGTTCCGGCGCCAATACTGATCGACAGCACCGAAGCCGACGTGGTCGAAGAGGCGCTGAAACGCATCCCGGGAAAAGCCATCATCAATTCCATCAACCTGGAAGACGGCGAGAAGCGGACATCGAAAGTGTTGCCGATGGCGAAGCGCTATGGCGCGGGCGTCATCGCGCTGACCATCGACGAAGAGGGCATGGCGCTGACCGCGGACAAGAAAGTTGCAATCGCGCATCGCATCTTCGATCTAGCGACACAAAAGCACGGCATTCGCCCGGTGGACTTGCTCTTCGACGCGCTGACGCTGCCGATTTCCACGGGGCAGGAAGAATACCGCTCGGCGGGCACCGAGACCTTGAAGGCGGTGAGGCGCATCCATGACGAACTGCCGGAAGTGAAGACGGTGCTTGGGGTGAGCAACATCAGTTTCGGGCTGGACGCGTATCCGCGGCGGGTTCTGAACTCGGTGTTTCTGCACGAGGCGGTCGAAAACGGCCTCGACGTTGCCATCGTCAATTACACGAAGATTTATCCGCTGTACAAAATTCCGGCGGAAGAAGTGGAACTGGCGCGCAAGCTGATTTATCAGGACCGCTCGAATGGCGACCCACTGCAGGTTTACATGCAGCATTTCGCGGGCGTGAAAGGGAAGGCGCAGGCGCAGACGATCGCACACGTGGGAACGCTCTCCATCGAAGACAAGCTCAAGTACGCGATCATCAACGGCGAGAAATCGGTGGGCGAGGGCAAAACCAAGCGCAGCCTGGACGAGTTGCTGGAACAAGCGCTCGTCGAGTACACGCCGCTCGACCTGATTAACACGGTGTTACTTGATGGGATGAAGACCGTGGGCGACTTGTTTGGAGCGCGCAAGATGCAGTTGCCGTCGGTGCTCGATTCGGCGGGAGTGATGAAGGCTGCGGTCGCCTATCTTGAGCCGAAGATGGAGAAGAAAACCGGTTCGCAACATAAGGGCACGATGGTGCTGGCCACGGTGAAGGGCGATGTGCACGACATCGGAAAGAATCTGGTCGACATCATATTGTCGAACAATGGATTCAAGGTGGTGAACCTGGGCATCAAGCAACCGGGCGATGTGATCATCCGCTCCGCGCAGGAGCATCAGGCCGATGCGATTGGGTTGAGCGGGTTGCTGGTGAAATCGACGCTGGAGATGAAGTATGTGATCCAGGAACTGGAAAGGCAGAAGCTGGAGTTTCCGGTTATCTGCGGTGGCGCGGCCCTAACCCGCAAGTATGTGGAAGACGATCTGCGGCGTGAGTATTCGAATGCCGTGTTCTATGGCGAAGATGCGTTCGCGGGCCTGCACGTAATGGAGGACCTGGCCGCGGAGGGCGGCAAGCGCGAGGCGCGTCTGCAGGACGGTAAAACGGTGAAGGACTACGCGAAAGCCGCGGCAGTGTATGAAGAGATTGGCCCGGTGTTTTCCGAGCGCAGCGCGGTAGTGACCGACGCGCCGAATATTCCCGAGCCTCCGTTTTGGGGCGTGCGCGTAGTGAAGGATTACCCGCTGCGGGAGATTTTCAACTACATCAACGACACGGCTTTGTTCAAGAACCAGTGGCAATTGAAGACGGCGTCGCAGGAAGATTACGCGCGGCTGGTGGAAGAGAAGTACCGTCCGATTAAGAAGAAGCTGGAAGAGGATGTGATCGCCGCGGGTTGGTTTGAGCCAAAAGTAGTGTACGGATATTTTCCCGCGCAGGGCGATGGCAATGACGTAGTAGTCTACGACCCAAGCTCGCGGAGGCACAGCCGCCCCCGCGAGCCTGTCCTGAGCGAAGTCGAAGGATCCAAGCCGAGCGAAGCTCGGCAGGATTTGAAAGGGCACGGCTTCAGCCGTGCCGTTCAGGGCCCTCAAGAGGGGGCTTTAGCCCCCGAGGCCAGCCCCCGCGAGCTCCTCCGCTTCACCTTCCCCCGTCAGAAAGAAGGCCGCCGCCTTTGCATCTCCGATTTTTTTGCCGCGCCTTCATCGGGGAAGATGGATGTGATTGGCCTGTCGTTGGTCACGATCGGCTCAAAGGCTTCGGTAGAAACGCAGCGTCTCTTCGAAAGCGGAGAATATACGCGCTATCTCTATCTCCACGGCCTGAGCGTGGAGACAGCAGAAGCGCTGGCTGAGTTTCACCATAAGAAGATGCGCGAAGAGTTAGGCATCGCGGCCGAGGACTCACCGCACATTCGCGATCTATTTCATCAGAAGTACCGCGGCTCGCGCTATTCGTTCGGCTATCCAGCGTGTCCGCACCTGGAGGACCAGACGAAGCTGTTCGCCTTGCTCAAGCCGGAAGAGAACGTAGGCGTGCGCCTGACTTCGGGCTTCTTACTGGAGCCCGAGCAGAGTACTTCTGCGATTGTGGTGCATCATCTGGGGGCGAAGTATTTTGTGGTGTGAGAGAGCTTTCACCGCCGAGACGCGGAGAGCGCCGAGAGAAGCAGACAACCCCGTCCAAGCGGAGCTTGAACGGGCACCCTGAGGAGTCGAAGCGGCCTCATAAGCATGGCACCTGCCGGGTGGCCCATTTGATCGAGGAAGAGTTTCGACTATACTGGCTCGGGTTTGATTCCCAAAGGAGAGAGAATATGCTGCGTAACACTTCGCTGATTCTATGTCTGGCAGTCGCCGCACTGATCGTCGGTTGTGCGAATGGCCCCGCTCCACCACCTCCTGATACGCGCGCCGCCGATGTGCAAGCGGTCAAGGACGTCGAGGCGGCCTCGTTTAAAGACCTTGCCTCCAAGGACGACAACTGGGTCAGCTACTTTGCGGAAGATGCTTCCGGGCTATATCCTGGGGCCGCGACACTGAATGGGAAGGCGGCCATTAAAGCGGCGATGGCGCCGTACCTTGCCGATCCCAATTTCTCGCTGACTTTCCAGTCCACGCGGGCGATGGCCTCCAAGGGTGGTGACATGGTCTATTCGCAGGGCACCTACACCATGACCACGACCAACCCGAAGACCAAGAAGCCCATGACGGAAAAGGGAAAGTATCTGACGGTCTATACCAAGCAGGCCGACGGAAGCTGGAAGGCCGTCGCCGATACATACAATTCCGATTCGCCTATGTAGCCGGACCCCACTCATCGCGCACCGTGCGATGAGTGGGATTCCGCAGGCGGGTAGTGCAGCCTATCGCGATCGTCTGAATTCTTGAGGGTGCCCCGTCCAAGGTCCGCTTGGGCGGGGTTTTTTCGTCAGAATATAGAGATTGAGTCGCAGACGGCTTGCGCGGCGGAAAGAGCGGGCTGTCTCTTTCGGGCATTTTTATTGGCCGGTAGCGGCACGGCTGAAGCCGTGCCCTGCCCAAACCCAACTATGTGTAAGCTGGGGAGATACTGCGATCTAACTGCCTTCTTCGGCGTACTCCGGTTGCACGCGGGAGTGTACTCGAACTATCAGCAGTCCGACCAGAACCGCGCTTACCAGCATGACCACCCGGATGTAGAGGCCGGCGTGAAACTCCTGATCGCCGGCAGCGATTCGGAGCAGGCCCGAGGTGGCGCTGATGGTGCAGAATCCGAAATAGAATTTTTCCATCCATCCGCGGGAAATGAGTAAGAGCCACAGAAGAATGGAGGAGACAATGGTGAAGATTCCGCAGAGAACCCACGTGCCACGGGACACTGTGGACGGTACCCAGATGCCGGCGGCGGAATTGGCGGCAACCATCTGCCGGACAGCGATCAGTAGGAACACGACGGAATGCGCCAGTGCGACGACGGCGCGTCTGCGGTTGGTGTGAGGATGGAAAATCCGTCCATGCTTGAGCACACTGTAGCGGAAGCGGCGGGCATGAGGCTGTGATCCAGATCACGCGAGGCGAGAACCATGCTGGGCGCGCAGTTTGTGTCGCGTAGTCAAAGGGCGCGGGCGAGGGTGCCCGCGCCGCACGAGCAGTGGAAACTGTGCGATAGTGCACACTTCTAAGATCGGAAAGAGAGTAGCCTGAAAATGTCTCTTCTAGCATCCTTCCGCCGCGCCTTACGGTGACGGTTCCTTGCGAAGTTGGACAGCGCTGCGCAAGGAGTCGTTATGGCCATGAAGCCCCGTCCGCCTGCAGAGTCCTTTCCGATGCCACCCAACGCTGACGGCGACGGCAACCATATCCATAACGAGATCCTAATCGGCCTGCCTCCCGGAGAATGCGAACTGCTGTACCCGAAATTGGAACTTATGCGTTTTAAGACGCACCACGTGCTGCACGAGCCGGGCGATACCTTGAAGTCCGCCTATTTCTGCAACAGCGGCTTAGTGTCCATTCTGAGCGTTCTCCCGGATGGAAAGAGTGTGGAAGTAGGCCTGGTGGGCAAGGAAGGTTTTATCGGGTTGCCGCTGGTGGCGGCCTTTCGCACCGCGCCCACGCGGGCCGTTGTTCAGATTGAGGGCTCGGTTTTTCGAGTGGACGGCGAAACGTTGAGGGGAGTTCTCCGGCAGTGCCCCGCATTGGAACTGCGGTTACAGCAGTTTTCGCAGGTCATGGCCATGCAGGTCACACAGATTGCAGCCTGTAATCGTCTGCATGAAGTGAATGAGAGATTGGCGCGATGGTTGTTGATGAGCGCCGACCGGATCGCATCGAATTCGGTGCCGTTGACCCACGAATTGCTTGCCCAGATGCTGGGCACGCGCCGCTCCAGCGTGACCGTGGCGGTCGGAATGTTGCAGAAAGCGGGACTCATCGCCCATAGCCGCGGGGACGTAAAGATTATCGACCGGCAAAAACTGGAAGAAGCAGCCTGTGAGTGCTACGGAATCATGCTGGGGCAGATCGAGGAATGGCGGGGCGAAGCGCAGTAATTGCTGTGCGCGTCAGCGCACGTTCGGCAGTTCCGCAACGTACCGACATATTGCCCGCTTGCGGATAATGTGAGAGTAACGCCACCAATGTCCGTGATCGGAACCATTGCTCCGCATAGGAGCTGGGTTATGCCGGAAGTCGATCTTATCGAAATTGGTTTCAATAGGCATTTGATCAGATGTCCACACTGCCAAAAGCAAACCGTATACAATTGGCCGGGAGACATGATTCTCTTTGCCATGGCGAAGTGTTCGCACTGTGGCAGGGCGTTTCTCATTAAGCTGAACAAACCGTGGTTAGCGTCCTGAGCCGGAGATACGTTTGCAACTTGGGGCAAAGTATTTTGTGGCGCAGGGAAGGCGTTGTACCGCCGAGATGCAGAGAGCGCCAAGAGAGGCCGATGGAACGGCAAACGGTCTCATAAGTTAGAATAGGCCTGGCTTGGCCTTCCACTTCTTGCTGTCGGATTAAGTCAAGCGTTCTAGACGATGTCCGATCAAGCGCTCGCTCCTGAACTCGTCCGGCGATATCTCGCCGCACTCCGTGTAACGCAACAAGAACCTGCACTGGGAGCGCTTCGCGAACTGGTGGCCGCGCATCTTACGCGGGTTCCGTTCGAAAACATTTCGAAGCTTTACAACCGGAAGCGCCATGGACTAACTGGTCTGCCATCCATCCACCTGTATCTCGAGGGCATTGAGCGCTACCATTTCGGCGGAACCTGCTACTCCAACAATTTTTACTTCTATTCGCTGCTGGTGTCTTTGGGATATGACGCCAAGCTGTGTGCGGCAGACATGAGCGTCCCCGACGGTCACGCCGTGTGCATGGCGACGGTGGACGGGCACGAGTACTTGATGGACGCTGGCTATGCGGCACCGTTTCTGTCGCCGATGCCTCGCGATCTGGCAACGGACTACGTCGTTGAGCTCGGGCGAGACCGCTACGTCCTCAGGCCGCAAGATGCCAATGGCCACTCGCGTTTAGAGATGTATCGAGATGGCCAGCGGAAACACGGCTACGTGGCCAAGCCGGCGCCCAGGAGGATCGAGGAGTTTGGCCGCGTGATTGCCGGATCCTTCAAGCCGAACGCAACTTTTCTGAACTCCCTGCTGCTGACGCGCTTTTATTCGAACCGGGGTGTAATGATCCACAATTGGACGCTGGTCGAGTCGCAGGGAAGCGAATCGATCGTTCGATCGCTCGCGAGCTGCGAGCAGCTCGCCGCCGCGGTGGAAAAGCATTTTGACATGCCGCGGGCCATGGTGGCCGAAGTCGTCAACGAACTCGGAGACTTGCAGGACTCGTGGACCTGAAATCTCGCGCCAAAGAGCGGACAGATCCTGCCCTGAGCGAAGTCGAAGGGAGCGTCCACGCTACACTGACCCGTCGTTGCACCGCGAACCTGCCGTTACACTGGGACGCACTCGTTTCTTTTTGACAGGAGGTCTGGAGTCGGGGAAAATGGCGTGGTATCCGTGCGAGCCGGGGAAACTCAATCCACAACTTTGAAAGGGAAAAATATGACGAAAGCGATTGCAGTTGCCGTTCTTTGTGTGTGTCTTTCGTTTGTTGCCGGGATCGCGGTTGCCGATAAGGTCCGTGACTGGCACGACCTGGACGCGGTCCATAACCACGTGAAGGAAGCGATTCATGAGCTGGAAAAGGCCCGCGCCGCCAACCACTACGATATGGCTGGGCATGGCGCGAAGGCGGAAGAGCATCTGCGGGCGGCGGAGCGTGAGCTGCACGAAGCGGTCGAGGCGATCCGGGCAGAGTAGTAAGAGCTGACAGCTGATGGCTTTTTTGCTGTCGCAAGAAATGGGCGCGGGCCTGTTCCCGCGCTTTTTTGTTGGCACACATCTTCTCTGTGAACACGGGAGTGAGAGGAGGGGCACCCTCCGCAGGCGGAAGGCGGAGGGTGCGTCGCCGGTGGGTTGTCTCCGCTAGGGCCGATCAGGCTACTAGCGAGACGGGCAGGTTGCTGAACTCGGAAGAGTCTTCGCCACCGAGGGCGAACTGTTGCAGTTGTTGCTGCAAGGTGGAGTAGGCCTGTTGAGCGCTGGAGAGGTTGCTGGAGGTGAGGCTCTGTCCAAGCTGGTTGAGGTCCTGAAGCAGGGAGTTCTGGCTGCTTGAGTTTCCGCTTCCGCTTCCGCCACTGCTGTGGTGGTGATGGTGGAAGTGGCTGGTTGAAAGATTGTTCTGGAGATCCTGTTGGACGGTGGAGAAATCCTTTTGCGCGGCGGAAAGATTGCCCGACTGGAGATCGGTGCCGAGCTGGTTGAAGGCTTGGGTGATGGGGTTTGACGTGGTGGAAGAATTTGAGGTGGTGGAAGAAGTGGTGGCGGGCTGCGAAAAGGCTGCCTGCAGGGTGGCAAACTCGGACTGCGCGGACGAGAGATTGCCGGACTGGAGCGCCTGGCTGAGCTGTTGCAAATCTTGTTGGAAAAGATTGCTCGAGCTGAGCTGGTACTGATTGGAGCTGCTGCCTAAAATCCCGGAGATGGACATTGATGTACCTCGATGTAAAGTTTGCAAGCGTTCGCGGGGGAATTCGCTGGCGACAAACTGCAGCTTGGTGCTGACGGCCGGCGAAATTCCGAGTGAACTTGGCGGTGTTGGAGCACGCTCGATTCCATTCGCGCGTGGAATGGTGCGGAAGAAATGTTGGAGCATTTTGTGGCGCTTGCGGGGAACGGCGCTTGGCGAGATGGCGCGCCGCGGGACGAGTGGGCAAAGCGTGCAGGGATTGGCGGGGGCAAGAGTTGCCGGGGCGCGGTGGGCTCTCCCCCAGACGGATCGTGTAAAGTGTAATAGATCAGACTTGATCTGACAGGGTGGCTAGATCAAGTCTGAGCTATTGCAGTTAAAGAAACCCGCCACGCTGTTCTTAACTGATTTACAATCTTTTAATCTGTGATTCACATCACATTAACCTGTGCGGCCTGAACATGACGAATACTTAATGCCTCGGCTGTATTCAAGGAGGCTTAAAGTGTCCGATCGTCGTTTTCTCCCCCTCGGGCTGGCTGCTTTGGCGCTGGTGAGCCTGTTTTCGTTCACGGCTGCCGCGCAAACAAACAGCAAGATTCAACACGTTCTACTCATCAGCATTGACGGCATGCACTCGCTGGATTTCGCGAATTGCGCCAAGGGCGTTCCGGATTATGGGAATCAACCTTACTGTCCGCATCTGGCGGCGCTTTCGTCAACCGGAGTGCATTACCTGCAAGCGTTGACTTCGAAACCTTCCGATTCGTTCCCTGGGCTGGTAGCGCAGATCACGGGCGGGACGCCGCGTTCCGCGGGAATCTTCTACGACGTCAGCTATGATCGCGCGCTGTCTCCTCCGGCGAAGACGACGCCCTATGGAATTGTCGGCGGACCCAAGCTTTGCCCGAGCGTGATTGGTACGCAGGTGGGGTTCGACGAAGAGATTGACTACAACTATCTGAAACTCGACTCCGGTAAGCCGGACGGCAGCTCCGGGATCAACGGAATCAATCCCGACTATCTGCCGCGCGATCCGAAAAATAACTGCGCCCCCGTGTATCCGCACAACTACATCCGCGATAACACGATCTTCAACGTGGTGAAGAATGCGAGTGGTTACACGGCGTGGTCGGATAAGCACCCGTCCTATGACTTTACGAATGGACCGAGTGGCAACGGCGTGGATGATTTATGGTCGCCGGAAATCAACTCGATTCCGGTGCCTCTGCCGACGGTCCAGGGCTGCGATCCGCTCCCCGATCCAGGCGCAGCGAAGTCGAGCAACGCGTGGACGGACAGTTTCCAGAACATCCGTTGTTATGACCAGTTCAAAGTGCAGGCGGTGTTGAACTGGATTGATGGCAAAAGGCACGATGGAAGCGCTACTGCGCCGGTGCCGAACGTATTTGGCATGAACTTCCAGGCGGTGAGCGTGGGCGAAAAGCTAGTGGAAAAATCGCTCAGCCTTACGGGCGGTTATGTGGACGCGCTGGGAACGCCGAGCGATTCGCTGTTCGCCGAGATCCAGTACGTGGACGGTGCGATTGGTCAGTTTGTTTCGGAGCTGACGAAGCAAGGGCTGTTGGACTCGACGCTGATTATTGTGTCGGCCAAGCATGGACAGTCGCCGATTGATCCTAATCGCGTGTTGCGCATTCCAGGAGATGTTCCCACGGATGAACCGCCATCGCAGATCCTTTCACCCAGCGGCGTCGGGCCTGGTTTGCCGGTTGCGCAAGCAGACGAGGACGATATCTCGATGCTCTGGCTGACCGATCAAAGCCAGACGGAAAGCTCAGTGGCAACTTTGGCCTTGGCTGCGAATGAAAACCTGTTTGGGCAAGGAGAGATTTTCGCAGGGCCGTCGCTGACGCTGCAATTCAACGATCCGCTCACCGATTCTCGGACTCCGGACATCATCGTGGCTCCGAACGTGGGTGTTATTTACACGGGCGGGACGAAAAAAGTTGCCGAGCACGGCGGCTTTGCCTACGACGACCGGAACGTTCTGCTGATTGTCTCGAACCCGAGCTACAAGCCGCTGACGTTTAACGATCAGGTCGAAACGCGGCAGATTGCTCCGACCATCGTGAAAGCTCTGGGGTTGGATCCGAACCTGCTGAGCGCGGTAAAGTCCGAGCATACGGAAACATTGCCAGGGCTGCCGTTCACACAGAAATAACTGGTGGGGTTGGAAGAAATGCGGGAAGCATGATGCTTCCCGCATTTGTATTTGCAGGCGATTCGGCGTCTTACCGTGCCCCGCGCCTAGTAGCGGTTTTGCTCCGCCCACAGGCGAACCTGATCCTCGACAGAGAACTTCTCCACCACCGGTAGCGCAAACTTCGATTCAAGAAAGAACGCGTGCGCTTCCAACGGGACCAGGAAATGATATCTGGTGTTCACAAAGCTGCGCACGAAGAGCTCGGTGTAACGCTCCAGTCCTAGGACCTGACTCTGGACGGCGTGAACGAGGGCGTGAAATAGAGATCGCTCCATGAGTCCCTCATTGAAGACCAATACATCGAGAAAAGTCAGAGAGTTCATGTGAGGTATGTCCGGCAAGCTCACAAATCCCAGAGCTTTCGCTTCCGCGTAGAACGGCGGGTTGGGAATGCGCGCCCCGTGGCGTTCCACCACCTTAACCTGGTAGAGCAGGGCCGCTGAAAAATAAGGGCACATGCGGGCTTGGTGCTGTTTACTCAGCGGTGCGGCCAAAGGCAGGTATCTCTCGCGCTGCTCCCGCAGGTAGGACGAAACGCATTCAATCGCCTGAAGGGTATGGTTTTCGTTCAATCCGGCGGCGGGTGCGGAGACCGCTTCCTCGGCCGGGATCTGCTGTTCGATCGACGAGTAATAGTCGCTCAGCGCGCTGGCCGTCTCGATGGACTTGCGCAAGACATCGCGACGGCCGTAGCGGGCCAGGTTTTCGGTGGAAAAACGGAGGCGAAGCTCATGAGTGGCGCAATGCGCGCTGATCAACTCCAGTTGAGCGCGCTGCAGCTCCGAATTCATTTGTACGATGGAGATTCTATCCTCCGGGTTTTCGGTTAAGTACATCTACAAAACTCCTAAATGAAAATTGCCCCCCTAGAAGGGGAAGGGCCCGCCTTGTTTCAAACATACATCATTCTGTTAACGCTGTAAACGTAATCGTTTAGGCCGTCCCTCACACCCTTCAGACCAGTGCCGAGGGGTCAAGCCAAGTCAAAGTAGAGTTCGCGGGCGACACCCACCAGCAGAGGGCCGCGGGTCATTACCACAACCGCAGCCAGTCTTGCGGACATCCTGCCTATGCCAAGATGGGGGAGGGAGGAGGGCTGAACTTGCCCTTTGTACCGCATTATGTGTACACTGTCAACATAATTCGAAGGCCGTCCGAAAGAGGAGAAAACATGGCGCGGCAACCCGATCCTGATCTCGAGGAGCGCATTTTGAATGCAGCCCGTCAGCTTTGGAAGAAGGGGGCGGATAAGGCCCTCACCATGCGGGCCGTGGCCCGGGCTGCGCGTACTAACACCCCGGCGGTGTACCGCCGCTTCCGCCACAGGGACGATATCCTGCGGGCGCTGTTGCAACGAACGAGGCAAGAGTTTTTCCGACTGATTGAGGCTTCCTCCTCGGTGGCAGAAGCGGGCGAGCGCTATCTTGACTTCGCCTTGAGCCACCCCCACGAATACGAACTGTATTACCTGAACGAACACGAACTGCTTTTTTCGGCCAAGCCGGCCCGCGGGTTAACGCTGAACCAGATCTTAAAGCAGGAGAGACCCTCGGTGGAGTTGATGAAAGGCAAACTGGCCGCACAGCTCGGGGGATCTCCGGATGACTACACGCGTCTGGAGCTCGCGCTGTGGGCTCTGCTCCACGGAACTGCGATGCTGCTGATCGCGAAAACGATCCAGCCGCCACATGCAGCGGAAATGCGCTCCGCTTGCCTCAAGTCCGTGGAAACGCTGCTGCGCGAGGCTTCCCGCTTGCCGCGTCGAAAGTAGAAACGAACCTGGTTCCTCGGCTGGACATGCGCTGACCAGTGGTCAAGACAAGAAAAGACCCCGGGTGAAGAAACTAACGAGGACCCATAAACAAAGCCATTGAAAAATGGTTTAGGAGTCCTGTATCTTCTGTTGACTGAGGGTCAAAATAGTTTATTGGAGATGTGCCATGGAAGGAATTACGAGCAGTCTGGCGAAGCCGACGCAGATGAGGCGGGACGGGAAACCGCGTCCGCGCTCGGAAGCGAAGCGGGCGCGGATTGTGGAAGTGGCGATCCGGCATTTTGCGGAGCGCGGGTATAGCGCAGCGCGAGTGGAAGATATTGCGGCGCAGTTAGGTATTGCCAAGGGATCAGTGTTCCAGCACTTCAAGAGCAAGGACGGATTGTTCTTCGAGGCGTACAAGAAGGCGGTGCAGTCGTTTCCGAAATATATGCAGGCTCCGGCGGCGGTGCAGGAGCGGGGATTCTTTGAACTGCTGCGGTATTGGTTGGAGCGCACGGAGAACATGGTGCGGGATAACTGGTCGTCGTATCGGATCTATCTCGTGGGTAACTATGGGACGGATTTGGCGCTGCGGAGGGAGATCAACCGGTTTCTGGTTGCGGAGGACCCTTACGGATGGCGCGAATTTGTTACCTTCGGAGTTAAGCGGGGAGAGTTGCGGACGGACCTGGATGTGGACATGGCCGGATCGATCCTGGAGTGGACGATGGACCGGTTTCAGGATGCGCTGCTGACGGAGGAGTTAGATCCGGGATTGTTCCGGAAGTCGGGACCGTTTCCGGAGGAGAAAGAAAGGCGGATCGAGCAGTTTGTGGAATTATTGCGGCGGGCGATTGGATCGGAGAAAGCGCAAGTAACGGAAAAGAAAGCATGAAGGCTGGGAGGGCGGTGGAGCAAATTGTTGGTGGAGAGCTATTGATGGTCTCTGGGAATCGTTTCTTCCCAGGTCTTCTGCTTGATCTGCTGGCCGTTTCTTAATAACTGGCGGGTGTATTTGTAGTAGAAGTTTTGGGCGTCGCTGGTCAATGTCAGGTGGCCTTGCCAGGTTAGGGTTTGTTGCTTGAGAGCCATGACGATTTCGGCTTCGGCTTGGACGGAGCTGGTGTCGGAGTGATTATCGTCGGCTATGTAAGTTATGCCTTCGAGGTCCGTTTCTTTTCCCCAGGGGTAAGTCTCTTCGGACTTACCGGTCCAGGTCACCTTTGTTTTTCCATCGATTTCGTCGCGCTCAGTTTTCCAATCGCCGGGCCAGGGAAAGCGTGCGGATTGAATGTCGCTGCGTTGCTCGGAGGGCGCCGGGGGCGCGAATTGCGGGGCGGCGTACATGGAGGGCGGGACTAGCGGGAGGGTCAGGCGCGATCCGGTGTCGCCGCCAAGTTGAAGAGTGGTCGTCATCGCATAGGGGGTTGGCCAGATCATGGGCCAGAGCGCGTTCGAAACTGCTAAACGAATGCGATGGCCTTTGGGGAAGGTCCAGGTAGCTAAGTGCATTTCGATATCTAACGCATAAATTAGGTTCGGCACTAAGTCTTTGGGGTCGGAAGAGTTGTCGCGCTGCGCGCCGTTGAGTCCGGCTCCGGTGACTTGGGTTACTGTGCCGTCGGGCGCTACGTCGGAGAGGCGGGCGAACCAGTCGGCTTGCGGAGCGGACGCACTTGCCTGAAGCAGGGCGTGGGGACGTCCGAGGAGGGTGAGGTCTGTTTTGAGCGGAGCGGAGTCGTAGGTGAGGCTGAAGGCGTCTACGGGGCGCTGGTCGGTGAGTAGTTCTCCCCACCAGAAACCGGCTTCCACGCCAACGCTCGGAACGTAGCGGAGTTGGTGGACGGCGGGTTTGGCGGGGTCGGTGGAGAGGACGTGGGCATCGTAGAGATAGAGCGTTGTGTCGGCTGCGTTCCTCGGAGGCCAGCCGATTTCGCCGCGCCATTTTCCGGGCACGGTTTTTAGGTGGGGATCGGGGGCGTGCCAATCTTGCATATAAATGGATAGCGGCGGTTCTTCCATGATTCCGGTGTTGCGGTTTTTGAGCCAGTAATCCCACCAGCGGAGGGCTTGATCTCGCCATTCGATTTGGGGCCCGGGTTCGGCGTCGTTGGGGAAGGTGTGATTCCAGGGGCCGACGATAGCTTTCAGCGGAGCTTTGACTTGCTCGAACATGCGGGGAATGGAATCGCGATAGCCGTCGAGCAGACCTCCGATTAGGAAGCAGGGAATTTTGATTTCGCTCAGCGGGCGTACGGGGGCGTGCCAGAACTGGCCGTCGCGTTGATGCTTGAGATAGAGCAGGGACCAGGGAGCGGATTCGAAGCGCGGGCCTAAGATTTTTTCGTCGAGCGAGTAATCGGGAGCGCTGGTCATGGCGGGGGCGAGATCCATGTTGAGCTCAAACTTGTCGAAGTGCATCATGCCGTCGATGTAATGGATGCCGTCGTGGAAGAGTTGTTCGGTGGTATCGACGGCGAGAATGGCTTTGAGCGCGGGCGGACGGCGCATAGCGAGCTGGATGGAGTTGAAGCCTCCCCATGAAATACCGAACATTCCTACTTTGCCGGTAGACCAGGGTTGGGCGGCTAGCCAGGCGATGACTTGCTCGCCGTCGAGTTGTTGCTGCTCGGAATATTCGCGGTCGGTGGGCGTGCCTTCACTGGAGCCGAAGCCGCGGATATCGACGCGGACACTGACGTATCCGCGGGCGGCGAACCAGGCGTGAATGGGATAGTCGCGGGCGGCGGTGGCGTCGTCTTTGCGATAGGGGAGATACTCGAGGAGGGCGGGGAATTTTTCTCCAGGCTTGGCGTTGTCGGGCATATAGAGAGTGGCGGAGAGGCGGATGCCGTCAGGCATGGGAATCCACTGCTGGACCATGCGGACGGGGCGCAGAGAAGGCGGCGTTTTCGGGACAGGAAGCGCGCAGAGGCTGGCGGAAACCGCGAGCGGGGCGAGGATGGCGAAAGCTACACGAGAACGTAAGAACATGGGCGCGCAAATCATAACAGGAGAGAGTGCTAGTGTGCAGGGGTTGGGCCCGCGACTTTATGCCGCGGGCTTTTTACGCAACCATGGGTGAGAGGGTCTCGCCTGTTCTATCTGCCTTGACAGGGTGTGACGATCTTCTTATTGTTGCTAGCCGTCTTATCATTGGTGAACATCCATGAACATTGTTAAGGCTACGAAGAAGTTTGAGGATTGGCTGCGGCTGCACATCCGAATTGTCGAGCCCGATTTGCGGTTCAAGCACGAGCAAATGGCGGCCGCCCTTTTTCCGTTCTTTCGCGCGACGTTCTATCGCTGGGTGCAGGTGTGGCCGGAGGTGTGCGCGGAACTGGAACGCGTGCCGCATCTTTTGTCGGTGGGCGATCTGCACGTGGAGAACTTTGGCACCTGGCGAGACACCGATGGGCGGCTTGTGTGGGGGGTTAACGATTTTGATGAAGCGTGTTTGTTCCCCTACACGATGGATCTGGTGCGGCTGGCGACGAGCGCGTTGCTGGCGACGCGGGAAGAGCATCTGACGATGAAGGCGAAAGAGTCGGCGGCGGCGATCTTGGCGGGGTACGAGCGTGGAATGGAGGAAGGCGGGCGTCCGTTTGTGTTGGGGGAGAGCCATGAGTGGTTGCGGGCGATCGCGGAGAGCAAGCTGCGGGATCCGGTCGTGTTCTGGCAAAAAATGGATCGGCTTCCGACGGTGAAGGGAGAAATCCCGGAGAGCGCGCGCGAGGCGATTGAACACCTGCTGCCGGAGCGGGGCATGCGGTACCGGTTGGCGCGGCGAGTGGCGGGGCTGGGAAGTCTGGGGCATCTGCGGCTGGTGGCGATCGCGGAGTGGAAAGGCGGGCGAGTGGCGCGGGAAGCGAAGGCACTCACGCCATCGGCTTCGCACTGGCTGAATCCGAAGCGGGCGCCGGCGGAGATTCTGTACGCGGCAATCCTGAGGCGGGCGGTACGCTGTCCGGACCCGCATGTGCAGATGCGGGGGCACTGGGTCGTGCGGCGGCTGTCGCCGCATTGTTCCCGCATCGAACTGGATGCGCTCGGAACCAGCCGAGGGGAAATGCGGTTGCTGGAGGCGATGGGAAGAGAGACGGCGAACGTACATGTGGGGACGGAAGAAAAGCGGCGGGCGACCCTGAAGGATCTGCGCGGACGAAAAGGGAACTGGCTGGCGGGAGCGGCGCAGGCGATGGCGGACGCGATGGAGAAAGATTGGCGAGTGTGGAAGGAGCGCTGGCAGAGATAGACTCTGCCAGCGCCTTATTGGAGTGAGAGTCCGTGCGAGGACTCGGGTGGGTAGAAGGACTGAAACCCCAGTGGTTGGGATTTGGCTTCAGCTCCGATGGTGAGGAGAGCGTCGAGGATGCATTCCAGAGCCTCGGGAGAACCTGACCAGACGCGGGAAAAGGACTCGCGATGAACCGCCAGCTCGCCGACCAGGCGGCCAACCGAATGGGGGCCGAGATCGAAATCGGTGAGAGTTGGGTCGCTGCCAATAGGCAACGGAGGGTCGTATGCCGGAGGAAGGCGGAGGCTGGCCTGGTTCAGCCAGTGGGCGATGAGGATTTTGAGATGTTGCCTGCAGCAGACGCTCTTCATGTCCTTCTGCGTGGCAAGCGAGGAATGCCAGAAAAGGATCTTGAGGCGGTCGAGCCAGCGGTTCTCGACCACGAGGAACCATCCTATGTGGCGAAAGCTGTCGAGACCGCAAACGCAGCAAGGTGCGCGTTTTGTGATTGGGTAATCCATAAGAGGTCCCATTTGATAATTAGCAAGCGTTGACCGCGGCGCGGGTGAGGAAGTGTGGACTCGCGTGCTCGCCGAGGGGGACAGTCAGCATCCCGAGGGTGGGGTCGAAACGCAGCGTGAAGTGTGACGAGCAGGCATCGCACAGCCAGAAATGTTCACGCCGGCGGAGCTTCCGCCGGTTGCCGTCGAAAGCGGCGCTGAGGTCAGAAGGAAAAGTTTCCGCAAGAAAGAGTTTGCCTTCGCGAAGGGAACGGAAGGGAACCGTGCAGGCGGGATTTGCACATTTGTGGAGCATGGGCTGCCTCCAGTCTTCTCTTCTGTGGAACCTTAGCCAGAGAGAATACACGCACGTTGCACGCGAGAGGCCGAAGAGTTGGCGGGCACATTAGAAGTCATTCACTTGCGGTTGCAGTGAGTTAGATGGTGGAGGCGTGGTCTGGATCACGCTGCGCCAACAATGCTGACGGAAAGCGGTCGCGGCCGACGAATGGCCGTCATTGGTTGCCGAACATTTCTGTCGTGACGGGAATCACAGACCAGTTGATCACAGGGGAGAAATTCCTGGAGCGAAATGCTCAAGACTGCGTTGCTTTGTCCTCGAACGTGCTTTGACGTGATCGACCGGAAGAATCACTACATGGTGGGGGCGAGTCCGGTGGACAAGGCGAAGGCGCATCCCTCAGCGGCTAAAGCCCGCATTCTTCCAGGTCCTGAACGGCACACTTCGGCTTCGCTCGGGGCTTCGGCAAAACAGGGCAGGCTCCTGAAGCCGTGCCCTACCCAAAACCGACTTATGAAACCAGCCCTAATCAATATACTCATCCCGATGAATGACACGACTAGGACAAACTGCAGTGAGGGTGACCACGAACGCTTGTAGCGGACGAGCAGCATCCGCGTTTCGAAAGCGGAAAAACGAGGGACACTCGGCCCTCAGCGTGGAAGCATGCCTGCCACTCAGCCGCCCAATCCTGCCCTGTGGTACAGCATGGCCATTGGATCGGCAGGCCCATGACCCTTCCCAATCGCGAGGCCGGCACGGATGGCTGCGGTGATGAAATCCTTAGCGGCAGTCACGCTCTCCAGAACGGTTTTCGTTTGGGCCAGATTGGCCGCAATGGCCGAAGCGAAGATGCAACCGGTACCGTGCGTGTTCTTGGTGTCGATGCGCTCAGCGCGAAATTCCGTGAATTCACGGCCGTCGTAGAGGACGTCGGCGGCTATGCATTCCAGATGACCACCCTTGACGACAACATTTGCCGGTCCCAGGTCGCGGATCGCCCGCGCGGCCTCTTTCATTTGCACAAGCGTTTTGATTTCGCGTCCGGTGATCGCCGCGGCTTCATGCAGGTTGGGTGTGACCACAACGGCTAGCGGCAGCAACTTGGTCTTGAGAGCCGCGATGGCATCGGGCTTCAGCAGCGGGGCGCCACTCTTGGCGATCATCACCGGGTCCACGACCAGCGGGCCTAGCTTGTGGCCGGAAATTGTGGCTGCAACCGCGTCGATGATTGCGGTGCTCGCGAGCATTCCCGTCTTGACCGCATCGCACCCGATGTCGCTTACACAGGCTTCGATCTGCTTCACTACAAACTTCGGCTCGATCTCCAGGACTCCGTAGACGCCGGTCGTATTTTGTGCCGTGAGAGCGGTAATTGCAGTCATGCCAAAGGCGCCTAGGGCCGAGACCGTTTTCAGGTCAGCCTGAATCCCGGCCCCACCGCTGGAATCGGAACCTGCGACGATCAGAACGCAAGGAATCTTCATCAGTCACCAGCCTTCCCGTTGCCAGCCTTCCGGTTGCGAAGTCGCGACCGTCATATCGGCCACCGTTCCATCTTCCATGCCATCTCCCAGAACTGCGACTCGTAGCGGCTGCTGGTGAAAAACGCGGCCTCCAGCTTCCGCAAGTCGCGCTCCGGCAGTCCTGCGGCAAGACTATCGAGCAGATCGCAGCACCACTGGGCCAGTTCGGCAAATTCTCTGGAACTGTACATCGCGATCCACTTCGCATAACGTTTGCCGCTGGGGGCGAGCTGCGCAGCCAGGCGCTGGCCGATTTCGCTGAAAGCCCACATGCAAGGTAACAACGCTGCAGCCAACTCGGCGAAATCGCCCGTCGCTGCCACTCGCAACAAGAAATCGGTGTAGCCCCGAGTGGTCGGCGCAGGGAGTTCTCGCTCAAGTTCCTCGCGGCTGATCCCGAACTCGGCAGCGTAGGCCCGGTGGAGATTCATCTCGGTTTCCACGGTTTCCTTGAGCAGCGTGGCGAAGCGGGTCATGGTCTCCAGGTCCGGACTGCGCGCGGCGGCCAGAGCCAGAAGCCGCGCGTACTCGATGAGGAACACATAATCCTGCCGCAGCCAGAACTTGAATCTTTCCAGACTTAGCGTTCCATCGCCAATGCCTCGTACAAACGGGTGTTGGTGTTGTGCCTCCCAAATCCCAGCTGCTTTTTGGCGCAGCCGCTCGGTGAATCGCTCTGCCATAGGTTCTCGCAACTCTCATCTTACTCGCGAGCTCCAACCGCGGCAGGATTTCCAAGCTGCTGGAGTTCGGCTCGTCCTGACCGTCGTCACAGGCCCCTGTGTGCATGGTCACGGTGCCCGGTTTTCGATTGCGCGTATCCTCATGAATAGAAAATTCCATGTTCTCTCAGCGCTACGAAATCGTTTGCAAAGAAGTCTCAGAGTTTCCCCACACGCGACCGGGATCTCTAGACTCGCTCCGGCCCATGGTGGCATCCGACTGCGCGCCTTTCTTTTGGAGCGAAGGCTTCGGGCTGGGGGGCAAGCTGGATCAAGCCATCATCGCCCGTTCCGCCGAGGTCAAAGGGGCTCTTTACGGTGGACAAGTCTTTGTGATCGTCCCGATCTATGTGACCAGCATCTGCGAGGAGCAGTGCCTCTATTGCAATTATCGCGGAGGAAATAAAGGCATCGGGGTCGAGCGCAAGCGATTGACGGATGACGAACTCGAACAAGAGGCGATCTATCTCGTCGAGCAGAAGGGGCAGAGAGTTCTCGAGCTCGTCTACGCCTCCGATCCGCGGATGCGAGTGGATGCGATGTGTCGTCACGTGGAACTGTTGCGGCGTGTGCTGGACCGTCATGGCGGCGGTCTCGTCGGAATAAGTGCCGAGTCATTGGAAGAAAGCGATTACCGCCGCTTGATCGACGCGGGGCTGTGCTGGTCCGTGCTCTGGCAGGAAACCTACGACAAGGCGCGATACGCCGTACTGCATCCCGGCAGGACCAAGAAGGCAAACTTTGAATACCGCCTGGACGCCTATGAACGCATGCTCGTGGCCGGGGTTGAGCACGTCGGCATCGGAGTGCTTTCCGGCCTGTCGGACTGGAGACGGGACTGGGCCATGCTGATGCGGCATGAGGAATACCTGCAGCAGCACTACGGAGGTGGCGCCACCATTCTCGGTACTCCCGGTCTGAAGCTGGCTCCCGGAGCCCTTCTTCAAGAGTCGCCTTACACGCTCACTCGCCAGGAGTTTCTCGTGACCATTGCTCTTCATAACATGTTTGCGCCGACGACCGCAGTGTTTGTGAGTACGCGAGAGGACTGGGACGTATGCGTTGAGCTGGCGAGAGGAGGCGGCTGTCTCTTCACGCTCAACTGTTCCACCACACCGGGTGGTTATTCACTTCAGCACGGTGGGTGCCAGTTCACGGCTCATTCGTACGACGCGCCGATCTACTCCACCAAGCTAAGGTCCGAAGGGCTCGACCCTGTTTTCAATTGGAGAGCCGGAGATTTATCCCCTGCCTACCGGCCTGATGCGGCGGTTTGTGGAGGCGTTTCCAAGCGGTAGGATCTGAATTCCTGGCGGAGGACGCGGGGCTTTCCATCACTCCTCAGTCCGCCGCTAGTTGTGCGGCCCGCTTGGGACGAACAACATGCCGATCATCGCGAGTTGGGACAAACTGACGTCCAAGGCGAAGCAGGCGGTGCAAGCCGCCGGCCATCTCGCCTCCAAGCGCGGCAACCCCGAGCTCATGCCCCTCCATCTGCTTGCCAGCCTCCTCTCCGACCGCGAAGGCACGGTGGTACCGGTGCTGAGCAAGATTGGCGTCGACAGCCAGGCAGTGCTGGCCGAGGCACGGCGCCTGATTGACCAATTGCCAGCGCTTTGGGCCGGCGGCGCCTTGAAGGCTGAGCCCTCTTCGACCGCTAGCGCCGTCCTCAAGCAGGCTTTTCAGGAGGCCGCCGACCTCGACGATGAGCACGTCTCCACCGAACACCTGCTCTTGGCCATCTTGGATCTTGAGAGCGATCCCGCCCAAACCCTGCTGGCGCGACACGGCGCCGAACGCAATGCCATCTTAATGGCGCTGATCGCCGTTCGCAGCCCGCAGCAAGCCGCCGGCCCAACCTCAGAAACCAAAGATGGGGCACTTGCGCTCTATGCCCGCGATCTTACCGACTTGGCGCGCCGCGGCAAGCTCGACCCAGTGATCGGCCGCGATGACGAAATCCGGCGCGTGATCCAAGTGCTATTGCGCCGCACCAAGAACAATCCCGTCCTGATTGGCGAGCCCGGCGTGGGCAAGACTGCCATCGTCGAAGGTCTGACGCAGCGCATCGTCTGCGGCGATGTCCCCGAGTCGCTCAAGACCAAGCGTCTGGTAGCGCTGGATCTGGGTGCGATGGTGGCCGGCACCAAGTACCGCGGCGAGTTTGAAGATCGCTTGAAGGCGCTGCTGCGCGAGATCGAGGACTCGCAGGGGCAGATCATCACGTTCATTGATGAGCTGCACACGCTGGTTGGAGCCGGAGCGGCGGAAGGCGCAATCGACGCGTCCAATATGTTGAAGCCGGCGCTGGCGCGCGGGGAGTTGCGAACCATCGGCGCCACCACCCTGAGCGAGTATCGCAAGCACATCGAGAAGGACCCGGCGCTCGAACGTCGCTTCCAGACTATCTATGTGGCCGAGCCCAGCGTGGCCGACACCATCGCCATCGTACGCGGCCTGCAAGAGCGTTATGAGCTGCATCATGGCGTCCGCATCAAGGACTCTGCCCTAGTGGCCGCCGCCACGCTCTCGCACCGCTACATCGCCGATCGCTTCTTGCCGGACAAGGCCATCGACTTGGTGGACGAGGCCGCCGCCGCCCTGCGTATGCAGATCGACTCCGTGCCGGTGGAGATCGACCAACTCGAGCGCCGCGCCGCGCAATTGGTGATCGAGAAGCGTGCACTCGTGCGGGAAGACGATACCAACTCGCGGGAAGGTTTGCGAATCCTGGAAAGTGAGCTGGCCGGAGTCCAGAAACAAGTCAACGTCCTGAAGGCCCGCTGGAAGAAGGAGAAGCAAGCGGTCAGTCAGATGCGTGAACTGGAGCAGACGATCGAGCAACTGAAGTTGCAGGAGCCGGCAGAGTTCTGTGATGCAGCCTTGCCGAAGGCGGGCAGTGATGGCCATAGTGATGACCATGGCCCGCTTCGCCAGGCGAAGCGGGAGCTGCGCAAGCTGCAATCCAGACTCGGCCGCCAGCGCGGCTCGCGCCTGCTCAAGGAAGAAGTGGATGAAGACGAGATCGCCCACATCGTCTCGAAGTGGACCGGCATTCCCGTGTCCAGGATGCTTGAAGGCGAAGTAAAGAAGCTGGTCGAAATGGAAGACCGTCTGCGCCGCCGCGTGATCGGCCAGGATCCTGCCTTGGAGCGGATTGCCGATGCTATCCGCCGTGCCCGCACCGGGCTCTCCGATCCCAGGCGTCCGATCGGTTCTTTCATCTTCCTGGGGCCGACGGGAGTAGGCAAAACCGAATTGGCCCGCGCCCTGGCCGAGTTCCTCTTTGACGATGAGCGTGCCCTGGTGCGCATCGACATGTCGGAATACATGGAGAAATATGCCGTGTCGCGCCTGATTGGCGCGCCCCCCGGATACGTAGGCTACGAGGAAGGCGGCCAGCTCACCGAGGCCGTGCGCCGCCGTCCTTACTCGGTCGTCCTTTTCGACGAGATCGAAAAGGCCCACCAGGATGTATTCAACATCCTGCTGCAGATCATGGATGACGGCCGCCTCACCGACGGCAAGGGCCGAACCGTGGACTTCCGCAATACGGTTCTCATCATGACCTCCAACATCGACTCGCCGCAACTCACCGCCGAGTGGCTGCGCGCGCCCGAGAATTTTGAGCGGGCACGCAAGCAAGTAATGAATGCTCTGCGGGCACACTTCAAGCCTGAATTTCTCAACCGCGTAGACGACTTCATTATCTTCAACCCGCTGGGCACAGAGGAGCTGACCAAGATTATTGACCTGCGGCTGGAGGAGGTGCAGCGCCCGCTGGCCGAGCGCCAAATCATCCTGGAGCTGACCGCTGCTGCCAAGGAATTGCTGCTGCGTGAGGGTTATGATCCCAACTTCGGCGCGCGGCCCCTCAAGCGCTTCATCCAACGACTGGTGCAGGACCCACTGGCTGTGAAAATCCTGCATGACGAGGTACACCACGGCGACCGCGTAGTCGTAGACGCCGAGGATGGCAAGATGAAGTTTGTGGCCGGCCGGCGGCTTTCCCATCGGAGAGGCGTCCACGATTCACGGGACAGCTCCGCGCCCAAAGCGAACGGATAGAAGAATCCTGTCCTTCCGTTTTTATCTTGATCCCCACTAGCCTGAAAAATTCGTGAATTCAGAAACACGAAAAGCCTCTTCATGGTAAAAAGCTGTTGTTCACACAGTTTTTCACCAAACAAGAGGCTTTCGTTTGAGCGGGCATAACACGACACAATGCGTTCTCTTCCCAGGAATTTTTCAGCGTCCGGTCGTCGCAAAGTTTGATCAACGACAAGGCAGTTCCGACGGGGGAGCGATTCTGCTGCGCGTTTGGACTTCCTGCTAGATTATTTTCCTGTTCCGTCAGTGTTGAAGATCGACGTGGAGACTTATAAGGTCAGTGTTTTGAAAGGAGCGGCACGGCTATTAAAAGAAATCCGACCAACAATTTGGTGCGAGGTCTCGCACGAGAACTCCGCAGAAATCACGGCGTTGTTGCACGCTGCGGGATACAAACTTTATGGTGCAGAAATTCAACCCCATCCGCCTACAGATCGGGCATGGTTCCACACTCTGGCGGTTCCGCCGCGCGCCTGTTCCCCGTTGTGAGCCTGGTTCCTGAACGTTGATCCTTGTCGATCCGTGCCGTACAACCGTGAATCCCCGAATGCACTGTTGGAACTGAGCGGCCCCAATTTTCGACACACATATTGAGGGTTAGTTATAAGGCAGAGTTTACCTCGCGTAAATCACCAAGGGCCCAGCTCTTGGAGTGTGCTTGAGAACCCAATCAGCGTACATTCTTCGACACGTTCGCCGATGGCCGCGGAAAATGCTAGGCTGCTTTACTTAAACGTATCCCTTCACTCGACGGCCTCCGCGCAATTTCCAGCTCACTGGTGTGCATTGGTCATCTCAGACATGCGGGACCGGTGCCAAAGTTCCTGGCTCCCCGCGCTGTAGTGCACCCCTCAAGACTGGACACATGTTAACCGTGGCTTGCGTCCCGGCTGTCAGAGCTTCAATGCTATAGATGAGCCCGTGCGTGACACCCAGAACAGAGCGTGATCAGGTTCTCTTCGGAGTCGGATCCTGAATGGCTGCGGAACTCTCTGTGGTGCACCTCAAGATTCGACATCGCGCCACACGATTGACACCGCCAGCCGTCGCGACGCAGGATCTGCTGGCGCAGACTTTCGTACGACAAGGGGTCCGGCCGCGAGGGAGCGGCTTTTGAAGGCATCATTCTCAGGACGCCTTCTCCAGCAGGTTTTCGAGGAACGCCTGCCGCTGTTCGCCGGGCAAGAACTTGTAGTAGCGTGAAATCGAATTGAGCAGGATCTCCGGGTTGCCATCGTCCAGATGCGCGCCCGCCAAGAAGTCGGCGCAGATCATCTCCAGGCAGTACCCGCGTGATTTGTCCGTGCCCAACATGAGAGCTGCCGTCTCGATCGCCTGCTCGATGACCGGAATCTGGCTCTTGTAGACTTTGAAGTAGATCAGCTCCGACGGCTCCTCTTCCTTCCCCGTCAGTTCCTTCTCCACTGCTCGCCGGAAGTCCTCCTTTGCCAGAGCGCGGGCTTTGTGCAACCAGGTTGCACAATCGAAGTGCTGGCCGTCCCGGCGCGCGAGCTTCGCTAGCTCCAGCCCCTTTGTCCATCCCACTTCCTTCAGATCCTTTCTCGCCTGCGGCGGCAGGTGCTCGTGGATCGACATCAGGTAGTACGCCTTCCTTCTCGATTCCGGGAACCGCCGCGCCAGGAATTCGTCAAACGACTTCAGGTTCTCCAGCCTCCAGTACTGACCTGCCCGCACCTCGCACAGATACCTGCCGAGGTCGACGAACCGGGTGTCGCGCTCCATCTCTTTCTGTTTTTCCCACGCCAATATCTCGTCGATTTTGGTGAGGACAAACAGTGCTCGCTTGCGGTTGAGCTTCGGCAGCATCGGCATCGGCCTAAAACGAAAGTTCGTCAAACAGACCAAGATCAACTCCGGGTTTGCGCACAACGGCGGCTTCGGCCAAGTCGGGCTTATCGAGGCAGAGCCCAACGAATGGGCAAGTTGTGCATGGGTTTTGGGGAAAGCGGATGCCGCTATGCGGCAGGAACAGCCCGGACTCGATCCGTCGGACGGTGTCATCGACCAAAGTTGCGAACTCCTGCCGCTGCTCGTCGGAAATGGTGGCCCGGAGGTACTGGACTTCGACCAGACGCTTGCGGGCGAAAACAACCTGGGCAACTTCGTCGATCTCGGTGATCCACGAATAGCAGACGAGTTGCAAATCCAGTGCGGAAATACCGGCCGGCTCTTCTGGATATCGTGCAGACGTTGTCTTCCACTCCAGAACGCATGGCGTGCCGTCCAGTTCACCAATGGCGTCGATGTAAGCTACAAAACTGTTGCCCGAACCGAGTGTCCGATTGAACTGAATCTGCTGGGTGGAACGAGGGCGGCGAATGCGAATGCGGCCGTCCTGGGCGAAGCGCTCCAGCAGCTGGATGCCTTGTTGCAGCATGCGGTCCCAGGTGTCGTTGCCGGAGTACGTCAGCCCCATGTCCTTGCACACGCCCCACTGCTCAAACAGCACAGCCGCCGGGTCTTCACGGCGAAACAGGGCGGCGACGGCCTGTTCGAAGGCTCGACCAAAAAGCATGGCGGCACGAGTGTCTTTCTCCTGCCAACAATCAAGGTAGCGGTGCCGGTAACGGCGCGGGCAGCTCAGGTATTGGCTGATCTGGGTGTAGGAATAGGTCATCGGGCTGTCTCCTCCGCGGTGTTGGAGCGGGAAGCTGTCGAGACCGGAGCTGCGGACAGTTCTTCCCACTGGCTGGCGGGGGCGAAGCCGTCGAGGTTGATGAGCGAAATGCCGTTGATCACGGTGTGGCTGATCTTGACGACACCGCGAAGTCCGGGCAAAGCCTTCTCGTCGACCTGCTCGTGGGCCAGAAGTTCCGGGTCATAGAGAAAATCCCGCAGAAACCAGCCCAGCTTCCACATCGCCTTTTGCGTGCAGTAAAGACGACCAACGATGGACTGCCCGGCGAACATGCTGGGTTCAAGGATGGAGAGCCGGAGGACGTAGAACGGTTTGTGAGCGTGCCAGCGGAACTGGGCGCCATCGACCCGAACGAGGAATACGCCGTCGGGAATTTCCGGACGCGAATCGCGGGCAGTTTCGGAAAGGCCAGAGACTTGGCGTTTCATGCGACCGCCTCCTGCTTCGGATGCGAGTAGCTGTTGAGCTGGCAGAGTAGGGCATTGCGGTCCTTCTCGGCCCAGTCGGCCAGTTGCTGGACGAAGTTCTCAACTTGCTCCCTGCTGGCCTCTCGGAGCGTCTTCGTGCCACAGAAGTCGACGGCGTAGGCCTTTACCAGTTCGGGATCGAGCTGGTGCTGGCGGATGATCTGGCAGAGACGGTCGCGGACCTTCGGGCCACTGCCATTTCCGTTACCATTCGCCTTTTGGGGAGGAAGCTTTTCGACCGAATTCGGAATCGTCCCGATTTCTTCGACCGAACAGATTCCGATGCCGTAGGCTTTGCGGAGGGCTCTGTTGACGGCTCGCGTTTCGGCAACGCGCATCTCGGCGCCGCGGACGAGCGAGGAGACGTTGGACGGATCGGCGTCGCCATAGCCGACGAAGCCGGAGGAGTTCTTTGATGGATAGACCGTTGCCTTGAGGACGAACCGACTCGCCCCGGAATCACACAGCGAATCGACGGCTTCAACATGGATACCGCTGCATCTCTTGCGGCGCGCCAGCCGCAGCAGTCCCGTGTGCGTTACGTACCAGTTGCCGTTAATGATCTGGAGTTCGCCCGCCTTAAAGGAAAACTGGAAGTCTCTCGTGATGGAGGCGAGAAGATCAATGGCACGGGATGAGAAAGGCGCAGTTCCCCTGGCAAGCCGAACATTTTCGCGAAGCAATTTCTTAAAGTTTGGAACCGGTCTGGAGTCCGATTTACGTATGGGAAGTTTCATTAAGCCTCTTGTGTTATCTATAGATAACATATATCACACTGTTAACTTTGTCAAATGTTGTTGCTCGGCGATCACGCAAACAGCTATATTTCGGGTGTGGCCAAGACCGAATTCATAGCTTTTCGGGTTGCTCCGGAACTCAAGCGCGAGCTACAGCGCATAGCGGACGACGAGCAGAGGGCTCTGTCTCAGGTTTGCGAGATGTTCCTGTACGAGGGTGTTGAGGGCTCCAAGAAGGAAGGGCCAAAGTTCATGCGGTGCCTGGTCGCCAAGCAGAAGGCTAGGGTCAAAGACTCATAACCTGACAGGAGGAGACAGTACCCGTGACCGGAATGCGCCAACCACAGCGCAGGTTCATTTGAATCTGCGCGGTGCTGCCATCCTGGTTGGTCAGGGCCTGAAAGAACGAGCGCCCAAATTCAACCAGCTCCTTTTGGGTCCTGCCCTGTTCGCCGTGCGTCTGTGGAACGTGGCGCCGGGCCGCGGCCGCAAACCCCTTTATGGGGCCGAGAAGGTCGGGCAGGTCGTGGACGCCACGTTACAGACCCAACCCAAGGCACCCACTGGAGCTGTCGCTCCTTAGCGGCCCAGCAGGGCGTTAGCAAGTCAACGGTCAGCAACATCTGGCGGAGTCACAGCCTCAAACCTCATCGCTCCAAGACCTTCAAGCTCTCCCGCGACCCACGCTTTTTGGAGAGACTGACCGATGTGGTGGGCTTGTATGTCAATCCTCCCGAAAAGGCGATCGTGTTGTGTGTGGATGAGAAGAGCCAAATTCAGGCACTGGATCGCACCCCGCCCGGGCTTCCCTTGAAGAAGGGACGGTGTGGCACCACCACCCACGACTACAAACGCCACGGCACCACCACCCTGTTTGCCGCCCTGGAGACCCTACAAGGACAAGTCATTGGGCAGTGTTACCAGCGCCACCGGCACCAGGAATTCCTGCGCTTCCTGCGCCGACTCGATCAGGAATTTCCCGGCCAGATCCTCTTGCACTTGGTCATGGACAACTACGGCACGCACAAGCATGCGGAGGTGCGCGCTTGGCTGAAACAACATCCCCGCTTCGTTCTCCACTTCGTGCCTACCAGTTCCAGTTGGCTCAATCTGGTGGAACGCTGGTTCCGGGAATTGACCTCGAAACGCATCCGCCGGGACTCATTTCTCAGCGTGGACCACTTGAAAGCCGCCATCGCGGAATTTCTCGCGGCCTGGAATGCGCATCCCCAACCGTTTGTCTGGACCGCTACCGTGGAATCGATCATGGAAAAACTCTCTCGCTACCGCAGCACTTTGGAGAAGATCCAGCCCGGTTGCACACTGCCACGTACGCGAAAAAAGAAGAAATAGAGTCTTTTCCAATCGAAGGATGAGCCTAAAGGGGAGCCTGGACGGTGGCGGAGGAAAGCTCCTTTCTGGATTGGATTCTGAGAAAGTCTAGCAGCCGCAGCCGGGGCGGTGGGAATGTGGAAAGC
>Ga0224534_1000021_pt1 | contig 110128 bp, 102 predicted proteins | sample 714E12024metaG_FD_172012 | JGI IMG/M metagenome (GOLD analysis project Ga0224534, IMG submission 172012) | Peat soil microbial communities from Stordalen Mire, Sweden - 717 E1 20-24 | ecosystem: Environmental > Terrestrial > Soil > Wetlands > Peat | place: Sweden: Norrbotten County, Stordalen... | reverse complement strand
TCCCAGAGCGCCGCGCGGCGCAGGCTGTGCTCGACCTTGTCGTGCATCGAGCTGTTTCCCTTCAGCCCGTTGATGCGGATGCCATAGGCCACGTTGTCGAAGATCGACTTGGGGAATGGATTCGGCCGCTGGAACACCATGCCGACGCGGCGCCGCAGGTTGGTGGCGTCGATATCGAGCACGTTCTCGCCATCCAGCGCGACGAGGCCTTCGAAACGCGCGTGGCGCACCATGTCGTTGATGCGGTTCAGCGTGCGCAGGAAGGTCGATTTACCGCAACCCGAGGGGCCGATCAGCGCGGTGATCTGCTTCTCCGGAATCTCGATGTCGATACCGTGGAGGGCCTTGTAGCCGCCGTAATAAAAGTCCAGGTTCTGAACGGAAATCTTGGTGTGTCCGGCAGCCTTGTGTTCGGAGGCTGCCGGCGTTATCGCGGGCATTTGAGCCCGTTGCTCCGGCGCAAGCGATTCTGGCATGGGGTCCATCGATTATCCCTTCTGCACGCTGATTCCCCGCGAGAGGATCCAGCGGGCGGCAATATTGGTCACCAGCACCATCGCCAGCAGCACCAGGCCGGCCGCCCAGGCCTGGCGGTGCCAGTCGTCGTAAGGCGAGATGGCGTGCGTGTAAATCATCACCGGCAGCGACGCGGTCGGCTGGTTTACGCCGCGCGGCCAGAATTGGTTGTTGAGCGCGGTGAACAGCAGCGGCGCGGTTTCTCCGGCCACGCGCGCGATGCCCAGGATCATGCCGGTGAGAACGCCTTTCATGGCGGCCGGCACCACCACCGTGGCCAGCACTTTCCACTTGGGCGCTCCCAGCGCCAGCGCGCCTTCCCGCAATGCGTTCGGCACCGTGGAAAGAAACTGCTCGGTGGTGCGCATCGAAATGGGAATCAGCATGATGCCGAGCGCGACCGCGCCGGCCAGGCCCGAAAAGCTGTGCAGCGGAACCACCACCAGCGCCCAGGCGAAGATGCCGATCACAATCGAGGGCACGCCGTTCAACAGGTCCGCGGTGTAGCGAATCGCGAAGCCCATGATCTTGCCGCTGAATTCGGCCAGGTAGATGCCGCCCATGAAACCGATTGGCAAACCGATCAGCGCCGCCAGCCCCACCATTTCCGCGCTGCCCACGATGGCGTTGGCCATGCCGCCGCCGTCCTCGCCGGGCGGCAGGGGGAGCCTGGTGAAAAACGCCCAATCCAGCGATTTGCCGCCGTTATACACCAGGTAGCCGAGGATCAGGAACAGGATCGAGACAGTGAAGAGCGTGCAGAGGCCGGTCAGCGTCAGCATCACATTGTTCACGATCTTGCGGTAGGTCAGGCGGTTCATACGACCTTGGCGGTTCCTTTCCGCGTGGTGGCCAGCACCAGCAGCCGCGCCAGGGCGTTGATGACGATGGTGACCAGGAACAGCACCAGGCCGAGTTCCACCAGCGCGCTGGTGTACACTTTGCCCGTGGCCTCGGCGAATTCGTTGGCGAGCACCGCCGCGATGGTGTAGCCGGGCGCGAACCAGGAAGCGTGCAGCGTGCTGTCGTTGCCGATCACCATCGTGATCGCCATGGTCTCGCCCAGCGCGCGCGCCAGGCCCAGAAAAATCGATCCCAGGATTCCCAAACGCGCGTAGGGCACCACCACCTTGAACGTGGTCTCCCAGCGCGTGGCGCCGAGCGCCAGCGCGGCTTCCCGCTGGTCGCGCGGCACTTCGAGCAGGGCTTCGCGCGAAATGGCGATGATGTAGGGAAACGTCATGATGGCCAGCACGACGGCCGCCGTCAGGTAGCCCACTCCCAGCATCGGTCCCTGGAACTGCGGCAGGTATCCGAAGGCGCCCTTGAGCGCCGGTTCGATGTACTCGCGCATCAAAGGCACCACTGTAAAGATGGCCAGCATTCCGTAAATCACGCTGGGCACCGCCGCCAGCAATTCCACCAGAAAAGTGCAGCCCGAAGACAGGCCGGGTGGCGCCAGCTCGGCCAGGAAAATCGCCGCACCCACGCCCAGGGGGACGGAGATTACCAGCGCCATAATCGACGTCATCACCGTTCCATAGACGAACGGCAGGGCCCCAAAATCGTTCGCGTTCGGATCCCAGTTGGTGCCCCACAGAAAACCCAAACCAAACTTGTGTCGCGAAGGGGCGGAAGTGCCCCAGAGGTTCCATATGAGGAGGATGGTTATGAGGACGACGGTGGCTCCAAAAGCAAGGGTGACGAGACGCGCGATCTCGTCACCCATTGCTCCGGAAGCACGGCGGGATGGAACAGAGGCGGTTGCCGTCGCGGCCATATCAGTGAATCTGCGCGATCTGCTTCAGCTCCCGTGCAACTACTTCCTTGGGCAGCGGCGCGTAACCGAGCGCCGCACAGTCTTTCTGGCCGTCCGCGAGCATCCACTTCAGGAAGCTCACCAGGGCAGTACGCTTTTGGGCGTCCTGGATCTGACTGGGAATCAGCAGCCAGGTGAAGCTCGCGATGGGGTATGCGTCCTTACCCGGAGCGTTGGTGATGGAGACGCGGAAGTCCGCGGGCATGTTATTGGCCGCGCCCGCCGCCGCCGCGGTCACCGACTCCAGATTGGCCTTCAGGTACACGCCCGCCGCGTTCTGGACGGATCCGTACTCCATCTTGTTCTTCAGCGCATAGATCAGTTCCACGTAGCCGACCGCACCCGGGGTCTGCTTCACCATTCCGGCGACGCCTTCGTTTCCCTGTTGGCCCACACCCGTCGGCCACTTGATGGAGGTATTCGCTCCCGGACCGGCTTTCCATTCCGGGCTGATCTTCGAAAGATAATCGGTGAACACGAAAGTGGTACCGCTGCCATCGGAGCGATGCACCACGATGATGTCGGTGGCCGGCAGTTTGATGCCGGGATTGGCTTTCGCGATCTTTGCGTCGTTCCACTTGGTGATCTTGCCGAGGAAAATGCCGGCCAACATCTCCGATGAAAACTTCAGATCCGCCAAGCCGGGCAGATTGTAGGTCGGCACCAAGCCGCCCAGCACCGTCGGAAAGTGCAGCGCCTTCACCTTCAGTGCCGCGATCTGCTCGTCCTTCATCGGCATGTCGGACGCGCCGAAATCCACCGTGCCTTCGGTAAGCTGCGCGATACCGGCCCCAGAACCTTTGGACTGGTAGTTGATCTCGATGGAAGGATTCTTCTGCCGGAATTCCTCGAACCACTTACCGTAAATCGGATACGGAAATGTCGCACCCGCGCCGTTGATGGCCTGCGCGGATATGATCGACGTGCCCGCCAGCAGGATTCCAGCTAATGCAATCGACGTCTTCATGTAAGATAACTCCTCTTATTCTCGAATGCAGACTGTTACAAATCAGTTAAGCTTGGATGAATTCCCGGCTACTTCATGGCCGGGACGCCGCCCGGAAGGGTATACCTTACATTGAAGTAGATGGTGCTGTCGCTGGCGTGGTCCAACGCGCCCAAGGCGATGTACCAGGGATTCCGCGTGAGGTATTCGTACTGGCCCATCACATTGATGGCGCCGTATTTCGCATCCTTCCAGATGGTCTGGTTGATGCCGAACGTGTACTCACGCTCAATATGGTTATTGCTGTTTGAGGAACCCAGGAAGCCGTAACCGATTTTGGTGGTGCCGTTCGCGTCAAGCGCCGCATTCTTGCCGATCCAAAGACCGCCGAAATAGGCGTACAGCAGGGTCTTCTTGGCCACCGTGGCTTCGAAACCATCCACCGTGCTCAAAGTGCGAATCGGGCTGATGCTGCCGTCGGAGCGAATAATCAGGTCGGGAGCCTGGCCAAAGAGGTAGCGGCCACCGCCATCGCTCAGGAAATTGTTAGTGACGAGGCGGAAGTTCTTGACCAGCTCGAAATTTCCGTTGACCGATCCGCCGCCGCCGGTTTTCGAGAAGGTCTGGCCCGAAGTCGGCTGGCCGGTAGTGAGATTGTAGACTTTAAAATCCCGCAGAATTCCGGCGATTTCGAAATGGACTCTGGAGACGGGGTCGAACGCCAGCTTGGTAATGATATCCGGCATCGGGTTCGGAGTGCTCAGATAGCTGGTCGAAGTGTTGTCCAACTGGGTGCCCAACAACCCGGCAAGAGCAGTCGGCAGGGTAATCTGGGGACCGCCGCCCGAACCGCCCATATACTGGTTGGGGTTCTCGAAGGAGAGTCCCCACGTCACGACGTCTTTCGGTGCATGCAGCAGGAAGCGGAATCCCGGCTGGCGGGTCCACGGCAGCCCGAGCATGTAGTTCACGTCTACGACTTGGCTGAAGAAGATGTCGCCCGGCAACGGGGAGATGCCCTTGCGGTTCGGGGTCAACATGCTCCAGCTCTGGCCACCCAGAAATTCCCACGGGCCCTTGCGGACGTCCACCCAAAACAGGCGCAGCCGGGGCACGAACGCGCCGTTGGTGACGCCGATGGCATTGGAGCCGCTGGTGCCGAGGAAGTCGAACTCGTTGTAGCCAATGAAACGGTAACCTTTCCAGTCACCGTCGACGCGGAAGCCGAGCCGCGAATTCTGCGGGCTGAAGCGCATTTCGTCGAGCTTACCGCCGGGAACCGCATTGCTGAACGGAATGCTGCCGAAACTGCTGCCAATACCCGAACCGGGCGCTTCGTTGCGCCACACGGCGGTGGCATCCATGAAGCCGACCGGCATGATGGTCACATTGCCGATCTGGATTTGCAGCGGGGAACTGGTTGCCGCGCCCTGCGGGGGATCCTGCACCGGATATTTGGGGCTCGGAGCCACGGGAGACAAGTCGGGCAGAGCGCCAGTGGCGCTGGCAACTGCGCCGCCCGCGCGGGTGAAGCCGGACGCCTGCGCCGCCGGCTGGCTTGCGGCCTGCTCGGCCGGCCTGGCAGCCGGCGTGGTCAATCGCTCAATCAGCTTCTGCTGCGCATCGACCGACTGGCGTAGCACCTCGATCTGTTTTTGCTGCTCGGCCAGCTTCGCTTTCAAGAGTTCGATATCGTTAGCGTCGCTTCCCTGAGCCTTGCCTACAGGCAGGAAAGTCAGGGCAAGCATGCACACGGTAAGTGTAGAGACAGTGAGTTTCATAGGTGGAACTGCGAGTATATCGGCTCAATGTTACTGAACGATTAATGTTCGTTTGCGGCGAGGTTATTCTCGAAGGGGGGAAGAGCTACTGTGAATACTGAACCCTGGCCCAGGTGGCTCTCTACGCTCACCGAGCCGCCCATCTGCTCCACCGCGTGTTTGACGATGGCGAGACCCAGGCCGGTGCCGCCGGTGGCGCGCGAGCGGGCTTTATCCACACGATAGAAGCGTTCGAAAATACGCGGCAGGTCGCGGGAGGGAATTCCCGAGCCGGTGTCGCAAACGCGCACCAGCGCGCGCTCGGGATCTCGCACCACGTCCACCCGCACTTCGCCCTCGGGCCGGTTGAACTTGATGGCGTTCTCCAGCAGGTTCACCCAAACCTGTTCCAACCGGATCTCATAACCCAGCACTTCCATATCCTGAAACGATTCGCACACCAGGCTGATGCCGCGGGTCTTGGCCATCGGCTCCACGGTGCGCAGCGCGGACTGGATGCTCTGCTGTAGCGAGATGGGCTCGGCGACGGGCGGCTTGGCGCTTTCCAGGCTGGAAAGGATCAGCAGGTCCTGCACGATGTTGGTAAGCTGGCGAGCCTTGGCCAGAATGATGGAGACGAACGGGCGGCTGTTGGCGGGATCTTCCAGGCCGCCTTCGATCAGGGTTTCGGCATAACCGCAGATAGCCGCCAGCGGCGTGCGGAGCTCGTGAGAGACGTTGGCGACGAAGTCCTTGCGCACGCGCTCCAGCCGCTCCAGACCGGTGATGTCGTACAGCATGGCGATGGCGCCGCGTTGCGGGTCGCCGGCGAGCGGAGCCACCTGCACCTCAAAGGACCGTGTGCTGGCGGAAAGGATCAGCCGCTGCTGCAGCGGCTGGCCCTCGGCAAATACGGCGGCGAACATTTCGTGCAACGCGTGGTCGCGCGCCACCTGCACCAATGGAGTGCCGGGCGCGGGCGGCGCGGCGGCGCCCATCATTTCGGCGAACGCCCGGTTGGCGAAGGTGATGCGCAGCAGCGGGTCCACCGCGACCAGGCCTTCCACCATACTGCCCAGGATGGCCTCGCGCCGCGCATTCTCCCGTTGCAGCGTTTCCACCATGGCGCGCACGCGGCGCGTGGCGTGCTCGATGGTGGCGGCCAGGGCGCTCAGCTCGTCGCCGCTGGCCTGCCTCCGGCTTTCGCTCTTGCCCGTTTCGAGCAGCCGCTCCAGGGTGCGGCGCAATGCGAGAGCCCGGCGATCGGTGACGGCCAGGAAGAGGGCCAGGATGATGGTACCCGCCAAGCCCAAAGCAGCGGACGCGCGCAGCCACTGCCCGGGCAGGGCTTCCGGCACCAGCCAATGCAGCAGCCAGGCGGAACAGACCGTGAGCGCAATGAAACACGGCAGCAGCCGAACCGTTATGCGAAGCCGCGGCATGGGAAATCCATTCGTTCCAGATTACTGCATCGAGATGAACAATGGATGACGCCGGAATGACAAGGGGGCCGGCGGTGTCAGAAGTCTTAAGAGAAACAGTTGGCAGGCGGAAGCGCCTGCCCCACCTGCCTGAGCATCCTTCGGCAGCAAAGTGGGACAGACGCTTTCGTCTGTCAACCCGCGCGCCCCCCGGCTTCATACGCGGCGTCAGGCTGCGCTGACTTCCTGCCGGGCCAACTCCTGAGCGTACTGCTTGAGGGTGGCCGGCGCGACGGCCACAATGTCTTTTTCCATGTCTTCGCCGGTTTCCACCAGGCGAACCAGGTGCAGCGCTGCCAGCCGCGAGCACCACGCGTCATCCATCGGGCGGCCCGTTTCGCGACTCAGCGCCAGCAGAGCCAAGTGCGGCAGAGCGATGGTCTTTTGCGCACTGCCAGCCTGTTCGTTTTCCAGAACGAACTTGACGTCGACGGTATCGGAGCCGCGTATCGAAATGGCCGTTTGCAGCCATTTGAACCACACCTGAAACTTGCGGCCGAAGGGGTCCGGCCCGGCTTCGAACTGGCGGAAGTTCTGCATCTACGGATATCTTATCAGTAGGGGAAAGCATGCTCATTGCCGAATTGACCGCGCCGCGGGCGTTCCGCCTGGCGCAACAGACGATCGAAGAGCCCGGTCCGGGCGAGGTGCAGGTCCGCGTGCGCGCGGTGGGGATCTGTGGCTCCGATCTGCACTCCTACGCAGAGGGCGCCGTGGGCGACTCGCCGTGCGTCTACCCCATGGTGCTGGGGCACGAACCTTCCGGCACAGTGGTGAGGACCGGGACCGGCGTAACCGGCTGGGCGGCGGGCGACCGCGCCGCGCTCGAACCAGCGATCTATTGCTATCACTGCGAGTTCTGCCGCAGCGGCCGGCACAACGTTTGCGCGAACATCCGCTTCCTGAGCACACCCGGCCACCCCGGCTTCTTCCGCGAAATCGTCAACCTGCCGGCGGCCAACCTGTTGGGCATTCCGCCGCGGATGTCGCTCGAAGAAGCCACACTCGCCGAACCGCTGGCGATCGGACTGCACTCGATGAAGTTCGCATCCATCGAAATCGGCGAAACGGTCGCTGTCTTCGGCGCCGGGCCGATCGGACTGGTCACCATCGCCTGTGCGAAGCTGGCCGGCGCCGGCCGCATCTGGGCGGTGGAACCGGTGGCGCACCGCCGCGAGATGGCGATCGAAATGGGCGCCGCCGTGGCGCTCGATCCGAACGCCTGCGACGTGGCGAGCGAGATCGTCAAAGATACCGGAGGCCGCGGCGTGGATTGCGCCATCGACTGCGCCGCCAAGCAGAGCACCACCAACGATGCCATCCGCGCCGCGCGCAATGCCGGCCGCGTGGTGCTCACCGGCATCCATTCCGCTTCGTTCGTGCCTTTCGAGGTTTCGCCCATGCGGCGCAAGGAGCTGGCCATTTTCAACGTCCGCCGCTCCAATCACGAATCGCACGCCGCCATCGAGCTGCTGCTCGAGCACACTGCCTGGTTCGCCCCCATGATCACCCATACGCGCGGGCTCGATCAGATCGCCGAAGCGTTCCGCATCGCCGAGCATTACGCGGACGGCGTCGGAAAGATGGTTGTGGAGGTGTAGGCTACGTGGCTCGCGAAGAACCGGCGGCAAGACCGCCGGCGCTACGGCAAGGCGATCGAGTTTCTTGGTAGCGCCGGCGGTCTTGCCGCCGGTTCTTTTGTCGCAGCGGAAAGCATGCCCCACCGGCGTGGTACAACAGCTCCATGCGAGTTCTTTTCATTGGCGGGACGGGCATCATCAGCACCGCGTGCACGCGGCTGGCGGCCGAGTTGGGTATCGATCTCACGCTCCTCACGCGTGGGCGGCGCGCGGCGGATCTGCCCAGCGGAGTGAAGACTCTGACCGTCGACATGGCGGACACTGCGTCGGCTGCGCGAGCGCTCGGTGGCGCGGCGTCCTTTGACGCGGTGGTGGATTGGATCGCCTACACGCCCGCCGATATCGAACGCGACCTGGAACTGTTTCGCGGCCGCACGCGGCAGTACATCTTCATCAGCTCCGCCAGCGCCTATCAAAAGCCGGCGTCTCACTATCTGATTACCGAATCGACGCCGCTCGCAAATCCATACTGGGATTACTCGCGCAACAAAATCGCCTGCGAAGAGCGGCTCATGAAGGCCTACCGCGAAGAGGGCTTCCCGGTTACCATCGTGCGACCTTCGCTGACCTACGGCGAGACGCAGATCACGCTCGCCATCAACAGTTGGACCAAATCGTACACGGCGGTGGACCGCATCCGGCGGGGAAAGAAGGTCATTGTGCCGGGCGATGGCTCGTCGCTCTGGGTGATCACGCACAACACCGACTTCGCCAAAGGCCTGGTAGGCCTGCTCGGGAATGAGCAGGCGATCGGGCACGCCTTCCACATCACATCCGATGAAGTGATGAGTTGGGACCAGTTCTACCGCATTGTGGGCGAGGCGGCCGGCGCGGAGCCGCAACTGGTCCACATGCCAACCGATTTCATCGCCGCCTGCCTGCCCGGCGAGTTGGGCGGACTCGCCGGCGATAAGGCCGTCAGCGTGGTCTTCGATAACACCAAGATCAAGCGCTTCGTTCCCGGCTATTGCGCCACCATGCCGTTCGGCCGTGGCGTGCGCCAGACGCTGGCCTGGTTCGACGCAGACCCCGCGCGAAAACAGATTGACGCCGAGGCCAACGCGACCTGGGACAAGCTGATCGACGCCTACGAAACGGGCACCCGCGAAGCAGTGCGGCGGTTTCAGGCTTGAAGAAACGACCGTTGAAGAACGCGCCGCGCGGGAAGAAAAGTCGAGACGACTCTCGACTCTGCAGGCCGGACGGCCCGCGCCACGGCGCTTATCGGAGCCGCGACCATAGGGAGCGGTCACGCCGCGATTGAACCGAATACCTCATGACCGGCTCTGATGCTCGCGCGGGTTGACGCTCGCCCCCACTCCGGGCGCCGGCTCGACATGCACCAGCACGTCGGCCACCCACTCCACCTGATCCACAACGCGCATCCGCACTTCGTGGGCAATGTCGTGCGACTGGCGGACCGTCATTTCGGGATCGACTTCCATGTGCAGGTCCACGTGGTAGCTGAGGCCGGTCTTGCGGGCAAAACACTTCTCCACGCCCAGCACGCCGGGCACCTGCGCCGCCGCGGCGCGGATCTCCGCCATCATTCGGTCACTGGGCATGGTATCCATCAACTGCAGCATGGTTTCGCGCGTCACCCGTACGCCGGCAACGATGACGATGATGCCCACGGCGAGACCGCCGTACCGGTCGGCATTGAAAAAACGTTGCGGGGCGGCGAGGGTAAGGGCCACCGCGGTGAGCGCGGTGAGGGCGGAAAGACAATCGGTAGTGTCGTGCAAGGCGTCGCCCATCAGCGCCGCGCTGCGCATTCTTTTCCCCACCTGGAACTTGGTGGTTGCCAGCGCGCTCTTGGCCACGAGCGAAGCCACCAGAGGCCAGATCACAAACCAGCGTAGCGGCTCGTGGGGCTGGCCCAGCCGCAGAAAGGAGCCGTACGAAATCAGCGCGCCGGCCGAGGCCAGCACCAACCCCACCAGCAGGCCGCTCAGGATTTCCGCGCGACCGTGGCCGTAAGGGTGATTCTGATCGGCGGGTTTAAAGCTGACGGTGAGGCCCAGCAGGACCATGCCGGAAGAAAACACGTCACCCGCGGACTCCATACCGTCGGCGACCACCGCCGTGGAGTGTCCCGCCAGCCCGGTGAAGATCTTCACCAGGGCGAGCGCGCCGGTGATCGCCATCCCGGCGGCCGCAATGCGCTGTCCCGCTTGCATCGGAAAGTCAGGCCTCGTTACGTAATAGCCGGGCAACCGCGTAGCAACCGCTCCCTTTGGTCGCGGCTCCGATAGGGCTCAGAATAAGGGATCGTAGCCTCTCATCACGCCCGCGATGGGTCGATCTTCTCCGTGTCCACGCCCAGCTCGCCGAACGCGGCTTTGGCTTTCTCCATGTCGAACCGGCCGTCGCGCGCCAGGCGCGAAAGCGCGGCAGTGGCGATGGATTCGGCGTTCACCTCGAAGTGGCGGCGCAAGTATTCGCGATTATCGCTCCGCCCGAAGCCATCGGTTCCCAGCGTCTCCATGCGGCCGGGCAGCCACGGCGCCACCTGGTCGGCCACCACCTTCATATAATCGGTCGCCGCGACAATCGGTCCTTCGGCGCCCTGGATCGCTTCCACGATGTAGGGCACCCGCGCCGTCTGGTCCGGATGCAGACGGTTCCAGCGCTCCGCCGCCAGCGCGTCGCGCCGCAGTTCGTTATAGCTGGTCACGCTCCACACGTCGGCGGCCACGCCGTATTTTTCGGCCAGAATCTGCTGCGCGCGCACGGCTTCATTCAAAATCGGACCGCTGCCGAATAGTTGCACCACAGCTTTGCCCTCCGCCGCCGCCTGGAAGCGGTAAATGCCCTTCAGCACGCCTTCCGGGTTTAGGTCCTGCGGCATGGCCGGCATCGGATAGTTCTCGTTATACAGGGTCAGATAGTAAAAACGGTCTTCCTGCAACTGGTACATGCGGCGAATGCCATCCTGCACGATGATGGCGATCTCGTAAGCGAAAGCCGGATCGTAGGCCGCGCAAGTGGGCACGGTGGAAGCCAGCACCATGCTGTGGCCGTCCTGGTGTTGGAGACCTTCGCCGGCCAGCGTGGTCCGCCCGGCCGTGCCGCCGCACAGAAAACCTTTGCCGCGCGCATCGCCGAACGCCCATACCAGGTCGCCCACGCGCTGGAAGCCGAACATGGAGTAATAAACAAAGAACGGAATCATCTCCACGCCGTAATTCACATACGCGGTTCCGGCGGCGGCAAAGGAAGCCATCGAGCCGGCTTCGGTAATGCCCTCCTCCAGAATCTGCCCGTCTTTGGATTCCTTGTAGTACAGGAACATCTCCGCGTCATGCGGCTTGTAAAGCTGTCCCTGGCTGGCGTAGATGCCGAATTGCCGGAACAGCGATTCCATGCCGAACGTGCGCGCTTCATCGGGGATGATGGGCACGACACGCTTGCCGATCTGCGGATGCTTCAACAGCAGGGTGAGCACGCGCACCAGCGCCATGGTGCTCGAAACCTCGCGGCCCGCCGAACCTTCCAGCGATTCCTTCAGGTAATCGAGCGGTGGCGCCTCAATCTGCCGCGGCGGAACGGTGCGGCTCGGCAGGTAGCCGCCCAGCAGCCGGCGCCGCTCGTGCATGTAAGCGATTTCCGGACTGTCCGCGGGCGGCCGGTAGAAGGACGCCGTGCGCGCGGCTTCGTCGGGGATAGGAATTTCAAAGCGCGATTTGAAGTGCTCGAGCTCGGCTTCGTTGAGCTTCTTCTGCTGGTGAGTGATGTTGCGGCCCTCGCCGGCTTCGCCCAGTCCGTAGCCTTTGATGGTGTGGGCCAGCACCACCGTGGGCCGGCCGGTAAACTCCACCGCGTCTTTGAAAGCGTTGTAGACCTTGCACGGATCGTGGCCGCCGCGGTGCAGCTTGAACAGCTCCTCGTCGCTCAGGTGCGAAACCAGGTCCAGCAGTTCGGGGTATTTACCGAAGAAGTTCTTGCGGATGTACGCGCCGTCCCGTGTGACGTAGGTCTGGAACTCGCCGTCCACCGCCTCGCCCATGCGCTTGACCAGCAGACCGGTGGTGTCGCGCTCGAGCAGAGCGTCCCAATCCTCGCCCCAGATCAGCTTGATCACGTTCCAGCCGGCCCCACGGAAAGCCGCTTCCAGTTCCTGGATGATCTTGCCGTTGCCGCGCACCGGGCCATCCAGGCGCTGCAGGTTGCAATTCACGACGAAGATGAGATTGTCCAGCTTCTCGCGCGAGGCCAGCGTGAGCGATCCCATGGATTCCGGCTCGTCGGTCTCTCCATCGCCCAGAAACGCCCACACCTTGCGCGCGGTGGGCGGGATCACGCCGCGGTTTTCCAGGTACCGCATGAAGCGCGCCTGGTAGATGGAGTTGATCGGCCCGAGTCCCATGGACACGGTGGGGAACCGCCAGAAGTCCGGCATCAGCCACGGGTGCGGGTAAGAGGAAAGCCCCGGTTTGTCGCGCAGCTCGTGGCGGAAATTCTTCAGGTGATCTTCGCTGAGCCGGCCTTCCAGAAAGGCGCGGGCGTATACTCCCGGCGAGGCGTGGCCCTGAAAGTAGATCAGGTCGCCCGGCTGATCGCCGTAGCTGGCGCGAAAGAAATGGTTGAACCCGACTTCGAGCAGCGTGGCCAGCGAGGCGTAGGTGGAAATGTGGCCGCCGATTCCGGCGTCGTACTTGTTCTGCCGAACCACCATGGCCATCGCGTTCCAACGGATCAGGCTCTTGATCCGCCGCTCCATGGCGCGGTCGCCGGGATACGAAACTTCCTCGTCGGGCCGGATGGTGTTGACGTATGGCGTGTTCAGGTGGATGGGCAGTTCCGCGCCGCCGGTCCTGGCGCGCTCCGACAGCCTCTCGACCAGATATGCCGCGCGGTCCGGGCCGGTTTCGTCCAGGACCTGATCCAGCGCTTCCACCCACTCCGAAGTCTCCTGCGGATTCGGGTCGACAACCCTCTCGTCGCGTTTCAAGTGCATTGGTACCTATTATTATACCGGCGGAGAGCCGGTGGGCTCAGGCGGGGCCGGTTACAACCGCTTGCCGCGCGCGGCTTGTCCGGCAACCAGAAACGTACTTGGATATCTGCCGGTGCCGCACAGCTTAAACGTTCCGAAATCCTTGTACCAGTCGCCATCGGGCACGTCGAAACCCTGCGCCTTCCACTCAGCCAATTCGAATAAATCCGCCTCGGAGATCAGCCGCTCCTTTGCGCGGTCGCGAAGGTGGGCCCACTTCTCTCTGGGAAGCCGTTCCCACTGAATCTTGGGCATCGTTCAGCGGCCGAGTATCAGTGTGCGGAATTCATCGACCAGTCGATCCTGCTGGTTCGGGCCGTCTTCGGCAAGATTCTCTTTCAGCTTCTTGAAGAATTCCCGCTTGCGGTTCTCCTGGCTCTCCAGCCCGAGACGAACCAGCCCTGCGATCGCTTTGCTCATGCTCACGTCAACTGTCTCGGCGTACCGCTTGACTTGATTCGCAAGGTTGGGGACAAGTCCGACGGTGTACCGGAATTCGACTTTGCCGCGACGCGACTCGATTTTGTCCGGATGATTTCCCCTGGACTTTGGACCAAGGCTGCCTTTAGTTGTCGTAACGGCGTGAGGCATATATCATCAGTATGCCTCACGTCGATGCATTTTCGCAACTCGCCTGTCCACGTCCAACGCTGCTGCCAGGAACGCATAGCTCATCGCCGTCGCCACCAGCCATCGTGCGGGTACAATGAGGACATGGTGAGAGCGGAGTACATCATCGATTCCTGGAAGAACGTGCGCCAGGATACGATCGCCGCCGTGGAGGAGTTCCCGGCGGGCGAATTTGGATATAGTCCGGCGGCCGACTTGCAGACCTTCGGCCAGATCGGCCGCCACATCCTGGTGTCCACCCACGGCCTGACCGGCATGCTGCTGGCGGGCGATACCGATTTCGCCGGCCCCGATTTTCGCGCGCGTATCGCCACCCACACGGCCCACATCCCAGAGACCCTGGAGCCGGCCGAGCTGGTCCGCCGGTTGCGCGAATCCGTGGACGAGCGCGCCCCGCAACTGGCCGCACAGAAGCCCGAGTTCTGGGCTGGGATGATGAAGCGCGTGGATGGCGCGATGGTCACGCGGCTGGAGATGTTGCTATGGGTCGCGGAGCATGAACTGACCCATCGCCAGCAGTTGTTTACGTATCTGCGCATGAAAGGGATCGTACCGGCCACCACGCGGCGGCGCCTGGCGCGGCTGGCCGCCGCCGAATAGGGTCCGATAGCCGGAAACGCACTTGCTTTGGCGGCAATCTATCGTATAAGAGTAGTTTTGGGAGGCATGGATCGATGGTCAAGTGTCCGGAATGCAAAGGCGAGATCGATGTCGAGGAAGAAGACCTCGACGAGGGCGACCCGCTCAGTTGCGATGAGTGCGGAGCGGATCTCCGGGTAGTCGGCACCGATCCTCTGGAGCTGGAAACGGCCGAGGAGTTGGCCGAGGACGAAGAGGATGCGGAACTCTTCGAGGACGAAGACGAAGAAGAAGCCGAAGACGAGGAATGGAAATAAGATGCCATCCATAATTCCACGCGTTCACGGACGCGTGCGCGCCTTTTCGGTCGCCGGGCTGGCGTTGCTGGCGGCTGCCCTGCTGTTCGCTGTCACCGCCGGTTTCGCCAAGGACCCCCAGACGCGCACCGTGCAGGGCTCCGTCACCGCGCCGGACGACAGCCTGGTGAACGGCGCCGTCGTCTATCTGAAGAACACCAAGAGCCTGCAAATTCGCTCGTTCTTTACCCAGAAGGACGGCAGCTACTATTTTCACGACCTCAGCCCCGATATCGACTATGAGCTGAAGGCCGAATATAATGGCGCATCGAGCGGCGCCCACACCCTCAGTTCCTTCGACACGCGCAAACTGGCGACCATCAATCTGAAGCTGAGTAGCAAGAAATAGGCAGGACAGACCATCGCTTTTTGTGGACTGCCACTGGCGAAGACCGGCGACAAAAACCGATCGCCGGCGCTACCACTGCCGCTATTTCTTCAGCAGCTTGTCGATGTCGGTAAACAGGGCCTTGCCCTCGAAGACCTCGCGCGTCAGGACGCTGTACTCATAGTCCGCGCGGATGAAGCCGCCGGCATCGATGACGAACACGCGGGGCATATCACTTTTTTGCGCGAGCACGTAGGAGAACATCATCTGCCCCTCGTCGAGCACCACCGGGTAGGTCAGTTGGTGTCCGGCTATATATTGCGCGACGTTCTGCGGCGAGTCCGTGCCACCTATGTGAGCCACCGCAAGCACTGCAACCTTGTCGCCATACTTCGGCTGAATCTGAGCCAAGACTTCCGCAAATGCGGCGCAGTGCGGGCAGTCGGTCTTCAAGAACTCCAGGACCAGCACTTTGCCGCGATAATCGGCCAGATCGTGAAACTGGAGTTTCATGTCGGGGAGGGCAAAGCCCGGAGCGCGCCGCGCGGCGTCGCCGGCCGCCAGCGTCAGGGAGCATAAGAGAGTAATCAGGATGGTTCGCATTTCACTTTTCAACTTACCAGTTTTTTGAGTGATTCTTCATACGGGGCGCGGGCCACGCCCTCTTCGGTGATGATGGCGGCGACGTAGCGCGCCGGCGTGACGTCGAATGCCGGGTTCTCGACCACTGTTCCTTCCGGGGCGATGCGGTGGCCGAAAACGTGGGTTACTTCCTCGGCGGCGCGCTGTTCGATGGGGATCGCGCCGCCCGAAGCGAGGCTCAGGTCGAGCGTCGAAATGGGCGCGGCGACAAAAAACGGCACGCCGTTCTCCTTCGCCAGCACGGCTACCGAGTAGGTTCCCACCTTGTTGGCCACGTCCCCATTTGCGGCGATGCGGTCCGCGCCCACCACCACGCAGCCGATGCGCCCGGATTTCAGAAAGTGGCCGGCCATGTTGTCGGTGATGAGCGTGGTGGGAATGCCGTCCTGCTGCAATTCCCACACCGTCAGCCGCGCGCCTTGCAGGAACGGGCGGGTCTCATCGGCGAAGACATCGATCTGCTTGCCGGCTTCCACAGCCGCCCGAATCACGCCTAGCGCGGTTCCGTAGCCCGCAGTCGCCAGCGCACCGGCGTTGCAATGGGTGAGCACGGTTTTCCGATCCGGCACCAGCACCGCTCCATTGCGGCCGATGGCGCGGCAGATCGCAATATCTTCCTCGCGCACCAGCAGCGCTTCTTCCACCAGGCGCCGGCGGATCTCCCCGATCGGCTGGCCGGCCACGCTTGCGTACACCCGCTTCATCCGGTCGATCGCCCAAAAGAGGTTGACTGCGGTGGGACGCGTGGCCGCCAGTGTCGCGCAAATCTCCTCCATCTGGGTGTCGAGCGTCCGTGCGTCGAGATCGGTTTCCGAAGCGTGCAGTACGCCGAGCGCCACGCCCATCGCCGCCGCCACACCGATGGCGGGCGCGCCGCGAATCGTCATGTCGCGGATGGCCGTGGCCACGTCCTGGTAGCTACGGCAGGTGACGTACTTTTCTTCGAGCGGCAGCCGCGTCTGGTCGATCATCACCACCGCGCCGTCAATCCATTGAATCGTCTCTACCATAGTTGGGGCAGAATCCTCTTTTCCGTCATGAGCGCGATGAAGAAGAGCGAATTGTACGCCGCGTGCATGATCGCGGCAGCCTTGGTGGAACCGGTGGCCTGGCGCATCCATCCGAAGGCCGCGCCGGCCATTGCGATGATCAGCGCGTGACGCCACGAGTTGCCGTACTCCTGGAGATGGAGCAGCCCGAACGGTACGGCAGCCAGCACAATGCCGGGCGCCGCGCCCAGGCTGCGGACCAGCAGCGGCTGCAGAAATCCGCGAAAGACCAATTCCTCGCAGAGCGGCCCCAGAGTGATGCCCAGCACGCCCATCACCAGCACATCGGCGCGCGTCTCCATCAGTCGCGTCATCGGGTTGTCGCCGGTCGGCGTGTGGATCAGGCTGCTCGCCACCGCCACCAGGACCGCGGTCATCATGCCGCACAGTATCACCCACATCACCGGCATGCGGATAGGTGTCCAGCCCAGCGAGCGCCAGAACGGGCGATCATACAGCACCCGAAACATCATTCGCAGCGAGCCGCACAAGAGACCGTACAACACCAACATCCCGGCGGCAATGCTTGCCACTTCCAATTTGAACAACTTCAGGGCGATCCGCTCGACGGCCAAAGCCGACAGCACGCTGGCGATCGCCAGGCCGAACAACCAGAGCAGGTCGCTGTAGCCCCAGAACGGATCGCGCTCCGGCGGGGGTGGCAGGGCGGAGGGAAACTCCGGCGCGGCCTCCGGCGCGGCTGGGGCCACCGGCCGGCCGGCGGCTGACGGGGGATTCACAGGCGGCTCTTCCGGCGTCATGAATCCTTCTCGATCAGCGCCGCGGCCAGCAAGGGAATCATCAGCTCGTGATGTCCCGTGATGGCATAGCCGGCGCCACCGGAACCGGCGTGGGGACGTTGCACCACGTTCATCCGCGGCCGGTAGTGTTGTAGAAAATCGAAATTGGCGGTGGTGAATCCGCTCAACGGGTGGCCCAGGTTGCGCACCGCGGAAACGGCCTTCAGGAAAACCTCCGGCAGTACCACCGCGGATCCCACGTTCAGATACACGCCGCCATCGTCGAGATCCGCGACATAGGAACACAGCAGGCGAAAATCATGGTGCGAGCCGGCGCCGATGGCCGCCCCATCTGCGGCCGGATGCGTGTGCGGCGTGTCGGTTCCAATCGCCACGTGTACGGTGACGGGCGCGGCGGCGCGGTAAGCCTGCAGCAACAGGCTGAACGGCGCGCAGGCCGGGTCGGCCAAAGTTTCCAGGCGCCGGCCCAGCGCTTCGCCGATTCCCAGGCCGTCGCGCACACCAACGGCTATGGCATCATTCATTTCGCGGCCGGTTTCTTCCGCCGATCCGAAGCGGCCGTCCGGTAGCGCCGCCTCCACGTCCTCACTGGTATGCCCGGCCAGCGCGATCTCGAAATCGTGAATGGCCGCCGCACCATTCAGCGCGAACACGGTGGCGTAGCCGCGCCGCATCAGGTCGATCAGCACCGGCGCCAGGCCGCACTTGATGACGTGGCCGCCCAAGGCCCAGATGATGGCGCGCTTCCGGGCGCGCGCGGCGGCGATGGCGTCCGCTACCTTGCGCAAGTCCGCGCCCGCCAGGATGCGAGGCAGCGAATCCAGCCACGCGCCCATGCCGGATCCCTTGACGTACGGCGACGCGAAGTCCGCAGTCCTGATTTTGCCGCCGCGCTCGCGCAGCCCAACCGTGTGCAACCCGGCGAAATCGAGCGGTTGCTTCGTGTACCGGCTCATGCCGCCACTCCTTTGCCCAGCACTCTGCGCAGCGCCTCCGCGGTGTAACTTTTCTTCGAGCGCGCCACCTGTTCGGGTGTGCCGCAGGCCACCACGCGGCCACCGTATTCGCCGCCATCCGGGCCCAGGTCGATGATCCAGTCGGCGGTTTTGATCACGTCCAGGTTGTGCTCGATCACCACTACCGTGTTGCCCAATCCTACTAGCCGCTGGAGCACGTCCAGCAGTTTGCGCACGTCGTCGAAATGCAACCCGGTGGTGGGCTCGTCGAGCAGATAAAAGGTGCGGCCGGTCTGCCGCTTGCTCAATTCCTTGGCCAGCTTGATGCGCTGCGCTTCGCCGCCGGAAAGCGTGGTGGAAGATTGGCCGAGGTGCACATACCCCAGCCCCACGTCGTGCAGGGTTTCCAGCTTGGCGCGAATCTGCGGCAGGTTCTCCATCAGCGGCAGGGCGTCCTCCACGGTGGCGTCCAGCAGGTCCGCGATCGAGTAGCCCTTGAACTTCACCTGCAAGGTTTCGCGGTTGTAGCGGCGGCCGCGGCAGACGTCGCAGGTGACGTACACATCGGGCAGGAAATTCATTTCGATGCGCTTCAGCCCGTCGCCCTGGCACGCTTCGCAGCGCCCGCCCTTCACGTTGAAGCTGAATCGGCCGGGCTTGTAGCCGCGTTCGCGCGATTCCGGCAACATGGCGTAAAGATCGCGGATGGGCGTGAACAGACCCGTGTAGGTAGCCGGATTGGAGCGCGGTGTGCGGCCGATGGGCGCCTGGTCGATGCGGATCACTTTATCGAGCAGCGCTATGCCCTCGATCGAATCGTGCTCGCCCGGTTCCTCGTGCGAGCCGTAGATCTCGCGCGCCAGAGAACGATAGAGGATTTCGTTGATCAGCGTCGACTTGCCGCTGCCGGAAACCCCCGTCACCACCGTCAGCACGCCGAGCGGGATGGCGACATCCAGGTTCTTCAGGTTGTGCTGGCGGGCGCCGTGGATGCGCAACTGGTTCTCGCCGGGCGCACGCCGTTCCCGCGGCACCGGAATTTCAAGCGCGCCCGAAAGGTATTGGCCGGTGAGCGATTGCGGATTGCGGGCGATTGCCGCCGGATCTCCGGCGGCCACCAGGAGCCCTCCCAGGCGGCCGGCGCCGGGACCGAGATCGATCACATAGTCGGCGCGCGCAATGGTTTCGGCGTCGTGCTCCACCACCAGCACCGTGTTGCCCATGTCGCGCAAATGCGCCAGCGTCTCGAGCAGCCGGCCGTTGTCGCGTGGGTGCAGGCCGATCGAAGGCTCGTCCAGCACGTACAGCACGCCGCGCAGTTTCGAGCCGATCTGCGTGGCCAGGCGAATGCGCTGCGATTCACCGCCGGAAAGCGTGGCCGCGGAACGATCCAGGCTGATGTAATCCAGGCCCACCGAGGAAAGAAACTCGAGGCGCCGGCGGATTTCATCCAGCACGCGGCCGGCGATCTGCATCTCGCGCTCGCCGAATTCCCAGTTCCGCACCGTCACCAGCGCGCGCGCGATCGGCAGCGCGGTGAATTCCGAGATCGAGAAATTCTTCACCTGCACCGACAAGCTGGCCGGCCGCAGCCGCTTGCCGCCGCACGCGTTACATTCCACCGGCGACATGTATTCGGTCAGCCATTCGCGGTAGCCTTCCGCCGAACTTTCGTAGGCCTGCTGTAGAATCCCGAGAATCCCCGGCATTCCGTTGGCGCCGTTCAGCAGAGCCGCGCGCGATTGCTTGGGCAGGCTCTCAAACGGCTTTTTCAAATCGATCTTCGCGCGCCGCGCCAGCGCTTCCAGTTCCTGCTGCATGGTCCAGGAACCGGCGCCCGGGCCGAGCCCGCCGTCGAGCAGGGGCTTGGAAGCGTCGGCGATCACCTTGGCGGGATCGAACGTCCATCGGCTGCCCAGCCCGTGGCACTCCTCGCAGGCTCCGTAGGGGCTGTTGAACGAAAACGACCGCGGCTCCAGTTGCGGAATGCTGGCGCCGCATACGGTGCAGGCCAGTTTCTGCGAGTACAGCCGCTCTTCGCCGTTCACCACCACCACCAGCACCAGACCGTTGGCCAGCTTGGTCGAGATATCGATGGCGGCCTCCAGGCGCTTCTCGATTCCGCGCTTCACTAGCAGCCGGTCCACCACCACTTCGATGGTATGATTCCGCCGCTTGTCGAGCCGGATTTCGTCCTCGAGCGAGCGCAGCACACCATCCACCCGCGCCCGCACGAAGCCTTGCCGCGCCAGCTTTTCCAGGTCTTTCTTGTATTCGCCCTTCCGGCCACGGACCACCGGCGCCATCACCATGATGCGGTCTTCCGGCTTCAGCGCCAGCACGTGCTGCAGAATCTGCTCGGTGGTCTGGCGCGAAATCTCGTTTCCGCACACCGGGCAGTGCGGCACGCCGATCGAGGAGTAGAGCAGCCGCAGGTAATCGTAGATTTCGGTGATGGTGCCCACCGTCGAGCGGGGGCTGCGGCTGGTGGTTTTTTGCTCAATGGAAATCGCGGGGCTGAGGCCGTCCACCGAATCCACGTCCGGCCGCTCCATCTGGTCGAGGAACTGGCGCGCGTAGGTGGAGAGCGTCTCCACGTAGCGGCGCTGGCCCTCGGCGTAGATGGTGTCGAAGGCCAGCGACGATTTCCCCGACCCGCTCAGACCGGTGATCACCGTCAGCGCGTTGCGCGGAATTTCCACGTCGATATTCTTCAGATTGTGCTGCCGCGCACCATGCACGGTGATTTTGTCGAGCATAAGGGCTTGCTTCGGGTGGAAAGGGCGAACTTCTTATTGTGACCCCAGTTGTGCCGGTTCCGCAAATTGAGCTAAAACTAATTGTCGGAGCCCCGTGCGAAAGTGCATACACTGCGGAGGAAAGATGCGGCGGGTCCACCGCACGCTGATCGAACACTTTTCCTATCTGGGAATCTTTCAATGCTGCGTGTGCGAGCGCGAGCAGCATCTGGCGCGGCCGTATCGCCTCCACTTGGGGCCACACGCGCGCTGCCCGAAGTGCGGAACGTTTCGGCTGAAGCGTCTCGGCGAGCCTGACGTGGTGGACCGCATCCAGGGCGGCTTGTGGAACCTGATCGAACGGTTGGCTCACGGAAACCTGTATCATTGCAGGTTCTGCCGGGTGCAGTTTTACGACCGCCGGCCGCTTGTTTCGCGGCCCTTGGAGCCGCCCTCTCAACCTGAGGCCGTGGCCGGAAACACCTCGGCATAGGAGCTTATGGCGGACTTCACCGCCGATCGCGGCGACGCCGGCAGGCGCATCGACCAGGTTCTCCACGAACGTCTGCCGCAATACAGCCGTTCCCGTATTCAGCAGTGGATCCGCAATGGCCGCGTGCTAGTGAACGGCGCGGCGGCGCGCGCTTCCTACCTGCTCCGCGGCGGCGAATCCATCCAGGTGGAACCAGCCGAGCCCCCGCCCCTGCGCGCCGAGCCGGAGGAAATCCCGCTCACCATCCTCTACGAAGATGATGACGTGGTGGCCGTGGATAAGCCCGCTGGGATGGTGGTCCACGCCGGCGCCGGCGTCCATTCCGGAACGCTGGTGAACGCGCTGCTGCACCGCTTCGGCGCGCTCTCCGCCGTGGGCGGCGAGATGCGGCCGGGAATCGTCCACCGTCTCGACCGTTACACCAGCGGCGTGATTCTGGTCGCTAAGAACGATGCCGCGCACCAAAAGCTGGCCGCCCAGTTCTCCGGCCGCCGCGTGGAGAAGGTCTACCTGGCGCTGGTGCACGGCGTGGTGAAGCAGGAAAGCGGCGTCATTGACCGGCCTATTGCGCGCGACCCCATCCACCGCACCCGAATGACGGCGCGCCTCCGCGATGGACGCCCCGCGCACACCGAATACCGCGTCACCGCGCGCCTGCCCGGCTTCACCTTTCTCGAAGTGAAAATCGGCACCGGCCGCACCCACCAGATCCGCGTGCACCTGGCCAGCATCGGCCACCCCGTCGCCGGCGACACGCTCTATGGCGCGCCCGCCCAAGCCCCCGGCCGCCCCGCGTTAGGCCGCTATTTCCTGCACGCCCACCGCATCCGCTTCTTCCGCCCCGCCGATGGAGAACCCGTCACAGTGGTCTCCCCGCTGCCGCGGGGGTTGGAAGAGTGGATGGCCGCATCGAGCGGTGCGCCGTAGTCGTGGCGCGGCCTGTCAAGGCTGCTGAACCGAGAGTCATCTCGGCTTTTCTTCCTGCGGGGCGCGGTCCAGGGGAGCCGCCCCACAAATTACGCCGGCGGTTCGGCGAGCATGCGATCCACTAGCTCGCGGATTTCCCGTTTCACGCGCGTCAACTCCTCGCCGCTTGCGGCGCTGGGGAAGCCGGTGTGCACGGTGCGCACACGGCCGTCCTTGCCGATGTAGATAGTGGTGGGAAACGCGCCGATGTTGTCGATTTGGGAAAGCGCGGTCTTGAGGGTGGAAGGGTCGCCCGCCAGCAGCGCCGGATACGCGATCTTGAACCGGCGCAGGAAGGCGCGCAACTGCGCGTGATCGGTATTGTCGGCCGGCTCGAAACAGAAAGCCGCAAGTTCCAGGCCGGCGGCGTGATAGCGCTGGTAAAGCTCCGCCAGAAACGGCGCCTCGTCGCGGCAATTCGGACACCAGCTTCCGGTGATGCTGATTACCAGCGGTTTGCCTCGGAAATCGGCTTCGGTATAAATGCGGCCGTTGAGATCGGGCAGCCGGAAACGGAACCGCTGGGCGGGATCCTTGGCGCGGGCGTAAGTGGCCGGATCGGCCGGCGGCGCCAGGTTGCGGGCGCGCGCCGCGGCCGGGCGCAGGGCAAACAGAGGGCCGCCTTCGAACTTCAGGTCCAGGCTGCCGTCGTCGGCCAAGGTGCCCTCGAGCATCACCGGCCGGTCGCCCGAAAAATGGCTGACGAGAAAATGCTTCACCGCCGCAGTGCCCACCAGCGTTCCGTCATCGCCATCCACGCGCAGAATGGTGCCCTTCAATTCGTGGCCGTTCTGGCGCAGCAGAAGCTGCCAGGCCAGCGCGGGCTTTTCCTTCGAATGGATCTCCCACTCGCCCGCGAGATCCACGGCCGGCTGCGCTTGCTGCGAAGGCGGCTGATGGGGCTTGGCCTGGACCGCGAGATCGCTTCCGGTCCGCAAGCTGTGGTAAACGCCCTGCAAACCACCGCCGGCGATCTCCAGGCGCAGCTCGCGGCGAAGATAGTCCCACTGCGCGATCAGTTTGCCCGCCTCTATGCGGGCCGCCGTGGAACACACCGGCTGTGTATCTTCGAAGAAGCAGACGCGCGCGGGAGATTCGCTGACTTCCAGCCGAAAGGGAACCAGATCACCACCGGCGAGTATGGTGGCGTCCCATGTCCCATCGAAACCGGTTGCCAGGGCCATGCCCGCCGAAGCGAAGAGTGCGAAGAGTAACCTCATAGCTCACTGACTACATCATCTCGCAAATTCGTAGCTATCCTCGCGCCGCCCGGAGGGGCCGGGCACGCCCGGCCCGCGTCCGCCAAACCAGAAAGAAGACGGCAACCGCGATGAACGGCAGGGCCGGCGCTCCACCGCGCCAGAGCCCATACGCGAGAGCGCTCAGAAGCCCCACAGCGATCATCCCCATGACAGCGGCCGGCCGCAGACCGAGCCGGAGCAGCGCCGTGGCGGCCGCTCCGCCGACGAACAGGTCGCCGATTCCCACGATCGGAATGGCGTGCCCGTGAACCGGCATGACCAGGCAGAGGTAAAGCAGTAAGTTGCCGGAGCCGGCGGCGTGTCGCTGTATCAGTATGTGGGTGAATCCACCCGAAAATGACAGGAGGTCGACAACCGCTGCCACGGCAAGAAACACGGCGACAGATGCAGGAGTCTGGAGTCCGCCTTCGATTAAGAGCACACCACCGACGGCTCCCGCGAGAACCGCGAGGTCAATCACCGGCCACGGCGATGGCCGGAGAAAGAGCGCCGCGCCATAAGCGAGGAGCAAGGCGACGGCAAGCAGCCTTCTCCGCGAAGGTGAGATAGCACCGGCGAGACGCGAGGCCCATACGACAGCAGCGAGCCCGCCCACAGTCACCACCGCAGCCAGGACTGAAAAGAGTGAACGAGACATGCGCCTCCAGGAGCTCGCGTCCGTCGCGGAACCCTACATCTGAATTGTAACTGGTCGAAACACGGATCGAACGGCGGGAGGGCGTGAACAGGCGAGTTACTCCGTCCCCGAGACTTTACTGCCCGAACATCTCCACTAGCACGCGGCCTACCGCGCCGCTGGGGGTTTCCACGCGCAGGATGGTAGCCAGCGTAGGAGCTATATCATTCGGTGTGATGTTGTTGTCGTACTCGCCGGCGCGAATGCCGGAGCCCAGGAAGATCACGGGTACGTGGGTGTCATAGCCAAACGGAAGGCCGTGTGTGGTGCCCGTACTGCCGAAGATCCAGTAAGGGTCGGTCAGCACTTCCAGGTCGGCGCCGCGGCGTGGGAAATAGCCGTTCATCGCCATGCGTCCCACCGAGTCTTCGAGCGCCTCGCCGGTTGCCAGTTGGGCGCCGGTAAAGACGCGGAAGACATGCGGCACGTTACGCAACGCCTCGGCGGCCGTGCGCTCCACCTCGGCGAGGTCGAGCTTCCTGACGGCAATCAGCTCGCGATTGAGATAGACCACCGATTCGAGCGATGCGGTGATCCAGTCGAATTTGCCGTATTTCTTGCTAAGGGTGTCCTGCACTGTCTTGGCGATGACTCCATCCGGCATGCGGCCGCCCGGCATATGGCGAGCCGCGTTCACCTCGGGAACGGGAGCCACGCCGTGGTCCGCGGTGAGCACCACCAGCACGTTATCGAGACCCACCGCGCGGTCCAACGCGCTGAAGAACTTTCCCAGTAACTCGTCGGTAGCTGCCGAAATAGCTCGCGCTTCGGGTGAATCCGGGCCATAAGCGTGCCCGACGTAATCGTTGGAAGAAAAACTCACCGCCAGCAGGTCGGTGACGCCGCGCTGGCCCAGTTGCTCTGCGGCCAGCGCACGTTCGGCGAAGTCTTCGACGATCTCATTGCCGTACGGCGTGGCTTCGATCGCGCTATACAACTGGCCGGCCTGCGGCATCTGGTGGCCCAACCAGGTCTGGCCGGCGTAACGGTCGGCGGGGCGCGTGGCGTTCGCCTCTTTGACCCACGCCGGCGCCTCTGCGAAATAGTAAGTGCTGGAAACGAATTTGCCGCTCTTACTGTCGAACCAATAAGCCGCGTTGGCCATGTGACCGGCCGGCAGGATGGCGGCCCGGTCCTTGAGCGAGATGCCGATCACGCGCGACTGGCTGTCATCCGCGATCTTCAACTCGTCGCCCACCGTGTCCACCAGCATGCGTCGCGGCGAGGAGCCCACGCCCGGCAGCCCTCCCACCAGCGTTGTCTCCGGATCGGAGACGCTGCTGACTTGCATGCCCGCCTCGCGGTCGTACCATGTGTTGGCGACTATGCCGCTGAGCGCGGGCATGGCGCCAGAGAGGAAGATGCTGTGGCCCACCGCGGTCACGGTGGGGAAGTGCTGGTAGCGGGCGTTGGTGAATCGGGCGCCCTTGGTCAGCAGCAGGTCGAAACCGCCGTGATAGTCCGAGCGGTAGCGGGTGAGATAGTCATAGCGGAACTGATCGATGACGATTGCCACCACCAGTTTCGGTTTCTTCGGAGCGGCGCCCAACAGGCTGACCGCCATCAGGATTAAGGCCAGGATCTTTCTCATGACCATTTAGGCTATCACTCGAATGTGACGGAGAAATGATAGCCGGCCAGGAGCAGGACGGCGCAGGAAAGTAGCTACTTCTCTACGCTTGCGGCAGGGGCGGGTTTGCTTTCGGACTTGCTTTCGGACTTGCTCTCCGACTTGCTTTCAGACTTGGTTTCGGGCTTCGACTCCGGCTTGCTGCCGGTTTTGTTTGCGTGTCCGTTCTTGGAATCCGGCGCGGAAGCCTTGCCGCTTCCGTAGTCGTTAATGTACCAACCGGACCCCTTGAACTTGAGCGCGGGAGCCGACACCAGCCGTTCCACTTCGCCGCCGCACTCCGGGTGCAGAGTCAGAGCCTCATCGGCGAACTTTTGGAGAACCTCGAAGTTTTTCCCGCACCGGTGACAAAGATATTCGTAAAGGGGCATAAAAAAAGGGCAGTTCCCCTACAACCTGCCTTCATTATAGCCCACTCATGTTAGCGCCGGCACCCGCGAGTCACGTTACTGCCGCGCGGTGTCTTCCACTTTCAGCTTGCCGGGGATGCCGGCCACGCGCAGTTCCTTGGCGCCGCTGGTCAGAACGATTAGCAGCTTCCCATCGTTCTGGGTGGCGCCGCGGCCGCTGTAGATTTCGTCGGCGGTGCGCAGGTTGAGGCCGGTGAGTTTGAGCTGCGGAACGCCGCGCGCCCACGCCAGGCTATAGTTGCCGGTGGCGCGGCAAGGCGCGGCCGCGCCGAAGTCGAGAGCGGTCCCGGAGAAGGTGCCTGTCGAAGCCAGGTTAGCCACCAACTGCGCGCCAATGCCGGAACTGGTGAGCGAACCCTCCGCATCGAGGCCGCCCGATTGCCACGGCAAGTTCTTCACTTGTCCGGTGAAGCGGTAGGCCGGCAACGAGCCACTCAGATTCACCGCCAGGCGGCCCTTGATGGCGGCGTGAGCGAGCATGGCTTCGAAGTTGCCGAACTCTACGTGCCCCGCGTCCCATTCCAGGCGCGAGCGCACGGCGTTCAGCCGCGCGCCGTCGAGCGCCAGGCGATCGATCTGAATGGTGCCCTCCACCTGGCGCTCCTTCAACCAACCGGGCAGCGTGGTGCGGCCCAGGGCGCGGGCCAGCAGGCTCGATCCGCGGCGTAGCATCGGCAGGCATTCCGCTTCCACATCGGCTGCGTCCCATTCCGCCGCGCGCAGGTGCACGCGGTGCGGGTGCGGCGCTCCCGGCAGATATGTGTAATCGCCGGTGAAGCTGAGTTTGCCGGCGGCGCCGCGCAGCCGGTCGATGGTCACCCGCGCGCCATCGATCTCGACCCGCGCGGAATCGATGCGCAGCGGATCGGGGAGGCCATCCACCGGAATTTCGGCCTGATTGACCTGCAGGCTGCCGGTCCATCCCGCTGTGCCGGCATCGCGATGGTAGCGCAACTGGCCGCTCCAATCGCCGCTCCTAACCTGTTCCAGCCAGGGAACAGCCGCCAGCGTAACCTGCGCGCGCAGGGCCGCCACCTTCATGCGCCCGGCGGAGATCGTGATATCGAACGCGCCATCGCCGAAGGCATAATCGGCTTCGATTTGCGCCTGGTCCTGGCCCGCGGTGCGCACCAGCGTGGGCGCCAGCCGCGCATGGCCGCCATCGAGTACGATGCTGGCCTGATCGAGCGTAAGCGGCGGCGCATCCGGAATGGTGACCGCTGCGTCGTGCAGCGCCAGTTGACCTTGCAGGCTGCCCGCGCCGGAGTAGCCGACGGCACCGTCCACCGCGCCATCCAACTCCAGCTTGGGCGGAACTTCCAGCCCCATATGCCGCGCCAGTTCCAGCAGCGGGCCCAGCGGGAAACGATTCCAACGGATCGACGCCGCCCAGCGCGGCTGCGCCAAGTAATTGCTGGCGTGCAGCCGCACCTCGAGCGGCAACGCCGCGCCGTTCACCGAGCCCGATTCGATCTCCAGATCCTGGCCGGGCAAATTCAGCCGGCCGCGCACGTCGAGCGGCCATCCCTGCCCGTACGGCGGCATCAGGTCCCAGCGGTGCACATCTTCGATGTTGAGCCGGCCGGCGATGCCGATCTGGTCGATCGGCCCGGCCAGGTGCAGCCGCGCCGAGATCCTCCCGTGCACGCCGCCGGCTTGGCCGCGCAGCAGCGCCGTCATCTCGCCCAGCAGCGTGCGATCAATCTCCAGGTTCAGATCCACCCGCTCCGGCGCCACGTACCAGCGGCCCCGCAAACGGAATTCTCCCAGCCCTTGCGCGGCGCGATCGGTGCGCGCCGGTTGGGCCGAGCAATCGAGAACCCATCCGCCACCCGCCGCTCCCGGCGGTGAAATGTCGAGGTCGGTTTCAGTCAGATAGAACACCGACTTTTCGTCGCCGAATTTGAAATGGATGCGGCCGTTGCGCACGTGCAGCGAGGGCGCGCGGCTCATCACCGAGCGATTGACGAGCGACGCGAAATTCCAGCGGCCCCACTCCGCGGCCGGGCCGGACTTGGCCAGGTTGATGCTCGCGCCATCCAACTTGAGGGAGGCAATCACGAAACGGCCCCCGGCCAGCGACCACAGGCTAGGCCGCACCGTCATCGTGTCCATGTACGCGATCGGCTCCAGGCCGATGGATGGATCTTCGTGGATCACCACGTCGTCCACCGAAAATCCCGGACCGCTGAACAGGCTGAAGCGCACGCGCCCGCGGAATTCCACCCGCCGTCCCAGGGCGCGCTCGAGCGAGCTCCGCAAGCGCTCGCCGTACGAGCCGGTGTTGATATAAGGCACGACAATGCCGGCTGCTACTACGACCGCCGCGGCAATCCCGGCGAGTTTCCACACCGTGCCGGTGCGCACCTTCATGGCTCAGCCTCGATCAGGGCGCGATACGCCGCCGGATCGTCGATATCGGCCAGCACGCCTGGGTCGTCCACGTTCACGAAGTCGGTAACGCTCGCGTGCGCGCGCACCACGTCGCGCGCGGCGCCGGATTCAGGGAGTGCCAGGAATTCGGAAATCAAACCGCGCGAGAACCAGATGGGATGCCCGTTGCGCCCGCGGTAAACCGGCACGCGCAGCGGCGGCCGTGGTGGGGCATGCTTTAGCTTGCCCGTCTCCGCACCACCCCTAACGTCCGCCTCCAACAGCGCGTCGATTGTCTCCATCCTCACCGCCGGATGGTCCACCAGCGTGAAGAGCACTCCCGTGGCCTCGTCTGGCACAGCCCGCAACCCGCATTGCATGGAGCTGGTCTGGCCGCTCTCCCAAAGCTCATTTTCGACGAACGCCGCCGCGCGGCTGGTGGCGGCGCGGACGTCCTGCGCCGCCGCTCCCAGCACCACGATCACCGGCGCGCAGCGCGCCTGGAACAAGCCGATCAGCGTATCGAGGAACGATTCGCCGCGATACCGCAGCAGCGCCTTGGACGTGCCCATGCGGCGCGAAACGCCCGCGGCCAGAATGAGTCCGGCGGTCACTGCGAGACGGCGGCGGGGGACTTCCCGGCCAGCACCGAAAGCGATAGGGCGCGCCAGTTGGACGCCGCGTTGCGGCGCACCGCGATCATTTCCGCCGCCACCGCGATGGCGATCTCCTCGGGCGAAATCGCGCCGATGTCCAGACCCATCGGAGCGTGAACGCGCTTCAAGGCGGTGCGCGCCATGCCTTCCTTTTCCAGTTCCTTCACCACGTTGAGCACTTTGCGCTTGCTGCCGATCATGGCGATATAGCGGGCCGGCGTCGCGACCGCCAGCTTCAGCACGCGCATATCGTCGCGATGGCCGCGCGTGACGATGATCACGAAGCTGGTCTCGTTGATCGCGAGCGTCGGAAACACGGCTTCGTATTCGCCCGCGTGCACCGCCGCGGCTTCCGGAAAGCGCTCGCGGTTGGCGAAACTCTCGCGGTCGTCGATCACCACCGTCGAGAAGCCGGCTAGGTTGGCCACTTTCGAGAGGCTCTTGGAGATGTGTCCCGCACCGAAGATAAACGCGTGCGGCAGGGGCAGCACCGCTTCCACAAAAACGTCAAGCTGGCCGCCACAAATCAGGCCGTTGTCATAAGCCGCATCCTGGCCCAGGCTGAACGTGAGATGCTTCGGCTTTTCGGTTTCCATCACTTCGCGCGCCGCGTTCCAGACTTCCGCTTCCACACAGCCGCCGCCGATGGTGCCCAACATGGAGCCGTCCTCGCGCACCAGCAGCTTGGCGCTTTCGTAGCTGGGAATCGAGCCGCGCACCTCCACGATGGTGGCCAGCGCGCACTTTTGACCGAGCCCGCGCAGGCGCACCAACTCCTCGAATACATCCATTACGTTAGCGATTATAACGTGCGGAGACAGTTGAGGGCGTGCGAGAGGTAGGACAGACGATCGGTTTCTGTCGTCTGTCAGGCTTTTACGCCTAGGCGAGGCGTGACAGATCACGAAAGGCGATGGTCTGTCCTACCTGCGCCGGCACGAATGCCGGCGCGGCACGCACGAGTGCGTGCGCCACGCGCGCCGCCTACAGTAGACTAATTAGATCGCGTCTCCAGATCGGAGGTAAACCGGCTACTATCATGTCCGTTCACATCGTCCAAGTCGACGCTTTCACCGATCGGCCTTTCGCCGGGAACCCGGCGGCGGTTTGCGTTCTTTCCGAACCGCGCCCGGATGCCTGGATGCGCGACGTCGCGCGCGAAATGAACCTTTCGGAGACCGCCTTTCTGCATCCGGAAGACGGCGGCTACCGCCTGCGCTGGCTCACGCCTTCGGTTGAGGTGGATTTGTGCGGCCACGCCACCGTCGCCAGCGCGCACGTGCTGTGGGAGGACGGCCACTTGCCCGCGGACAAGCAGGCGCGCTTCCACACACGCAGCGGCCTGCTGCTGGCCGAGCAGCGCGGCAAATGGATCGAGCTCGATTTTCCAGCTAAGGCTGCGGCCACCGTGGAAGCGCCGGCGGGCATGGTTGCCGCGCTCGGCCTCAAGGCCGCCAACGTCGCGAAGAATCAGTTCGATTACCTGGTGGAAGTGGCGTCGGAAGAGGAAGTGCGCGCCGCCGCGCCGGATTTCACCGCCTTGAAGAAAGTCGGAGCGCGCGGCATCATCGTCACCGCCCGCGCCTCCACCACTGGCTTCGATTTCGTCTCGCGGTTCTTCGCGCCCGGCTCGGGGATAGATGAGGACCCGGTCACGGGCTCGTCGCATACCGCCCTGGGACCTTACTGGGCGGCGCGCATGGGCAAAACCGAGTTCACCGCCTACCAGGCTTCCGCGCGCGGCGGCATAGTCCGCGTGAGGTTAAACGGCGACCGCGTGATCCTAGGCGGCCAGGCGGTCACTGTGATGCGGGCGGAGTTGCTGGCATAGGCGGAGCGTACGCAAGGCGGTTTCGTGTTTCTTCAACATGATTACGTTAACCCGACTCCCGATCCCGAGTAACCGTACGACAATGCCTCTGTATGCGGTTACATTCTGTTTGCTGCTGGGTGCCTCATGCGCCACCGGAGAAGACTTTTGCGCGTTGACCCTGAACCTAGTGGATTCCCGCGGCCTTCCGCCGTATAGCACGTGGGTGGAACTTGTCGATGAGTCTGGCACGGCTGAGCGACTGGAGCAGGTGCACGGCGCGACGCTCAAGATCTGCGACTTTGGCTTTGGTCCCCACACGCTCCGGGTTGGGACCAACGAGTGCCTGCCAATCTCCATCTCCAATCTGAGAGTCGTCCTTGGAAGGCCCCTTCACTTGAACGTGATGCTGAATAACTGTGGATACCAAGACACCTTCAGGAGCGCCTGCCTACTCTACCTACGCGCTGTCGACAGCCTGGGCGTCCCGGTGCCGGACGCAGAGATTCTGTTCCACCCCAGCCCAGGTACTCTGGCAAGAACAGATTCTTTCGGCCGCTTTCAGGGCCTATATCGGGGCAGTCGGGATATCATCCTTAAGAAGGCGGGTTTCGAGGATGGGGTGACCGCTGCCCAGTGCAAAGCAACCGAGGAGATCGACATCAAGGTAGTGATGGAGCGAACCAAGACCGTCGGCAAAGACAAATAGGCGTTAGGTGCTGCAGGTGGCATGACCAACCATATATGAACGCGCTACTGATGCAACAATACCGGAATTGCCAAAAGGGGACAGACGCATTTATTCTGATGAGCCCTTGCCGTGATGCGCGCTGAACTGCCACATAACCTCTTATGAACGCACTTCTGATGAAAGAATATCGCCACCTGGATCTGGTGGATATGCCCGCGCCTGCGCCGGGGCCCGGCGAATTGCTGGTGCGGGTCCATTCCTGCGGCATTTGCGGCAGCGACGTCCACGGCTTCGATGGCAGCACCGGACGCCGCCAGCCGCCGCTCGTTATGGGGCACGAAGCCGCCGGGACTGTGGCCGGCGTGGGCGCTGGCGTCGTCGGCTTCCGCGGAGGCGACCGCGTCACTTTCGATTCCACGGTGTATTGCGGCGCGTGCTTTTTCTGCGCGCGCGGCGAAGTCAACCTCTGCGACAACCGGCAGGTGCTGGGCGTCTCCTGCGGCGATTACCGCCGCCACGGCGCGTTCGCCGAGTACGTGGTGGCGCCGGCGCGCATCACGTATCACTTGCCGGATGCGCTGCGCTTCGAGCACGCCGCCATGATCGAGGCGGTTTCGGTGGCCGTTCACGCGGTGGGATTGACGCTGGTGCGGTTGGGCGATTTCGCGCTGGTGGTGGGCGCCGGTATGATCGGAACGCTCGCGTTACAGGCGCTTAAACTGGCCGGCTGCGCGCAGGTGATCGTCGCCGATGTGGATGCAGGCAGACTGAAAATGGCGCTCGATCTTGGCGCCACCGCCGTGATCAATCCCAAAGAGGGCGACGTGGCGGAGTTCGTGCGCGGGCGCACCAGCGGGCGCGGCGCGGATGTCGCCGTGGAAGCGGTCGGCGCCACCGAACCGATTCAAACCGCCATCGCGGCGCTGCGCAAAGGTGGCGCACTTACTTTGGTGGGTAACATTGCGCCTAAGATCGAGTTACCGCTGCAAGCCGTCGTTACTCGCCAGCTTCGTCTGTTCGGCTCCTGCGCGTCATCGGGCGAATATCCAACTTGCATCGACTTACTGGCGCGCGGCGCTATCCGCGTCGAGCCCCTCATCAGCGCCGTCGCCCCGTTAGCCGAAGGCCCGGCCTGGTTCGAGCGCCTGTACGCCCGCGAGCCGGGGTTGATGAAAGTGATCTTGCAACCGTGATGGCGACGTTTCACACCAGCCGAACAGACCGCTCCCTTTGGTCGCGGCTCCGAAAGGCATCCCGAGCGCACATCGGAGCCGCGACCAGAGGGAGCGGTCACTGGGCGTGGTGCGGACACTTGCGGTCGCAAGTTGCCCTCTCAGGCGCCAGCCTGCTGCGCGAAATTTGACGCCGTGATTTGGTAGACGACGTTGTCATGGCCGCCGGCGCCGTCGGGCCTGGTTCCCACACGGACGCCGCCTATCTTTTCCACCGCGCGCTGCGAGCGCAAATTCCTCGGACCAACCAGCAAGACGATGCTACTAACGAACTGGAAAGCGTGCCGCAGCATGAGGTGTTTCATTTCCCGGTTGTAAATGCCGCCCCAATGCGACCTGGCCAAGAACGTCCAGCCGATTTCGATCTCTCTTTTCGCTTCGTCGTATCCGCAGAATCGCGACGACCCGATGACCCGGCCGTCTTTGGAATCGATGACGAGGAACGCTCCACCGGATTCCATGGCCCCACGGAAGAATGCCCGGAACACCGCTTCCTGGTAGCGGTCGCTGGCCGGATGCTGCTCCCAAATGAGCGGATCCGAAGCTACCGCGTAAAGCTCGTGAAAATCCTCTTCCCGAAGCGGCCTGAGTTCCACGAGTTCGCCTTTCAGGATGGGCTGAAGATCGAAAGACATCTCTCGATTCTATCCTCAATCTTTGGATGTATGATCTCCATTTATCGATCCATCGTCGCGGCTGCGGTCATCCTAGTCACGCGAATTTCGACACATTGTTTGATTATTTCGAATTCTAATGTGCCGTCTATTTAGACAGTACTAAGTGGGATAAGAAAAGTCCAAATATTTCTTGCCCCCCCCCAGGAAACGTGCAATACTCACCCCTTAAAAAGGCGAACTTATGAAGGTTTACTTTCCGTTGTTAATCGCCACACTTATGTTGGGTCTGATAGCTTCGCCTGCGTCGGCGCAGTGCGAAAACTGCACCTGCGGGCAGACGTGCCAAAACATGTGCGGCAATGTATGCCTTGATGGCATGGTGTGTGCAAATTGCCCGGAAAATCCGATCGAGTGCGTGGGTGGTACGGAGCCCTATTGCCCGACGACGCCGATCATTATCGACGCCAAGAACCAGGGGTTTCACCTGACCAGCATGAAAGGCGGAGTCAAATTCACGTTCGGTGCGAGTTTTGTGCAAACGAGCTGGACCGATGCGGACTACTCCAATGCCTGGTTGGCGCTGGACCGTGACGGCAACGGCATGGTCCTTCGCGACCGGCAGCTCGGAACGACTCTCGGGGTGAAAGGCACGCCGACCATGTTCATCAACGGCGAACCGCTGACCGGACTGCCTGACGCCGCCGAGTTGCACCGGCGCTTGGAGGACGCGCTGGATGGGGCGACCGCTCGCCTGGCTGCGGTGAGATGAGAAACCGATGAGGCGGGTGGCGCTCTCTGGATTAGTCGTGCGGTCGCTTCTGGCGCAGGTCCTTAAGAGGAAATATCTTATGATGCACACAAAACACATAACAATTCAGGCAATCAGCCGTCTTCTCGGCGCGGCGGTTGTCGTTACAGCCATCAGTGCTTCCGTGACGGCGCAAACCATCGTTCCGGCGCAGGTGCTGCGTGTCAAACAACTGTACAAGCCCGCGGCCTCTGACAGCGGGCTTTGGACAATCGAGGTCGAAAACACCTCGCAGACCGCGATTACCGCCTACGGCGTCTCGGTTGTTTGCCATTATCCCGACGGAACGACGAAGAATTCTGGCGTAACTTTCGATCTGGGCCCGCTACTCGCCGGGCAGGCCGGCATTCTGGCGATGGCCGACTATCTTCGCTTCGCGAGGCCGGAACTCAACGTGAACATCAGCCGCGGAGAAGATCCGTCTTTCGGGCCGGGAGCAACTCGGCGCGATACATACTCCCCTCCGAGTTCCCTAAGCGGGGTTGCCCCTGAGTCTATCACCGCCGCCCCTGTTACCGTCATAACAGACGACGGTAGATCCGGCGGAGACCCAAATGACGTTGCGGTCATTTTCTCCGGCAGGAATGACAACCTGACGAAACGCACCCTTTTGATCGACGACTTACGCTTGATTGAGGCGAGCGCCAACCCAGCCGGGGCACTCGACGAGCGCCTGAATGCTCTCTTGACGACTCCCCCGAGTTCACTTCCCGCGGCGAAGCTTCTGCCGGGGCAGACGCATGTCCTCATCGACAACCCTGAATCCCGGCGAATGTGGCGGCGAGAGCAGTTGTTGCTGCTGAAGAGGCAGGTCGGCCCGACGGATAGTTCCGGATTGAAGGCGGTCATTCTGCAGCTCGAGGCGGAGACGGCGGTCTACGGCCGCCTGTCCGCGTATGCCGGCCAGTAGGTCCCAGGTAGGAGGTATAAAACGATGCCGTTTCGAAAGAATACATTGGCTCTACTCGCATCGGGCGCTTTGACCCTGATCGTGCCGAGGGCCCTCTCGCAGACGATGCCGTCGGTCACCGTGAACGTGTCGCAATCCCAGTTTTGCTCCGCGAACAGCGCGCTGGGATCGTCTATTAACTTTACCGGCGCGTACTCGGCAACGTGCTCTTCGGCGGCATGTCCAGGTAGCACCTGGGGTGCCTCACCGGCGACACGGTCGGAGACTGCGACCGGGGTATGCAACTACGTGCCCCCTGGAGCCGTGGCAGCCCTTTTGAACCTTGGCAGCATCGGAGCGTTTATCAGCTATGCAGCAGTTGTCGCGGCTGCGGGCTGGCCAAACACAGGGCCCCCAACTTTCTCGTATCAAACCGGCATAAACGGCGCCAGTCAAACTACCTGGGCGCAGCCTTATTATCAAAACTATGTTGTAAGCAGCCTTTTTCAAATCAGCTACCAAGCCTATGGTGTGAAAATTCAGCTTTCAATTCCGATAGGACAGCCCGGCGTGACCACGTACACCCAGGATTACATGTCCTGTGCTTACCAATAAGCGACGTGCCAGCGGAGGCGAACGCTCTGGACGAAGCCCCGCGACGCAAGGAATGATACCGGCAAGCCAGCGTCAGCCGGGTTCGCCGCGAGGTGGCGTTGCGCCCGCTACCGCTCGATCGGCGTCACCGGATCGAGTAGCATCCAGAAGATGATGCCGGTCAGATACACACCGGCTGAAACATAAAACGTCAGGTTCCAGTTGCTGTGCGTCCACTCCAGTAAGTGGCCAATCACGACGGGCGCTACGAAGCCGGCGAAGTTGCCCCACATGTTCATCGCGCCGGAAAGCGTGCCGGCGAACTTGCCGCCGACATCCATCGCCGCGCCCCAGGCGCAGGGCATCACCAGATCGTTGCAGAAACTCGCCATCGCGATGGCCAGCATGGCCGGCAGCGCGGCCGTCCGTGTGGTCGAGAACACCAGGAACGAGGCCGCGCCGGCGAAACCGAGGGTGGTCATGATGCGGCGGGCGTGCGTCACGCTGACATTGCGCCGCCGCAGCCAGCCCAGCGCCGCCACACACGCGGGATTGCCCAGTCCGCCGAAGAACAGCGGCAGGATGCCGAGCCATGCGGTAGCGCCCATCTGCACATGGCGCGCTTCGCGCAGATAGGTGGGCAGCCAGGTGATGTAGAAATACCATCCGTAGCAGAGCGAAAAATATTGCCAGCAGAGCATCCACACCTGGCGCGAACCGACCAGCTTGCGCCAGGGAACGTCGCCGTGGCCGGTGGCCAGCGTCGCGCTTTGGCTCAGCAGGCGCCGCTCGGCATCGTTCAACCGCGCATTGTCCCGCGGATCGTTGCGATACCAGCGATAGAACAGCACCGCCCAGACCACGCCTATGAGACCGAATAGCGCAAAGGCGTTGCGCCATCCCACGAACCCCATCACCAGCGCCACCAGCGGCGGCGTGAAGGCGCCACCCCAGCGCGCGCTCAGCCACATAATCCCTTGCGCGCGCACTTTCTCGCGGGCGGGCAGCCAGATGGTGAAGGCTTTCGTCAGATTGGGAAAGCAGCCCGCCTCGCCGGCGCCGAAGAGGAACTGCGTGGTGGTGATGGAGGCCAGGTTCCACGCCCGTCCGGTGGCTGCCGTGAAAAACGACCACCACAGCACGATGCGCAGCAACACTTTGCGCGGGCCGATCCGGTCGCCCAGATACCCGCCCGGCATTTCGAACAGAGCGTACGCCAGCCCGAAAGCGCCGAAGGCCCAGCCCATCTGGGATTGGGAAAGACCCAGATCGTGGCGGATGAACAGCGCCGCGTAGGAGATGGAGACGCGATCGATATAAGTGATGATCGCCAGCGTGACGGCGAAAACGATCACCCAATAGCGAACCCGCGTGGGCCGCTCGGTGGTGGCGACTCCGGCGGGGCTCATTCTTGCGGCCGCGGCCGGAGCACGAAGCGGTACACCAGCGCACCCACGCCCACGGTGGCGAACGCGGTGAGCGACGAGACGGTCGCTTCCTTGATTCCGAAGATCACCATGGCGGCGCCTACCAGAATATACGAAACCGGCAGCAGCGGGTAAGCGAAGTCGATGGCCCGCAGCCGCTGCCAGCCCGGACGCCGCCGCCGGAACACCATCAGCGCCGCGACCGAAAGCACGGTGAAGATGGTGAGACTCATGCCGATGTAGGTGAGCAGATCGCGAAACGAAGTCAGTGTCATAGCCATGGCGCACAGGCCCTGGCTGAGAATGGCGAACACCGGCGTGTGATACCGCGGGTTCACTTTGGCGGCCGCTGGAAAGAACGCGCGGTTCTTGGCCATGGCGTAATAAACGCGCGGCCCGATGGTCAACTCGGCGTTTACCGTAGCGACGATGGAGAGCGCCATCAGCGCGGAAAACACGCCCCCGATGCCCGGCCCGAACAGATTCGACGCCGAAAGCGCGCCGACTTTGATGACGCCTTTCATCTGCTCAAGCGGCGTCGAATAAATGTAGACCACGTTCAGCCCGAGGTAGAGCACAGCCACCAGCGCGCTGCCCGCCGCCAGCGCCGCCGGCAGCGTGCGCTCCGGACGGCGCACTTCCTCAGCCACATACGTTGCCGCGTTCCAGCCACTGTATCCGAACATCACCCACAGCAGGCTGATGGCGAACTGCGCGGGCAGCGAGGCGGTGGACGTGCGCGCGATGTGCTGAGAAAAGTGGCTCCAGCTTCCCGTTCCGAACGCCAGGCCCAGCACCACGAAACCGACAATCACGCAGATCTTGGTGAGGGTGAGCGAATTCTGCACCTTGGCGGTGAGCCCCACGCCCAGGCAGTTGAGAATCGTGAGAACGGCAATCAGGCCGCACGCCACCGCCTGGGCCGGTCCCAGGTGCAGCGAGAGAATTCCCGAGCCGAGCACGATCGGTGTGTTGGCCTGCGACAGGACCGGAAAAAAGTGGCTGAGGTATTCGGTGAATGCCAGCGCCGTGACCGCAATCGGCGCCGAAAAACCGGCGAAGAAGGAAACCCAGCCGGTCATGAATCCCCACTCCGGGCCGAAGGCGTGTGTCAGGTAAACGTACTCGCCGCCGGAGCTGGGGAAGTTGACGCCCAACTCCGAATAGCTGAGCGCGCCGGCGAAGGCGAACAGCGCTCCAGCCGTCCAGCAGGCGATGATCAGCGCCGCGCTGCCCAGGTCGCCCGCCATGAAACCGGTGGTGGCGAAGATGCCGGTGCCCACCATGTTGGAGATCACCAGCGCGGTGGCGCTGAAGAAGCCGAGTTGACGAAGCAACCCCGGGCGGGAAATTTGCGGTTGTGTCAGGGGCATTCGCGGCCTAAGGTTATTGTAGATGAGTGACGCCGCGGTCTACCCGGTAGCGCCGGCGGTCTTGCCGCCGGTGTCTTCTAAGGTTGTCGCGCTCGCCGCCTACTGGCTCTTGGGCCGCGCGTAGAAGCTGGCCGTCAGATCGTAAATGGAACGCTCCGGCTTTTCGGTCTGCAGATGTTTCAGGATGCCCTCTTTATCGGCTTCGCTGCGCTCCTGCCCAAGTTTGAACTTGCCTTCCAGTAACTCGATTTCCATTTCAAAGCCGAGGATGCCCCCGATCAGGCCGGATGTGTAGCTTTGAGGCAGTTTGGCGAGATCATACGGCGAGTTCGGCTCCTCGAACTTGCGGATGAGCTTGGCGAGCAAATCGCGCATGGCGTCCTCGCCGGTCACGGCCTTCAGTTTTCCCGATGCATGGACGACAGCAAAATTCCACGTCGGCACAACTTCCGGTTTCGAATACCAGGTCGGCGAGATGTAGGAGTGAGGCCCGTGAAAAACGATCACCGCTCTTGCGGCTGCCAGAATGGCCGCGGTCTGCGGGTTTTGGCGCGAGATGTGACCGATGACTGTGCCGTTCTTGCCGGCGTTGCGGTCGAGCACAACCGGGATGTGAGTGATGCGAATAGAAGGCTCCGATGTGACGAGATCGACGAAGGAGAACTCGTCCATGAAGTCGTGCAGCAGCTTGCGATCCTCCACAAGCTGGACCTTGGGAATGTAAACCGATTCTGCGGTTGAAGAAGTCGTCTGCGCCTCCAGGTCGAAACCAGCGGCGACCATCCCTGCTAGCATACTGCGTCTGTTCATTCGCGCGCTCCCCCTCTCACGTTATAGTAAAGGTCCTTGCGCCCTATGTCACCGATGCCGCGCCATAATTAACCTATGCTCGTCCTCGCCTCGCAATCGCCGCGCCGCAGTGAAATTCTGCGCCAGGCCGGTATTCCATTCACTGTTCGTCCGGTGGAGGTGGATGAGACGCCGCTCGCCGGCGAGAGCCCGCGCGCTTATGTCGAGCGGCTGGCGCTGGCCAAGGCGCTGGCTGCGCCGGCCGGGCCGCAGGAAACGGTATTAGCCGCCGACACCACCGTGACCATCGACGGCGCACTGCTCGGCAAACCCGCCGACGCGGCCGACGCCCGCCGCATGCTGGCGCTTCTTTCCGGCAGGCGGCATGATGTGCTCACCGGCATTTGTCTGCGTAAAGGCGATTCGGTGATTTCGGATTGCGCGACCACCGCGGTGTGGTTTCAGGTGCTCAGCTCTGAAGAAATCGATGAGTACGTGGTCAGCGGCGAACCCGATGGCAAAGCCGGAGCGTATGCGATCCAGGGGCTGGCGTCGAAATTCGTCGAGAGAATCGAAGGCTGCTATTTCAATGTAATGGGGCTGCCGGTGGCCCTGGTGTATCGCCATCTTGCGCGATTGGGCTGAAGGCGCGGATCAGGAGGCGTTCCGCGATGCTGCACTGACCGCTCCCTTTGGTCGCGGCTCTGTTTGTCAGATGACGGCGGTCAGCGCGCGGAAAATCGCCTCCGCAGCCAGGTCCGACCACAGAACCAAATAGCTTCCCAGGGACGTGGCCACCATCAGCACCACCAGCACCAGAAAGCCGGCGCGCGCCAGTTCCCGGTAAAACGCGATCGGGATGCGCGCAGCCAGCAGCAGCTTGGAGCCATCGAGCGGCGGCACCGGCAGCAGATTGAACAACGCCAGGTAGAGGCTCAAGAGCACTCCGCGTTGCGCAAACCCGGAGAGGCCGGGCGCGGTGCGGACGGTGGCGATGGCGACCGCGGCTAGCAAGACCGCCATCACGATATTGCTAGCTGGCCCCGCGAGCGCCACCAATGCCAGGCCGTTCAGACCGCCGCGCAACTTGGCCGGATTGGTGGAAACCGGCTTGCCCCAGCCCAGGAAGCCGCCGCCCATCAGCGAAGTCACAAACGGCAACAGGGCGGTGCCAATCCAATCCACGTGGGCCAGCGGATTGAGTGTGACGCGCCCTTCATTGCGCGGCGTATCGTCGCCCAACCGGGTGGCTACCCAGGCGTGCGCAAACTCGTGCGGCGCGGTGAGCATCCACAGCAGCAGGACGTTGACCAACGCGTACTGAATTTGTGCGAGATGCAGTCCGTCTCCTTTTCTTGCCGGTTCACCTGCGGCGCGCCACCGCCGCCCAGAGCAGCAGCAAAGCGACCACCGCCAGCACCGAGACTATGGCCGTGATTCCGATACCTGATTCTAGCGTGAGGCGATTCGCCACACGGCGTTGAGAAGGTTCCGGGTCTTAGCGCACGATTGTTTGTTCGCAAACAACCGGCGGCAAGACCGCCGGCGCTACTGCATCTGTCACGAAAGTGTGGAAAACTTCAGGCGTGGGGCGGTCAATCCGGCGATCTGAGTGAGCTTTTCACAGCTTCTCAGGAAGCTGTTTCACGCAGGCGAATGGCCTCTTGTACGGTGGCGCGAAGCGTGGCGGGATCGCATGGCTTGACCAGGTACCGGTGGGCCAGCGAGGCGGAATGCACCAGGGCGGCCGGATCCATGGTACCCGACAAGACCAGCCTCACTACCCGCGGAAACTGGTTAGCTACCTCCTGGAGCAGTTCAATTCCGCTCATGTCCGGCATACGAACATCGGTCACAAGCACGTCGTAATCCGATTCGGAGAGTAATTGCAAGGCCTGGTGGCCATTGGAAGCGAATACGATTTGCCACTCGTCGCGCAGCGGGTAGAGCATCCGCCTGAGGCCATCGAGGACTTTCGGCTCGTCATCGACGAACAGAATACGCTTCACGGTTTCTCCCCCACGCATTGTAGCGGAAGTCGAACCACGAAGGTAGTACCAACGCCGATTTCGGACTCAAAACGAATAGTACCCTGATGCTTCTTAACGATCACCGCATGCGCCATCGCCAAGCCCTGCCCGGTGCCTTTACCCACCTCCTTGGTGGTGAAAAACGGTGTAAAAATTCTGGCCCGGATGTCTTCGGGAATGCCGGCGCCGGTGTCGCTCACCCTGACTTCCACCCACTCGCCATCCCGGCGCGTGCCGATGCGGATGGAGCCCTTCCGGTCCGAGCCGCGCACCACGTCGCCAATCGCATAGGCCGCGTTCACAATCAAGTTGAGGATCACCTGGTTGAATTCACCAGCCACGCAGGGAACCGGCGGCAGTTCCGGATCCAAATCGGTCGTCAACTCGGCGACGTACTTCCATTCGTTTCTGGAGATCAGGACGGTGCTTTCGATGGCGCGATTAATGTCTACCGGCGCCTTCACCGCGGGACCCGGATGTGAGAATTCCTTCATCGCTCGAACGATGCGCGCGACGTGGGCCACGCCTTCGAGCAGTTGTTCGGTGGCTTTGGGAATCTCGTCGCGCAAGTAGTTCACGTCCACGTTTTGCACGGTCTGTTCCAGAGCGGTTACGAAATCGGTCCGGCCGGGGTTGCGAAGGGCGCTGGCCAATTCAGTATGCGGCTCGACGAAGCGAAGCAGGTCGCGGAACGCTTCGGCCAGAAACGTGGCGTTGTCGCCAATGTATTGTATGGGGGTATTGATTTCGTGAGCGATCCCTGCCGCAAGCTGTCCGATGGACTCCAGCTTCTGCGCCATCAGGAGCTGGCTTTGACTCTGGCGGAGGGCCTCCTCCGCCCGTTTACGTTCCGTGATGTCGATGCCATAGACTCGCACCCGCCGCGCCTCCGGAAGGTACTGAATGGTCCGAGCCCAATAGCGATCATCCACGATTACATCCCGACGCGCTTCGTGCTCGTCCGCCCGGGTCAACCCTTCCGCCAACTGCTCCAAACCGGCCAGCCAAGGATGAGTCCATCCCTGCCGCTGCAGGTCCGGGAACAAGTCTCGGGCTACCGGATTGACATAGCGGACCAACCCGCTTCGCACTTCGATTTCCATAACGGGATTGGGGTTCTGCTCGGGAAAGGAAGCCAGCCAGACGATCTTGTCCTCCGCCAGTTTGCGCTCAGTGACATCCCTCAGGATCGCGATAATCCCCTGCAGATCGCCGTTCTGGTCGCGCAAGGCCGAATCGGAGACGTCCAACACCGTCCGCTTGCCGTTGCGATTGGTGACCGCGATTTCGCCTTTCCAGAATCTCCGCTCGGAGACCGGTGCGAAGACCGCCTGGCGCTCCGAGGCGGCCGGTTCTACGCTGACCAGGGACCGGTAGTCCGTGCCAAGCGCTTCCCCGGCCGCCATGCCGAACAGGCGCTCGGCGGCTTCATTGCAGTAGGTGACTCTGTAGTCGCGATCCAGGGTGATGATGGCATCGCCCACCTGTTCCAGCAGGCCGGCCTGAAACTTGATCTTCCTCTCGGATTCCTGCGCCCCGGTCAGGTCCAACATGGCGGTGCGGATACCCGTCACTTCGCCGTCTGGCTGGATGATCAATCGCTCGTGAATCTGGAAGATGCGCTCTTCCCCGTTAGCAGCGATATATCTTCGGTTGTGGGGGGGCTGCACGCGCCCCTCGGCGAACTTCCGTCCGACCGACGCGCGGCTATCCTCGCGCTCTTCGGGAACGGCGAAATCCCAGACGGGCTTCCCAATCATGTCGGAGGGGCTCATGCCGAGCAGATCGCATTCGGCACGGTTGACACGGACCACCACTCCATTACGGTCGATCTCGTGGTACGGCATCGGCGCCTCGTCGAAGACGGCGCGGAAATCCTCCCTCGATTTGCGCAGTTCCTCTTCGGCCCGGCAGCGCTCCACGTGCTGCCCGATCTGAGTGCCGAGATCCCTCATCAGCTCGATCGTCTGGGCATCCCTTTGGCTTCCTCCGCGGCTCAGCAAAGCGACAACGCCGGCGGTAGCTTCGCGGGTCCGCAGGGCAAATACAATGCCCTCCGATATTCCCGCTCTCTGCAGGTCCGCTACTCTGTCCCGATAGCCCGGCTCGCGGCCGAAGTCCTCGATCCAGGCCGGCTGACCGCTGATCCAGGTCTGCGCCAGCGTGCCTGCGCCGGGTTCCAGCGGAATGGGCGCAGCGACCGGACTGATGGCTCGATCGTCCGGGCGCTGCCAGAACGTCTTGCGAAAGAGTATTTTGTCGGCTTCGTAGGATTGCCACAATTCGACCAGGTCAAACGATTCGCACAGGACCCGCATGGCCTTGTCGGTGATGTCGCCGGGACTCTCCGCGAGCAGGCGCGTCACCGCATAGCGAACCGAAACGTCGTGCTGTTCGCGCACGCGCTTCGACACGTCGTAGGCCAACGCCATCCGGGCATCGCGACCTTGGAACCGAACGGCGGTGGAGGCCGTCTCGACATCGAAGATCTCGCCGGCTTTGGACCTGTGCTTCCACTCGCCACCCTTTACGGGCGAAGCGTCATGGACAGGTGTTGATTCCCGCCGGAGCCGCGGGACATCTGCCGGGGCGTGGATGTCCGCAAGGGTCAACGCCAGAAATTCTTCGCGCGAATACCCATACTTCGCCACTGCGGCATCGTTGACCGCGAGAAAGCGAAGACTTTCCCGGTCGAAGACCCACATGGGAACCGGAGCGCGGTCAAAAAGGGGACTGCCCGGGCCGGGGCCCGGACCCGCGGCATCTGCGGCGCCAAGGTCGAATGCAGCTCTCTCAGGCTCCATTAACTTAATCCTCCAAGGAGCGGAGCGCCTAGCGGAAGTCGAACCACGAAGGTGGTGCCAACGCCGGTTTCGGACTCAAAACGGATAGTACCCTGGTGTTTCTTAACGATCACCGCATGCGCCATCGCCAAGCCCTGCCCGGTGCCTTTGCCCACCTCCTTGGTGGTGAAGAACGGTGTAAACATCCTGGCCCGGATGTCTTCGGGAATGCCGGTTCCGGTATCGCTCACCCGGACTTCCACCCACTCGCCATCGCGGCGCGTGCCGATGCGGATGGAGCCCTTCCGGTTCGAGCCGCGCACCACGTCGCCAATCGCTTGGGCCGCGTTCACAATCAGGTTCAGCATCACCTGGTTGAACTCACCGGCCATGCAGGGAACGGGTGGCAGTTCCGGGTCCAGGTCGGTGGTCAGGCCGGCGACGTACTTCCATTCGTTTTTGGAGACCAGGATGGTGCTTTCGATGGCGCGATTAATGTCTACCGGCGCCTTCTCCACGGGACCCGGATGCGAGAACTCTTTCATCGCTCGAACGATGCGCGCGACCTGGGCCACGCCTTCGAGCAGTTGTTCGGTGGCTTTGGGAATCTCGTCGCGCAAGTAGTTCAGGTCCAGGTTTTGCACGGTCTGGTCCAGGGCGGTTACCAAATCGGGCCGGCCGGAGTTGCGAAGGGCACTGGCCAATTCCGTATTTGGCTCGACGAAGCGAAGCAGGTCGCGGAACGCTTCGTCCAGAAACTTGGCGTTGTCGCCGATGTATTGTATGGGGGTATTGATTTCGTGGGCGATCCCTGCCGCAAGCTGTCCGATAGACTCCAGCTTCTGCGCCATCAGGAGCTGGATTTCACTCTGGCGGAGGGCCTCCTCCGCCCGTTTACGTTCCGTGATGTCGGTGCCATAGACTCGCAACCGCCGCACCTCCGGAAGGTACTGAATGCTCCGAGCCCAACAGCGATCGTCTACGGTTACGTCCCGACGCGCTTCGTCCTCGTCCGCCGGGGTCAACCCTTCCACCAACTGTTCCAAGCCGGCCAGCCAAGGATGAGCCCATCCCTGCCGCTGCAGGTCCGGAAACAAGTCTCGGGCTACCGGATTGACATAGCGGACCACCCCGCTTGGCCCTTCGATTTCTACAACGGGATGGGGGCTCTGTTCGGGAAAGGAAGCCAGCCAGGCAATCTTATCATCCGCCAGTTTGCGCTCGGTGACATCTTGCTTCACCGCCAGATAGTGGGCGGGTTTGCCGGAAGCGTCGAGAATGGGACGGATACTTGCGGTTTCCCAAAAAAGTTCACCGTTCTTCTTCTTGTTGTGAAATGTGCCGCGCCACTCGCCGGTGGGGATGGTCGCCCAAAGCTTCCGGTACTCTTCGTCCGACGTATAGCCCGACTTCAGGATGCGAGGGTTTTTCCCTTTCAACTCCTCGAATGTGTAGCCGGTGGTCTCGGTGGTCCTGAGGTTGACATATTCGATGTTGCCCTCCAAGTCCGTGATCACGATGCTGACCGGGCTCTGTTCCACGGCATCGGAGAGGACATGCAGCCGTTCTTCCGCTGCCTTGTGTTCCGCGATATCGAAAAGACGAACCACCTCGCGGCTTGCCTCGAGTTCCCGGACCGTCTCCTCCAGCGCTTTGCTATAGTTCTTGGTTTCCAGGTGCAACAGGCGCACTTCCAGAATGTTGTGCACACGCGCGCGCAGTTCGGCCAGATCGAACGGTTTGCTGACGAAATCCTTAGCACCGGCTTCGAGAGCGCGCGACTTGTGAGCCGGCTGCGCAGTGATGACGAGAACCGGAAGATAACCGTCCTCTTCGATTTCCTTCAGGCCGTCCATCACCTGGAATCCATCCATGCCGGGCATTTGGAGATCCAGCAGGATCAGGCTGTAGCGGTTCTTGCGGTGAAGTTCGCAGACCTCGCGCGGATCCATCGTAGACTCGATGGAAGCATAGCCTGCGATACGCAGCATGCCCTCCAGCAGACGGACGTTGGCTTCCTGATCGTCAACCACCAGGATTCTGGCGTTCAGAATGTCGGCTAAACTGACCATGACCTTCGTCCCGATTTACCTGGCATGACCCGCCTCTTGTCGAGCGAATTCCAGTGCTGCGTCCAGCGTCTGCATGAATTCATTGATCTTGATTGGTTTGGTGAGATACCGGAAGAATCCCGCTTGCAGGCCCTTGGCCGATACCTGACGATACAGAACCGGGAGGCCAGCCCTGGACTGCATGCTCTCCAGATAGGCGTACGAGTAATGGAATTGCGAATCGGCGTCACCATCTTGCCGCCGATGCCTTCGAGACGGTGCGTCCCCCGGTCTGCGCGGCGCAGGTTCCATTCACTAATCCGTCAAGGAGCGGAGCACCTGTTCGGAGATGGGCCGGAACAATTGCCGTTCCACTCCGCTCGGTTCGCGATCGGGAACTTCGGTGGCGGCGCCCAGTTCCGCTTCATGTTGCATGCGATCCATCGCGACAAGCATGTCCGGGTTGTATTGGGCGCTGCGCCGCATTTCGCCGAGAGCGTCCGCCGCCGAACGGCCTATACTCGTCAGGCGGTCGAAATCCAGCGCTACATGGAGCAATTGAGCCCCCAATTCAACTACGTAGCTTCCTGGCTGGAAACCGCCCGTGCCAAAGGAGGCATCATGCTGACACCCGATTATCTGCGAGACGGCCTGGAGTCTGGGAATCTTCTCCAGTAAGCTCTGGCCCACTTGTGCGTGCGAGACCATCTGAGCCGTTTCCGCGGTGGAAAGCTTCTCACCCGCGTCGTATTTCCGCAACACCGCCGGATCGACGGAGATACACCCGATTTGCGACAGCATGGCGGCCGCCTCGAACTGCCATGAGTCAGGGAGTTTCATTTCCCGAGCGATCGTCTGCACGTGCCGGCTCGCGCGCCAGGCCCGGCCGAATGCAACCGGCTGGGTCACGGCGAGGATCTCGACCAGCACTCCGATCGTGCTCATCAAAGTTTCTTGCAGGACATCCCGCTCGCTAATCACCAGGCGATGCTGATCCAGCGCGGCATCCAGCGTCTTCGTGAGAAGCTCGTCCGGACACGGCTTCGTGAGGAATCGGAATACGCTGCCCTCGTTGACGGCGGCAATCGCCGTGCCGAGATCCGCTTGTCCGGTGAGAAGGATGCGGACGGTTTCGGGAGAGGTTTCCTTCACTTTGCCTAGGAGTTCGATGCCGTTCATGCCGGGCATCTTCATATCCGAAACCACCACCGCGTAGGAAGTTCCGGCGATGGCTTCCAGAGCCTCTGCCGCACTGCCTGCAATCTCGATCTGGTAACTCTTGTGGAGGCTCCGCTGTAAAGCGGTGACCACCCGAATATCATCATCGACAAGCAGGATCGTTTCCATTAAGGCCTCCGTGGCGTCCCGCCAGAATGCGCCGCATCCGCAGGTTAGTAATACAGTGATAACTAACGCAACTATGATTTAAGTGGCGCCCGGGACTGCGTTAGTTAGTCCTCGTGCAAGGCGAGTGTGCGCCTTGGCGGAGCATTAAGCAATCATTAATTCTTAGTTCTTTCAACGAAGGGTTTTTTTGAGGGTATTTTCTTTATTTTTTGAGGGTATTTCTTTTAGCCAACCGTTTCGGTTGGGCCGCTGGATGGTCTGGAATCCAGGGAACGCCTGGTTGGAAGGCGAAAGCGCCGGCCCAATTTCTGCCGCGCCGAAACGGTGTTTAGAGGCGCCGGTCGGCAGCTAATCCTCGCGCAAGGCGGAGACGGGATCGGTGCGCATGGCGCGCAGAGCGGGGAAGGCGCTGGCGGCGAACGCCACGCCCAGCAATGCCGCGGTGGCGGCGGCCAGCGTGACGGGGTCGCTGGGGCCGACGCCGAATAAGAGCGACGCGACGATGGGGCGCATCGCCAGGCACCCGGCGAGCCCGAGCGCGGCGCCGATGGCGGACAAGCGTATCGCGCGCCCGGCGATCATACGGAACACGCTCAGCGGCTGCGCGCCCAGAGCCATGCGAATGCCGATTTCCCCACGGCCGGCGGCGACCAGGTACGAAAGCACGCTATAAAGGCCCACCGCAGCCAGTAGCAGCGCCAGCGCGGCGAACCCGCCCAGCACCTGCATTTGAAAGCGCTGCCGCGCCACGGATTCGGCCATTTGCGCGTCCATGGTCTTGAACTCCACTGCGATTTCGTGGTCCACGGCGGCAACGGCCGAGCGCACCGCACTGGCCAAGCCGGCGGGAGCGAGCGGTATACGAATCATCAGCGCCGGTTGCAGCAGGCGGTTAGCCTGTGTGTAGCAGACGTAGGCCTGCGGCATGGTGGGCTCCGTGAGGCTGCTCTGGCGCACATCCGCCGCGACGCCCACGACGGTCAACCAGGGTGCGTTTTTTTCATACATGCTGTCGAACTGAATGCGGTCGCCCAGAGGGCTGCGGCCGGGCCAGTAACGGCGCGCCATTTCGGAACTGACGATGGCAACTCCACCACTCCCTGTGGTATCGGCATCGGTGAAATCGCGGCCGCTCACGATGGGAATGCGCAGGGCGCGAAGATAGCCGGCGCTAATTACGGTGTAGTCCGCGTCCGCGTCATCGGGAAGCTTGCGTCCCTCGACCTTGAAGGAGCCATCGCTGCAGCAGTCGCCCAGTGGAGGAGTGTCGGTAGTGCCGGCGGCTTGCACGCCGGGGATGGCCCGCACGCGCGCCAGCAGGTTGGCGTACTCCGCCCGTAACCGCGGCACATCCTTGTCGTCACCCGTGGAAGCAAACGAGAGAGCGGCGGTCAGCACGTGATCGGCGCGGAAGCCCGGATCGACAACGCGCAGCCGGAGGAAGCTGTTGACCAACAGGCCGGCGCCGGCCAGCAGGACCAGAGAGAGGCACACCTCGGAAACCACCAGGGCCGACTGCGTCCGGTGCGGCCGCCTGCCCGCGGTGTAAGTGCGGGAGCCTCCCTTGATTGCTTCGTTCATATTCATGCGGGCGGCGCGCCAGGCGGGGAGCAGCCCGAAGAGTACGCCGGTGGCGGCTGTGATGGCGAGCGCGAAGATCATGACTCCCATGTCGATGCGGATGTCTGCCGCGCGCGGCACTTCGGCCGGCAGCAAGGCCTTCAACAGGTCCATGGACCACAGCGCCAGCAGCAGACCGCCGGCGCCGCCCGCCAAGGCCAGTACCAGGCTTTCCGTCAACATCTGGCGAAACAGGCGCGCGTGGCCGGCGCCCAAGGCGCGCCGCACCGCCAGCTCGCGGGCCCGCGCCGTCACACGCACCAACAGAAGATTGGCTACATTTACGCAAACGATCAACAGCAAGAAACCAACTGCGCCGAACAGCACCAGCAGCGCCGGCCGTACCTTGCCGACGATATGCGCGTTGAGCGAAACAATCGAAACGTCCTTACTCATGAAAGGACCGGGCTCCTGGAGGTACAGCCGGTGCATGATCGCGCCCAGTTCGCTCTGAGCCCGGGCGATACTAGCGCCCGGCCGCAGCCTGCCGATCACCCGGAAGTTGTGCGCGGTGCGGCTGGGCGTGGCCTCGCCCAGAGCAGTCACCGACAGCCAGATTTCGGTCTTGGGCGGATAACTGAAGCCGCGCGGCATCACGCCGATGACGGTCACGGGATAACCACTGATTCGCAGGGAGCGGCCGACGATTTTCGGGTCGCCGCCGTAAGCGCGTTGCCATAAACCGTAACCGAGCATGACGCGCAGAGGAGCGCCGGCGATCTGCTCGCTTGGCAGAAAGGCCCGGCCCAGCTCCGGTTGAACGCCCAGCACGTCAAAGAATCCAGGCGTGACCGAGGCCGCGAAGGTGCGCTGCGGCCGGTCGCCGCCGGTGTTGACATCGTCCAATCCGTAGGCCGCCATGGCGCTGAAGCTGCGGTTTTGCGCGTTCCAGTCCTCGAAGTTCGGATACGCGACGGGTCTGGGGAAGCCGTCGCTCGATTCCGCGATCCATGTCAGCCGGCCGGCCTGCGGGTACGGCAGGGGGTTCAGTAACACCGCTTTGACGACGCTAAACAGGCTGACGCCGGCGCCGACGCCCAGCGCGACCGTGAGAATCGAAACCACGGTCAGACTGGGAACTCGGCGCAGCGCGCGCAGGGCTTGACGCAGATCTCTCAGCATAATTAGGCGAAGCGTGCAAGTGGCGTGCCACACCGGGTGCGCCGCTGGGGAAGCCGGTCGGCTGCCGGCGGGCGCGTGGGGACGTCGCTAAATGTTGTCTTTTCTTGCGGCGAGGCTGGAAGGTTGCGGGGCACGCCGCGGCGGTTCCAGTGAGAGCCGGCGCGCGGGCCTGCGCCCGGCTGTTCGTTTTTGGGAACCGGCGATCACGCCGCGCGCCATGCGGCTCCAGGGCTGCTATGCTGGCGGGAGCGGAGCCTCCCATGAGCAAGAAGGTGCTGATCGTCACCGGAGATGGCGGAGACGGCTATGAAGCCCTCTACGCCTACCACCGTTTCCAGGAAGCCCGCTGGGAGCCCGTGGTGGCGGCGCCATCGCGCAGACCTCTGCACCTGGTCTTCTTCGACGCCGAGCCCGGCTGGGAAACTTACGTCGAACGCCCGGGGCCGCGCCTGGATGCCGACGTCGTGATTGCCGCGGTCGCGGCCAGCGAATTCGGCGCGCTGTTGTTCCCGGGAGGCCGCGCTCCAGAGTATCTGCGCAACGATCCCGACGTGCTCGAACTGGTGCGCGATTTCGCCGCGCAGGGCAAATGCATCTGCGCCGTCGGCCACGGCATTCAGGTGCTGGCCGCGGTCGGACTGACCAAGGGCCGCACCGTCACCTGCCACGCCAACGTGCGCATTGAAGTGGAGCGCAGCGGCGGCATCTTCAGCCCCCAGCCGGCGGTTCGCGATGGTAATCTCGTCACCGCCCAATCCTGGCGCGCCCACCCCGAGTTCTACCGCGAGATCTTCACCGTTCTGGGATAGCCGCCGTGGCGCACGCAGTCTTGCGTGCAGGGTCGAGTGTCGTCTCGACCTGTCTTCGCCCCGGAGAACCAAATAAGTCGCAAGAATGCCGACCTTGCACGCAAGACTGCGCGCGCCACGGCGGCAACCGGGGTTGCCGCGTGATACTATTCCGGCTGAGTCGGCACAGGAGCAAGTGGTATGCGGAAACCGTCCCGCCGTTCGTTTCTCGCCGGAGCCGTGCTGGGCACTGCCGGCTGCCGCCGGGATACAGGAGCGCGGCTGGCGCTGACGGGCGAGGAGGCGCGCACACTGGACGCGATCTGCGATCGGTTGATTCCCGCCGACCAGGACCCGGGCGCGGCGGCGACTGGCGCTGTAGTGTTCATCGACCGCCAACTGGCCGGTCCGTACGCCCGTTACCGGCGCGCTTACCGCGAAGGCCTGGCGCGCGCCGCCGCTCTCAGCCGCAAGATGTTTGGCAAGCCATTGAACGAACTCACAGGCGATCGGCGGCTGGCCGTGGTCACCCGCCTCGAAAGAGACGCGCGGCCGTTCTTCGAGATGGTGCTGGCCCACACCATGCAGGGCTTTTACGGCAGCCCGCGGCACGGCGGCAACCGCGATTACGCGAGCTGGCGAATGCTGCGCGTGCCGGCTTCGCCGGTGCGCGGGCGCATCCTATACGATCTGCGCCAAGGGAAGGAGTCATAGCCGTGGCGCTCGATCCGGTGGATGCGGTGGTGATTGGGGCGGGCGCCGGCGGCGGCGTCATCGCCAAGGAACTGGCCTGCGCCGGCATGCGCGTGGTGCTGCTCGAGCGGGGACGCTGGATAACCGCGTGGGACGATCACAAGGACGACCTGAGGAACCAGCGCACCAGCGTACTGGGAGCGCCGTTCGGGCCCGATGACGAGCGCAATCCGCGAGTGGCCGTGGACCGCCGCGGGCGCGAGCTGGTTGTGCTGCCGAGCGATGGCGCTTACTCGAACAACGCCGCGTGCGTGGGCAGCGGCACGGTAAGCTACGGCGCGATGGCCTGGCGGTACATGGCGCAGGACTTCCGCATGAAGTCCATTTATGGATGCCCGCCGGGAAGCACGCTCGACGATTGGCCGATCACCTACGACGACCTGGAACCGTTCTACGAAAAAGCCGAGTGGGAGATGGGCGTCTCGGGCGATGTCGCGCCCGATCCGTTTCACGCGCCGCGGCGGCGCGGCCTGCCGATGCCGGCGCTACCGCCGAACCGCGAATACGAAATTCTGAAGCCGGCGGCGCTGCGCAAGGGCTGGCATCCTTTCGACATTCCGATGCTGCGCAACAGCGTACCCTATAATGGCCGCGGGCCGTGCATGCGGTGCCGCTGGTGCGTGGGGTTCGCCTGCGAAGTCAACGCCAAGAACGGCACGCAAAACACGGTGATTCCCACCGCCATGGCGACTGGCCTGTGCGAACTGCGCACCGATGCGATGGCGCGGGAGATTGTGCTGGATGCGCGCGGACACGCGACCGCGGTGACCTACTTCGACGCTGGCAGCCACCTGCAGACGCAGCCGGCGCGGCTGGTGGTGGTGAGCGCGGGCGCCATCGAAACCGCGCGCCTGCTGCTGAATTCGAAGAGCCGATTGCATCCCAACGGCCTGGGGAACCGCTACGACTGGGTGGGCCGCAACCTGCAAGGGCACGCCTATCCGCGCGCCGTGGGGCTGTTCGATCACGACACTTACGACGATGTGGGACCGGGGGCCAGCATCGCCATCTGCGATTTCAATCACGGCAATCCGGGTTTGCGCGGCGGCGCCATGCTGGCCAACGAATTCATCCGGCTGCCGATCCAGTTCACCGGAATGACACCGCCGGATACGCCGCGGTGGGGTCACGAGCACAAGGATTACATGCGCCAGTTCTACCGCCGCTCGATTGCGGTGATGGGTCCGGTGCAGGAGATGCCGGTGTTTGAGGCGCGGGCGGAACTGGATCCGCGGGTGAAGGATTTCTGGGGCATTCCGGTGGCGCGGCTTTCCGGCGGGCGCCATCCGCATAGCGTGGAAGTGGCGCGCGCCGTGGTAGTGAAAGCGGCCGAATGGCTGCAGGAGGCCGGCGCCATTCGCACGTGGACCAACGTGCCCGGCCTGGACCTGAGCGGCGGCCAGCACCAGGCGGGCACCTGCCGCATGGGGAACGATCCGCGGTCGAGCGTGGTGGACCGCAATTGCCGCATCCACGAAGCCGACAACATCTATCTGGCCGATGCCAGCGTGCACGTCACTAACGGCGGGTTTAATCCCGCGCTAACCATATTGGCCAATGCGTACCGCGTGGCGGCGGCCATCGTCAAGGAGCGGCGCGCATGAAGTACTGGCTTGCCGCGCTGGCGGTGATCGCGATTGCGGTGGCGATCGTCTATCCGCATATGCGTCCCAAGCCGCAGACCGTGGGGTATTGCGGGGACTGCCACGAAATGGGCGATTCGAGCGCGGCGTGGCTGGGCTCGGCGCATCGCGATATAGCGTGCTCCGACTGTCACGGCGGGATGTTGCAACCGGGCAACGCGCGGCGCCTGGATCAGCACGCGCACGGCGTGGTGTCGGAGCAAATCCGATTCCACCAATGGTCGGATGTGGAAGCCGTGGTGGAGCGGTGCGGCAACTGCCACCAGCAGGAGCTCGCCACGTGGCGCGCCGGCCCGCACGCCATGACCTACGCCCAGGCGTTTACCGACAAGGAGCACAACCGCAAGCGCATCCTGATGGAAGACTGCTTCCGCTGCCACGGGATGCACTTTCAGGGCGGCCTGCGCGACATGGTTGTGCCTGTCGATACGAAAGGGCCGTGGCGGCTGGTGGATGCGCGCTGGACGGACCGCGCGGCGATTCCGTGCCTGACCTGCCACCAGATGCACCGGCCGGGACAGCCGGAAGGGCCGCGCGTGCGCCGGCCGGATACGGCCGGCAGCCTGCAAGCCACGGCGTCCCCATCGCTGGCTCTGTTCGATCGCCGGGCGCAGGGCCACATTGCGCTCGCGTTGCTGCCGCTGCCGGAGATGGTGCAGGGCACGCGGCGGGTGAAGACGAGTCCCGATCAGCGCCAGGCGCTCTGCTACCAATGCCACGCCTCGAGCGCCGCCATGCAGGCTGGCGACGGCGACGACCGAACGCCCATCGGCATCCACGAAGGCATCAGTTGCCTGGCCTGCCATCAGGGCCACGGCGAGCAGACGCGCGCTTCCTGCGCCAATTGCCATCCCAAGATGTCCAACTGCGGATTGGACGTCGAGAAGATGGATACCACTTTCCGCTCGCGCTCGAGCCGCCACAACATCCACTTCTTCCAGTGCGTCGACTGCCATACTCACGGCGTGCCGAAGAAGCGCAATGCGGTGGCTGGCAGATAGCGTGGAGCGAGTCCGCAATCCCATAGCCTGCCGCAAGAGATCCGGGGCGGACCCTCGCCTGGCAGAAGCGCCTGCCCGCCCGCGCGGCGAGTTGCTACAATTCGGCGATTGGCTATGAAGATACGCACCTTCCCGGTTTTTCTGGCTTTTCTCGCGATGGGCTTCGGCGACGCCGTCGGCCCCTTCGTCAGCCTGGCGAAAGATCAATTTCACTTGAGCAACGCGGTGGCCTCGCTGATTCCCTTCGTCGGATTCAGCATGTTCGGCCTGCTCTCGGTGCCGATGGGCGTCTTTCAAGACCGGCGCGGCAAGAAAACCGTGTTGATGCTCGGACTCGTGATCGCGCTGGTCGGACTGCTCAACGCCAGCTTCGGCCTCACTACCTTCATGCGCTTTCTGCTGACTGTGCTGTTGCTCGATGCCGGCGCCGCCATCCTGCAGGTGGCCGGCAACCCCATCATGCGCGACGTTTCCGCGCCCGGTAAGTATCCGCGCAATCTTTCACTCGGGCAGTTCGTCAAAGCCATCGGATCGGCTTCCGGGCCCCTCATCCCCTTGGTCGCCGGCCGCTACTTCCACGCCAGTTGGCAAGTCATGTTCCCCATTTACGCGGTCGCCCTGGCGGTTACCGTTCTCGCCGTGGGCACGCTGCTGCAGGTGAAAAAAGACATCGGCGAGCGCAAGTCCGCCACGGTCGGTTCCTGCCTGGCGCTGCTCAGCGACCGCTACGTGTTGGCCATGGTGGGCGCCATCTTTTTCTACGTCGGCGCCGAAGTGTGCATGAGCGCCAACATTCCACTGTTCCTCAAGGAGCAGTTCGGCATCGATATTGCGCGCCTGGGCCTGTTCGGCACCTTGTTGTTCTTCGTCGCCCTTACCATCGGACGGTTTTCCGGCGGCGTGATTTTGAACTGGATGGCGCCGCGCAAGTTTCTCGCCCTAACCTGCGGGGTTTCCATCGTGGGACTGCTTGGCCTCTTCCTGCCCACCGCGGCCCTCGCTGTTGCCGCCTGTTTCGTCGTTGGCCTGGGATTCGCCAACATCTTCCCGCTCGTCTTTTCCACCGCCGTCGAGGCCCTGCCGCAACACACCAACGAGCTTTCCGGCCTGATGGTCACCGCCATCGTAGGCGGCGCTATTCTGCCCCCACTGATGGGACTGGTCGCCGACCATAGCTCGGTGTTGATCGGTTTCGTCGTCCCGCTGGCCGCCATCGGCTACGTCACCGCCGTCGGACTGCTGGCGAAACCCAAGGCCGCGTAGCCCAAAGCGGGGACTGGCACGAATTTCGCTGCTCTTGCGAAACTTCGTGCCTGTACCCGCTTTGCCCTTTGTGAGATGATGCCAGACGGAGCCAATCATGAAAGAGATCGTCACCTTCCTGAACTTTGACGGCAACTGCCGCGAAGCCATGGAATTCTACAAGACATGTTTCGCGGCTGAAGTGTTCCTCCTGCCCTACTCGGAAGCGCCCGGCGATTTTCCTTGGGTAACCGAGGAAACGAAGGACAAGATCATGCATTCGTCGCTTACCAAGGGATCACTTACGATTCTGATGGGGGCGGACACGATATCTAGCAGACCCTTCCAGCAAGGCAACAATTTCTCGGTGACGATCCATTGCGAAAGCCTTCAGGAAATTGACGCCTTGTTCACGGCACTCGGCGATAACGGCGAGATCACGATGCCCTTGCAGGAGACGTTTTGGGCCACTCGCTTCGGGATGCTCACGGATCGGTTCGGCATTCGTTGGATGCTCAACCTCGGGAAGCCTCAGCAAGGGTAGTTAGGGAACGCCGGGGAGTTCGCCGACGACCGCTCCCTTCGGTCGCGGCTCCGTTATAGTGAACTATAAGATCGCCCATGGGCCGCATCCGCATCCTGCCCGACCAGGTCGCCAACAAGATCGCCGCCGGTGAAGTCGTCGAGCGCCCCGCTTCGGTCGTCAAAGAGCTGCTCGAGAATTCGCTCGACGCCGGGGCCACCGAGTTGCGCATCGAGGTCGAATCCGGCGGCCGCCGCCTGATCCGCATCGCCGACGACGGTTGCGGCATGCTCCGCGACGATGCTCTGCTGGCCTTCGAGCGCCACGCCACCAGCAAGCTGCGCGACGTCAAGGACCTGCTCTCGATCTCCACGCTCGGCTTCCGCGGCGAGGCTCTCCCTTCCATCGCATCCGTATCGCGGCTACTGCTCGAAACCCGTTCCGCCGAAGAGACCACCGGCACGCGCATCGAAATCGCCGGCGGCAAGATGCTGCGCTGCGAAGAAGCGGCGCTGGGCGGCGGCACCGCCATCACCGTCCGCGACCTCTTTTACAACGTTCCCGCGCGCAAGAAATTTCTGCGCACCGAGCCGACCGAACTCGCCCACATCGCCAGCCTGGTCACTCACTACAGCCTCGCTCACCCGGAGAAGACCTTTCAGTTGATCAGCGGCGCGAGCGAGTTGTTGTACGTGACGCCGGTCGCCACTCTCGCCGAGCGCGTCTACCAGGTCTTCGGCGGCCGCACGCTGGAAGACCTGGTCGAGATCGGCGACCGCGAGAAGGATCTGTTCATGGCCCAGCCGAGCGCACCGCCCTCGCAAGCCATCGCCGAATACCGCGCCGAGCCGGACGAGCCGCCCACCCGCCGCTTCCGCCTGAACGGTTTCTTCTCCCGCCCGCAGGTGCAGAAGGCCAATCGCAATTCGGTTTTCATCTTCGTCAACGGCCGGCTGATTCGCGACCGCCTGCTGCTGCACGCGCTTTCCTCGGCATATCACAACCTGATGCCGCCCGCCGCCTACCCCTTCGCGCTCCTGTTTCTCGAGTGCGATGCCGAGGAGGTGGACGTCAATGTGCATCCTTCGAAAACCGAAGTCCGCTTCCGCCACGGCTCGTTCGTTCACGATTTCGTCCGCGACACGATTCGCGACCGCTTGATGGAAAGCCGTCCGGCGCCCTCGTTCTCGCTCGCCCCACACCCCACTGCCGGGCAGGCCGCTGCGCAACTGCCGTATTCCGAGTTCAGCCAGATGATCGAGAACCAGGCGCCCGATGCAGCCAGCCTGGTGGACGCCGAGCCGGTTCCAATCGGGCATATTCCAGTTGGGACTGGCGAAACCGCGCCACTCGAAACGCCGCTCGCGCCAGGCGAGCCGCCGGCTCCAGAGTTCGCCCTGCGCCCCACCGCCGGCCCTTCGCCGCGCTTCGATTTCAGCGCACCGCCGCTTGAAGTGGCGCCCGGCCCGCGGCCTTCCGGAAAGCTTTCGCGGCGCCTCGATGCCCATGGCGAATTCCCGCCGGAGGCCGTTCCGCCGCCCGAAATGTCGCTTTCGGTGCTATCCGATCTACGTCCGCTTGGCCAGATTCACGAGAGCTTCATTGTCGCCGCCGGCCGCGACGGCTTGTGGATCATCGATCAGCACGTGGCGCATGAGCGCATCCTGTTCGAGCAGGTCCTCAAGCAACGCGCCGCCGGAACCGTGGAAACCCAGCGCCTGCTGATGCCGATGATTCTCACGCTCACCGCCGAACAGCAGATCGACTACGCCCGCATCGCCGATGAGTTGCGCGCCTCGGGCTTTGAAACCGAGCCCTTCGGCAACCGCACCATTGCCGTGAAATCCGCGCCAGCCGCCATCGGCGCCGCCGATCTGGAGCAGATCCTCTTCGAGATTCTGGAAATCGCCGAAGGCGAGTTGCGCCAGCGCTCGCTCGACGATCTGCGCCGCGAAATTTCCGCCGGCATCGCCTGCCGCGCCGCCATCAAAATCAACACCCACCTCGACGCCGCCAAAATGGAATGGCTGCTGCGCGCGCTTTCCGAAACCGATTGCCCCATGAGCTGCCCGCACGGCCGCCCCATCGCCATGCACTATTCCACGCGGGAAATCCTGAAAGCCTTTCACCGGATGTAGGTGGCGCAGTGTGGCGCAGGCCACCGGCCTGCGTTTGGCGGTCGGATACGGCAGCACGATCCACCGCCCGGCGCTACTTTTTTCCTGGCCGGATGTCGATCGGTGCGCCCTGGCTGGAGGTGCCGGTGCCCGAAGGCGTGCCGGTCTGCCCGTTCGTTCCCGTCTGTCCGCTGGTTCCGCCCGTTCCGCTGGTTCCCATCTGTCCGCTCGTTCCGCTCTGTCCGGATTGGCTGAACGTCCCCGACTGGCTGGGTGTCGTCGTCGTGCCTGGCGTGGGAGTCGATGGCGTGCCCATTTGGTTGCCGACCAGCATGCTGCGCGGGTCCTGGCGCGGGCGGTCTTTGGTGGGGTCGTAAACGAACTCCCACTCCTTGTAATTGGTTCGGTCGTTATAGACCATCAGACCCTCGGCATCCATCTTGCTCGCCACGCCGGCCATGCCGCCGCCGATCACCGTGCCCTGACCTTGGCCAATCCCCGGAGGAGCGCCGTTCGGCCGCGGAGTTCCCAGCAGGTTTTGAAGCATGTTCTGCGCCGCAGTGTTCTGCCCCGGCACCATCGGATTTGCCGCGCTGCCGGCATTTGCCGGATTCAGCCCACCGGTCGCCGCGCCGTTTCCCACCGTCGAACCATAGCCGCCGACCGTTGACCCGCTGTCTCCCGTGTTGCCGGCGTTCGTCCCGCCGGGCATGCCTGGCGGCTGGCCCGGAAACTGGCCTGGGAACTGACCCGGCGCGCCTGGCATCCCCGGAAAAGGGGCTGAGCCCGGCGCAGCGCCAAAGGGCGAGCCAGGGCCGCCCGGCATGCCGGGAGTTCCCGGCGGCTGCGACGGCGCCGTTCCGCCGGGTCCCGCGTCCGGCTGCGTCCCATTCCCCTGGTCGGCCGGCTGGATCGGCTGCCCGTCCGGGCCGATTCCTCCGCCGGTGCCGCCTTCGCTCGGCCGGCGCCGGTTCGTCGCGTTCGGCTGCGCCTGGCCCGCGCTGGCCGTTTCCCCCAGCCCCAGTTGCGCGCTGATGTTCTGCCCCAGCGTGGATGCTTCCTGCTTATCGCTGTCCTTCGGCTTGTTCAGCAGCGAATCGGTCAGCACGCCGCCCTGCATGTGGATGATGCGCCACTCGTCCTTGCCCGTCATCGGGTCCTTGTAGCGATGGCGCAGGAAACGAAGGTTGTTGTATCCCCGGTCGAGATCGTCCAGATCGGCCGGGAACCGCGTCCCTTTGTTGGCCCGCAGGAAGAGCTGGATGGCCCGCTTGAACTGCTCGCCGCGCTCGACCAGCAGTTGTTCTTTGGCGCGCTGCGATTGGATGGCCACTCGCGGAAGCTCCGCGTAGAGCGTAATGCCGATCACCGCCGCCATCAGAAACACCAGCAGCAGGGCGAAGCCGCGCTCGCCTTCGCGGGGCAGGCGCTTTCGCCTGCCAACCGCTCCATTGAAAGACGCGCCGGCGCAGCGGGAAGAAAAGCCGAGATGACTCTCGGCTCTGCAGCCTTGACAGGCTGCGCCACGGCGCGGTGCGTTCGTCCTCATACCTGCGCTTCCTCGGCCAGCGGCACTGTCTGTTGCCGCTTCGACTGCGTATCCTCGACCACCGCCGAAGTCAGGCCGATACTCACCAGTTTGTAGCTGCCGACCACCGTGTCGCCCACCGCCCGAATCAGAATCTCTTCGCCGCTCATGAAAAACGCGGTGCGCTTACCGTTCCTTCGAATCGTGGTGAGCCCATAATACTTGAACGTGATCGGAGGCAGCGGCGGCGGACCCTGCGCCACCACCGGGTCCGTGTGAAAGACGTCCGGGGGGCCGGGCAGCGGCTTGTTCGGCTTGATGATCGGCTCCGGCCCTTTCGGCTTCGGTGGCGGCGCCGGGCCTGTCTGAAAAAGGTTGCGCCCACCGCCGGCCGGCGCCACGCTCTGCAATTTGGCCAGCAGGTCGAGCCGGATCCGGGGATCCACTGTGTTGGGATCGATCTGCTCCTCCGGATTCTTGGAATGCAGCACCGGGTGGAACTCTTCGTTCCGGTTGCGCTCCGCCGGCCGGGCCGCCCGCGCTGCCACGCGCGGCGATGGCTCGGCTGCCGGCGCGGCAACGGTTCGATGCGCCGCCCCGGCATCCGTGGGATGCTCGTCGGGAGCGCTGGCTGCCGCCGCACCCCCACTCGTTGGCGTCCCACCCTGCGGCGCCAGCACATTGGCGTAAAAGAAATACGCCGCCACCAGCCCGAGCACTGCCAGCGCGGCTACCTTTCTCTTATCTTCCAGGCCAGTCTTCACGGCGCATCCTCCAGCGCGCCCCGCACAAACGTGTGGATCTTGAACTGGACCGCCATGAGCCCCGAGTTCCCCTGCGGCGCCGCCGTCTGCAGGCTCTCGATCATCAGAAACCGCGGCGATTTGTCGATCAGGTCCACCAGCCGCGTGAGATTCTGGTACGATCCTTCAAACGCCACCTGGATATTCACCATTTGCAGCGTATCGCTGCCTTCGATCGCCTCATATTCGTTCGCAATCTGCCCCGGCTTAACGCCGGCCTCCGCCGCCATGCGGAACAACTCTTCGTTCAACGCCGAGGAAGCTTTGCGGCGGTCCACTACGTACCGGGCCAGGAACTGGTCGCCGTCGCGCCGTGCCCCTTCCACCTTCTCCACCAGCTTCCGTGTGATGACCACGTGCGCCTGCGCCGCCGCCAGTTGATCCTGCAAGCCGCCGGCCCGCCGCCGCAGATCTTCCGCCGACCCGCCGAACGGCCGGAATGCCATCACCGCCGCCGCCAGGTTCGCCGCCACCAGCACGCCGATCAGCGCGCGCATCGCCACGCGCGGTTCCTTGATCCTGTCGATTTTGGCCCACTCAAAGTTTCTGGTCATAGGGCACCGTGATGCGGCTGCGGTATTGCGGCTCGGCCTGCGTGGGCGGCAGCGTGCTGTGCTGGTACACGTAGCCGAAAATCGGCGACGCCTCCAGCGCCTTTAGCAGGTCTTCAATCCCCTCCGGCTCGTTCGACGCCGCCGTCATATCCAGCATCACCTGGTTGCGCGAATCGATGGTCGGGTGCAGCGCCGTGATGCGCACGTTGTACGGCGCCGTCTTTTCCAGGTCCGCGAACATGCGGCTCCAACTGATCGCCTTGTGATAGATCAGATCGTTGAGAAAGACGCTGCGCTCCAGCACGCTCGCGTTCTCCGGCTGGTGCAGCACCGCGTCCATGCGCGCCTGCTCCGCCCGCACCACCCGCAGGCGGCTATCCAGGCGGCTCACGTCGCCGCGCAGGCTCTCGAGCTGCGCCCGGTCGAGCAGCGCCAGGTAAATGAGCAGCACCAGCGTCAGCAACAGCGCGGCCGACACCACCGCCGACGCCAACAGCATCGGCCGGTCGCGCCGGAACGGCTGGCTCGCCAGGTTGATCGGAATCCTCATCTCAATTGTTTCTCGCGATCGACCGCAAATAGCCCAACAGGCCGGCGTTACTTTCCCCGGGCACGCCCAAGGGCGACCGCACCGTTTCCACAGCCACCGCCAATTCCTCGGCGAAGCGCCGCTCGGCTTCGTTCGTCTCCGCGCCGAAGCCGCACAGGTACAGTTTCTCCGCCTTGCCTCCCAGGTTGTCTTCCAGGTAGACGAGGGTGGGCGCCAGCACGGCCGCTATCTCGTCCAGGTCGGAGACCGGCAGCTCCAGGCAGCGCACCAGCTTCGGCACACCCGCCTGCCGCGCCACCACGGTGAGCACGCGCCCGGTCAGTTTCGCCAGCAAGCTCAATCCGCCGTCCGGCGCCAGCTCAATCGCCGCCAGCGACGAGGGGATCACCAGCCCCGGGTTCATTCCCGCCGCGCGGAACGGCGCTTCGTACCGCGATACCACTTCGAGCGGCGCCATCGCCACCAGCACGTCCACTTTCTTCCCCGTGCCGCCCGGCTCCGCCCAGTAACTCAGCGCCGCCGATTCGGCGTCGAACGGCACGCTCCGCTTCAGGCGGAAGCGGATCAGCGACGCCTGCTCTTTCGCATCGCCCGGAAACGAATCGAAATCCAGCACCGCGATGCGCGTGCAGTAATCCGGCAGAATGAGAGCCACGTCGCGGCGCTTGCGGCCGGTCTCCACTCCGGCCAGCGCTCGCACCGCGCGCGAGAATTCATCCGGGTCGATCAGGTTTTCCTGCACCGGTGACACCGCCAGCGCGCCCGGCTTGAGCGGCGCGAAGCCGAGCTCGGTCCTGGTTCCGAGCCGCGCCCCCGCCAGGCCAGCTTCGGATATCTCCACCGCCAGATTCGCCGGCGGGTCCTGGATGTAAGCCTTGAGGCGATCTAGCAGCACCACGAGCCTCCGCGTCCAGGTAGGACAGACCATCGCTTTTCGTGGTCTGTCATGCCGGCGCCTTGACAAACGACGAGAACCGATCGTCTATCCCACCTAAGGGCGAAGAAATGTCGAGACGACTCTCGACACAGCAGGCTTGACAGCCCGCGCCACGGCGGCATGGTTTTACGTCTCAATGAACGTCACCTTATTGATTTCGCGTAGCGTGGTCACCCCGGCCCGCATCTTCATGACCGCCGATTCGCGCAGGAACGTCATCCCGTCCTCACGCGCCGCTCGCTTGATCTCCGAAGTCGACCGCTTGTCGAGAATCATCTCGCGAATCTTTTCGCTCAAATCCAGCAGCTCGTGAATCGCCGACCGCCCGCGGAACCCCGTGCCGCCGCACTCGAAACAACCCGCCCCTTCGACAAACGGAAAATCGCGCCATTCGTCGGGGTTCAGACCGCTCTCCACCAGCATCGACTCCGGGTATTTCACCGGCTTCCGGCAGTGCTCGCAGATTACCCGCACCAGCCGCTGCGCCAGGATGCAGTTCAGCGCGGATACGAAGTTGTACGGCTCCACGCCCATGTTCAGAAAACGCCCCAGCACGTCCAGCACATTGTTGGCGTGAACGGTGGTGAACACCAGGTGGCCGGTCAGCGCGGAGTTGATGGCGATCTGCGCCGTCTCCTGATCGCGGATTTCGCCCACCATGATCTTGTCCGGATCGTGGCGCAGAATCGACCGCAGCCCGCGCGCGAACGTCAGCCCCTTTTTCTCGTTCACCGGAATCTGCGTGATCCCCTTGATCTGGTATTCCACCGGGTCTTCGATGGTGATGATCTTGTCTTCGTCGTTCTTGATTTCGCTCAGCGCCGCATAGAGCGTCGTGGTCTTGCCCGAGCCCGTCGGCCCGGTCACCAGCACCATGCCATACGGCTCCAGAATGTAGCGGCGGAATTTGTTGAGGTCGGATTCGGAGAATCCCACCACGTCGAGCGATAGCTTGGAAAATTTCTCGCTCATCGATTCCTTGTCCAGCACGCGCAGCACGGCGTCCTCGCCGTGAATCGTCGGCATGATGGACACGCGGAAATCGATCAGCCGGTTCTTATAGCGCACCCGGAAGCGTCCGTCCTGCGGCACGCGCTTTTCGGCGATGTCGAGTTCGCTCATCACCTTGATGCGCGAAATGATGGTCGACTGCCAGTCCTTGGCGATTGGCGGCATGGCATAGTGCAGCACGCCGTCGATGCGGTACTTGATGGCCACTTCCTGGTCGCGCGATTCGATGTGGATGTCGCTCGCCCGCCGCTCCAGCGCGTTGAAGATGGTCGTATCCACCAGCTTGATCACCGGCGCGATGTCGCTATCGACCGCGGTCAGCTTGTCGATCGAAAGCGTCTCGTCCTGGTCGCCGTCTTCCGCCACTACGTCCAGCGTGAAGCCTTCGGTGACTTCTTCCAGCACGCGCTGCGATTGTTCGGTTTTCTTCAGCAGCTCGGCGATTTGCGAGAGCGTCGCCACCTTCACCCGCAGCCGCTTGTGCAGCAGTCCGGTCAACTCGTCGATCAGCGTCAGGTTGCGCGGGTCGGCCAGCGCGATCTCGAGCGTCCCGTCGTGCGACTGGATCGGCACGAAGTTGTAGCGGAACATCAGGTCCACCGGAATCGACCGGAACAGGTCGTGGTCAATCGCCGTCTCGTGCAGATCCACGTACTCGGAACGGTAGCGCGCCGCCATCGCCCGCGCCTGTTGCGCCTCCGCCAGGGGATCGATCAGCCGGATTCTGTCTATGCTCGCCATTCGTCAGTTCACCGGATCGTATCCGCCAATGAGAAGATCGGCAGGTAGAGCGCAATCAGTACGAACGCCACCACCGAGCCCATCGCGATCATGATCGCTGGCTCGATCAGCGACAGAGTCGCCGTCATGCGCGTATTCACGTCTTCCTCGAAAAACTCCGCTACGCTGTTGAGCATCGCCGGCAGCGCGCCGGTCGATTCCCCCACTTCGATCATGTCGAGAGCCAGCGGCGGGAACATTTTCGAGGCCCGCAGCGACGCCGAAAGCGGCTGCCCCTCGCGCACCATTCTGCCCGCCGTCTCAATCGCTTGTTTCATCACCGGCGTCGACAGCGAATCGGCCGCCGTCTCGAGCGACTGCACCAGCGGAATGCCACCTGTTAGCAGCGTGCTGAGGATTCGCGAAAGCTGCGCCACCTGGTACTTCAGCCAGATCTCGCCCGCCACCGGCAGTTTCATCTTGATCCGGTCCAGCCGGTTCCTCGCCGCCTCCCGCCGCGACCACCAGCGGAATCCCGCAATCCCCGCCACCAGCGTCCCCGCCAGCGCCAGAATATAGCTGCGCGCCCCCGTGCCGACCGCGATCAGGAACACCGTCAACGCGGGCAGTTGCGCGTGCATGCTGGTGTAGAGCGTGGCGAACGTCGGCACCACGTAGGTCACCAGGAAGACCATCAGGATGATCACCAGCACGATCAGCACGCTCGGGTACAGCAGCGATACCATCACCTTCTTCTTCACCGCCAGCGAGATCTTCTGGTAGGTGATGTACCGGTCCAGCACTTCCGTCAGGCTGCCGCTCTTTTCCCCCGCCATCACCGAAGTCACATAGATCTTCGGGAACACGCCCTGCTGGCGGAAGGCTTGCGAAAGCAGCGTGCCCGAGTGTACTTCGTCCCGCACCGCCTTGATATAAGGGCCCAGCTTGGGATCGGTCAGCCGCTCGGCCAGCAGATCGAGCCCCTTCAGAATCGGCAGGCCGGCGCGGATCAGCGTCACGAACTGCTGGTTGAAGATCAGGAACTTCTCCAGGTTGACTTTCTTCTTCCGCCCGAAGCCGCCTCCCGCGCTCCGCGTCTTCACGGTGTACACCAGGAAGCCCTGGGAAGTGTACCGGTCGCGCAGCTCTTTTTCCGAGCCGGCGGTCGCCACCTGCTGGTGGATCTCGCCGCGCCCATCGGCGTACTTGAGGACGAATTCGGCCATCCTTATTGGTCCCCCTCGGTCAACTGCGCCCCCGGCGGCAACTGAAATTGGAACAGCCCGGCGCCGAGCGGCGGATCCACCTTCTCCCGGTCGAAGTGGAAATCCAGCACCGCCTGATCGTAGCTGGTCACCTTGACCTCTTCGATCCGCCCATCCTGCGCCACCACGAATTCCACCGCCCGGTATGGTAGATCGTCGGTTTTCGGTTCGGCCGTGACGCGCCAGTTTCCGCCCACCCGATTCGCCTGCAAATTGCGGAACTCCCGCTCGAAATGCAATTTGCCCAGCAGGAAGGCCAGCGGCGCCCGCATATCGTCGGTTTCCTTCAGCTTCATTCGCTGCGCCCGGTTATCGGCCGGCGTATACAGGTAAAGATACTTGCCGTCGCAGATGAACAGCTTACCCTGGGGCTCGGTGTAATCCCATCGCATTTTGCCCGGCTTGCGCAACTGGAGCCGTCCCCCCTCCGCGCGATGCGGTTCGCCTTGCCGCGTATATTGTTCTTGAAAAACGACTTCGAGCGTCTTCGCGTGGTTATACCGGGCCTCCACGGTGGCCAGCAGATTGCCCAACTGCGGATCGGCGGCAAAAGCCGACACCGCCAGCAGTCCCGTCCATAGGCGAGCTACGCTCACAAAAGGTTTGACGCTGCCCCTCCCCGATCCGTGTAGGTCAATCCCTGCGCCGCTGGAGGCGCGCCCCGGGAACGACCCAGCCTACCACCCCTTGAACCGGGTGCGCACCGCGTACAACGAAGTGCGCGCGGGAATGAACAGCGTCTGCCGGTCTTTGCCGCCGAACACCAACTGAAGGGGACGCTCCGGGACCTCGATAGTATCGATCAGCTTGCCCGTGGGATTGTACACGTAGACTTGGCCGGCGGCGAGATACACGTTGCCTTGGGCGTCGGTTGTGACTGCCTCGCCACCCTGGTTGACGAAAATTTCCCTCTCCGGCATGCTGCCATCGGGTTGGACGGCGCCGACCCAGGTCGTCATCTGGGCTTCGTCGGTGATATAGAACGGCCTTCCAGCAACGGCGCGGGCGAGTCCGAACCCCCGCAGCAGGGCGCTGCTCTTGATGCCCCACGAGGTTGCGCCGTTGACGAAATCCTGGCCGGCGGGAATGAAGGTGGTGCCATCCGGGGAGACATACTGCCGATAGGGCTGTTGGAGCGCGGCGGCGTTAACGCGCCAATCGCCCACCGGCAGCATGGCAGTCATGCCGGGCCGCGGCGCCACCGATTCCGGCTGCAAGGTTGTAATGGCGTCATCGGGCGATCCCGGCTTGAAGGAGTAGACCGTCCCGTTGCCGGCGTATGAAATCACCATCAGGTTGCCGGCCCGATCGAAGGCCAGATTGATCGGGTCCAACGGATTGTCGCGCACGGTGGAGAGTTGACGGTTTGTCGCCGACCAGCGGTAGATGCGCTGCCAATGGGCATCCACAAAGTAGAAATCGCCCGAAGGATCGGCCGCACCGCCGGAGATATTGAAGAAGCCCCCGGCGAGTTTCTCCAACCTGGCGGCAGCGAGCACCGGGGATGGCGCTTTGGCGGGAGCCGCGGGGGCGTCGCCGGACAGGTTCAGCCAGGCAAACTCCCGCTGGCGAATCCCGGCATTGTGAGTGGAATCGTAAACCGCATTGTCGAAGGAGACTTTGCTGTTGCTGTAACAGTGGACGTTGCGGAACCGGATGTTCTTCGACCGCGAAACCTTGATGGCCCAAGGGAACGGCTGAAACGAGCTAATCACGCGATAGATATGGAAGTTGGACAGGGTGATATTGCTGGAGCTATCGATTTCGAGCGGCAGCGCGAAGCCGCCCTCGCCGCGCTCCTCTTCGGTTTGCAGCGCGTAAATCTGCCAGTTGGAGACGTTGCGCAGTTGCACTTCGTGGCGGACGTGATGTTCGCTCGACATTTGGTAAACCCGCCCGGGAGTCGCAGTATCGGATACCAGCATGCCGGCATGGGCGAAGGTGCTGGGGGTCCAGATATCGAAAAACGTTCCGCCTCCGCCATCCGTCACCCACAGGCTGGGATACTGTCCGTCCCAGCGGCGATTGAGGTCGGGATCGGCCGTGTGGGTGTTGTTGTAGGGATTGTCGCGGCTTCCGTCGAGTTTCGCGGTGCCGTGGCCGCCCAGAAAGCGGACGTCGTTGATCATCGAATTCGTGCCGGCCATCCACTTGGCGGCTACTGCGCGCCGGTTGATGCCGTTCGTGTAAAGCCCGATCCCGATCAGGATGTTGGTGCCGCCTTTGGGCGCTTCGATCATCGCCTTGGGCGAGCCGATACCCTGAAACGCGGGAGTGGAATCGAGCAGCTCGATCTGGGTGGCGCTGGGGTGCAGGCCGATCAGGACGGTGTCCGGCCGGAGTACAAGCGTGTCGCTGACAACGTACCTGCCCATCGGAAGGTAGATGGTGCGGTGCTCGGCAATCGCTTTGCGAAACGTCTCGGTATCGTCGGTGGCTCCGTCGCCCTTGGCGCCCAGGGAGCGAATATTCACCCAGGTGTCGCGGGCCGGCAGATCGGGCAGATCGGATTCCACCGCAGCGGGCAAGGCGCTCAGGACGGTGGTTGAAAAAATGTCTTTGATTTGCGGAACTGCGCGGATGTCGGCATAGTTCAGTCCATGTGAGAATACTTTTACGCCGTACATGGACGCAGGCCCAGTGGTCTTTCTGCCGCTTTCACGAAAGAAGGCAAACGTGGGCACATGGCTGCACACCACGTTTTCCATGTTGATTTCCGTGCGAGGGCTATCTTCGAGACTGATGGCGACCGCCGGACCAGAGATGTCCTCCATGCGGGCATCCTTCACCCAGAGCTCGTCCGGAAAGCCGGGTTCGATGGCGATTGCCGTGGGAACGTTGCGGAACCGCGGCCGGATGAGGGTGAGGCCGGCGGCGCCTTCCTGGATGGCGGCCTCGCGCTGCCCTTCAAACGTGGCATCGACCAGCGTGAATTGCCAGCCGGGCGAAGGCGTGCGCGTCCAAATGGCGTAGCGGCCGCCGTAAAAGTGCACATCCTCGGCGACGTTTCCGCCCTCATGAACGCCCGCCAGGCCGGAACCGATGTGGAAGTCCATGTGTGCCAGGAAGCAGTGCTGCGCGTAGTGGGCGCGGACGCCAACAGCACCGGGATTGCCGTCTTTGATTTCCAGATCGATATTGCTCAAGGCCGAATAGAAGGTACCCGGCCCGGCATCCGGAGCTTGGTCGCCGGCTGTGCCACGTCTGCCCGGGAGCGGGCCTGGCGGACCGCCGGCGATGCTGGGGCCGCGGCCGGCGCCAGGACGCCAGCCCGCGAAGAACACCATCAGCTTCTCATGCTCGTTGTCCTGGTAACCCGGAGTGTTTTCCGCCAGCACCAGCACCGGTCGGGTGGCCCCGTACCCGATCACGCGGATGCCGGGCCAGATGTAGATCGTTTTGGACAGGCGGTATCGACCTTCGGGAACGAAGACGATTCCCTGGTTGGTGGTCTCCTGGACTTTATTGATCGCCTGCTGAAGGGCGTCGGTGTCATCGGCAAGACCGTCACCATGCACGGCGAAATCATCCCGCGTCAAGTAGACCGCTTTGGGGTCATCCAAACGGACGGTGTAATAAGAGGCTCCCCACAATGGGATGGCTGCCACCAGTGCGGCGAGGAACGGGACAACTCGTTTCAGCATGAATGATCTCCGACGGGACTGTGAAACAATCGGTTGGCAGGCGGAAGCGCCTGCCCCACAATTGGACACAGCGGGCAGCGTCTCCGGCTCTTGCCGCTTCGTCCGATTCATTTCCCGGCCAGATCGAGGCTGCGCAGCAGATAGGCCGGCGTGCAACTCCAAGCATGGCAGTAGCTGTTGACCAGCGTGCTGCCGTAGGGCGAGAGGCCGGCATTCGACGGGTCGTAAACTTCCCAGAACGTGTCGGCGCCAGCCTTCACCATGCCGCCCCAATATGTTTCAACCAATTGTTTCGCTTCCTGCTTCAGCCCACACTGCAACATGGCTTCGGCAACGTAGTGGTAAAGATACGGCGCTCCGGGGCGCACTGCATCCGCCTGTGCCGCGACGGCGTGGAAGGCTTGCGCGGCCTCCTCGTTGGTGGCGATGCCGCTCAGCGTCATCCACGCCTGCGAGGCCCAGGAGACCTGGCGCTTGGGGCCGCTCACAAACACTTTTCGCGACGAATCGTAGAAGACGCTGCGCGCCGCGGCCGTCATGCGGGCGATCAACTGCTCGTACTTTACGGCATCATCCTCCGCCCCGCAGTGGCGCGCGAGTTCGGCCGCCCGCCGGAGCGAGAACACGAAGACGCCATTGATCGCAACAGCGCGATCGAGCGCGTCGCACCAGTCGATGAATACCCAACTGCGCGGCGGGGCGGCGAAAACTCCATCCGGCCCGACATAGGCGGAGAGCAGTTCCATTTGTTTCCGCACGGCTGGCCACAGATCGTTGGCGGTGTTCCAATCGCCGGTGGCTTTGGCATAGTCCAGCACCGCCGCAGCATACAACGCGGCGTAGTCGATGATGTACTCGTGCCCGCGATGAGCCTCGGGATCTTCGAACACGCATGCGGGCAGCAGGCCGTCCTCGCGAGGGAACGCGGCGAACAGGTAGAGGCACCGCTTGACCAGATCGTTGTTACGGAAGGTCGCGTAGTTCGTCAATGCCTGTAAGCGAAGATCGCCGATCCAGAGACGCCGGTCGCGCTTAGGGCCGTCCTCGAACACAGTCTGCATGCAGTCCCGCAATGTGGCGATGCTGACTTTGTCGATCTGCCGCAATCGCGCAGGCACTGTCTCCGGAAGGAGCGGTGGATCCGCTCCGGCGGAAGACAGCGCTGTTGCTTTTATCCGCGCGATGCGTACGGCGTAGTTGGGAGAGGTATCGACGATCTCCAGCTTCACGTAGCGGAACGCATACCGGCGAGGCATCTCGACGACTGCCGGCAGCACGTCGATGTTGATCACTTCGTCCTGGAGCCAGGCCCGGCTGAGACCGCCCCTGTAGGGGTCGAGAGGCTCCGCAACTTCGGCCGGCACTTCTCCGAAGGTCAGCTTCAATCGAGCCGGCGCATCGACGCCACGCCCTTCGCCCGCGATCGAGAAGGAAAAATGGCCGGTAAGATGGCGGCCGAAGTCGATAATGGCAGCGTCGCCGCGCCGCAGCAGGCGCTCGCTCAGGGCATCAACCGGAGAGACTGGCTCGACGCGCCAGCGCAGAAACGCAGTGCCATCGGCGACCATTTTAACGATGCCGGCCGGCAACACGGGCGTCCGGTGAAGGCGCGGCTTCAAGCTCACTGCAACGGCAAGCCACCGTTGCTCGTTCGATGAATCGGACGAAGCGGCAAGAGCCGGAGACACTGCCGCACAAGTCGCAGCTTTGACAAAATCACGACGATTCAAAGTAACTGCCTCTTCGAAAACGTGAGCCGTGGAACCAACCGCTCCCTTTGGTCGCGGCTCCGATACGCGGCTGTCGGCGATTGCCGATCCCACGCTGATGATAGCTGGAAGCGGCGCGTTGGTGGGGCATGCTTGGCTTGCCAACAGCTATACTGATCCGGTGCCGCAACCCCTCACGGTCGAAGAAGCCATGGCTCTGGCGCGCGACCTGGCGCGGTCGGGCGATCTGACCGGCGCAGCCCAAATCTGCGTCAAGGTTTTGCAGGTGGCTCCGGACCAGCCGCAGGCGCTGCACTTGCTTGGGATGGCCGCGTTGCAGAAAGGCCATCCGGGCGAGGCGGTGGAGTTGCTGCGCAGGGCCGTCCGGAGCGATCCTCACTTCGCGGTGGCGTCGAACGACCTCGGTAGTGCGCTGGCGCTGCAGGGTGCGCTGGCCGAAGCAGCCGCCAGTTACCGCCAAGCGATCGCACAGGCGCCGGACTTCGCCGAGGCGCACAACAATCTGGGCAATCTGCTGCAGATGACGGGCGCACTCGAAGAAGCGGTGGCGCGCTATCGCACCGCGGTGGGCCTGCGGCCTGGCTACGCCGAAGCGTTCCGCAACCTGGGCAGCGCTTTGCGCCGGCTCGGCAGGCTGGATGAAGCTGTGACGGCGCTCCGTACGGCGCTCGAGATCGATCCGGCGTTCACCGCGGCGATATCCCAATTGGCGCACCTGTTGAAAGAGCTTTGCGATTGGACCCAGTTGGACGAGTTGACGGCGCAACTGATCGGGATTGTCGAGTCGGGTTCCGCGGCGGTAAACCCGTTCGTGTTTCTGAGCCTGGACACCACACCGCGCCAGCAGTGGCTGTGCGCGAAACGTTGGGCGGCCGATCAACTGGGCGCTACGGGCGAACGGCCCGAAGCGTCCCAAGGCAAGGGCCGCATTACAATCGGCTATTTGTCCGCGGACTTTCAGGAGCACGCCACCGCACACCTGACCGCGCAACTGTTTCAGTTGCACGATCGCGGGCGGTTTCGGGTGATCGGGTATTCCTATGGGCGGGACGATGGCGGCTCGGCCCGCCGGCAGTTGAGCGAGTCATTCGACGAGTTCGTGGATCTGCTCGATTGTTCGCACGTCGAATCCGCCGCCAGGATCCGGGCGGACGGAGTGGACATCCTGGTGGACCTGAAGGGTTACACGACCGATGCGCGGCCGGAGATACTCCATCTGCGGCCAGCGCCGGTTCAGGTGAGCTATCTCGGCTATCCCGGCACCTTGGGGACGGACGCGGTGGACTTCGTGTTGGTGGACCGGCAAGTGGTTCCAGCGGACGAGCAGCGGTACTTCACCGAACAACTCGTGCACCTTCCGGATTGCTACCAGGTGAACGACCGCCGGCGGCCGATCGCACCACGCATACCGGCGCGGGCGGAGTGCGGGCTGCCGGAAACGGCGTTCGTGTTCTGCTGTTTCAACTCTGCATACAAGATCACGGCGCCAATGTTCGATATCTGGATGCGCCTGCTGGGCGGTGTGCCGGGAAGTGTGCTGTGGTTGCTGGAGCCGAACCGGACGGCGACGGCCAATCTGCGGCGCGAGGCGGAATCGAGGCTCGCTGGCGGGGCGGCGCGCTTGGTGTTCGCGTCGTCGCTCGCGAATCCGAAGCATCTGGCACGCTTGGGGCTGGCCGACCTGTTTCTCGACACGCTTCCCTACAACGCACATACCCTCGCGAGCGATGCGCTTTGGGGCGGATGCCCGGTGATCACGTGCGTGGGCCGGGCGTTTCCGGGGCGCGTGGCGGCGAGCCTGCTGCGAGCGGTGGGATTGCCGGAACTGGTGACCCAACGGCCAGCGGACTTCGAGGCCCTGGCGTTCGAGCTCGCGCTCGATCCGCTCCGCTTGCGGGCGATCCGAGAAAAGTTGCAGGCCAACCGGCTTACCACGGCGCTGTTCGACAGCCGCCGGTTCACGCGTCACCTGGAATCCGCGTTCGAGACTATGTGGCGCATGCGCGTGGCAGGGGAATCGCCGCGGCCTTTTACGGTGGCTCCGATCGACTGGTAGGACAGTCGATCGTTTCTTGTCGACTGTCTTCCGCGCGCCAGCGGCAGGCGTGCAATTCCGTGTGGCCTGCAAGCTGAAGCCCTCCCCACCAATCCCCTGAAATTTCTTCATTTTGGCCGAGTGCGCTACAATCACAAATGCCGCGTCCGGGCCGCCGATGGCCCGTGCGGCCTCGAGTCACCCCATGATGGCAGCCACTGGCACACGCGCCCAGGAGTTCCGCGACCAATTGTCGCGCCGCGTGCTGGTTGCCGATGGCGCCATGGGCACCATGCTGTACGCCCGTGGGGTGTTCCTCAACCGCTCGTTCGACGAGCTGAATCTCTCCGCGCCGGACCTGGTACGCGGCATCCACCAGGACTACATCAAGGCGGGCTCGGAGATCCTGGAAACCAACACGTTCGGCGCTAACCGCGTGCGGCTGGCCGCATTCGGCATGGCCGAGAAGTTGAAGGATATCAACCGCGCCGGTGTGCGGTTGGCGCGCGAAGCGGCGCGCGACACGGCCTTCGTGGCTGGCGCCGTGGGTCCGCTGGGCGTGCGCATTGAACCGCTCGGCCCAACCTCATTCGCCGAAGCGCGGGCCGCCTTCCGCGAGCAGGTGGATGCGCTGGCGGAAGCCGGCGTGGACGTGCTGATCTTCGAGACCTTCGGCAACCTGGATGAGCTGCGCGAAGCGGTGCTGGCAGCGCGCGACTCGATTGGCGACGCCGTTCCGATCATCGCCCAGGTCACCATCGACGATTTCGGCCATCTGCCCGGCGGCGCCGATACGGAAACCTTCACCCGCGAGATGGATTCGTGGCCGGTGGACGTGATCGGCCTGAATTGTTCGGTGGGCCCGAAGGCCACTCTCGAAACCATCGAGCGGATGCTGGCGGTTTCCTCCAAGCCGATGAGCGCCATGCCCAACGCCGGCTTGCCGATGCGCGTGGAGGGCCGCAATATGTATCTCTCCTCGCCCGAGTACATGGCGCAATACGCGCGCCGCATGCTGTGGGCGGGCGTGAAAATCGTCGGCGGCTGCTGCGGCACCACGCCGGATCACATCAAGCTGATTCGCTCGGAAACCCGGTCTCTGCAGCCGGGGCAAAAGTCGCTGGCGGTGACGGTGAGTGACCGCGAGACGCCGCCGCACGCGCTCGCCCCGGTGCCGATCGAGCAGAAATCCAAGCTCGGCGCCAAACTGGCCGCCGGAAAGTTCGTGGCCTTCGTCGAGATTCTCCCCCCGCGCGGCGTGGAAGCCTCGCGCGAAATCGAAGGCGCCCGCCGCTGCGCCGAAGCCGGCATCGACGCCATCAACGTTCCCGACGGACCTCGCGCCAGCGCGCGCATGAGCGCTCAGGTCACCTGCCAACTCATCCAGCGGGACGCCGGCATCGAGGCCGTGCTTCACTTCTGTTGCCGCGACCGCAATATCCTCGGCATCCAGTCCGAGCTGCTCGGCGCGCACACCGCCGGCATTCGCAACCTGATCTGCATCACCGGCGATCCGCCGCGCATGGGCGCGTACCCGGATGCCACCGCGGTTTTCGATGTGGACGCCATCGGCCTGGTCAATATCGTGCGCAATTTGAATCACGGCCTCGACATCGGCGGCAACCCGATGGGTTCGCAGACCGCCCTGCTCACTGGCGTGGGCGCCAATCCGGGCGCGATGAATATGGACGAGGAAATCCGCCGCTTCGATTGGAAAACCGAAGCTGGCTCCGAATACGTAGTCACCCAGCCGGTGTTCGATCTGAACCTGCTCGAAGCTTTCCTGAAGCGTATCGAGCACGCCAAGCTGCCGGTGATCTGCGGCGTCTGGCCGCTCACCAGTTACCGCAACGCCGAGTTCATGGTGAATGAGCTGCGCGTGCCGGTCCCGGAAGAATTCATGGAGCGTATGCGCCGCGTGGATGACGCCGACAAAGCTCGCGCCGAAGGCGTCGCCATTGCGCGCCAGATGGTGGAGCGCATTCGTACAATGGTGCAGGGTGTGCAATTGAGCGCGCCGTTCGGCCGCTACCAGATGGCGCTCGACGTAGCCGAAGCCATCGGACCGCGCTGACAATTCATGGCAACCGACCTGGTCGAAGTCGATCCCGAGTCGCCCCAGCCGGAAGTGCTGGAGCGAGCCGCCGCCGCCATTCGCCGCGGCCAGGTGGTGGCCATCCCCACCGATGCGCTCTACACGCTGGTGGCCGACCCGTATAACCTGCGAGCCGTCACCCAGGTGTTCAAGGCCAAAGGCCGCGAGCCGCAACTCTCGCTGCCCATCCTGATCCGCGATACGCTGATGGCCGAAGAACTGTCCAGCGAGTTAAACAACCGCTTCTTCCTGCTGGCGCGCCGCTTCTGGCCGGGCCCGCTCACCATCATCGTGCCGGCTTCGGCCCGAGTGCCGCTGAAGGTCACCGGCAACACCGGCCGCTTGGCGATGCGCCAGCCGCGCTCCGCCATCGCCAGTCAGCTTGTGGCGCTCACCAACCAGCCGCTCATCGCCACCAGCGCCAACATCTCCGGCAGCCCCACCTGCGCGAGCGGTATCGATGTCTTCGCCCTGATGGATGGCCGCGTGGACCTGGTGCTCGATGGCGGCCCCTGCACCGGCCTCGGTTCGACCACGGTCGATATCACCGAACCCTACTGGCGCCTGATCAAACCCGGCGCCGTTGATGAGAAGGCGATTGCGGAGTGTCTGCAGTAAAGTGGGGCAGGCGCTTTCGCCTGCCAACCCCGCCCTCACCGGCTCATGTTCTGCACAGTGGGAAAGGCGCCGCGGTTTTCGGCTCCGATGCCGCTTCCGCCTGCCAACCCTGCGCTTGACCATGGCCAGTCGCCTGGACTCACCGACAGGCCAGCGCTTACCGGGTTGTGTTCCACATAACGGGCGATCCGCTCCAATTCCTCTTCATCCCGCACGCGGTGATCGAAAGATTCATCTTGCCAGAATACCTGTCCCGTTCGGCCCAAAACCAGGTTGGATTGCCGGGCCGTAGAGCCTTTCAGCCAGCGCGTAATCACCGGCAGCGCGGTTAGTGGTCGCAGAAGTAGATGCAGGTGATTGGGCATGACGACCCAGGCTCGGAGCTGATAGAAGTGCCGACCGCTCTCGCCATACAGGAGGGCATCAGCCACCACCCGCGCGATACGGGCATCCCGCAGCCACACTGGCCCGTAAGCAGCCTTATCCATTTCGCGATCCAAAGCGACGAAAGCCCGGCCCGCCGACAAAGTGGGGCAGGCGCTTCCGCCTGCCAACTGCCGGTTTGGCCAAATTATCGGGAGGGAGCCAGCTAAACGCCAAGTAACGAACAGAAGGGTCTCTTCGTTGATATCGGGATGCCAGTGCGGAAGCCTTCTGCGGTAGAACATTCGGAGTTGGCAGGCGAAAGCGCCTGCCCCACTTTGTAGTGCGCCAAGCGAGCCAAGAATTGCGAGAGAATTCCTGTCCTCCGGCATAGAATAGCGAGAGGAAACCGAGGAAACCGGCGGGGAAACCGGGACAGCCTGACTGAACTGCGTGATTTATTCCCACCGAACCGGTTCATCCGCGCCTTGGCGGTCACGCTCGCGAATCCCTTCAATCGCAAAGCCACCTCGCTTTATTTCCCTACCTTCTTAAGCGCGGCGTCGATTACCGCTAGCGGCAGCAACAGCGACAACGGCGCGTCCAGCAGCGGTACGGCGCCATAACTCGAATACCATCCCGCGACCCCTTCATTCTTAGCGTCGATGACCAGCACCACGCCGCCAACCTCCGCCGAGGCCAGCAAGCAGCGCCTGCCTGCGGAGAGCAGAAGTTGTCCGCCGAGTCCCTGCCCCTGGAACCTGCGGTCCACGGCCAGGCGCGCCAGGCGGAAGCCCGGCACATCATGGCTTGCCAGCCCGCGCCGCACGATTTCCGGCGTTCGGGCGTACGTAACCGAAGCGGGGCTCAGGCTGTAGAAGCCGAGAATGGTTTTGTCGTCGGCATCGTCAATCGCAAGGAACGTCTTCGCGCCGCCCAATTCGTGGCTCTTGCGGGCGTAACGGCGCAAGAATTCATTCAGCGCTTCTTCGCCGCAGTCGAACGCTTCCCGGTCGTGTTTCTTGTGGATCGGCTCTTCGTGCCATGCCGTCACGACGATGACCGCTTTGGCAACGCCCGGGCGGCTGCCCGCAGCTTTGCGTTCGGCGCGGGCGGATTCTCCAGCAAATCCAAAACCCTCAGACTATCCCTCTTGGAGAGCTTCACATGATCTGCCTCTTCGATGACGGCCTTAGCGGCACGCAAGGCGTGACGAATGACAAAATCCGTCAGGTCGGTGTGCTTCAGCGCCACCGCACGCAAGAGCACCGCTTTTTCCTCGGCCCGAATCCGCAAGGACATCCGGCTGTTGTCCTCAACCGCTATTCTCGGCATGACAGCGACTCCCCATAATCTTGTGTACGCATTCAAATAGTACATCGCACCAAGATCTAAGTCAACTCTGTGTGCATTGATTGCGTACAAGGTTGCGACCGGACTCCTCGCGGTGAGCGTACCGTAAAGGTGCCCTGGCCTCGGAACCTAACACCGTAGGTGGGGAACTTTAGCTTGCCCAGACCTTAAGCAACACCGCGCCTTCGCCGCCGCCCCTATCCTATCCTCCGGCATAGAATAGTGAGGTGGTTCCGCTGGATTTTCACCAGGCGCGCGCGAAAGTCATCGACGCGGTCCGTCTCGCGCGCGAGATTCCGCCGATGGAAGACGTGGCGCTGGACGCTGCGGCGGCGCGCGTGCTTGCGGTGGATGTGGCGGCGGATCGAGATTCGCCGGCGCTCGACCGCTCGGCGCGCGATGGGTACGCGGTGCGCGCGGCGGACCTGCCGGGCGAGCTTGCAGTGATCGGCGAGGTGCGTGCGGGCGAACGATTCGTTGGCGCGGTGGGGCCCGGCCAGGCGGTCGAGATCATGACCGGCGCTCCGGTTCCGGCGGGCGCGGACGCAGTCGTGATGGTGGAAGACACACACGCCGGCAACGGCCGCGTGCGCATCGATCGCGGCGTGCAACCGGCGCAGGCGATCAACCGGCGCGGCTCGGAAGCCGCCGCGGGCGAGATCGTGCTGCGGGCGGGCACGCGTCTCGATTATACCGGCATCGCGGCGCTGGCCGCGTTCGGCCACTCGCGCGTCGCGGTCTACCGCCGTCCCACCGTCGCCATCGTCGCCACCGGAGATGAAATCGTCGAGGTGGAGGAAACGCCCGCGGAGTTCCAGATTCGCAATTCCAACGCGCACTCGCTGGCGGCGCAGGTGACGCGCGCGGGCGGCGCGCCGGTGATTCTGCCGCTGGCGCGCGATACGGTGGAGCACACGCGCCAGATGGTGAGCCACGGTTTCGAGGCCGACCTGCTGCTGATTTCGGGCGGCGTCTCGGCGGGCAAGTACGATGTGGTGGAAGAAGTGCTCGCCGGCTTCGGCGCCGAGTTCTACTTCGACCGCGTGTTGATCCAGCCCGGCCAGCCGCTGGTCTTCGGGCGCGCGTTAGGGAAATTCTTTTTCGGCCTCCCGGGCAATCCGTCGTCCACCATGGTGACATTCGAGGTTTTCGCGCGCGCCGCGCTGGAGCTGCTCGGCGGAGAGACGGAAACGGCGCTGATGATGCCCTGGGCGCGGCTCACGCGGGAGTTTCGCCATCGACCCGGCCTGACGCGTTTTCTCCCCGCGCGGCTCACGGCCGATGGCGCCGAAGTCACGCCGGTTGCATGGCATGGCTCGGGCGATATCCCGGCGCTCACGCGCGCCAACGCGTTTCTGGTGGCCGATCCGTCGCGGGAAGTCTATGCCGCGGGCGAATGGATACGAGTGCTGATCAAATGATGCGAACGACGTGGCGCACGCACTCATGCGTGCCGCGTCGGCACTCGTGCCGACGCCCGGCGTCCCACGGGGCAGGTGTCGAGAAAAGTCTCGACGCGGCACCGACGAGTGCGTGGGCCACCTCGGAATGACCGGTTCGATCGCCGCTTGGTAAAGTTGTTACGGACATCTCCTTTATGAAGAAGCTTTCGCATTACGATTCGGCCGGCGGCGTTCACATGGTGGATGTCAGCGGCAAGCCGGAAACGCGCCGCACGGCGCGCGCCCACGCTTTCGTGCGCATCGGCGCGGCGGTGCTGCGCAAGCTGCCGCAGAACCCGAAAGGCAATCCGCTCGAAATCGCCCGCATCGCCGGCATCGCCGCGGCCAAGCGTACCGCGGAGTTGATCCCGCTCTGCCATTCGCTGCCGCTCGCGCACGCCGATGTGGAAGTGCGAATCGAAAAGCACGGCGTCCGCATTGAATCGAGCGCCGTCACCACCGGGCCCACCGGTGTGGAAATGGAGGCGCTCACCGCCGCCGCGGTGGCCGCGCTCACCGTCTACGATATGACCAAGGCGCTCGACAAATCCATCGAAATCGGCGAGATCTATCTGCTCGAAAAGACCGGTGGCAAAAGCGGGACCTTTCGCCGCGAACCAAAAGTCCGCCGCAAAGAAAAAGCATGATTCACGCGGCCGTCCTCACCATCAGCGATTCCTCGAGCGCCGGCACGCGCGCCGACCGCTCCGGTCCCGCCGTGCGTGAACGCCTGGAACAACTGGGCTGGCAGGTCTCAGTCACGGAAGTGATCCCCGACGACGCGGCCGCCATCGGCGCCCGCCTGGCGACTTTGGCCGACGCGGGCGCGCTGGCCGTCATCTTCACCACCGGCGGCACCGGCGTCGCCGCGCGCGATGTTACGCCGGAGGCCGCGCGCGCGGTTCTCGACCGCGAAATACCGGGATTCGGCGAGCTGATGCGCGCCCGGGGCCGCGAATCCACGCCGCTCGCCTCGCTCTCTCGGTCGCTGGCCGGGACGCGCGGGCGCGTGCTGATCGTCACCCTCCCCGGTTCCCCCAAAGGCGCGGTCGAGAGCCTGAATGCTATCGTGGAGTTGGTGCCTCACGTGCTGGAGTTACTCGGGGGGCAAACCGCCCACACCGCCGCGCAGGATTAAAATGCTTCGATCGTTGATTGTGATGTTGCTTGCGGGAATGCTGCTCGCGCAGGAGCCCGTGCAGAATATGCCGCCCGCGCAGAATCCGCCGCCTGCCCAGGAAGAGGCACCCGACCTCCGCATCAGGGTCGTGGTGCAACACGTTCTGGCGCCGGTGCTGGTCTACGACCGCGACGGCAATTTCGTCAACGGCCTGCAGCCAGACCAGTTTCACCTGATGGACAACGAGAAGGAACAGAATATCCACGTGGACGTGTCCTATCAGCCGATCTCGATGGTGATCCTGGTGCAGGCCAACTCGGCGGTGGAGAAGATGCTGCCCAATATCAACAAGATCGGCAACATGATGCACCCGCTGATTCTGGGCGATCAGGGCGAAGCCGCGGTGGTGGCTTTCGATCATCGCATCCGCACCTTGCAGGAGTTCACTTCCGATTCCGACCAAATCACCCTGGCCGTGCGCAAGATCCACCCCGGCAGCGATGCCGCCCACATGATCGACGCCACCGAACAAGCGATTCGCATGTTGCAACACCGCCCGCAGAACCGGCGGCGCATCATTCTCCTGATCGGCGAAACGCGCGACATCGGGAGCGAAGCCCGCGGGCGCGAAACGCTCATCAGCATGCAATTGTCCAACATCGCGTTCTATGCGGTGGACATGTCGCGAATCATCGAAAAACTCACCGCGCCGCCGCCCGTGCCGACGCCGGACCCGCTGCCGCCCGCCATGTACAATGTGGGATCGAACGAGCCCGCTACGCCCAATACCGTGAGGCAGACCTCCGCAGGCGCCGAGGCGTCGGGCAACGCCGCGGAGTTCATGCCCCTTCTGCTGGAGATTTATCGGGACGCCAAGGCCATCTTCAAACGCAACCCGGTGGAAGTCTTCACCGCCGGAACCGGCGGCAGCCAGTTCAGCTATTACCGGCGCGGCGGCCTGGAGGAAGCCATTCAGCGCATCGGCGAGCAATTGCACAGCGAGTACCTGATCAGCTACAGCCCCAACAATAAAATCGAGGCCGGCTTCCATCAGATCTCGGTCTACGTGAATTCGCCGCTGGCCCGCCGAATCCAGGTCCGTCCCGGATATTGGTGGGCGCCGGATAACCGGTAGCGGGCGACTGCAAGGTGGGGCAGGCGCTTCCGCCTGCCAACAGAGGTAGGACAGACGATCGGTTTTTGTCGTCTGTCAAAGCGCCGCGCCTTAGCCTGCCATGACAGACCACCAAAGGCGATGGTCTGTCCTACCTTTCTTCGCTAAGATGAGGCGAGGCTTTCGGGATAGCCGATCTTCGCCATGGTCAAGGTCTTCCTCAGCCACTCAAGCCAGGACAAGCCCTTCGTTCGCGATCTCGCTGACTTCCTCGAAAGGGAAGGTGACATCGAAGCCTGGCTGGACGAGCGCGAGATTGCGCCCGGCCAAAACATCGTCAGCCGAATCGAGGAGGGTCTCGATGCGGATTTTATCCTGCTGATCCTTTCGCCGGACTCGGTGGATTCGCCTTGGGTCAAGCAAGAGTGGACGGACAGCTTCTGGGAACAGGCGAACTACCGCAAGACGAAATTGCTGGGCGTGCTGTATCGCGATTGCAGAATCCCGCGTCTGCTGCGGAATAAGAAATACTTCGACCTGCGCACGAATCGACCTGCGGGTTTTCGCGAGATCCACACCTTTCTTGTGACCCAGCGGCCCGCGCCCCCGCCCCGCGTGAACTACCTGCCGGTCCGCCCTCCGCTGTTCATCGGCCGCGAAAAGGAGCTAGCTGATCTCCGCGAGCGATTGCGGCAACCCGCAGTCCGGTGCGCCGCGGATATCGGATAGCGCCGGATAGTGGGGCAGGCGGAAGCGCCTGCCCCACTTATGCTCGCGGATTCTCTTTGCGTATCCACGGTGTCAGGACTGTGTAGACCGGGACTGCGGTGGGCCGCCCTTTTCTCTGTCGAATCAGGCGACGGCCGGCCAGGTGCGCCACCGCGATCTGCACCGAACGCTTGGAAATCCCGATCAGACCGGCGAGCACTGTGTGACTGATCGCCACCGACTCCCGGCCGGCCCCGTGGGTTTGGCGGTAGAGCTGTAGATACACAAGAAACGCCGCGGGGGAGCGGCTGTGGGCAACCAGGTCGCGCATCAAGGTGTCGATCAGGTACGGGTCCACTTTCATTGCTATAGAGATTATAGCTATAGCAATGGCTGCGTGGATTCGGAGGTTGACTATTGATTATCCGGTTTCGGACTGGCATTCTGTATTGCATGATCAAGCGAATCAAGTTCCTGGGTATTCCGGTCCGCGACCAGGACCGGGCACTGAAGTTTTACACCGAGATTCTCGGCTTCCGCCTACTCACGGATCAGCAGTTCTCGGAGAGCCAGCGATGGATTGAACTCTCGATTCCGGGCGCGGATACGGGGATCTCGCTCTTCACGCCAGAGGGTCACGAAGACCGGGTCGGGACCTTTGTCAACACATCCTGGGAAGTGGATAACGTCGACAAAACCTACGCCGAGCTGCAAGGGAAAGGAGTGGAATTCGCCGGCCCGCCGCAAAAGCAGCCATGGGGCACCTTCGCGGTGATGAAGGACTCGGAGGGAAATCAAATCGTCCTCTCGGCTCGCTCTTAGCGCCGGAGCGGGCGCGTGTGGGCTAGCATTGATACGTGCCCACAGCACTCGTCCTTTCCGCCGGCGGCTTATACGCGGCTTGGGAAGTGGGCGTCTGGAAGGCGCTGCGTGATCGCATCTCGATCGACCTGGTGGTGGGCGCTTCGGCCGGCGCGTGGAACGGATGGGCCATCGCCGGCGGCGCCACCGTCGACGAGCTCGAACGCGACTGGCTCGATCCGGCGACCGGCCGCATTCTCGCGTGGGGGCCGCATTCCAAAGGCCTGCTCCGGCCGGAGAATCTGCACCGCAAATCGCGCGATCTCTTCGCTCGCTATCGCCCGCGCATTCCGTTCGGTGCGACCGTGGTGGAAGTGCCGCGGCTGCGCACGCGCCTGCTGCGCGATTCCGAGGTTACGTGGCAACACCTGGCGGCGTCGTGCAGCATTCCGTTCTTCTTCCCGCCGGTGCGCATCGACGGCAAGCATTATGTGGATGGCGGCCTTCGCGGCGCGCTGCCGCTGTGGGCGGCCGAAGCCATGGGAGCCACGCGTGCGATTGCGGTGAATGCGCTCACGCATCCGCTCTTCCGTGCCGTACACACGCTGCTGGACCGGCACCGCGCGAGCGCGGCGCTCGAAGTGATTCGCATCGAGCCTTCGGAGCCGCTCGGCCGTTTGCGCGACGCGGTGGTCTGGAGCGAGCCGCTCATCGCGCGCTGGCTCGCACTGGGCGAACGGGATGGGGCGCGCGCGCTGCGCTCGATTACATCGATTACAATGTAGGGCTATGGCGTTGTACCGCATCTACCGGATGAAGGATGCCGCACGGCAGCAGTTCCGCATGGCGCCTCATGTGAGCGGCGCCGTTTCGGTGAAGCCGAAGGATTTCGAACAGCTCGGCCAGGTGGAAGGGTTGCACGAATACGACGCCTGGCGCGCGGCGCGCGAAGCGGGCGATCCGCTCCAGGTGGGCGATTTGCTGGAGTCCGACGATGGCCGCTTGCGCATTTGCAAATACGTGGGATTCGAACCGGCTGAGTGGGCGCTGCCCGAGCCCAAGCACGCCGCGGAGCCTGAGCCGGCGCCCCAGTCCACCACGGCTTAGGCATTAGGAGAAACCATGCGCGAACCGAGGCTCGGCGACGATATCGACGATTATTGCGTGCGCTGCAAGCGCGTCATGAACCACTCCGTGGTGTCGGTGATCAACGCCGAGCCCGCCAAGGTGCGTTGCCGCATTTGCCACAGCGATCACGATTTCCGCCACGAGCAGGCGCCCCCACCCAAGGTGGATGCGCGCAAACAGGCGCTGTTCAACGAGGTACTGAAGAAGGCAAACCCGCTGGCGGCGGAAGCCGAGGTTGCCGTGGAAGAGCCGCCGGCGGACCTACCGGAAGTGGACGCCGTGACCGCCGCGGTTGCCGAAATGCCGAAGGCGAAAGCGGTTGTGCAGCCAGCGGCGGCTGAACCCAAACCCAAAGCTAAGCCCAAGACCACGGCCCAAGTTAAAGTCAAGACCAAGGCCCGCAAGTAGACATGCAGCGAGTTTGCCGCCTTCTGGCGCTGCCGGCACTGCTATGGTTCGCCGCATTCGATGCCGGCGCGGTCGAGGTTCATCTCCAGTTCGGCGCGCTGGAGCGCATGCTCTCGAAGCAGGTCTTCACCCAGGACGGCCGCAAATACGTGAAGGGCAGCCAAAAGACGCCCTGCAATTTCGCCTATCTCGAGCATCCGCAATTCCAAGGCAAGGATGGCAAGCTGGTGATCCGCGCGCGCTTCAGCGGCCGTTCGTCGCTCAATATGTTCGGCCAGTGCGTCGGCCTGGGAGACGCGTTCACCGTGGTCATCACAGCCGCGCCCGTTTTTCAGCAGGGCAACGTGGCGCTGGCCGGCCTGACCGCGGCCAGCGAGGGCAAGACCGGGTTCTACATCCGCCGCGTGTGTACGGCGCTTTCCTCCAGCCTGGCGCGCGATTTCCGTTACCCGCTGGCGGCCGAGGCGCAGCGGGCGCTGGAAGATCCCGGCATGCAACCGGACTACCGGCGCGAGCTGCGTAAGTTCCGCGTGCCCGAAATCCGCGTCACCGACGACGCACTGGTGCTGGTGGTGGATTTCGAACTGACCGTGAAGTGAGGGTAGTGTAATGCTCTGGTGCTGGCTCCTTGCGGGATCGGCGGCGCTGCTCGCCCTGGGCTCGCTCCACGGCGAGCGCCGCCGCGCGGCTTACGTTAAGAGTCGCCTGTCGAAGAACGCCGGCACTTTGCCGCCCGCCACGGTCATCGTCCCGGTGAAAGGCGAAGACCAGGGGCTGCGCGAAAACCTGGCGGCGCTGGCGGCGCTCGACTATCCGGACTACGAGCTGATCGTGGCCGCGCAGTCCGCCGCCGATATTCCCGCCGGCGTGCTTCCGCGGCGGGCGAAGGTGGTGCTGGCTCACGGCGGCAGCCCGGAGGCCAGCGAAAAAGTGCAAAACCTCGCGGCCGCCGTGGCAGCCGCGCGGCGATCCAGCACCATCTACGCCTTTGCCGATTCCGACGCGCGCGTCACCGCGGGCTGGCTGCGCGCCCTGGCCGCGCCGCTCGAGGAGCCAGACGTCGGCGCATCCACCGGCTATCGCTGGTTCACGCCCGAACCGGCCGGGCTCTGGAGCCTGCTGCGCGCGGTTTGGGACGGCGCGGCGTTCGGCCTGCTCGGCCCCGGCGACAACCCCTTCGCCTGGGGCGGCGCGATGGCCATTCGCAGGGAAGTGTTCTTCGCCGCCGGCGTTCCGGAATGCTGGAGAACGGCGATCAGCGACGACTACGCGCTTTCGGACGCGGTGCACCGCGCCGGCTTGCGCATTGCCTTTGCTCCCGGCGCGCTGGCGCCCAGCCCGGAGCCGATCACCGCGCGCCGCTTCTTCGCGTGGTCGCGCCGCCAGTTGCTCCTCACCCGCGTCTACAGCCCCGCTCTCTGGCGAGCCGCTTTGGCGGCGCATGTGGTTTACTGCGGCGGAATGGCGGCTGCGCTTGCCTTGTGGGTCCACGGCTCGGCTGCGGCGCCATGGTTGCTCGCTGCCCAACTCTTGCCTGGGATGACGAAAGGACTCCTGCGTGCCCGCCGGGCCCGCGCCGCGCTGTCCTCCCAAGCCGACTGGTTCCGGCGCTGGGGCTGGACGCACACGCTGCTGGTTCCCGCCGTAACCTGGTTGTGGCTCACCGCTCTGCTCTCTTCCGTATTTGGCACGTCGATCGAATGGCGCGGCCGGAGATACCGGTTGCAGCGTCGCATTGATCGCCATTCCACCGTTAGTTAGCGCGGCGATTTGATCGGCCCAATTCTGCTATAGGATGAGGCACTGGGGGGGCCTTGCCCATAACTAACAGGTTTGGATGGAATACGTTCGAGCGGGCGGCGTCACCGGTCGTGGTGCATTCGGCGCGGACGGCCGTGGCGGCGGTAGGTTCGGTGCTGGTGGCGCGGCTATTCCGGCTGCCGGAGGCGTACTGGGCGCCGATTACAACCTTGGTCATTACGCAGTCATCGTTGGGTGCGGCGTTCGCAGTTTCCTGGCGGCGCATCGTCGGAACGGCGCTTGGAGCGGTAGTCGGCGCGATTGTAGCGAATCGATTCGGGCCGCAAGTGCTTGTCTTCGGAACTGGCGTGTTCATACTAGGACTGGTCTGCGCCGTGACGCGCTTAGACCGAAGTGCATATCGGTTCGGGGGAGTTACGCTGGCGATTGTGCTGTTGGTGCCGCGGACGGGTCCCGCATGGCAGATCGCCTTTCATCGGTGTGCCGAAGTGTTCATAGGAATTGGAGTGGCGCTGGTGTTGGCGGTGGCGTGGCCGGAGAGGGAACCCACACCATCGGGCAAAATGTGACTGCTTTCTCCATTTCATCGGGGACATCTGGGAAATGTCTCGGACTCGACAAAGATGCGGATACTCCGCCGAGACTCGCCGTTACTCGCGCGTGGCAACCGGTACCAGCGCGCCATCCTGAATGGTGTAATCGTGGCCGCGCCAACGCAGCGTGCGGCGGGTGAAACTGGCGGCCCAGATGCCGAAGGCCACCGCATCCCACAGCGGCACCAGCAGCAGCTTGCGGGCGACTCCCGGCTGCCGCAATCCCCAGGCGGCGATCATCCAGGTCAGCAGCCACCGTAGGCCCAAGTACGTTCCCCAATAGGCCAGCGCCACGGCGGCGGGCGCCAGCGCCAACGCTGCCAGCAACCACGGCACCGCCTGCGTGAACAGCAGCCCGAAGTGTCCCCACGGCCGCATGTGCCGCATCACCACCATCCAGCGCAGGCGCTTATGGAGCAACTCGCCCAGGGAAGCGAAGTCGGCCACGGTTTCCACCGTGTAGGGCAAGAGCTTCACTTCGTACCCCTGCTCGGCGATCAGCCGGCCGACCAGCAGGTCGTCGCCAGGCAGGTTCTCGATGGCGCGGTATCCGCCGAAGTCGGCCAGGCGCTCGCGCGTGGTGGCGATGGTGGGCCCGAGCGCGAACTTGACGCCATCCAACTGCCACGCCACGATGATGCCGGCATAAAAATCCGACAGCATGCCGGTGGAATGCAAACGGTCGGCGAAAGTCTTCTCCTGCGCCGTCACGTAGAAACAGGTGACCGCGCCCACCTTGGAATCGGCCAGGGCCGCCACCACGGTGCGCAGATAATCCGGGCGCACGCGGACGTCGCTGTCGCTGATCACCAGCACCGCGTGCGCGGCTTCGGCAACCAGGCGGTCGAGCTTGGCCACTTTGTCATTGGCGGCATCGCGGCCGGAGCCGAAGAGCACGCGGATCGACCGCTCCGGGAATGCGCGCCGCAGTTCCTCAATCACCGGCAACGCCGGGTCGTCGCGATCGCTCACGCAGAACACCAGTTCGTAATCGGGATAATCCTGGCAGCAGAAGCTGGCGAAGTTCGCGTACGCATCCGGATCGGCGCCGCGAATCGGCTTCAAGTTGCTGACGGCGGGCGTGAAGTCGGAACGGCTCGGCGACCCGCGGCGCGCGGAGCGGAAAAAACGCCACACGCTGAAAATGGCAATCGCATAATAAGCCAGCGGCGCGGCGGCGAGGGCGAGCAATATAATCTCGATAAGATTCATCGGCAACTCGAGGCTATGGGCAGAGTCAAAAGACGCAGCCCAGTAGTACAGGCTATCATCGGGCGTGGTAGCGCGGGTTGCGCGGGCGCCTTCATCACCTGTAATCGCAGACGATCCGGCGGGCGGTTTCGCCAATGCAGGTCCCAAACCGGGGCGGCCCGAACATAATCCGTCGCCCTGCGAATATCTACTGGCGGCCTTAGCGGTAGGCTTCGCGGCGGTTGCGGACGCCGGTGATCTCGATCGTGGTCTCGTCTTTAGGCTCGAAGAACACCCGGTAGTCGCCGCAGCGGAGGCGGAAGCCGGCGAACGGCGGCTTGAGTTTTTTCACGTCGCCGTTGCGGTTAGCCAAGTAGCGATCCACGCAATGGAGAATCTGCTCGGCGGTTTTGCGGTCGATCGCGCGCAAATCGGCGCGGGCTTCGGGTGACCAGATGACCGCGATCCGTTCCGGCGCGGCATCCTCGTTCACTGCTTCAGCCCGAACTCGCGGAGGACCTCTTCGTGCGGAATGCCCTCACCGCGGGCGAGCGATGCGCGGGCGCGGTCCAACGCCGCGGCCGTCTCAGGCGTGATCTCTTCCTCTTCCACTGGAGCCATGGCCAACGAGCGCGCCAGAGGCTCCACCATTACTTCCAGCAGACTCCGCACTGCGTTCAGCTTCGCGGCAGGCAGCAGATCCAGCAACGCGTGGGCTTGCTGGCGTTCTTGATTCAGATTCGGTTCCACGGTCTTCCCTCTTAGCGGTTAGAGTAGCCCTCGCCCACTCCTGTAGCCCACTTCAAAGATACCGCAAACCGGTCCCCGGGTCACCACGCCTTACTTGCTTGTCTTGGCTTCGGTGATGCCGAGGTCGGTCAGCACTTTGGGGTTAGCCTCATCCATCGCCAGCAGGTTGTGGCAGGCATTGCAATCTTGCGTAATGCTCTGGCCATTCTGCGCGTTGTGGCTGCCGTCGTGGCAGCGGAAGCAACCGGGGAAATCGGTGTGGCCGATATTGACCGGATACTTACCCCAGGTGATTTTCATATCGGGGAAGATATTGCGATCGTAAATGGCCAGCACTTGTTTGGCGGAAGCGGTAACTTCGGACTGCCGGGTAGACCATACGGCCGGGTAACTCTGCTGGTAATACTGTGCGAAGGCCGCGAGTATCTGACGGGCGGCTTCGTCGCGGCTCTTATAGTTCAGCTTCAGGATTTCGAGCGCCTTCTTGCGCGCGAAAGGCAACGCGGGCGATACCAGTCCGGCAGCCATAGCTTTATCGAGCGCGCGCTCCGGCAGGTCGAAAGAGTGCGAGGGACGGTCGTGACAGTCGATGCAATCCATTTCGCGTATGGCGAGCCCGGCACCGTCCGGTTTGGCGCCTGCGGCCGCGTAGACAGTCTTGCGGCCGTTATCGTCATACTCCACCCAGGGGATGGTCTGGCGCGCCTCGTCGGAGTGACCGTAGCGGATGCGGATGCCCAGCCCCAGGTGCGTGCCGTGGATGCCGATACCGTGGTTGCCTCCGCCGATCTTCATCAGCAGCACGTCTTTGGTGGCGGTGTTGTTCTCGTCTTCGGCAAAGTGATTGATTACGTCGATGCGGTCTGTCGAGTACTTCTGCGGCCAGTGGCACTGTTCGCAGGTCTCGCGCGCGGGACGCAGGTTATGCACGGGAACCGGAATCGGCCGCGGATACGCGTTGAAAGTCACGGCGAAAACCTGGCCCAAGCCGGAGAGCTTGCTTTGCACGAACCAGGAAGCGCCGGGCCCGATGTGGCACTTGACGCACTCGACTTTGGAGTGCGGCGAGTCCTGATACGCGGTGTACTCGGGCTGCATCACGGTGTGGCAGGTCTCGCCGCAGAAGGTGACCGAATCCATGTAGTTGATGGCGCCGTAGCTGAGCTGGCTGGCGATGGCGATGTTAGCGCCGGTGGTGATGAGGATGAAGTAGACCAGCTTGCGCAGCTCCGGGTTGCGCCACTCGGGACGGGGGAAATCCGGCGGATAGATGCCGGTGTGCCTTTCCCGTTTCCGCTTGATCCACATGCCGAGAGGGATGAGGAACAGGCCGGCGAAGAACGGGCCCGGCAACAACAGAAAGGCCAGAATACCCATGTACGGGTTTGTCTCCTGGCCGCGCAGCGTGGTGGGCAGCAGGAAAAGCCAGAACACGGTGGCGGTGGTGACCAGAATCACGCCGGTCAGGCTGATCCAGTTACTCGACAAATGAATGAGCGGGGACAGCCAGCCGCCGAGCCGGCGGTTCGGTTGGTTAGGCGTCATGGCGGATGATCAGTCTCCTGGAATTTCCTGCTCATGCGCGGCTTGCTCGTGCGAGTCTGCCGCCTTGCGAGGATCGTCCTTCTTCACAATATAGCCTGTCAGAAATGCGGTGTTGAGAGGATAGACGTCGGGATCGAAGATGATGGAATAGAAGTGCCACACCACGATCGCCAGCGCGGCCAGCACAGCTTCGTAGAAGTGAATCGAGGTCGCCACATCCAGCCAGAGCTTGGGAAGCAGACGCATGACCAGCGAGTTGGCCCACAGCATGACGCCGCTCGCGGTCATGATGACGGCTCCCCAGATCACCGCCCAGTACTCGGCCTTTTCGATATAGCTATGCGATGACCGCGGCGGCGGCGCGTCTCCCAGGCCCAGGTTGTAGGCGAAGTTGCTGCTGGCTTCGCGCGCGTCGCGGACCTTGGGGATCATTTCCTTCCAGTGATCGCGCAGTTTCCGGCTGACGATGAGCGACACCAGGTGAGTCAGGCTGACGGCGATGAAAACCGAAGCTGCCACGCGATGGATGAGGCTCCGCGTGTTGTGCTGCTCCGCCAGCAGAACCAGCGGCCGCGCCCACCATTGGTCCGGGTATTTGAGCGCGAAGCCGGTCCATACCAGGGTCATAAACGAAAGTGCGAGCAACGCATGCTGCACGCGTTCGAACGGCAGCATGCGAAGTCCGGCGGGAGCGCGCCTCGCGAACTGGGGTGCGCCCGCGTGGAACCGAGCGCGCACCAGTTTGCGGATCCAATCGCCGCCATTGTGCAGCAGCATCAGGCCGATGGTCACCGGGATCAGCAGCAGGTAGAACTGGCGGATGAAAGCCAGCACCGGCGGTTCGCTGGCGCCGTTCGCCACGTGCACCTGGCCGATGGCGAATCGCTGCCCGGCGCCGGGGTGGCATTGGCCGCAAGTCTTGGGCAGGTTCTTCGGGTTGATGGTGGAATTCGGGTCGGAGGAAGCCAGGATATTGTGGATGCCGTGGCAACTGGCGCAGTTGGCCACGGTCTGCACGCCTTCCTTGGCGGCCAGCCCGTGGTAGGAAGCGTCGAAGCTCACCAGCCGGTCCGAAGGCATGCCAAACTTGCGGCTGAGCCGGACGTCGCCGTGGCAACTGCCGCACGTCTCGCGGATGTTGGCGGCGTTCACGGGCGATGCGGCGTTGCTCGGTTTGATGATCTTGTGCTCGCCGTGGCAATCGGTGCAGAGCGGGGCCTGCATGACGCCCTTGGCCAGGGCTTGGCCGTGAACGCTGGCGCGGTATTGTTCGGCCACGGCGGCGTGGCACATGCCGCAAGTATCGGGCACCGCCATCCGGAAGGCTTGCGAACTGGGCGGGAGCAGCTCATGCGCGCTGCCGTGGCAAAGGCCGCAGTCGGGCGCGGACTCGTTGCCATGCTGGCGCGCTTGGCCGTGGACGCCGCTTTCGTAGTCGCCGGCTTGGTCGGCATGGCAAGCGCCGCACTGCGGCTTGGGAATGCCCGCCTTGTGCGGATACTCGCCGTGCGACTCGTGACAGGAGTCACAAGCCAGTCCCGCGTGCGCGCTCTTGGCCAGCTTCTGCGCCTGGTCGTGACAACCGGCGCAGTCGAGCTTGGGAGCCGCCGCCCAACAACCGCCGGCAGCCCAGAAACCTAAAGCCAGCAGGGCAATTCCCGGCTTAGCGCCAACCCGAGGAATCGCCCGCCGCATTCCGCCGTTAGACCCCCGACACCCAGCTTTGATACACGTAAATGCCGACCAGAACAATGCCGAATACTGCCGTGATCACGGTCAGCGTCTTTCCCCACTTGTCGATCTGGTCGAGTTTCTGGGCGACGGTCACTTGCTGAGATGTGACCGATCCGGCCGCATCGCTGATATGAATCATGTCGTCTTCGCCCGCCGCTACAACTCTGCGGTAGACAATCAAGCTGATCACTGCCAAGGCCAGCACAGCCCAAAGCACTACAAACGGAACATAGGGACTCATGGATACCTCCTCGTCGTCTGCGTTGTGGAATTGGTAAAGATGGGGCGCTCCCCGAACGGCGCGCCCGACTTTTTATATGCCGGTATAATTGCGCTCATGCTGCTGGAGCCTCTGCCAACCCGGTTCCGGATATTGCAATCCCATTCTAACCGAACCCGCAACACGCCAGAGGAATCCTTCCGCGGACTTATTGGGCAATGCACGCAATAGTCCAAGACGTCACCGGATCTAAGTTATTGAATTTTGCAACGTCTGCCGGCAGAATGGCTGTGATGTGGGGCTATTGGCGCAGAATCTTCCTCTGAAATGGGGGAAATTCCGCTCGAAATATCGGATTTGTTGAGATTTGCAACACGCAGTGCAGCGGCCATGATGGCCAGTAACACAGTACTCATAGGATCTTCCTGGGAAAGCACCGAAACCAGGCCGGCATCCCAGGCTTGGGCCAGCAGTTGCGGATCCTGGCGGGTAATCAGCACGATCCGCTCGGGATGACACAGGGGGAGGCGCAGATGTTCGAAGGCGGCCTCGTCGAGAACCAGAACGCAATCCTGAGCAGGATCCGGCCTGGCAACCGATTCGACGCGCCATGCGCAACTGCGGCACAGTGCTTCGCGAAGGGCGCCTAGGTAAGCGCCGTCGGCGAGCGCGAGCTGAACTGTGTGCAACACGGCGGACTCTACGCCTCCACCCGCCACGGGCTACTTCTTTTCCTGATAGCCGTCCAGGCTCTTGTGCTCGTGATAATACTTGCCGGGAGCGGTCAGATTCTTGTTCATTTCGTCTTTATCGGCGGACACCTTGACATGGCAATATACGCATTGCTTCTTGGTGGCCTTCATATATTCCTGTTTGCCGAACGATGCCGACGTCGACACCAGGAAACCGCCCAGCAGAATGGCAGCGGGCACGATGACTTTCAAATGGGACATGACGCCTCCGCGGAGCAAGTTTGCAATTGCATCACCACCGCCAAATCCCTGTTTTCCGATGGTGTTAGCGTCCAGCAGCAGTGGCAGGCGGGGCAATTCCCCCGTTTGACAGGCTGGCGGTTGGGCGTAGTGCCCCAACCGGCCTGCTATACTGAGGTCAAACCGTAACATAATGTCGAAGCTCACACCTGCATGGCAGAGGGTTGGCGTCCTGGAGTCGGTTTTTGACCAGCTTTCGGACGCTCTCGTCCTTTATGACCCGGAGTTCCGTGTGACGGGGGTCAACCGGGCGGCAGAGAAGTTGTTTGGCGCCTCCGCCGAGGAGATGCTAGGCAAACGCTGCGAGGAGATCTTCAAGTGCCCGGTTTGCGAGCCGGGCTGCGGGGTGCTGGTGGGTTTGAACCAGGCGCCCAACGCGCCATCCTGCACGGTGCGCCTGCACACCGGTAACGGCATGGAACGCTTGGTGGTGATGCACACCACGCAGATGTTCGACGAGCATGCCAAACTCGCCGGGGTGGTGGCCACCATTAAGGACATCACCGACGAGGCAGCGCCGCAGCGGCGCGAGGTGATCGCCGAATCCGGGCCGATGCGCGAAGTGGTGAATTTCGTACGCCGCGTGGCAGCCAGCGAAGCTACCACCATCCTGCTCGATGGGGAAAACGGAACCGGCAAGGACCTGATCGCCAAGACGCTCCATTATCAGAGTCTGCGCCAGGCCGAGCCGTTCATCGCGATCAACTGCGCGGCGATTCCGGATTCGCTGCTGGAAAGCGAACTGTTCGGTTACGAAAAAGGCGCCTTCACCGACGCGCGGGCGCAGAAACGCGGCATCTTCGAGCTGGCCGACAGGGGGACCCTGTTCCTGGACGAGATCGGCGAGATTCCCATGATGCTGCAGGCCAAACTGTTGCGCGTGCTGGAGGAGCAGACCTTTCGGCGCCTGGGCGGGCTGAAGGACATCAACCTGGATTTGCGGGTGGTGGCGGCCACCAACAAGAACCTGCGCGAGGCCGTCAAGGAAGGCGCTTTCCGGCAGGACCTGTACTTCCGCCTCAACGTGATCCAGATTTCCATCCCGCCGCTGCGCGAGCGCCTGGACGACATTCTGCCGCTGGCACGCTTCTTCATCGACCACTACAACCACAAATTCAAGCGCAGCATCGAGGGGGTAAGCGACGCCGCCGCGAAGCTGCTGCTGTCTCACGACTGGCCGGGCAACGTGCGCGAATTGCGCAATGCGATCGAACGCGCCATGATTCTCGAAGAATCGGCCCTGATCACGGCGCCGAGCCTGCCCATCAGCGTGGCCCACTCCGAACAGGGAACGGCGTTGCCGGCCGCGCCCGCCATCGAGACGGTCAGCGACGGTCTCTCGCTCGAAGATAACGAGCGCAGCCTGTTGGCCCGCGCGCTCGAAAAAACCAACGGCAACCAGACCCAGGCCGCTCGGCTGTTGCGCGTCACCCGGGACACGCTCCGCTACAAGATGAAGAAGTTCAATCTGCGCTGACGCGAGGCAGGACAGACGATCGGGTTTTGTCGTCCATCAAAGTGTTGTCCTTTAGGGTCGTGGGCTACGTTGAAATACGCCAGACGCGGAAGATTCCAGCTAATCCCAACAGGCCGGCAATTAGCACCATGGCCGCGACGATGGAGATCGTCAATGAGCGAAACCTCGTTAGGGCTTGCCATTTGGGCTTGAATACCAACAATGACAGCCCTAGCGCGATTAAATAGTGTGGCGCTCCAAAATGCCCGTGCATCATCGAATCTTATCGCGAGGCTCGACAGACCACAAAAAGCGATGGTCTGTCCTACCTAGTGTCTGGTCACGCCCAGGTGTGTGCGTATGCGCACGGGTTCTCGCGATACGCAGCCGTGCTAATTTGGTCGTTTCAGGAGAATGGGCCGGGCATGCCCGGCCCCTACGGGCGCGTGGACGCGCATGGGAGCCGCAACATCGAGGAAAAAGAATCATAGCCGCGGATGAACACGGATGAACACGGATCGAAAAGAGAATCTTATCTGTGTTCATCCGTGTTTATCCGTGGCTCGAAGTCTGTTTTTCCCGAACGGAGGGCAGCAATGAAGCCACATCGAGTTTTGATTTTGGGTTTGCTGGCGGCGATGCTGGCGGCGGCGCAATCGGGGCGCCCGCCGCGAGTGGCGCTGGTGAACATTCAGGACGCGATGCTGGCCACCACCGACGGCCAGAACGCAGCCAAGACGCTGGACGCCGAATTCGGGCCGCGCAAGGCGGCGCTCGATGAGGACCAGAAGGCCATCGCACAGAAACAGAACCGGCTGGACCAGGGAAAACTGAGCGACGAGGATCGCAAGAAACTTCAAAAGGAAGTCGACGACGCTACCATCGTGCTCAACGCCAAGATCGACCAGGCCGATGCCGATCTCGACAAGGCACAGAAGAAGACGCTGGCCGAACTGGGCAAGAAGATGGTAGCTGTGATCGTGGAGTTCGCAACCAGCACGGGCTACGCGATGGTGTTCGATACCAGCACATCGCAGGCGCCGCTGCTCTATGCCGAGAACGCGACGGATATTACCAGCGAAGTGATCGCCGCTTACGAAACCCGGCACAAGAGCGCGGAGCGCTGAGGCGTGGGCGTGCGGTTGACAGGCGGAAGCGCCTGTCCCACTTTGCGCGCAGGTGGGGCAGGCGCTTTCGCCTGCCAACATGTTTTTTCAAGGCTACTGCTGCTGCTGGTTATGGCGGGCACGCTGGCCGCGCAGAGCATCGACATCTACTCGGAGTTGTCGCGGGTCGATCCGTTCGGCGAAATCGTACCGGCCGACCGCGGCGGCGCACCGCGCGAAATTCTCTCGCCGGCGGTGGCGCGCAACGCGTGGGCTTCGTTCCATGTGGTGATCTCAGCCCCGCCCAAGACCACCTACCTGTTGTATGTGGTGACCAATCCGCTGAACGCGTGCCGCGTGGCGCTGTACAAAGAACATTTCGAGAAGACGCTGGCGGGATGGGTGCCCGACCGGCTCACCGAACTGACGCGGCTGCCCGATTTCGGCGTGATACCCGATCCGGCCGATGGCGTCGACGGCCAGACCACGCGCGCTTACCTGCTGGACCTTTGGATACCGCCCAACGCGGAGATCGCGCGGTTCCGGCTGGAGGTGCAGTTGAAAGTCGGCTACTGGGTGGTGCGGCCGATGGAGGTGCGGGTGATTGCGCCGCGCGTTCCCGATCTTCGTGTGGCGACCGAACCGGTGCCGCTGCCGCCGGTTTCGAGCGGGGCGGATGCGGCGGCGCTGGACGCGCTGGGCGATGACAAGGGACGCACCTACCCGCCGCCCGAAACCGTGCGCGCCATCATCCGCCGCAACGCGATACAGGATATGGCGCTGGCGAGCCGATTGGATGCGGCAGTCGCTGGCCCGGAGGCGCTGCGCCAGCGTTGGGAGATTCTAAAGTCGGCCAGCGGCGATAGCTTGATTCCACTACCAACCGGCGCCGAGCGGTACCTGCGGTTGAGAGACTGGATTTATGGCGAAGCGCAGCGGAAGGTAGGGGAGAATTAGTAGCGGGGAGAAAGTCGTCAACCGATCAGATCGAGGAGGGCAGCCGAAGCGCATCGGAGCCGCGACCGTCAGGGAGCGGTTTCTCAACTCAACTCAACTCAATAGTCCAAAGGAATGCGCCACTAGTCCGCCACCGCCTTACTGTCGATTAAGGCGCGGATAGCGGCGATGCAGTCTGGCAGAGGTTTGACGCCCTGGTCGCCATGTTTGCGCTGGCGGACGGCCACGCAGCCGTTCTGCTGTTCGCGGTCGCCGACCACCAGCATGTAGGGGATCTTTTGCATCTGCGCGTCGCGGATTTTGAGGTTCACCTTTTCGCTGCGCTCGTCCACCGTGGCGCGAATGCCGGCATCGTCAAGCTGCTTGCGAATGGCGCGGGCGTATTCGGTCTGTCGGTCGGTGATGGGCAGCACGATGGCCTGCACGGGCGACAGCCAGACAGGAAACGCGCCGGCGTAGTGCTCGATGAGGATGCCGAAAAAGCGTTCGATGGAGCCATACAGCGCGCGGTGCACCATCAGCGGTTGATGCGCCTTGCCGTCTTCGCCGATGTATTCGAGCTCGAAGCGGCGCGGGAGAGTGAAATCGAACTGCACGGTGGAGAGCTGCCATGGGCGGCCGATGGCATCCACCAGCTTGACGTCGATCTTCGGCCCGTAGAACGCGGCTTCGTCGGGCATCACTTTCACTTTGATGTTGAGACGCTCGGTGGCGTGCTGGAGCGCGTTTTCGGCGACCTTCCACTGCTCGGGCGCGCCGTCGTATTTGCCGCTCAAGCCGTTGTCCCAGGTGGAAAGCTCGGCTTCATATTTGTCGAAGCCGAAAGTGGTGAGCGTATCGACGGCGAACTGGAGGCAGTTCACGATCTCGTCTTCGATCTGCTCGGGCGTGCAGAAGATGTGCGCGTCGTCCTGCGTGAAGCCGCGCACGCGGAACAAGCCGTTGAGCACGCCGGAGCGCTCATAGCGGTAGACCGTGCCCAACTCGCCCAGGCGCACCGGCAGATCGCGGTAGCTGTGCTGCTTATCCTTATAAATCAGGATGTGGAAGGGGCAGTTCATCGGCTTGAGCTGGTATTCGGCGTCGTCCAGCTCCATGCGCGTGAACATGTTGGCGGCGTAAAAATTGGCGTGGCCGGAGGTCTTCCAGAGATCGAAGCGCGCCACGTGCGGCGTGTACACCAGCGAGTAGCCGCGCCTCAGATATTGGTCGCGCATCCAGTCTTCGAGCTGCTTGCGGATGATGCCGCCCTTGGGATGGAAGAAGATAAGTCCCGGCCCGGCCAGCTCCTGAATGCTGAACAGGTCGAGATCCTTGCCGAGCTTGCGATGGTCGCGCTTCTTGGCTTCTTCGATCTGCTTGAGATGCGCGTCGAGCTCTTTGGGAGTGAAAAAAGCGGTGCCGTAAATGCGCTGTAACTGCTTATTCTTCTCACTGCCCTTCCAGTAAGCGCCGGCGATGGAGAGCAGCCTGAAGGCCTTGATCTTCGAAGTGTCCGGCAGGTGCGGGCCGCGGCAGAAATCGATGAAATGCGGTCCCAGCGTGTATTCGCTGAAGATCTCGTCGGCCTTTTCATCAATCAGTTCGCACTTCATCCAGGCGTCGGCGTATTTCTTCAGGCCGTCTTCCTTGCGAGTGTAGACGCGCTCATAGGGAAGCTTGCGCGCCTGGATCTCCCACATCTTCTTTTCGATTTTCTCGAGGTCGTCGGGGGTGAACGGAACGGCGCGGTCGAAGTCGTAATAGAAACCGTTGTCGATGGGCGGCCCGATGCCGAGCTTGGTCTCGGGGTACAGTTCAAGCACGGCTGCCGCCAGCAGGTGCGCGGTGGAATGGCGGTAGATGTATAGCGACTCTGGGTCCTTGGCGGTCAGGATCTGGACGCTGGCGTCCTTGTCGATGGGCCGATTGAGGTCGACCAACTCGCCGTCGACCTTGGCGGCGATGGCGGCGTCGGCCAGGCGCGGGCTAATGGACTGGGCGACATCGATGGGGCGCGTCCCGGCTTCGACCGGCTTCTGGCTGCCGTCGGGCAGGGTGATGACAATGCTGCTCATAGGGAAATTTCAGCGTAGCACGGGGAGCGCAGGGTAGACGAAACCGTTGGCAGGCGGAAGCGCCCGCCCCACTTGCAGCGGGCGTGGCTCACAAAGAACCGGCGGCAGAGACCGCCGGCGTTACGAAGAGGATCGAGCGCCGTGGGCCGTAGCGCCGGCGATCCTGTCGCCGGTGGCGTTACCGTTCGTGCACGTCTTCCAGGTAGGTGTAGCCGTGCAGGCCTTCTTCATAGAACTTGAGGAGGGCGCCGGTTTCTTCGTAGGTGAGGCGGCCTTCGCGCAAGGCGGATTCCGCGTCGCGGCGGAGCTTCGCCACCAGGTGCTCAGATGAGAACTGCACGTAGTTGAGCACTTCGCGCACGGTATCACCCTTGATGACGGAATCGAGGATCACCTCGCCGGTCGGTCCCAGGCGTACGTGAACCGCGTTGGTGTCGCCGAACAAGTTGTGCAGGTCGCCCAAGATTTCCTGGTAGGCGCCGAGCAGGAAAGTACCCAGGTAATAATCGCCGCCGGTGAAGGGGTGCAGCAGGAGCGTGCGCTTCACGTCGCGGCGGTCGATGAAGGCATCCACTTTGCCGTCGGAATCGCAGGTGATGTCGCCCAGCACGGCGGGGCGGCTGGGCTGCTCCTCCAGGCGATGGATCGGCATGATGGGGAAGAGCTGCTTGATGGCCCAACTGTCGGGCATGCTCTGGAAAAGGGAAAAATTGCAGAAGTAGGTGTCGGAGAGCATGGCGTCGATGCCCTCCAGCTCTTCGGGGAAATAGTCGAGCTCGCCGGCCAGCTTCTGGATCTTGCGCGTGATCGCCCAGTAGAGGTTCTCGGCGACGCAGCGCTGTTCGAGCGTAAGATAGCCGAGGCTGAACAGGTTGAGCGCCTGGTCGAGGGCCTGCTGCGCGTCGTGATAGCTTTCGAGCAGATTCTTGGCGGTGAGTCCGCGGTAGGTCTCCTGCAAGTCGATGAGTGGCTGTTCGGCGTCGGCGGGCGGCTCGGCGGGAGTGTCGCTATCGCCCATGCCGGAGACGCCCAGCACGTTGAAGACGAGCACACTGTGATAGGCGGCGATGGCGCGGCCGCTTTCGGTGATGATGGTGGGGTGCGGCACGTCGCTTTCGTCGCACACGCTCTGCGCGTGATAGACGATGTCGTTGGCGTATTCCTGGAGGGTATAGTTGACGCTGGATTCGAAATCGGTCTGCGAGCCATCGTAATCGATGCCAAGGCCGCCGCCCACGTCGAGGTACTTGAGGCCCGCGCCGGCGCGATACAGGTCCACGTAAACGCGCACCGCTTCGTTGACGGCTCCCTTGATCTGGCGGATGTTTGTGATCTGGCTGCCGAGATGGAAGTGGAGCAGGTTGAGGCAATCGGCCATGCCGAGATCCTTCAACTCCTGCAGGGCACGCACGGCCTCGGTGGCGGAGAGACCGAACTTGGAGCGGTAGCCGCCCGACGATTTCCAGCGGCCGGAGCCGCGGCTGGCCAGCTTGACCCGCAGCCCGATTCTGGGCCGCACGCCGACCCGCGCTGCGTATTTCAGGATCAGGTGTAATTCGGTATATTTTTCGACCACCGGGATGATCTGGCGGCCCACCTTTTGCGCCAGCATCGCGAGTTCGATGTACTCGTCGTCCTTGAAGCCGTTGCAGATGATGGGGGTGTCGTTATCGGCCAGCGCCATCACGGCGATCAACTCTGGTTTCGAGCCGGCCTCCAGACCGAAGCGGAAGGGCTTGCCGAATTCGATGACTTCTTCGACCACCTGCCGCTGCTGGTTTACCTTGATCGGATAAACGCAGCAATACTCGCCCTGGTAATGATGTTCGGCGATGGCGGTTTGAAAGGCCGTGTGCAGCTCGCCGAGGCGATGCTTGAGGATGTCGGCGAAGCGGACCAGGATGGGCAGATCGATGCCGCGCAGCACCAGCGTGTCGATCAATTCCTTGAGGTCGATCGAGCGCGCCGGGTCCTTTTCCGGGTGCACCAGTACGTGGCCGTTGTCGCCGACCGAAAAGTAGCCCTTGCCCCAGCTCGCCACGTCATAAAAGTCGCTGGCGACCTGCGGCGTCCATCGTTCAGTGGGCTCGACCACGACGGAGCCCTTACGGCCATTTCTATCCAACTGGGGAATCTCTCCTTGAACCACCAGTGTCCTTCGAAAGCCAGCGGCGTGGCAAGAAAAAACTGCATGGTCATGAGGAATGGCAGTAAGATTGTTGCGATGTGGTCACAGAGTAGTATCCGTTGGGCACAGGGGAGCCCGAAGCGTCCGTCAGGCAGCCTGCGGTTTCCTCGCCGACTGGCGGCGCACCAGCCAGCGTAGCAAGTGCACACGTAGGGACCATACGGAACGGTGCGGCGCAGGCATGCCAGCCTTCCGCTCGGCCTTGTCAAAGGCATCTTCCAGGAGCGCGTCATGCAGGGGTTCGATCAGCAGCTTCCACCGCGTCCACGTCGCAAAATCGGTGTCGACGTCGATCGTGTGCCGCAAAATCGACTGCTCGCAGCGCGCCAGAACCTCGAAATAGTGGCGCCCCCGAAAGGTACGGAGCCGTCCTGCCATTGGCCCAAACTCGAACTCGACCCGGCGGCCCGGTACATACTCGGAGACCTCGTATCTGATGAGGCCATGGCCGCCGCGGGAACCGGGCGCGAGCCCGCGATCCAGAACCATGGGCGGCCATTTTTCGCGCGGCCAGAGCAGATCGTCGGCGCTCGCAAGCGAGTCGAGGATGCGCCCGGCTGTCTCGGTCGGAACAGGTAGGCGGCGTTCGTGAACGTTGAGGACGGCCCTCCACCAGCGAAATATCAGGAGCTTGCTCATTGCGCTCTCTTTTCCTAAGCTCCCAATTGTAGCTGCCGGGCACCATCCATCGCCGGCTTGGCTCATCGGCAGATGCGTGGCAAGAAAAAACTGCATGGTCATGAGGAATGGCAGTAAGATTGTTGCGATGTGGTCACAGAGTAGTATCCGTTGGGCACACGCCGCGCTGCTGTTTGGCGTGTGCGGCGCGGTATCCTCCCAGTTGATCAATCTGGACGGCTGGAGCACTTGGGGCTTCTACCTGCTCCCGATTCCATTCGGCATTCTTGCCGCTTGGCTCTGCGTGGAAAGCATCGTCCCCGGCATCGCGCTGGTCATTCTCGACGCCGCAGTCTGGCAACTGGCTTACCGGATGGCGCACTGGTTGGCCACGGACGGGCCCACCGTGCAAAGGATCGCCGCGATGTACCTGGCGGGCCTGGTGGGCGGCTTGGGAGTGAGCCTGGCGACCGCACTGTGCCAGCGCCGGGTGCCCCCGATGCGCAGCGTGGGAATGGGCGCGCTGGCCGGCGGTGTCTGCGGCCTGCCTTTTGCCTGGTGGGTGATTGCCGGAGACCATGTGCCGCTCCCCGAATGGGCGTTCATTACGTTGTGCTTTGCGATCTGGCAGGCGGCGGTGGGGGTTTGCCTGTGGCGGGGCTTTGGAGCGGGACGCGAGACAACGCCGCAGGCCGGCCGATAGGCACCCACGGACGGAGGGTCAACCGGCCTGACTGGTAACCCGCGCCCGCAGCCCGATCAGCGCAAGCCCGGCGCAGACCAGTACCCAGACGCCCGGCTCCGGGGTGGTGACTTCCGCGGCTCCGACAAGGGATGTGGTCGATCCACCGGCGTCTTCGGCCTGGACCGTCACGGAGTACGACCCGGGCAAGCCGTAGGCGTGTGAGCCCGAAACCAGGAATACGCCCGAGGAAGCGGTCACCGTTCCGCTGCTGGTCGGGGTCCCATCGCCCCAGTTTATGGTCGAGCTGAAATCGGCAACTGTGCCGGAGGGATTCGAGTCCTGGAAGCTGCCCACTTCGCCGTTGAAGACCACGCCCGCCGCCACGGAGAAATCGACCCCGGTTCCGTCGATGAGAGGGGCATCGGCAACGGTGACATTGTCGCTGACGTTCGCGCTTGCGCCCGAGTCCGAGACGATGGAAATTCCCGCCATATAACTGCCTTCCTCAACATAGGTGTGAGAGCCCGACAGGCTGAACTCGCCCGGAGCGCCTGTGGACGCGACTGAAGCCATCGTTTCGGTTCCATCGCCCCAGTTCACGGTGGCGCTGAAATCCGATACCAGCAAGCTGGTGTTCGAATCCGTGAAAGCGCCGAGCGCCAGGTTCGTCCCGGCCGTTCCCTCCGTCAGCGAAAGACTCGCGGACGTGGGCGTGATGGTGGCCGCGACCGCCGGCACGCCGCTCGCCAGACCAAGGCAGATTACCGCTGCCGGGAGCAGCCAGTGTAGGAGTCGCAAGTGGTTCATCCTCGGGATTCTAGCCCGCAGCACGCTCGCGGGCAAGCGTTTGGCGGGGCAGCCGGTCCCGGTCGTACTAGGTCAACAGGGCGGTGAATCATCTCATCGAACTGCCAGCCCAATTTGACAGCAGCCTGAAGCCGTTCGGGCCGCCGCCGCATCCATTCAATGTCGAATCTTGACTATAAAGTACAGATTGGCTAATCTGGTTATAGTCCAATAGCTTAGGAGTTTGCGCCGGTGAGCGAATCGACCAACACCATCGAAACGATTGCGAATCAGGAATATAAGTGGGGGTTCGTCAGCGACATCGAGGCCGACGCCATCCCGCGCGGGCTGAGCGAAGACGTGGTTCGCCTGATTTCGGCCAAGAAGCACGAGCCGGAGTGGCTGCTGGAATGGCGATTGAAAGCCTATCGGCACTGGTTGACCATGACCGAGCCGACCTGGGCCAACGTACACTACCCGAAGATCGACTACCAGGACATCATTTATTACGCCGCGCCGAAGAGCCGGAAGAATGCGCCCAAGAGCCTGGACGAAGTGGACCCGGAGCTGCTTCGCACCTACGAGAAGCTGGGGATTCCGCTGCAGGAGCGGGAAATCCTGTCGGGCGTAGCGGTGGACGCGGTGTTCGACAGCGTGTCGGTGGCCACCACCTTCAAGGAAAAGCTGAAGGCGATGGGCGTCATCTTCGGCTCATTTTCGGAGGCCGTGCAGGAGTATCCGGAGCTGGTGCGGCAGTACCTGGGCACAGTGGTGCCGTCGTCGGACAACTTTTTCGCGGCGCTGAATTCGGCGGTGTTCAGCGACGGCTCGTTCTGCTACGTGCCGAAGGGCGTGCGCTGCCCGATGGAGCTGTCGACTTACTTCCGCATCAACGCCAAGGACACCGGGCAATTCGAGCGCACGCTGATCATCGCGGACGAAGGCGCTTATGTGAGTTACCTGGAAGGCTGCACCGCGCCGATGCGCGACACCAACCAGTTGCATGCGGCGGTGGTGGAACTGGTGGCGCTGGATCGCGCGCAGATCAAGTATTCGACGGTGCAGAACTGGTATCCGGGCGACAAAAACGGCAAGGGCGGAATCTACAATTTCGTCACCAAGCGCGGGGCGTGTCGCGGCGTGAATTCGAAGATTTCGTGGACGCAGGTGGAGACCGGATCGGCGATCACCTGGAAGTATCCGAGCTGCCTCTTGATCGGCGACCACTCGGTGGGCGAGTTTTACTCGGTGGCGCTGACCAACAACTATCAGCAGGCTGACACCGGCACCAAGATGATTCACATCGGCAAGAACACCACTTCGACGATTGTGTCGAAGGGAATTTCGGCCGGCCACGGGCAGAACACCTATCGCGGCGGAGTCAAAATTCTGAAGAACGCGACCGGCGCGCGCAACTATTCGCAGTGCGATTCGCTGTTGCTGGGCGACCAGTGCGGCGCGCACACGTTCCCGTACCTGGAAGTGAAGAACACGTCGTCGCAACTGGAGCACGAGGCTTCGACGTCGAAGATCGGCGAGGACCAGATTTTCTATTGCCGGCAACGCGGGATCTCGAGCGAAGATGCGGTCTCGATGATCGTACACGGGTTCTGCAAGGAAGTGTTCCGCGAGCTGCCGATGGAGTTCGCCGTGGAGGCGCAGAAGCTGCTCGGCGTGAGTTTGGAAGGAAGCGTAGGGTAGGTGAACCTGAAAGAATGATGGCCACAGATAAACACAGATGGACACGGATAAGAGAACAAGAGTCTTATCGGCGTTCATCTGTGTTTATCTGTGGCTCGAAATGAATTCTTCACGGATTCTGGACGAGGACTGAATGGCATTGTTAGAGATCAAAGACCTGCACGCCACAGTTGGCGACCGGGAGATTCTGAAGGGCATCGACCTCACCGTCGAAGCCGGCGAAGTGCACGCCATCATGGGGCCGAACGGCTCCGGCAAGAGCACGCTGGCGCAGGTGCTGGCGGGGCGCGAACTGTACCACGTGACCGGCGGCCAGGTGACGTACGATGGCAAGGACCTGCTGGCGCTTTCACCAGAGGATCGCGCGCGCGAGGGCATTTTCCTGGCGTTTCAGTACCCGGTGGAAATTCCCGGCGTCAGCAACATGTATTTCCTGAAAGCTGCGCTGAATACGATTCGCAAACATCGCAACCTGCCGGAGCTGGATGCGATGGATTTTCTCGAGCGGATCCGCGAGAAGATGACGGCCATGAACATGGATCAGACGCTGCTGAACCGGCCGGTGAACGCGGGCTTTTCGGGCGGCGAAAAGAAGCGCAACGAGATTTTTCAAATGGCCGTGCTGGAGCCGCGGCTGGCGATTCTGGACGAGACGGATTCGGGACTCGACATTGACGCGCTCAAGCTGGTGGCGGCGGGCGTGAATGCGATGCGCAGCGCTGAGCGCGCCATGATCGTGGTGACGCATTACCAGCGCCTGCTGAGCGAGATCGTTCCGGACTACGTGCACGTGCTGGCCGACGGGCGGATTGTCAAATCGGGCGGCAAGGAGCTGGCGCTGGAGCTGGAAGCAGGCGGCTACGCGGCGCTGGGAATCCAGGAAGAAGCCGAGGCGGTGGGCAAAGCATGACGGCGGTGGCGGAACAGATCGGCAATTGGCTGGAGCAGTTCACCCAGCAGGAACCGGCGGAGCCGTGGCTGCAGAAACTGCGCGACAGCGCCTTCGCGCGTTTCACCGAGCTGGGGTTTCCAACCACGCGCGACGAAGAGTGGCGATACACTAATGTGGCGCCGATCGCGCGCGCGAACTTTGTGGGGCAGGCCCCCGGCCTGCCCAGCAACGTGCCAGTCGCCAGCCTGCCCGAAATCGACCGGGAACACCTTGGCAGATACGCCCCCCAGAACGCCTTTGTCGCGCTCAACACGGCGTTCCTGAGAGACATAGCGTTTGTTAGGGTCGCCCGCGGAACGGTAGTGGTACAGCCGATCGAGATTAATCACGTGGTGTCTGGGCAGGCCGGGAGCCTGCCCCACGCGCATCCGCGGACGCTTATCGTGGTCGCGCCCGGCGCGCAATGCACCATCGTCGAAACTTACAAAGGCACCGGCCATTACTTCACCAACGCCGTGACAGAGATTGTCGCCGGCGATGGCGCGGTGATCGACCATTACAAAATCGAGCGCGAATCGCCGGAGGCTTTCCACATCGCCACCATGCAGGTGTCGCTCGGCCGCAGCGCCAACTTCACCACGCACAATATTTCGCTGGGCGGCGCGCTGGTGCGCAATGACATCGGGGCGACCCTTTCCGAAGGCGCCGAGGCCACGGTGAACGGCCTGTATTTGGTCAATGGTACGCAGCACGTGGACAATCACACCGTGATCGACCACGCCAAGCCGCACGGCAGCAGCCACGAACTCTACAAGGGCATTCTGGATGGCCACGCCAGCGCGGTGTTCAACGGGCGCATCATCGTTCGCAAGGACGCGCAGAAGACCGATTCCAAGCAGACCAACAAGAACCTGGTGCTATCCGACGATGCGGTGATCGACACCAAGCCCGAGCTGCAAATCTTCGCCGACGATGTGCGCTGCACGCACGGCGCGACGATTGGCCAACTGGACGCGGAATCGCTGTTCTACCTGCAATCGCGCGGCATCGGCAAGGCGCAGGCGCGCAGCCTGCTGACACAGGCATTCGCGCAGGATATCATCGACCGCATCAAGATTCCGGAATTGCGGAACCAACTGGAAAAGGTTCTGTCCGAGAAATTCCATGAGCACGGTAACTACTGAAATCGCGGCTGGCTTCGACGTGGAACGGATCCGGGAGGATTTCCCGGTTCTCAAGCAAACCATACACGGCAAGCCGCTGGTGTATCTGGACAACGCGGCGACGGCGCAGAAGCCCTACGCGGTGATCGAGGCGATTCGCAAGTTTCACGAAGTGGATTGCGCCAACATACACCGCGGCGTGCATGAGTTGAGCCAGCGCTCCACGGCGGCCTACGAAGGGACGCGCGCCAAGATGAAGCGCTTCCTGAATGCGCGCAGCAAGAGCGAGCTGATCTTCGTGCGCGGCACCACCGAGGGCATCAACCTGGTGGCGTCGAGCTGGGGACATAAGAACGTACGGGAAGGCGACGAGATCATTATCTCGGCGATGGAGCATCACTCCAACATCGTGCCGTGGCAAATGGTGTGCGAAGCCACCGGCGCGAAGCTGCGCGTGATTCCCATCAACGACCGCGGCGAGCTCATCCTCGAAGAATACGCGCGGCTGCTCAACCCGCGCACCAAGATGGTGGCCGTGACGCACGTTTCGAACGCGCTCGGCACCATCAACCCGGTTGCTGAAATCATCGCCATGGCGCACCGCGCCGGCGCGCTGGCGCTGATCGATGGCGCGCAGGCGGCGCCGCACTTGAAGGTAGATGTGCAGGCGCTCGACGCCGATTTCTACGCACTATCCGGCCACAAAATGGTGGGGCCGACCGGCATAGGAATCCTATACGGCAAGAGTAAGTTGCTGAACGCCATGCCTCCATATCAGGGCGGCGGCGATATGATCAAGACAGTCACTTTCGAGAAGACCACTTACGCCGACCTGCCGTATAAGTTCGAAGCTGGAACGCCCAACATCGCCGGCGGCATCGGGCTAGGCGCGGCGGTAGATTACTTGAGCCACATTGGCCTCGACCGGATTGCCGCCTACGAACATGAGTTGCTCGTTTACGGCACGCAAGCACTCGAGCAGATTCCCGGGTTGCGCATGATCGGCACCGCGCGCGAAAAAGCGGCGGTGCTTTCGTTCGTGATCGAGGGCATTCACCCGCACGATATCGGCACGGTGCTGGACCGGATGGGAATCGCGGTGCGCACCGGGCACCATTGCGCGCAGCCTGTGATGGACCGCTTCGGCGTGCCCGCCACCACGCGCGCCTCGCTGGCGTTTTACAATACCGTGCAGGAAATCGACGCGCTCGCTGCCGGCCTGCGCAAAGTAAAGGAGGTCTTCGCCTGATGGTCGACGATCTGTATCAGGAAACCATTCTCGATCACAGCAAGCATCCGCGGAACTGCCATGTACTGGGCGGCGCCAACCACCAGGCCGAGGGCTACAATCCGCTCTGCGGCGACAAGCTGAAGCTGTATTTGAGGATGAAGGACGACGTCGTCGAAGACGCCAGCTTCGTGGGCAGCGGGTGCGCCATCTCCACCGCGTCGGCATCGTTGATGACCGAAAGCCTGAAGGGCCTGAAGCGCGACGAAGCGCTCAAGCTGCTGGAGCGATTCCACGATCTGCTCACCACGGATTCGCCGGTGACGCAGGAACTGGGCAAGCTGGTGGTGTTTTGCGGCGTGCGCGATTACCCGGCGCGCGTCAAATGCGCCACGCTGGCGTGGCACACGCTGAAATCGGCGCTCGAAAACAAGGAAGAACCGGTCACCACCGAATGAGTTGGAAGATCGAACGAGATTGAAGACCGAATGAGCTGACGGTTGGCAGGCGGAAGCGCCTGCCCCATTTAGTGTGCGAACCAAGGTGGGGCAGGCGCTTCCGCCTGCCAACTGTGGCATGAAGGCTGAACAGGCTTGAAGACTGAATGAGCTTAAAGGAAGATATCGTCGCCGCGCTGCGCAGTGTCTACGACCCGGAGATGCCGGTCAACATCTACGAGCTTGGGCTGATTTATTCGCTCGATGTGGATGAAGCCGGCAACGCGCGCATTCTCATGACTCTCACCGCGCCCAATTGCCCGGTGGCGGGCTCGCTGCCGGCCGAAGTGGAGCGCCGCGCGCGCGCCGTCGCGGGCGTCGCGAGCGTCAAGCTGGAACTGACGTTCGATCCGCCATGGTCGAAAGACCGCATGTCGGAAGCGGCCAAGCTGGCGCTGGGCATCGATGATCTCATCCCCATTGCGAGGCTGCGCGGATGAAGCTGAGCGCCAATGAAGAATACGGCGTCCGCTGCCTGGTGCGCTTGGCATATGCCACCGAAGCCGGCAGCGGACTGACGATTCCGGAGATTAGCCAGGCCGAGGGCGTTTCACCCGCTTACGCCGCCAAGATTCTGCGCGTGCTGCGCAAAGGCGGTTTCGTCAAAGCCGCGCGCGGCAAGGATGGCGGCTACAAACTGGCCCGGCCGGCGGGGACGATTGTCATCGGCCACGTGCTGGACGCGCTCGGCGGCCGCTTGTTCGAAAGCGATTTCTGCGACAGCCACACCGGGCAGGCATCCATCTGCACGCGCTCCGTCGATTGCTCGGTGCGGTCGCTCTGGCGCGCCGTGCAGGTCGCCGTCGACCAGGTGGTCGGCAAAGCCACCCTGCGCGACTTATTGCAAAACGAACGCGAGATGAACTCCTGGGTGCGAACGATCCCGGGGCCCAGCGCGCTAAGGGTGATGTAGGGGGCGGGGCCCCGGCCAGTGCCGTCATGGGGATCGCAGGCCAGCCCTTGCGTTGTGATACGCCGGGGGATTAAGCTATGCCCATGTTCGATGCTGCGTTGGTTCCCGCCGCTCTCGGCAGTCTCAAAATAACAGGAGTTTCCTCATATTTTGCGCGCGACTTCCGGTAAGCGATTCCAGATCAACAGGTTGCCCGAGATGTGAAGTGGCTGGGGACGAGAACTGTGGTAGAAGGGTTTTGCGAAGAACTCA
>Ga0224534_1000020_pt1 | contig 113488 bp, 100 predicted proteins | sample 714E12024metaG_FD_172012 | JGI IMG/M metagenome (GOLD analysis project Ga0224534, IMG submission 172012) | Peat soil microbial communities from Stordalen Mire, Sweden - 717 E1 20-24 | ecosystem: Environmental > Terrestrial > Soil > Wetlands > Peat | place: Sweden: Norrbotten County, Stordalen... | reverse complement strand
ATAGAAATCCGCATAAATCGATTGTACCGGAAGAAAACCGCTTAATCGGCGTCTTCCTCCCCAGCGTACGATCAAATCCAGACGCGAAACCTCACCTGAACGCAGGCCGCCGTTTTTAAGACCGGCCAGATCCCATTCCCAGCCATAGTTGACCAGTAGATTCACCTTCATTCCGACACCCTGGCGATGGCGGAATTCGTTTAACGCCTTGGGGAATTGCGTCGAGGTTTCATCGCCGACGACAAGCAGAGCCGCTCCACGGCGTGCAATCTCAAAAGCAAATGCAACGCTGGACTCGCTGAATGCCTGTTTCTGAATGGAAGGCCGCCTAGTGTTGTCCTGAGTAAAGCAATAGATGGAAGTTTCCTTGATCCCGCATTCTTTACATTTCTCGAACAGCAGCAACCCCGGGTTGATACCATGAGCATATCCGGCTTCTTTTGGCAGGCCATGATCCACAGCCCAGCGTCGATTCCCATCGGGAATGAAACCGATGTGACGCGGGATATTATTTTTCGCCATTGCACAGGTTCCTTAACCGAGCTTTACTTTCCACCGATCTATTAACCATTGCGAGCACATATAACAATATCAACAACTTGGTGCGTTTGACAAGTTGTTCTGGCCCACTTCGGCCGTTTAATCTGGCCCCCTCCTTCTTGAGGCAAACCGTGGACGGCCTCACCCGCCTCGACTTCTCCTTCTTCCACCGCGCCGCCTTCTGATGCCACAGCAGCCGCTTCACGTACACAATCGCCTGCTCCTCGAAGTTCCCCTGGTAGGGCACGATCGAATACACCAGCCGGCACTCCATCGCCCTTTAGCCGCCGCGACGAGATCGTGTCGTGCCAACTCCGCCCACTCTCGGCCGCTGAAATGGCAAACCTGCCGTCAGCTCTTCAGCGCCACGCGGATGTGGAGCTCCTTCAACTGCTGGTCGGTGACCGTCGTGGGGGCGTCGGCCATCAGGTCGATGGCTTTGGCGGTCTTGGGGAAGGCGATGACCTCGCGCAGGCTAGGCGCGCCGGTGAGCAGCATGACGATGCGGTCGAGGCCGAGGGCGATGCCCCCATGAGGCGGGGTGCCGTATTCAAGAGCGTCAAGGAAGAAGCCGAAGCGGGCGCGGGCGTCTTCGTCGCTGATGCCGAGGGACTGGAAGATCTGCTGCTGGACATCTTTGCGATGGATACGGATGGAGCCGGAGCCGAGTTCGAGGCCGTTCAAAGCGAGGTCGTAGCAGTTGGCGCGGACAGAGGCCGGATCGGTGACCAGGTTGGCCATGTCGGCTTCGTGGGGCGAAGTAAAGGGGTGATGCGCGGGCATCCACTTCGCGGTCGCCACGTCGTACTCGAACATGGGGAAGTCGACGATCCAGATGGGGTTGAAGGCGGCAGCGCCGTCTACGCTGCTCCCGCTTTGCGAGTTGGCTTCCTGGACGGCTTTTTCGGTGACGGCGAACGCTCCGTGCCGCTCGGCGTACTTCTTGGCGAGCTCGGTGCGGAAATTCCCGGCGGCGGAGTATACGTTGATTTCGCGCTCTGAGAGGCGGCCTTCAAACTTTGTGTCGCTGGCCTTGACGGGGTGGGCGGGGTCGCCGGCCACGATGATGACGAAGTCGGCCTCCGCCGCGCCGGCCAGCTCGCGCACCTTGACGGCGGCTTCGGGGAAACCCTTGGCGAGGCGCTTGAAATCGTCGATAAACTTGGCGCCCTTTTTCAAATCAAAGGCGGGGTGGTTGTCTTCTCTCTCCTTGCGGCTAAGTTCGCCGACGTTGGGAATGCGGAGGGCGACTACGGGCAGGGCAGGATCGATTTGGAGCGTGGCGAGCGCCTCGTCCGTGAAGGCTGGGCGCACATCGGTCAGGCCGGGCAGGCGCAGGTCCGGCTTGTCAGAGCCGAAACGGCGAATTGACTCGTCGTAGGTGATGCGGGGGAAGGGCGTGGCCAGCGTGACGCCGGCCGCGGCAAAACCCGCCGCCAGAAACTGCTCGACGACGGCGAAGACGGTCTCCTGGTGGGGAAAGCTCATCTCCAGGTCCACCTGGGTGAATTCGAGCTGGCGGTCGGCCCGCAGATCCTCGTCGCGGAAGCAGCGGGCGATCTGGAAGTAGCGGTCGAAGCCGGAGATCATGAGGATCTGCTTGAAGATCTGCGGCGACTGCGGCAGCGCGTAAAACTCGCCCGGATGGACGCGGCTGGGCACGAGAAAATCGCGCGCGCCTTCGGGCGTGGATTTGGTGAGGATGGGGGTTTCGATCTCAAGGAAGCCCTGGCCACTGAGGCTCTCACGAATCGCAAGGGTAATGTCGTGGCGCAGCCGGAAGTTGCGCTGCATCTCCGCGCGGCGGAGGTCCACGTAGCGGTACTTGAGGCGGAGTTCTTCGTTCTGAATGGCTTCTTCGGAGGGCGAGAAGGGCGCCAGGCGCGTGTCGTTGAGGACCAGGAGCTGGGTGGCTTCGATCTCGATCTCGCCGGTGGGCATCTTGGGGTTGATGGCGTCGGCGTCGCGCAGGGTCACCTTGCCCACCGCGGCGACGACATACTCGGGGCGGACTTGCTCGCCCTTGGCGTGGCCGTCTGGGGTCAGCTCCTTGTCGAGCACGATCTGGGCGATGCCGGAGCGGTCGCGGAGGTCGAGAAAGATGAGGTTGCCGTGATCGCGGCGGCGGTTCACCCAGCCCATCAGAACCACTTGCTGGCCGGCGTGGGCGGCGCGCAGTTCGCCGCAAAGATGCGTCCGTTCGAGGCTTCCTAGAAAATCGAGCACGACCCTTTTCCTTTACTCGTTTGCTGGCTCCAAAAACTGCCGGGTGCCCCACCCTCGCCGCGTTCTTGTTTTTGCGGCTAGGGTGGGTAACCACAAAACCTCAAACCTGCGACCGCTCATTCGGCGAGAAAGGCAGCCAGCTCCGCGCGAGGAACCTTTGTCTGTATGCCTGTGGCGAAGGTCTTCACCGTCAGGATACCGGATTGGAGCTCGTCTTCGCCCAGGATGACGATGCGGCGGGCGGTCTTGTCGGCGGCGTCGAAGGATTTTTTCAGGCGGAAGCTGCCGTCGCCCAGCTCTATCCACAGCCCCTGGTGGCGCAGTTCGCGGGCCAGGACCAAAGCGGCGGCGTTCAGCGCCTCGCCCAGCGGGGCAATGTAGCCGTCAGCCTTCAACTGGGCAGAATTCTGGTCGAGCGCGGCTAGCAGCGTCAGCACCAGCCGGTCCTCGCCGATGGCAAAGCCGATGCCCGGCGCCTTGGGTCCGCCGATGGCCTCGCTCAGCCCGTCGTAGCGGCCTCCGCCGAGCAGGGCGTTCTGCGCGCCCAATCCGCCGTGGGTGAACTCGAAGGTGGTGCGGGTGTAGTAGTCCAAGCCGCGCACCAGGCGGTGATTGAGCACGTAAGGCACGCCGGCCGCGTCGAGGGCCGCGGTGACCGCGGCAAAGTGGGCCTGGGAGGCCTCGTCGAGCGAGTCGGCGATGACGGGCAGCGTGTCGATGATGGGCTGGTCGGCGGGAACCTTGCAGTCGAGAACGCGGAGGGGGTTGGTCACGGCGCGGCGCTGGCAATCCGCGCACATCTGCGAAACCACCGGAACCAGAGCGGCACGAAGCGCCTCGTTGTAGCGGGTGCGGTCGGCGGCGGAGCCTACGGAGTTGAGCTCCAGGGTCCAGCCGGTGATGCCCAGCTCGTCGAGGAGTGTGGCCAGCATCTCCAAAATTTCCGCATCTCTCAGAGGGCTTTCACTTCCGGCGGAGGGCGGCCCGATCACCTCCGCGCCGATCTGCGAAAACTGGCGATAGCGGCCCTTCTGCGGCCGCTCGCGGCGGAACTGCGGGCCGATGTAGTAGAGCTTCTGCAATTGGCCGCTCTCGCCCAGCCCGTGCTCGATGTACGCCCGCACCACCCCGGCGGTGTTTTCAGGACGCAAAGTCAGCGACTGAGAGGAGATAAAGAATTGCCCATTTAGCTTTTCAACGCTGACTGCTCCCCTATGAATCCATGCGTTCTCGGTTGCTGAGCTCGGGACTACGAGAGTAAGGGAGATGAGATTCTCAGCCGTACCGGAGCTCACCTCAGCGTCTTTTGCCCTCGCTAACGCGTCGATGGCTTCTGCCGAGATTGTCGGTCTGAAACAAACCAATTCAACGATGATGCCAGGGATGGATATCGAACCGCGAATAACCCTCAATTGCACATTGGGATAGGGGCTCGGGCCAAAGACTGGAGTCCGAACCTGTTGCCTTTGGGAGAAATCGTCTTTCCAGCATTTCTCAATCGCGGCCGAATCAAATCGATCACCATCGGACCAGCTGTACATCTCCTTGGAGACGATGTCGGTCTCCTCGCCCACGCTGCGGGCAAAGAGGGCAGTGTCCTCAAAGGCTGGGGTGCGAATCTCGCCGAAGTTGTAGCGGGCAAAAACGTCGCGTGCGATAGCCTCAATGCGGTTCCAAAGCGCCGTCTCCGGCGGCAACAGGTCGCGGGTGCCGCGAACGGCTTTCAGTGTCTGGCTCATGGTGGTAACCTTTGGGCAACATCTTAGGATACAAGGTGGGAGCCATGATCCTTCATACCGTCTCGATGGTTGCCGTTCTCGTGGATCAGGTGACGCAAGCGCCTGTTGTGGTGCAATGTCAGCAAACCGCACCTGACCCGTGGTGGAAATGGCTAATTGAGTTCGCCTTAAGTGTGGTTCCAGTTGCAGGCGGCGTCTGGATTGCGCTCTGGTCATTCAAGAAGAATCGCGATTCGGAACAAATCCAGTGGGTTCGTAATCAAAGAGCTGCGCATGTCCAGTGGATTCGCGATCAAAAGAAAGCAGAATGGGGTGCTCTAATTCGGGGCCTTGCGGACGCGTACAAATATTTCTCACATTTTTCGGAAGAGAGCAAGATAAAGTCCCTGTTGGAAAATGAAAAGGCGATTCTTCGTGCCTTCGACGAAGTCTCCATGCCGTTTGTGTTCATCATTGAGACTCTGCGTGAAATCGGATACTTCATACTCTTAAAGAATTTTCAAAATCGCGTTGAAAAATGTTGTATCGAAATAAGGAAATATCAGGATGCGTATAGAGCGAATCCGAGCCTATCGGGTGAATGTTCCCTGGAAAACAGGCTTGAATATGCGTTTTATCCGCTTGAAAAAGAATTCTTCGATCTGTTGGTCGCCACCCAGAGGTTTGCTGAGGCTGATGTGCAGATCGCTCCAGAGGAAACAGCAACTGGTACCTCGTTTCAAGATTCAGCTTCGGAATGATTTCCAACGAACAGATAGTACTTCTTAGAGAAACGCGTCATATCTCGATGCACTGCCTACGCCCTCTTCTTGATCGCTTCCACCAATGTACTGTCGATCCGCGTCTGCCAGCCCCGCCCGGTAGCCTTGAAGTGGTCGATCACCTCAGGCGACAGGCGCAGCGAGACCAGCGTCTTCGTCGGAGCCTTTTGCGGGCCGCGCTTGCCTCTGCGGACGACCTTACCCTTGCGAATCAGATCGGCCTGGGCAAGCCAGGCGCGCGCTGTCTCGGCATCGTTCGGGTCGTAGGGGCCGTCCTCCGGCTCGTAGGGGATGGTGTCGCCCTCTTTGAAGGCCAGCACGCGCTTCCAGTCGGTCTCACTCTTTATCGGATTCATACTGTTCACGCTCCTCTTGGGATGCGGGCCGGAAGGAGATCACCCGAACATCGTCTCCGCGCTCGGTGTAAATCAGCGCCAGCAGCCTTCCCCGAATCACGGCTACGGCAATATCCATCAAACGGCGTTCGTCTGCGCGGCTGGAATCGTAGGTACACTTGTCCGGGTTGTCGTAGACAAGATGGGCATCCCTGAAGTCGAGGCCGTGCTTTTTCAGGTTGGACTGCCGCTTTGTCTCGTCCCAGACAAACACAATTTAATTGTAGCTACAATAAATGAAAAATGCAAGCTGAATTGGCTGCATCGTTTCAGCCAGGGCAAGGACGAGACGGAGGCTCTGGCGAACATCCGTGAGGCAATGGCCCGATGGCTCTGGGCGGAAGAGCAAAAGAACGCAGAGGCTCAGCGTTGAGCGCGGGTTGCTGATTTGGACTGGCCGGGCAGGGTTCGTGATTTCCCACCCATGCGCCAGAAAAAAAGCGCATGGATGGGGCACGGAGCATTCTTGGATAGCTAAAGAACTCAAAAGCAGGTCCTTCGACTTCCCCTTCGCTTCACTCAGGATCCGCTCAGGATGACAACTTTTGTGGGGAGGTGGGAGGCGTTACGCCGCGCTGCTTCAGCGTGCCTTGCCGGACACGGCCCTGCTGCACCGCCTCATGAAACGCCGCCGATAACCCCTCGCGGTTCTCGTAGAGCCAATTGGCTTCGTCGGTTTCGTTTTCAAACTTCGGAATCGTCATCTCTTCCATGGTTTCAAGCTTACGCCCTGCGCTTGATCGACTCCAGCAATGCGCCATCAATCCGCGTCTGCCAAGCTGGGCCGGTGGCGCTGCTTAATAAACCTCCGATTCCCTGTGGTGCTTGCGGAAGACGTAGCGGCCGACGAGCCAGCCAACGGCGCTGCCTACGAGGACATCGGAGGAGAAGTGCTGCTGGCCGAGGACGCGGGTGAGGCTGACGGCGGTGGCCAGGCCGTAGACGATGAGCTTTGTCATGGGTCCGTGGTATTCAGAGGCGATGACGGCGGCGGAGGACCAGGCGATGATGCTGTGGGTGGAGGGGAAGGAGGAATCGAGGCCTACGCTGGACTGAAAGAATTTCCCCTTGGCATTGTCCACGGTGGGCCGCTCACGCATCGAGATAGCCTTCAACACCTCATCGACGACCAAGCTGTCGACCATGGCTTCGCCAGCGAGGATTCCGGTTTCCGTGGCGTGGTCGTCATCGTGGATGCGGCCAAGGCCGTAGATGAGGACGGGGGCAGCGATGAAGCCGCCGAGCAGGCCGTTCGAGGCTTCGACGTTGAGGTTGTTGAAGGAGGCGTTCTGGGAGACGACCGAGGACATAGCCTGGTGGTCCGTGGTGATGGCCACGGTGGTGGCCAGGCCAAGAGGGAAAAGGACGGCGAGGTCGTGTTCACGCACCCGAACGGGGCTGGTCCAGATTGCGGCCTGGTCCTTGAGGATGTGGACTGGGGTGTTGCGCAGCGTCACGCCATCCTTGACGTTCGCCTGGGAAGTGTCTGATGGCTGAGGCAAAGGGGCGTCCGGCAGGGCATCGAAGCTGCGCTCTGAAGGCGGCTGCGGGTTTGGGCCAGAAGCGGTTTGCCCGCCTGCCGAAGGGCAAAAGGCAAGCACCAAGGCCGAAGAGAGCGCGGCAAGCGAACTCAAGCGTCTCATGCGCGCTAAGCCAGGGAGATGGAACACGACACCACTGGGCATGGATGACCTCATGATTCATCATTCTATTCACAAACGGCTCCATTCTCTCGTGCCGGGTTGACTCTGGCCTGTTTAGGGCCTGTTAACACTACCTGGACGGTGGCGATGGGAGCCAATTTTTCTCAGTTCGAGGAATGAGGAGCGACGCATACCGGGTGTATCCTAGCGACGAATGACGAAGAGATGGGGAAAATTGGCCCCGTCCCTTCGGGTTGCGGCGAAAATCCGGCCATACTTCATTCTCGCCCTCGACGGTGGACCCGCCACAGTCTTCGGGCTCGGCTTCGTCTGGCCGGATTTTCTCACGCAACGTCATCCGCCCAGGTAGTGTTAACAGACCCTAGCTCGCCGGCTCCTTGAGGTAGATCTCGGTGTAGTCCAAATAATTCTGCGCGTATTCGAGGATGAGGGCACGGTCTTTGTCCGAGAGTTCGCGGCGGAGTTTGGCGGGGACGCCGGCCCAGAGGGTTTTGGGCGGGATTTGGGTTTCCTCCGGGACGACGGCTCCGGCGGCGATGATGGAGCCTTCGCCGATGCGGCAGCCGTTAAGCAGAACAGCGCCCATGCCGATGAGGACCGCGTCCTCGACCACGCAGCCGTGGACGGTGGCGTTGTGGCCGATGGTGACCCAGTCGCCCACGACGACCGGGTAGAGGTTGCGCTGGCCGTGGAGCACGGCGCAGTCCTGGACGTTGGAGTTTGCGCCTACGCGGATGGAGTTCACGTCGCCGCGCAGGACGGCGTTCATCCACACCGAGGAGCGTTCGCCGAGGGTCACGTCGCCGATCACCTGCGCGGAAGGGTCGACGTAGCAACTGGCGGGGATTTGGGGCAACCGCCCCTGGTAGCAGCGGATCATCCTGGCGCAACCTCCATGGGGGCCTGGCGGACCCCAACTGAGAGTGTAAAAGAGAAGCCGTGAGGGGCGTCGAAGCGGGAATTCGCAGGGTTTTGCCCGAAACGACCACAAACTGGTGCAAAGCCCTTTTGGGACGGATCGCGAATCATTACCAAAATCCGAGTATTTACAGTATCCTAAAGAAGCCCCTTTGGCAGGTTTGGAGGTGGGATTTTTTGGCAGAGGTTCGCATTCAAGAAGGCGAGCCGCTGGAAAATGCGCTGCGCCGGTTCAAGCGGAAGGTACAGCAGGAGGACATCATCAAGGAAGTCAAGCGTCACTCCTACTACCTGAAGCCCGGCGAGAAGAAACGCGTAAAGGCGGCTTTGGCGCGCAAGCGGAATCGCAAGAAGGCTCGCAAAGAGCAGGACTAGTTTCAAAACGATCGTGACACGCGCCGCCCCCGGCGACTCCCGGTGAATGGGAGCCGCCAGACAGCCCAGAGTAAGATAGGGGCGGCCGGTCGCGATTTTTTCTTTCGGCTGAATCGTTCTGCACGCGCGTTGCGTGGTAGTGTTAGTTAAGTCTTCCGATCCCCCCGGGCAGACTTGAGTTTTCGCCGCAGAATTTGTTGCGGCCCGGGCCCTTGTTGCGGAAAGAAGCACGAAGACAGGGAAGCGGGACCGGCAAGTTTTCGGGTTTATGGCCGATTTCGGTGTCTTTCCCTGCTTGGGGGAAGCCGGCCATGGAATTTACCGACAGAGTATTAAAGTGCAACGATTGCGGCGCCGAGTTCGTATTTACTGCCGGCGAGCAGCTTTTCTTCCACGATAAGCAATTCAAGAACGATCCCAAGCACTGCAAGCAGTGCAAGGCGAAGCGCGCCAGCGGGAGCTCCCGGGTGCGCCCGGAGACGCGGACCAATTGTTCGCAATGCGGGGCGGAGACGACAGTTCCCTTCAAGCCCACGCAGGGCAGACCTGTGCTGTGCCGCGTCTGCTTCCAGCGGCAAAAGACGCCCGCGCAGCAAACGCAGGAATCCGGCGCCCAACAGGGGCAGGATTCCGAGCCGTCGCCGAGCTGAAGCGCAGAGGGCGACCGCGGCTACGGTTTCTTCTTCAGGGCGCGATGGCCGATGTCGCGGCGATAGTACATTCCTTCAAAATGAATCTCAGCCATGGCCTGGTAGGCGCGGGCCAGAGCCTCTTCCAGCGAAGGCGCGGCGGCGGTGACGCCCAGCACGCGGCCTCCCGCGGTAAGCAGTTGATCACCCACGCGCGAAGAGCCGGAGTGGAAGATCTGGACTCCTGGAACGTGGGCGGCGGCGGCGAGGCCGGTGATGGGAAAGCCGGTCTTGTAGCTGCCGGGATAGCCGGAGGAGCTGGCGACAACGCAAGCCGAGGCGCCGGAGTTCCAGCGCAGCTCGGTCTCCGCCAGCCGGCCGTCAATGCAGGCTTCGAGCGCGTCCACCAGGTCGCTCTCCAGGCGCAGCAGGATGGCCTGGGTCTCGGGATCGCCGAAGCGGGCGTTGAACTCCAGCACCTGGGGGCCGCGCGCGGTCATCATCAGCCCGCAGTAGAGCACGCCCATGAAGGGCGTTTCCTCCTCGGCCATGCCGCGGACGGTGGGCTCGGCGATGTGGTGCAGAATCCACTCCGTCATGCCGGGCTCGAGCATCGTATCGGTGGAGTAGACGCCCATGCCGCCGGTGTTGGGGCCGGTGTCGCCCTCGCCGATGCATTTGTGATCCTGGGCGGGAGCGAGCGGGACCACGTGCTTGCCGTCGCTCAGGCAGAGGAAGCTGATCTCGTCGCCCTTGAGGAACTCCTCGATCACCATCTGCTGCTCGGCCTCGCCCAGCAGCGCACCCGTGAACAGGCCCTGGGCGGCCTCGATGGCTGTGTGGCGCGATTCGCAGATGAGGACGCCCTTGCCGGCGTGCAGCCCGTCGGCCTTGACCACGATGGGCGGATGGAAGAAGTCGATGGCCTTTTCGAGCTCGGCGGTGCTCGCGCAGACCGCGTAGTTGGCGGTGGGAATGTTGTGCCGCTGCAGGAAGCGCTTGGCGAAGCCCTTGCTTGTTTCGAGCATCGCCGCGGCCCGCGTGGGCCCAAAGACGCGCAGTCCGCGCTCCTGAAGGGCATCCACAATGCCCAGCGAGAGTGGCAGCTCCGGCCCCACGATGGTCAGGCACGGCTGCTCGGCCTCGGCCACGCGGACCATCGCGTCCAGGTTCTTGAGGTCTGCCGGAATGCAGCGCGCAATCTGGGCGATGCCCCCGTTGCCCGGCGCGCACACCACCTCCGTCATCCGTTGGCTGCGCTTCACCGCCCAGGCCAGCGCGTGTTCCCGGCCCCCCGAACCAAGAATCAAGACTTTCATTGCACAGCTCCCTATGGCCCCGGCGTTTGCGAGGCTCCAACAGGCTATCCTCGGCAACCGGGGGGTGGGAAGTCAAACCGGGTGGATGGAATGGGCAGAACTGCCGGTCCCCTATACTGATGCGTGGTGAGCCGGGATACCGGACGCAGGCCAGCAGGAGGACCGAGCGATGGTGCAGACTCGGATCAAACCTTATTTCGAGCAGGTGGCCGAGAAGGCGCGACGGGAGGAGCAGCGGCGGGCCTTCCGGCGCAACCAGGTCTTCGGGCTGATGCTGGTGGCGGCGGCGATTCTGCTCTTCTGGCTTCTGCGCACCAATCCCAAGTGGATATTTCCGCCGGGGTGGTGGCGGCCGTGAGTCCTGCGCGGACGGCGGGCGGCGGCTGCGCCGCGGCCGAGCCCTTGGCGGTCCTGCTGCTCGGACCCACGGGGAGCGGCAAGACGGCGCTTTCGCTGGCGCTGGGCGAGCGGTTTGGCGGGGAGATCGTCAGTTGCGATTCGGTGGCTGTCTATCGCGGCATGGACCTGGGCACGGCCAAGCCTTCCGCCGAAGAGCGGGCGCGGCTGCCGCATCACCTGATCGACGTGGCCGAGCCGGACCAGTCTTTTACCGCGGGCGAATACAGCAGGCAGGCGCGGGCGGCGCTTGGGGAGATTGCCCGCCGCGGCGGGCTGCCCATCGTGACTGGCGGCACGGGTCTCTACCTGCGCGCGCTCACCGAGGGGCTCTTTGCCGGGCCGGAGCGGCAGCAGGAGTTGCGGGCGCGCCTCGAAAGCAGCCGGGCAAAACATAGGGAAGACTGGCTGCACCGGCTGCTCCAGCGGCTCGACCCGGCCTCGGCCGCGCGCATTCACTCGAACGATACGGCCAAGCTGATTCGCGCCATCGAGGTCTGCCTGGCGGCGCGCAAGCCGCTGTCGCAGGTTCTGGCTCGCGACCCTCTGACTGGCTTCCGGCTGCTGCGGATTGGGCTCAACCCGCCGCGGACGGCGCTCTACGAACGCCTTAACCGGCGGGCAGCGGCCATGTTTGCGGCCGGATTGGTCGAGGAGACGCGAGGCCTGCTTGCGCGCTATGGGCCGGTGAAGGCGCTCGACTCCCTCGGCTACCGTCAGGCGCTGCGCGTGCTGCGGGAGTCTTGGGGGGTTGAAGAGGCGGTAGCCGCCGCCCAGCAGGGCCATCGCAACTACGCCAAGCGGCAGTTGACCTGGTTCCGGCGAGAGCCAGACGTCGTCTGGATCGAGGGCTTTGGCGACGAGCCAGAGGCGCTGCGCACGGCGGCCGAGCTGGTTCAGAAGAACCTGTAAGAGTCCATCCCGCACTATGGCTTGCACCAGGGCGGATGCGAAGTGGGGCCAGCGTGCATCCATTAGACTGGACGGTGGAATGCGGCGCTCGCGGCACCTGGCGCGCCTCAGAATGGAGCTTCCCTTGGCAGAGACGATTTACGATGTGGCGATTATCGGCGGCGGGCCGGCCGGCTACATGGCGGCCATTCGCGGCGCGGAGTACGGGCTAAAAGTCGCATTGATAGAAAAGACCGACCGGCTGGGCGGCACCTGCCTGCACGTGGGCTGCATTCCGACCAAGGCGCTGCTGTTCAACGCCGAGATATGGGACCACCTGAAGCACGCAGCCGAGTTTGGCATCAGTTTCGGGGAGGGGGGCATCGGCATGCCAACGCTCGACTGGGCCGCGGTGCAAAAGCGCAAGAACGCCATCATCGCCAAGCACGTCAAGGGCCTGGATTTCCTGATGAAGAAGCACAAGATCGCGAGGATCGAAGGATTTGGGCGACTGACGGGGCCAGCGCTGGACGGCGTACATTCCGTCGAGGTGACCACTGCGGGAGGCGGAGGCGCAGCGGGCGAAGTGAGCCAGGTGAAGGCGAAGAACGTGATCCTGGCGACGGGGTCAGAGGCCAAGATGCTGCCGGGGTTGGAGGCAGACAGCAGCATTTTGACAAATATTGAGATTCTGGCCCTCGACCAGGTACCCAAGTCGCTGGTGGTCATCGGGGCGGGGGCGGTGGGCGTGGAGTTCAGTTCGCTCTTTCGCAGCTTCGGCACGGAGGTGACGATTGTCGAGTTCCTGCCGTGCGTGGTTCCAGTCGAGGACGAGGAGGTTTCCAAGGAGCTGACGCGCCTCTTCAAGAAGCGCGGTATCGAGGTGAACACCGGCGCCAAGGTTGAAAAGGTGGAGAAGACCGAAACCGGCGTGAAGGTGACCTTCACCGACGCCAACGGCAAGACTCAGGTGAAAGAAGCCGAAAAGGTGTTGGTGGCCGTGGGCCGCGCAGGGCGAACAAGCAACATCGGAGTGGAGAAGACGAAGATCGAGTTAGAACGCGGGCTGATCAAAGTCAACGAGGCTCAGGAGACGGCTGAGCCGGGCGTCTTTGCCATCGGCGACATTGTGGCCGGGCTGCCACAACTGGCGCACGTGGGCGCGATGAGCGGGATGGTGGCTGTGGCCAGGATCGCCGGCGCCAAGTTCCGGCCGGTGCGGCGGGACCGCATCCCCGGCTGCACCTATACCGAGCCGCAGATCGGGTCGGTGGGTCTGACGGAGGCGCAAGCCAAAGAAAAGGGCTACACGGTGAAGGTGGGCAAGTTCCCGTTTGCGGGCAACTCGAAGGCCACCATCCTCGGCAGCCACGATGGGTTTGTGAAGATCGTCTCCGACGCGAAATACGGGGAGATTCTGGGAGTACACATCCTTGGGCCGCAAGCCACGGAGCTGATTGCCGAGGCCGTTGTGGCGATGGAACTGGAAGGCACGGTGGAGGAGCTGATGTTCACCATCCACGCGCATCCTACGCTGGCGGAGTCGCTGCTGGATGCGTATGGAGCGGTGGAGGGGATGGCGATAAACGCATAGACTCCTGCGTAAAAAGCCAGCCCGCATGTGGTTGGATTTTTTGTGGTTCCCGGGTATTTACTTCACGCCACCAGTCCCAACAGGTTATGGTTTGATCTAAACTTTGGGATCATTTTTGGAGTAACAGCAGAGTCCACTTTGGTGCATTTAGCAGACAGAAGTACCATCACTCAAATACGGTGATGGGGCTTTGCGCAGAGGTTCCCTAGACGAGTTGGGCGAGCCAACGTTGGCCCTCCCTCACTGCCGAAAACCTGGCTGAGCCTGTAACCCCGGCCGGTTCTTGCGCATCCAATATTGTGTATTCTTAGAGCAGGGGCTATTGTTTGACAGGAATCCAGGCACATTTCCGCAGGGAACACCGCGCAAAGCCAGGCGCTTTGCCGGCAGTCACCGTGGTGTGTCTTGTCCTGATGGCGCTGATGGCCGTGGTCCAGGTGGCGCACGTGCATCCGCTCGAGAGCGATGCCGACCATTGCCCCCTGTGCATCGTGATGCACTCGGCCGCGCCCGTCGCGGTGACGGCTGCCGAGGTGGTGCTGGTCAAGATCGAAACCTCCGCCCCGGTTTTTGAAGCGCGCGCGGTCACCCGCCACTGGCATCCCAAGCTGTTTACGCGCCCCCCTCCCGCCGGCTGCCAGGGCTAATTTCCGATTTTCCTATTCAGCATGGTTCCCGTTGCGCCTTGCCCCCTTTTGGCGGCGAGGCCCCGGCGCATCCCCACAGGCTGACTCGGCGAATCGGAGAGAATCCCCCAAAATGCCAAGAGGCAGCCGCGGCGATTTGAGCCACGGCGAACTTTCCGCATTCTTCAGTTCTTATTAGGAGGCTTCCCATGCCGTTTCATCGCGGCACGATTTTTCGCATTCTTCCCGCCATCGCATTGGTCTTCGCGGCGCTGTCCACGCCTGCCCAAAGCGGCAACGCCGGCGCTGTCCGCGGCACGGTCACCGATCCCTCCGGCGCCGTGATTCCCAACGCCACGGTCCACCTGACAAACGAGGTCAGCGGACTGGACAGAACCGCATCCACTGACACGCTCGGCCAGTTCGACTTCTCCAACGTTCCCTTCAACACCTACCGGATCGGCGTTTCCGCCAACGGCTTCGCTCCGTTGAGCCGGAGTTTTGAGATTCGCTCGGGAGTGGGAATCAACCTCAAGCTGGTTTTGCAGATCGCTACTACTGCGACTACGGTTACGGTGGAAGCCAGCGGCGACCTGATCGAAACCGACTCCACCTTTCACTCCGATGTGGACCGTGACCTGTTTATCAAGGTGCCGCTGGAGAGCGCGTCTTCTACCCTCAGTTCTCTGGTCACGCTCTCCAGCCCCGGCGTAGCTGCCGACTCCAACGGCCTCTTTCACGGCCTCGGCGACCACGCATCCAATTCGTTTTCCGTGGACGGCCAGTCGATCACCGACCAGCAGAGCAAGGTCTTCTCCAACCAAATTCCCGCCGATTCGATTCAATCCATCGAAGTGATCAGCGGCGCGCCTCCGGCAGAGTACGGCGGCAAAACCAGCCTGGTGATCGTGGCGACCACGCGCTCCGGGCAGGGAGTCACCAAGCCCACGGGCAGCATCAGCACCTCCTATGGTTCCTTCGGCTCCGCGACAGGCGGCTTCGATCTGGCCTACGGCGGCAAGAAATGGGGCAATTTCGTCGAAGCCGACGGACTCAATACCGGCCGCTTTCTCGATCCTCCGGAGTTCACGGTCTTCCACGATAAGGGAAACGAACAAAATGTCTTCGATCGCGTGGACTATACCATCACACCGGTCGATTCGATTCACGTGGACCTGAATTACAGCCGATCGTGGTTCCAGACGCCTAACTCCTACGACAATCTGAATGTGCAGAACGTGGTCAACGGCACCGGTGCCAGTTCCAGCCCAACCTTTGGCAATGTGGGTAATACCGACCAGCGCTCGAAGATCGGGACCATCAATATCTCGCCAACCTACACGCGAATCATCGGCAATAACTCGGTCTTCAACCTGGGCGCTTTTGTCCGCAGGGATGCCTATAACTACTATCCCAGCGGCAATCCCCTGGCCGATTTGGGGCCTGTCAACCTGCAAACCTCGTCCATTTCGCAATATCGCACGCTGACTAACGCTGCGGTCCACTCCGACATCTCCTATGCCAAGGGGAGGCACACCGTGAAGGCCGGCGCGCAATACGGACAGACCTTTCTAAGAGAGAACGACAGCCTGGGCGTGGTGGATGCTACCTATAACTCGCCCTGCCTGGACGCGAGCGGCAACCCGGCTCCCGGCTATACCAACCAGTCCGTATGCCCGAACGGCGCGAACCCGAGTTACCTTCCGGTGCTGGCGCCCTACGACCTTACCCGCGGCGGAAGTTATTACAACTACACCGGCCACGCCGACGTGAAGGAGCTTGCTCTCTTTATCGAGGATCAGATTAAGGCCGGCAACTGGCTCTTCAATCTTGGCCTGCGCGAGGACGTGTACAGCGGCCTTATCGATGCCAACCAGACCGAGCCGCGCGTGGGCATTGCGTATAACATCAAGCCGACCACGACCGTGTTGCGTGTCTCCTATGCGCGCACACTGGAGACGCCCTTCAACGAAAACCTGGTGCTGTCGAGCACAGGATGTTCGAATGCAGTGATGGCGCCACTGCTGGTTTGCTATCCCGGCGTTTCGGGAACCCTAGCCCCAGGCTACCGCAACGAATTCCACGCTGGCCTGCAGCAGGCCTTCGGCAAGCGCGTAGTAATTAGTGGCGAGTACATCTGGAAGTACACCCACAATGCCTTCGACTTCAGCGTGCTGGGCAACACGCCCATCACCTTCCCCATCGACTGGCATAACTCAAAGATTCCGGGCTACGCCTTGCGCGCCGACGTTCCCGAGTTCCATGGCGTCAGCGCGTATATGGTGGCCTCTTCCGTGGCCGCGCGCTTCTTCCAACCGCAATCGGCTGGAGCGGGAGCCACTCCACAGACCGGTGGCCTTCCTTTCCGCATCGATCACGACGAAAAGTTCAATCAGACCACCCATGCGCAATACACCTATTCCCACGGCAAGTTGCTGTACGGTCTGTGGGGTGGCTTTAACTGGCGCTATGACTCTGGACTGGTGGCTGGTGCGGTACCTTTCGCGACAGACAATACCACCCCCGTCGACCTCAGCGGCCTGACCAACGATCAGCAGTTCCAGGCCGGTATTACGTGCAACGGCGTGAAGGCCACCCTCACTGCGGGATTCCAGTCCTGCGCGCCCTCGCAATACTCGTCGTCGCTGGTCAGTATCCCAGCGCCAGGAACCGAGAACGACGACAAGAACCCGCCGCGCATTGCGCCGCGCGACCTATTCGACGCATCCCTCGGCAAGGACAACATCTTCCGCGCCGACCGCTACAAGCTGAACCTGGACCTGACGGCGATCAACGTCACTAACAAATACGCTTTGTATAACTTCCTGTCTACCTTCAGCGGAACGCACTATGTAACGCCGCGGGCGCTGACCGCAAAGATTACGGTGAATTTTTAGCTCATTGAAAATAGGGGCAGGCTATCGCTGCCTGCCCCGTCTGTTCCATGGTTATTGCTATCGAAGGCCGATATCCGCCTATAAAATCTCTTGAACGGCCCGGCTATACGACGCATAGACCGCTTCGTCGAAGCAGGCGAAGGTGACCTTTTCGATGGCGTCGCTGGAGCTTAATTCCGCGACTGTTTCCCGCATCGCAATCTCGACCGCTAAATCGACGGGGAACCGGTAGATGCCGCAACTGATGGCTGGGAATGCAAGACTCCGCAGGCCATGCTTTCGTGCAATTTCAAAGCAGGAAACATAGCAACTCGCAAGCAGCTCCCGCTCTCCGTGTCCTCCGCCGTTCCATACCGGGCCTACTGTGTGAATGATATTCCTGGCGGGAAGGCGATAGCCTTTCGTGAGCTTTGCCTGGCCGGTCTTGCAACCGCCCAGCAAGCGGCACTCCTCAAGAAGTTCCGGACCGGCAGCGCGATGGATTGCCCCGTCAACGCCTCCGCCGCCAAGCAACGAACTATTCGCGGCGTTGACGATCGCATCGACATCGAGGGTTGTGATGTCCGTCTTGAGAATCGCGATTCTTTCGATCATCGGCTCCTCATCCGCCTTACTTCTCGCTGTCCAGCATCCTCATCTGGTTGCCGTCGTAGCGGGTTCCTGCCACGGCTTCGGCCGGAACCGCCGCTTCGATCTCCGCAATCTCCTCCGCGCTGAGCTTCACCTCGAGCGCGCCCAGGCTCTCGGCCAGTTGCGCTCGCGTGCGCGCCCCGATCACCGGCACAATCGAACTCCTCTTGGCCAGCACCCATGCCACGGCCAACTGCACCTGCGTAATGCCCTTGCCGCCGGCAATCTCCTTGATCCGCGCCACAAGCTGCCGGTTCCTGGCCAGATTGTCTCCCGTGAACCGCGGCAGGTTGGCGCGGAAGTCTCCCGCCGCGGCCGGCTGCGAGCCCGACAGCAACCCCCGCGACAGCGCTCCATACGTCGTTGCGCCGATGCCCAGTTCATCCAGCACGGAAAATATCTTTGCTTCCGGCATACGGCTCACCAGCGCGTACTCGATCTGCAGGTCCACGATGGGATGCACCGCGGCCGCGCGGCGGATGGTTTCCGGACCCACTTCGGAGAGCCCGATATGCCGCACATAGCCGGCCTTCACCATCTCCGCGATGGCGCCGACTGTATCCTCAATGGGCACGCTGGGGTCCAGCCGCGACGGCCGGTAGATGTCGATGTATTCAACCCCCAGCCGCTTGAGCGAGTAGGCCAGCGCGGTCTTCACCGCGGCGGGCCGGGCGTCGTAGCCCAGCCACGCGCCGTTCGGGCCGCGCTGTGCGCCAAACTTCACCGAGAGCAGCACCTCGTCCCGCCCAAAGCGCAGCGCCCTGCCGATCAGCATCTCGTTGCGGCCCATGCCGTAAAAATCGCCTGTATCCAGCAGGTTGACACCCGCATCGATGGCTGCATGAATGGTGGCGAGGCTCTCCGCATCGTCGGTTGCGCCGTACATCCCGCTCATGCCCATGCAACCCAGGGCGATGGGAAAGACCTCGGGGCCGGTCTGGCCCAGCCTGCGCCGCAGCGTAGCCGTTGTCGTCATTGTTCGCTTCCTTCCATGCAGAATCCTAGCCTTGCCGTCCCCGCGCCGCAAGCTGGACTTTGACGGCGCGCAATTCCGATGGCCTCACGAAAGCGGGTGCAGGCTCCCCTATCGACTCTTGCACCGACGACCGCAGTTGCAAACTCATGAATCCACAACGATTGCGACAAGCATCACCCACTTAAACGCCAGTGTGGAAATTTTCTGTTTCCTTTGCGCCCCCATCTCTGCCATACTCGATAGTGTCCACCTGGTTCGGCCAATCCCAACAATCCAATCAAGAGGTTGCATCGATGTCGGCAAAGTATGTCTTTGTGACGGGCGGAGTTGTGTCCAGTTTAGGTAAAGGCCTGGCGGCTGCTTCCATCGGCTGCCTGCTTGAGAGCCGCGGCCTACGCGTAAATCTGATGAAGTTCGACCCCTACCTCAACGTCGATCCGGGAACCATGTCGCCCTTCCAGCACGGCGAGGTTTTCGTCACCGACGACGGCGCCGAGACCGACCTCGACCTCGGCCACTACGAGCGCTTTACCCACGCGCCGCTCTCCCGCGACAACAACCACACCACCGGGCGCATCTACGAGCAGATTATTTTGAAGGAGCGGCGCGGCGATTACCTGGGCAAGACCGTCCAGGTCATTCCCCATGTGACCAACGAGATCAAGAACGCCATGCGCAAGGTCTCCTCGAACGGCGCGGACGTGACCATCGTCGAGATCGGCGGCACGGTGGGCGACATCGAGTCGCTGCCCTTCCTCGAAGCCATCCGCCAGATGCGCCAGGAACTGGGCCGCGAAAACACGGTCTTTGTGCACCTCACGCTGGTGCCGTGGATCGCCGCCGCCCAGGAGCTGAAGACCAAGCCCACGCAGCACTCCGTCAAGGAACTGCTCTCGATCGGCATTCAGGCCGACGTCCTGCTCTGCCGCTCGGAACGCCCCCTCAGCCGCGAGATCAAGCAGAAGATCGCCGCCTTCTGCAACGTGGAGGAGCGCGCCGTGATTGGCGCCCGGACCGTGCCCTCCATCTACGAGGTGCCGCTCTGCTTTGCCGCGGAAGGCGTGGATGCGCTCATCCTGAAATACCTGCACAAGGAGGCGCCCGAAGCCAACCTGACCGAGTGGAAGGCCTTGGTCGACCGCTGCTACCACCCCAGGGATGACGTTTCCATCGCCATCGTAGGCAAGTATGTGGAGTATGAGGACAGTTACAAGTCGCTCAAGGAAGCGCTGACCCACGGTGCGGTCTCGCAAAACCTCAAGCTCAACGTGACCTGGATTGAAGCCGAGGGGCTGGAGTCGAAGACTCCCGAGGATCGGAGTTATGAGCCGCAGTTAGAGGGATTCGACGGCATCCTGGTTCCCGGCGGCTTTGGCAAGCGCGGCATCGAGGGCATGTTGAACGCCATCCGCTACGCCCGCGAAAAGCAGGTGCCTTACTTCGGAATTTGTTTAGGCATGCAGACCGCCTGCATCGAGTTTGCCCGCAATGTTTGCGGCTTGAAGGACGCCAATTCGAGCGAGTTCGACCCCGCCAGCCAGCACCGTATCATCTACAAGCTGCGCGAGCTGCTGGGCGTGGAAGAGATGGGCGGGACCATGCGCCTGGGCGCGTGGACCTGCATCCTGCAGGAGGGTTCGCTGGCAGCCAGCGCTTACGGCGCGACAGAAATCAGCGAGCGCCACCGCCATCGCTACGAGTTCAATCGCGAGTACGAAGCCCTGCTCACCGGCGCCGGGCTGCGCATCAGCGGCGCCACCCCCGACGCGACGTATGTGGAGATCGTCGAGCTTCCCGGCCATCCGTATTTCCTAGGCTGCCAGTTCCACCCCGAGTTCAAATCCAAGCCGCTGGAGCCGCATCCGCTGTTCCGCGAGTTTATTATCGCGAGTTACAAGAACCATAAGGGACGGCTTGCTGTCGAGACCAACGATGCCTCGACCCTAACCAACGTCCTGTCATCCTGAGCGAAGGTCGCCGCGGCGACCGGAGTCGAAGGACCTGCGGTTGTCTTTCGGCCCCTAACTGAGCAGCACCGCACCCTTCACCCTCCCGGCTAACGCCCGGTCGAAAGTCACCAGCGTGAGCCCGCCTGCTTCCGCAAACGCCGCCAGATAAGCGTCCATCCATGTCTTGGGTGAAGAAGTGGCTCGCGCGGTAAACGCCCGCAGCCCCGCCTCCAGGTCGCGAGGGTCCTCTGCCCAGGCCACCTGACCGGTTGAAATCCATTGGTCGTAGATCAGCCAGCATTGCGGTTGTGTCAGAACTTCTTGTCCCATCACCGCGGCGGTCGTCAGGATTCGGAAGAGTCCAAGTTGCGTTTGCCGGCAACAGACAATTGTCGCGCTGGGCGGAATAGCTTCATACCACCGCTTTGCCGTCGCGTGATGCGCGTGCATCTCAAAATTCAGCGCGACCCAGACGTTCACATCAGGAAAAAGCGGTAAGTTCATCGATCTGCTCGTTGGTCAATTCCAGTGTGCCTGGGCGAGAGGAGCGAATCAATGGCAGTTGCAGCTTTCGCACCGGCGTCTCCTCCGCCCCTTCCAACTCCCGCTGAATTCCGCGCAGAACGATCTGCCGCATCGGTTTGCCCTCGCGCGCGGCCTTGATTCTCAGGTCGCGATACGTCTCATCCGGAATGTCCATCGTCGTACGCATGAATCCATAATAGCATATTTATTGATTTATGCAACAGAATCGTCCATTCGTGCAATTCATGACCTTCTCGGCCTTGCAAGCCTTTCAAAGTCCCGGTCGCCCTCGCCTCACGGCGTAACGATCCGCTCCGCCAGGTCCGGCGCAACCATCCGGAAATGGCGCACGTTCCAGGTGTAGATGCGTTCGGCGTCAACCTTGCGGGCGCAGGCCAGTAACAGTGCATCGAAGACGATGCCGCCGGCAAGACCCATGCGGGCCGTTTCACGAAGTGTTGCCGCATAGTCTTCTGCGCTCAGGGGGACTACGGTCATTCTGGCAGTGATCTGCTCGACGAGAAGGCCGGCATACTCGGGGCGCACCTTTTTGCCGCCGGGAAGACGTGAGAGAACCGCGTAGACCTCGGCCAGCGTGTGTGCGCCGCAGGCAGCGGTGGCCGGTGTGGCGGCGGCCAGCAGGGAGCGGCTGCCTGGGTGGCGCGGATCGGCGGCGTCGCTTGCCGCGATGAGCACCGATGTATCGAGGAACGCTGCGATGGGCGCGTTCATGGCTCGTCGGAGAGGCCGGCGACGTAGCGCATGCGCCTCTCACGCTGCTCATCGATCATTGCATTGACATCCTCGACGGTGAGCCGTGGGGCACCGGTCATCACCCATAATCCGTCGATCATCTCCAGCTTGGGTTCGGCAAGATCCTGCTCCAGCATCAGCGTGTCGCCGGAGCGCTCGACTTTGAGCCGCGTGCCGGGGGTCAGGTGCAGGGCATCCCGCAGCTTCTTGGGAACGACGATGCGGCCGGCCTTGTCGATCTCGACAGTGGTAGACATAATGCCATTCTACCATTATAAATGGCATTACACGTCGCAATTTACAGTTTTCTGCCGGTGCAAAGGCCAGAGGCGCCAAACTTCGGAGCATCAATCAGTTCATTGGCCGCGTAATCGAAGCCCCCGAGGCTCCTATTTTGCCGCCTTCTACCCTGTGCGCGTTGCACTCCAGCAGCCCTCAATCTGTCTCCAAGCCGGAGTGTGCAATCCGCAGTTGACAAAGACCCGTGCCGGGCATATTGTTTGGTGGTTTTTGTGAATGGAGAACTAGACACCATGGCCTACTTTGAGCTTCAGCCCGCTGAATTGGACCTTCAGCAATTGGCTGAGCAGTATTGGCAGGAAGCCGGCGAAAGAGAACAGCAGCTTGAGAAAGCTGCATTCGAAGCCGGGGAAGGGATTCGAAACGGCGACTACTCGCTACTGAATCTGGAGACGATCGTTCGATGGAAGTCCGAGCGCGTCGTTCATTATCTGATCGCAAACAGCAATGAGAACATCAAGAGCGCCCTGGCCGTGGCAGCTTCGCCGGACGTTTCGATCGAGGACGCTGTCAAGGCTCTTATCGGGCTGCGCGGCGTCGACATTTCCATTGCCTCCGCGGTTCTGGCCGTGATCTACCCGGAGCGGTATGCGGTGTTGGATTATCGTTCTTTGGAAGCATTGGGGCACGCGCGGCATGATGTCAGGTTTTATGAGGAGTATCTGGCCTTCTGCAAGCGGCTGGCCGAGTGCAACATCGTCAAGCCGCAAAGCGACCTGCCCGGCCCGACGGCGCTCCATGCTCTGGAACGAGCGTTATGGCAATGGTCGCGGAGCCTCTCCCCGGCAGAGTAAAATCGCCTTCGTGAGCCACTCCTTTGAAATCGGCCCGGTGCACGTTGGCGCGGGCCAGCTTTTTCTCATCGCCGGCCCCTGCGTCATCGAGGGCGAGGCGCATGTGCGTACCATGGCCGACGCCATCCAGCGCATCGCGGCGGACCTGGGCATTCCCTTCATCTTCAAGGCCAGCTACGACAAGGCCAACCGCACCAGCGTCAAGAGCTTTCGCGGACCGGGACTGGTCGAGGGCACGCGCATCCTGGGCCGACTGGCCAAAGACATGGGCCTGCCGGTGCTGACCGACGTACACGAGCCCAGCCATTGCGAGATCGCCGCCGAGGCCGTGGACGTGCTGCAGATTCCCGCCTTCCTCTGCCGCCAGACCGATCTGCTGGTGGCCGCGGGCAAGACCGGCCGCGCCGTCAACATCAAGAAGGGGCAGTTCGTGGCGCCGTGGGACATGAACCATCCGGTCGAAAAGGTGCGCTCGACGGGCAATGAGCGGGTGTTTCTCACTGAGCGCGGCTCGAGCTTCGGCTACAACACGCTGGTGGTGGATTACCGCTCCCTGCCCGTCATGCGCCGCCTCGCGCCGGTGGTCTTCGACGCCACGCATTCGGTTCAGCAGCCTTCGGCGGCGAACGGCGTCAGCGGCGGCCAGCCGGAGTTCATTCCGCTTCTCGCCCGCGCCGCCGTCGCTGCCGGCATCGATGGCCTCTTTCTCGAAGTCCACGACGACCCCGCCAACGCCAAATCCGACGGCGCCAATGCCCTGGATTTGAAGCTGCTCAAGCCGCTGCTGGAAAAGCTGTTGGCGATTCACGCGGCGGCGGGGGATTGACTCGTGGGCGAAGAATTGCAGCAGGGTTGGCGAAGCTTCAAGTCCAGCTGACGGGCATCACGCTGCAGGTTTGAGAGAAGGAGGAGGTGTTGAGTGTCCCTCCAGCCGCTTTTGGGCAGCTGCGGCTTCGATTTCACTGTTGACCTCTGCTCCAACAAGAAGCATGAGGCCAGTGATATAGAACCAGGTGAGCAGAATGATTACCGCTCCGAGTGAACCATAGGTTATGGAATAACTGTTAAAGAAATGCAGGTAGATTCGGAGGCCGAGAGAAGCAAGCAGCCACCCGAGGATTCCGATTGCGCCTCCTGGCGTGAGCCAATGCCAGCAGCGAGCCTTCACATCCGGAGCCCAATAATATATGACTGCGAATGACAGCGCGAGCAAAGCGGTTGCGATAGTCCATCCAATGAGCCTGGCAGAGAACGCGGCGGGGATGGTCAGAAAGCGATTGTAGGTTAGGTGATTGGCAACCGCTGCGACGAAGTCTCCTCCCAACAGGGCACTCAATATAAGGGTGACTATGACGGCGAGAATGATGGTGAGGCCGATGGCGTAGATGCGGGCTCTTAAGAAGGAGCGAGTGTTTTGAACCTTGTATACTTCGTTAAGGCTATCCTGAATAGCTGAAATGCCGACAGAGGCGGACCATATGGCTGCAATGAGTCCAAAGGTCAGCTTGCCAGGGGTAGCTGCCGCGGTGGTCTCGTTGAATGTATCGAGGACGGCGCCAAGGGCAGACGTGGGAATGACCAGCGCGAGATAATTCAGGAGCTGGTCGTAAAACTGGTCGGCTGATCGGGCGGCGAGGCCGAGGATTGAGCTGGCGCAAAAGAGAGTGGGGAAAAGCGCGAAGAGGAAGTAAAAGCCAAGTTCTGCCGCGCGGCCGAAAAGACGGTCCGTGAGAATGGACTTCCATGTACGAATCGCGACGATGCCCACAGGAACGCCCTGAAGATTCCACAGAGAGCGCAGCGGCGAGCGCGAAACGAACTCCCAGATAAAATGCTGGCGAGCGTTCAAAGACTTGCCGGGAGTGTAGCCGTCGTTGATGATAGCGCGCCTCGATTGTCCTATTTGCACACGGTCGCCCTGATGTAATGGATGCGGAGTGCTGCCGATGGGTCGCCCGAACGCGCAATTTCAGCACGCCATTACGGCGGATGGCCCACCCTTGTTTTTCCTCTCCCTGTCTAGCCGCATAACTGGGCGCCCAAAAATGGCAAAATGCAGGTTCTTCGGCTCCGCTGCGCTTCGCGTCGATAGGGAATGTGCGGAGCGGGAAAACGCCCGCTCTGGATTCGGCCTGATAGCATTTCCGTATGATTTTTTCCCAGCTTCGCACCTTTCTCCGCGCCGTGTCGATCATCGGCGCTTTCCTGCTCCTGGGCTTGGCCTTCAGCCTTCCCAGCGCACTGGCGCAGGGAGCACCCGCCGCCCCGGCGCCGGATCGCGCCCACATTGAAGAGGTTCTGAAAGAGCTCAACCGCGGCCACTCGTTTGGTCAGGTCGCGGTTGCGCCGGATGGCAAGCATCTGGCCTGGATTCAGAATGCGAAGGACGGCGCCGAAATCCGCGTCGCTCCGTTGGACGACCTTGCAAAGAGCGAGCGGGTGACCGCGGCCGCCAAACCGGAACAGCACTGCCACGAGGGCCAGATCGCCTGGTCGCCGGACGCAAAGACGCTGGCCTTTTTCTCAGATTGCGCCAAGCCGGGCGAGCAGACCGACCTCTATGTTGCTCAGCTCGGCGGCAGCCCGGCCCGGCGGCTTACCGAGCTGAAGGGCTACGTGGAGGCGCCGGCCTTTTCGCCGGACGGGACCCGCGTGGCCTTTTTATATGTCGAAGGGGCGACGCGCCCGTCCGGCGCGCTGGCGGCCGTGAAGCTGCCGTCCGGAGTCATCGGCGAGGATGGCGTCGAGGTCCAGCGGGTCGCCGTAGCGGCGGTGGATGCGGGCTGGCTGGCTACTCCGGGGCCGGCTGCTCCCGCGCTGGCCACGCCGGCCAATCTTCATGTATATGAGTTCGACTGGTCGCCGGATTCGAAGTCGCTGGCCTACGTGGCCGCCGATCCGCCGGGAGAGAACAACTGGTGGGTCGCCAAGCTCTACACTCAGGCGCTGGGCGGCTCGGGCTCGCCCAAAGCCATTCTTGCGCCAGCCGAGGTCTCCGGCCCGCTTCACGGCTTGCAGATCGCCGTGCCGCGCTGGTCGCCGGACGGCAAGACCATCGCTTTCATCGGTGGCCTGATGAGCGACCAGGGAGCCACCGGCGGGGATGTGTGGATCGTTTCCGCCAGCGGCGGCCAGCCGCAAGACCTGACCCCGAAGCGGCCCACCTCGCCGGCCTGGATCGAGTGGGACGGCAACGAACACATTTACGTGAGCGAGCGGGCCGGCGGCAACACCCAGTTGGTCCGCTTCCGGCTGCAAGGCGACCGAACCAGCGAGAGCGTGGCCGCGAGTTTCAGCGCGCCCGTCTTCAGCATTCCCGGCAGCGTGGGCGACTGGCGGCTGGAGCTGAGCCTCTCGGCTACGGCCGATCATTCGCTGTTCGTCTTCCACGCCAGCACCTTCGACCATCCGCCGGAAATCTATGCGGCCAAGCCGGGGACCGCCATGGGCACGGTTATGAGTTCCGGTCCCGGTGGCGAACTTGCCGGCGTGACCCAACTGTCGCACGTCAACGACGGGGTGGAACCGGCCTGGGGCAAGTCCGTTTCGCTTTCCTGGAAGAGCGATACGTTCCGCGTGCAGGGCTGGCTGATGCTGCCCAGGGACTACGATCCCAAGAAGAAATATCCGCTGATCGTGGAGGTGCACGGGGGGCCGGCCTCGGCTGTGATTGCCCGTTGGGGCTCGGGCGGCGGCTTGAGCGCCATAGCCTTTTCCGCGCTGGGCTACTTTGTCTTGCAACCCAACCCGCGCGGCAGCTTCGGACAGGGCGAGGCGTTCACCCAGGCCAACCGCAAGGACTTCGGCTATGGGGATTTGCGCGACATTCTGGCCGGGGTGGACGCGGTCGAGGCCAAGTACCCGGTGGACCCCGGCCGGGTCGGCATCACAGGCTGCAGCTACGGCGGGTTCATGACCATGTTCGCCGTCACCCAGACGCAGCGGTTCAAGGCGGCGGTGGCCTGCGCGGGGCTCTCGGACTGGCAGAGCTACTACGGCGAAAACTCCATCGACCAGTGGATGATTCCCTACTTCGGCGCTTCGGTCTACGACGATCCGGCGGTTTACGCCCGGAGTTCCGCCATCAACTTCATCAAGCAGGCGCGGACGCCCACGCTGGTGGTGGTTGGCGACCGTGACGGCGAGTGCCCCGCGCCCCAGTCCTACGAGTTCTGGCACGCCCTGCGCGACCGGCACGTGCCCACGCAACTGGTGGTCTACCCCAACGAGGGGCACGGCTTTGCCGATCCCGCCCACCGGCGCGACATGATGGAGCGGGCCGTGGAGTGGTTTGCGCGCTATATGCCGCCGGGAGAGTAGTAGGACCTGTCCGCGCCTTGCCTGCTCGCCATCCGTGCGCGGCGGAGTCTATTGGGAGCAGGGGTGGGGAATCGGGCCGGGCGGCTTACTGCCCAGGGCCACCCCGTCCTGATACACTTTTCTTTGGAGTTTCAAAGCGTGTTTTGCTGGCCGGCTGCATGGAAGAGCGTACCGCCGCCGGCCGGTCATTGGAGCGGATTTCACCGGTTGCAGGCCAGCCTTGGGCATGTTGACGGGCCGCTTTTGAGCGTTTTTTCCATTTCCGTAGTCTTGCCGGCAACCTGCAAGAGGACTTTTTCCTAACCGGGGTCCCCAGTGACAGGTCTTCGTCACTGGGGTGGTTGACCGGGGTCCCCAGTGACAGGTCTTTGTCACTGGGGTGGAAGAAAAAGCCGCTCAGGGAAAGTGGCTCCCGGTTACGGCGATGGAAGAATCGCTATAACAGAAGATTCTTGACGGATTCGGAGAGACCGTTCCGCGGTTCGAAGCGGCGGGGCGGGGAGGATTCATGCGGCGGTTTTTGACGCTTGTTTGCTTGTTGTGCGTGGCCATTCCAGCCGGGATTTCGATCTCCGGCTGCACGCGTAACCCGGCGGGGAACTATTGCAACGGCCTGGGCTACGGGTTGAAGGACACGGACGTGGACTCCATCACGCTGACGCCGCTGACCAGCGGCATCTCGATTGCCTTCGGGCAGACGCTGCAAGTGGCCTTGCCCACGGCCAAGACGTGCAAGGGCACCGCGGCCACCGTCGGCACGTACACCTACGGCACCACCAACAACCAGTTGGTGGATATCTCGACCACCGGCAACATTTGCGCCGGCACGTGGAACCGGAACACCGGTGGCGGCATCGCCAATTTCACCATCTGCAGCAAGCCGGACCCGATGCCCTCGACCGGCGGCCTGCCCTACGCCACGGCTTATGTCACGGCATCAGTGAATTCGGTGACCTCCAATCCGGTGGAGGTTTACGTGCATGCCCAGGTGACCTCCGTCACCCTTGCCACTCTCGGCGTGACCGGGTCCGGGCAGCAGTGCTTTTCGCAGGGCACCCAGGCGACACTCGACGCGCAGGCATGCTACAGCAACGGCATCCAGCAGTTTGTGCTCTGTGCACCGTCTTCGGTTACCAGTAACTATGCCTGCGCCGGGGGACTGCCCCCCGGCGCGACCTCAGCCCCCGACTGCACCTCGGCCATTGGCACTCTCAGCTACGTCGTCGGCACCCCCGGCATCGCCTCCATTGTCACCAACACCACCACAAACCAGGTGAGTATCACCGCTGACCAGCCGGGCACCACCGTGATCACCGCATCGGTGGCCGGAGGGAGTTCATCGGCCGGATACTTTTCCACCTGCCCGCCAAAATCGATCAACGTGACCTTGGCTAACGGAAAAACCGTAGGCACGGTCACCCAGGGCGTGACCCAGAACTTGACCACTACCGTCCTCGACACCAACGATAACCCCATCACCGGCCTTTCGCTGGCTTATCAGTCGACCGACCCGATCGATATCGCCGCAACGTCCGGCGGAAGCATCACCACCAACTTCCCCGGCATTGCTTCGGTCTATGCCATCTGCCAGCCGGCCGCCTGCAATCCGGCTCCAATCAATGAGGTCGGCTTGTATGGCACCGGCCTCTCCATCTCCTCGAACCCGGTCAAGATCACTACCCCCGGCACCGCCAGCGACTTCGTCTGGTTCGGCGCGCCCGGCCAGTCGCAGTACTTCGTTCCCGTTGAGCTGCTCAGCGGCACGGTGGGTTCCACGGTCCGCCTGCCTTATGTGCCGAACTCAATGATGATGGACCGGCTCGGCAGCATTCTGTACTTCGGCTCATCCCACGAATTGATGGAATTCATCCCCTCAACCGACACTCTCGTCAAGGCAGACCCCACCGTCCCCGGTGTGGTCCTGGCCGTCTCGCCGAACGACCAAACGCTGCTCATCAACGACCAGGTGCGCCAGATCTTTTATATCTACAGCGTCAACGGCGGCGTCACCGCCACGTTTGGCGGCATGGGCAGCACGGCTGCCTGGACTCCCGATTCGCAGACCCTGTACATCACCGACAGCGCGGCGCTCAACAATACCCCGGAAAATATCGCGGCAGGCATCACCGGCCACACCGATACGTTGTACGTCTACAACTTGAATAACTGGACGACCTATCCCCTGGCCGCTTCGGGTCCGAGTACGCAGAATCCGGGCGCGCAGAACCTGGCCATTACCATCCCCGGCGTGGGCGCGTTTCTCAGCGGCAATCCCACCGTGGCGCACACTTGGTGCCCCTCCGGCACGGTTGGGGACTCCGCCAGCATGATCTTCTATCCGCAGGGGCCGGAAGATTCGGTGGACGTGACGACCGACGTGCTGGCCGCCACCACGGATGGCGCGCACATTCTGGGCGCGGCCTACAACGCCACTAACGGCATGACGCTCTCCGACATTGGGGTGAAGATTCCGACGACTGTGTGCCCAGGGGTTGGCGTAGAAGCTCCTTTGATAGGCGGAACGCTTTCGGCGCTCTCCACGAGTCCCACGCTGAGTGCGTTGCTCAACGTCAGCAAGGTGAGCGCGACCGCCGTCAATCAAGTGGTGGCTTCACCGGAGTCCAACCTGGCGTTCCTCACCTACACCGCCTCCTCGACCAACAGCAACGCTTTGCTGCCCTACTATGTGCCGGGGAGCGGTGTGGTGAACTATGTCACCCTGAACGGAAGCTCGGCCATTACGGCTCCCATTGCCGGCGCCTTCAGCCCGGACGACACGCTCTTCTTCGTCTCCACGGCGGGCGACAATCTGATCCATTACATCAGCATTCCCTCCGTCATCAGCACCACGACGCCGCTAAAGGACGCGCAGCAAATCGCTCCCAACCTGCCCGCCTGCACGCCCGGCGCCGACCCCGATTGCACGCTCACGACGCCGACCGCCAAACCCGTGCCGGCTACTGTGATTGTCGTCAAGCCGCGCTCCACCACGTAGGCTTCAGTCCATCTATCCGCAAACAGATAGCCGGCCACGCGCCGGCCTTTCCTGTTTATTGATCCAACACAGCGCGGGAAGGCGGAGCCATCTCCGCACGATAGAATCAAACCATGATCAAGGGGATATCCTTTCTTCGTCCCGTGGGCAGCGCAGCGGCCTATGACCGGCTGGCCAGCTTCTTTTCGGCGCTGGGGTTTGCTCTCGGCAAAGGATGGGAGGACGACCACCCCAACGACGAAGACCTGTCGTTACCACCCCAAGAAGCAAAGACCACTTCTTGGGGGCCCCGGTCGTTGGGGACCCCGGGGACCAGTCGCGGCGCATCGTTCTTGGCTCCGCTCGGCAACCTGGAGTTTGTTGACGGCCAGTTCCCCTCCACCGCCGATGTGCTGGTGGAAGTGACCGCGCTCGATGCCGCGCACCAGGCCGCCGAGAGCTGCCTCCGCGCCGAAGGCGGCGATCAGGCAGTGGCCCGCCTCTCGCCCATCGCGGAAACCCACTGGAAGTCGCGCCTCTTCACCGTCGAGCCGGAGCCGGGGTTCGCCTTCAGCTTCTGGGCCTGGACCGATCCCGCGCGCGGCAAGCCGGTGGCCATCGAAGGCGACTTATCCGCCTCCGGAATGCGCTTTGCCATTGTGGTGGCGCGCTGGAATGCCGTCATCACCGAGCGGCTGCTCGAAGGCGCGCTCGACGCCCTGCTTCGCAGCGGAGCCAAGCGGAACGACATCGAAGTGGTCCGCGTTCCCGGCGCATGGGAGATACCGGCCGCCGCCCGCACTGTCGCCAACGCAGGCCGGGTGGACGCCATCGTGACCCTCGGCTGCCTTTTGCGCGGCGAAACCGCCCACTACGAAGCCATCTACAACGAAGTGGCCCGCGGCATCGGGCAGTCGCAGCAGGAGACCGGCATTCCCCACAGCTTTGGCGTGCTCACCTGCGAAACTCTGGAGCAGGCGCTCAACCGCGCCGGCATCAAGGCCGGCAACAAGGGCTTCGAGGCTGCCCTGGCGGCCATCGAGATGGTGAGCCTGCGCCGCAAGCTCCTTCAGGGCAATCCGGCCGAAGACCGGGGCCCCCACGAACTCGGGGTCCCCAGTGAGCGATCGTTGCTCACTGGGGTGAAGGGACAGGTCTTCGTCCGTGGGGTGGAAGGCGGCCAGTCTTGACCGCCGGACCGCGGCGCAAATCGCGCGAACTGGCCATGCAGATGCTCTTTCAGGCGGACATCGGCAAGCAGACCCCCGACCAGGTGCGCGCCACCTTCTGGAAGGCCGGCGACGAGGTCGAACCCGAGGTGCGCGGCTTTGCCGAGGACCTCTTCCGCGTGGCCGTCGCTCACCAGGAGAAGATCGACGAACTCCTCGTGCAGAACTCCAAGCACTGGCGCCTGGAGCGCATGCCCGCCGTGGATCGCAACCTGCTGCGCATGGCCGTGGGCGAGATGCTGGGCTTCAAGGGCACGCCCTTCCCCATCGTCATCAACGAGGCCCTTGAAATCGGCCGCCGCTACTCGGCGCCGGAGTCCATCAACTTCCTCAACGGAATGCTGGACTCGATTGCGCGCGGGCTGATCGGCAAGTAAAGCACTCTCACTGACCGATGAAGCCAGTGCCTCTCGCATTCTTGAATGCATCTACCGGCAAGCCTCGCCCGGACGGTCGAGCTGGTCATTGGTTCTAGCCCGGCCATCATGCCGCAGCACGGCGCCCGACTTCAGCACCAGCCTCCCCGCCTGGCTGAGAAGCGGATCGAGGGCAAAGTCCGCCCCAACCGGCGCTCCGTCCACCGTTCGCGCGCAGTACCAATCCTTTCCGTCGGAATCGCCGTTTCCATACCACCTCCGGCAGGCGATCGTTGCCGCATCGGAATCCAGGGCGCACTGGAACCACAGAAACAGCGGCTGGAAATCGCCTCTGCCCGAGCCCGCAATCGCAACGGCATCGGCGGGGATTTTGGCCGGCCGCCTGGAAGAGTTAGCGCGTGCAAGGATTGGCTTGTGTACCTCTGCAATGCATCCGGCGGCCTTGAAGTTCTCAAACAGAGAGCCCCGTCCGATCCTCATCGTGGGGCCATCAAGCGGCCTGATCCAAATGGAACGCCGGCTCACCCGGATCGGAACCTGCTTTCCGGCAAGCTCCTCCATGCTGCCGAGTTTGCCCTCGTGCAGGTAGCTTCTTCCCTCCCCGACCAGGACCTGATCGCCCAGGCGAAAGCAAAACGCTCTGGCAGGTTCAACGGCCAGAGAGCATCCAAGTCCGCATGGAATGTACGTTTCTGTCTCCACCAGCGTCGCCGTCTCAAAGCCCTTTGCCGGCCGGGCTGATGCGCAAATTGCGCAGCTCACTGAAACGAGCACGGCAAGCAGGATGGGCAACAATACCCCCGGCGTCTTGTATCGGTCCGGCTCGGAGGGGCCCATTCGCCGGAAAAAACGGAAAGAAATTGCCATGCAAATAAAGGTACAACCAATCGATCCCATCGACAAATGACCGGACCCCATGCGGCATTTTCTTATGCTCCAGCCTGTCGCAAGGGGAATCAAGGACTCCTGTTATCCTTGATGAGTGATTCAGCGCTCCCAAATCAGAGGATTTTTGGGCCTGGCCCTGCTCCTGCCTGTGGCCCTGTTGTTGTTCTCGTCTACGACCGCCTGCCACAAGGAACAGCAGGCGGTCGTAGGCGTCGCGCAGAACGCGGTCAACGCCGAGCACAAGGCCCAGGCGGCCGCGACTGAGATCGACCGGCAGCGCGCCGCCCTGGCCGCCATTCCGCTGCCCACCAAGAGCATGTATGTGGATGTGCGCGAGCCCGGCGCGTGGGCCAATCCCTTTCTCTCGGTCGGCGCCGACTCCCTCAACCTGCGCGTCACCATGACCGACGCCAACCCCAGCACCCTGGGCCAGGGAACCATGCTGCGCCCTGAAGCCGCCCGCCGCCAGGAGATCCAGTTGCGCCCCGGCGACCTGGCCGAAGCCCTCATCGCGCTGCCGCCAGGCGCATGGCGCTATGGCCGCGTCATCGCCGTGGCCGAGTCGCCCCTGGCCACCCGCAAGGACCGCCCCAAGGTCCGCCGCAACGTAGAAGCCGCCATCCAGCAACTCAACGACCTCGGCATCGTCGTCGAAGAGTGGCCCACGCGATAGAGTCCTTTTTGCTTGACCGGCCACAGTTTCACAGGTTCACAGTTTGCGTGTTCCTGTGCGGCCGGCCTGTAAAGGTTTTTGATATTGAATGAGTTAGGTGTGGCCGGGCGCCCCGGAGCCTGGGGCACCGGTATGGGGCTTAGCAGATTCCCCCGAGACCTGTGCCACCCGCCGTCTCAGAAGCGGACTTCTGGGGACAGAAGAAGATTTCGTTTGAGGTCCAGCCGGTTTCGATCCCCAGACAACACAGAAACATCCCCGGCAATTCTCGTTTCAGGCGGCCGGTAAACAAACGGCATTGGCCTTTATGGCGACACTCGGTTCACTGACGGGATCCTGCTCGGTTCCTCAAGCAGGAACTTGGGGTTGATGCGGGCGTCATGCCAGCGGACGCCGAACCACAGGTGTGGTCCCGTGGCGCGGCCCGTGGCTCCTTCCCGCCCGAGTGTCTCGCCCTTCTTGACCTCCTGCCCGGTCTCGACCTTGATCTCGGAGAGGTGGAAGTACATGCTGATGAGGCCGTCGCCGTGATCGATAAACACGGCGTTGCCCTCGAAGAACATATCTCTGGCCAGGACCACTGTCCCGGCCGCAACGGCCAGGATCGGCGAGCCCACCGGCGAATCGTAGTCGGACCCCATGTGGGCCTGTTCGGCCAGCTTGCCGTTGTACACCCGCTTCACGCCGAAGGACTTGCCCACGGACATCGGCCTGACCGGCTCCCCAAGGGGCAGCGTAAACTGCGCCGGCCCCTCTTTGCTCCGCCACACCTTGCTCAGCAGCGCCCGGTCGGCCGCGTCGCGCTTCAGGTCCTCCCGCGAGGGGTTGGCTTGCGGAATGTCGGGAAGCGTGATCTCCTCGGTCCCGTAATCGTTGGCCTCCACGGAGATGCGGGCGAACTGTTTTGGCCCCGAGCCCCAGATCGCAATCCTGATCGGACCCGGCTTCTCCAGCAGGTCGATGGGGTAATAGCAGGTTCCCTCCAACGCGGCCCAGGAGCGCGTTTTCATGCTGCAGCGCGTCACGCCCGGCGCCGCCCAGCGGACCAGCGTGCCCGGAGCCGCTGAGATCGTGGCTTCATGCCCTTGTGCAGTCGAGACCGGAAGCGGAATCAGGCAGACCAGCGCCAACGCCCCAAAAATGATACCGCGGAGATGAACGAACCTCATGAATTCCCCCTTGCAGAGAGTGTGCGAAGTTGGACCCGCGCGGTGCGCGAATCGGCAAACCCGGGATTTCCATCTTCGAATCCGGGGTAGCTGCATGTGTGCGCGCGCGACGAATCAAGATCGTTGAAAAAGCTAACAGGCCGAGACTTGAGCTTTCTGTTCAAAAAGGCTCAACTGCCCGATCGAAAAGGACAACTTACTCCAACAGGCGTTGCTGCTCGCTCTTCCGTTCAGCTCCCCGCGCCAAATCGCGAGGACTTTTTCAACAGCCACAGGATTCTTCACCAGATGGTCGAGCCCAATGCCGGATAAACGCCCCAGCATCCGTCCATTGGCGGGATTGCACGTTGCTGGATTTGCAGGCGCCTTGCCGGCTTGCGCGGACTAACTCGGCGCTATTTGTCTTCCTCTATCGGCCGAAGGTGGCGGGCCAGGGACCACTTTAACTCTTCTATGCCCTGGCCGGTTACGGCGGAGATGGCGTGGAACTCCAGCTTGCGGCGTTTTACGTGGGCCGCCAGCTTCTTGAGTTTTTCGGGGTTGGCGGAGTCGATCTTGGTGGCGACTACGACCATTGTTTTGCCGGCTAAAGGATGGTTGGGCAAAGGCTGATCGTTGGCGTCGCTGGAAAAGGGGTCGGAGTCGTTCCGGGTAACGCTGCTGGTGAAGCTGGCTAACTCCTGGTTAATGACCTTGAAGTCTTCGACGGGATCGGGGCGGCCTGATGCGTCCGACACGTCGACCAGGTGGACGAGCAGACGGGTGCGCTCGATGTGGCGGAGGAACTGGGTTCCGAGGCCGGAGCCGAGATGGGCGCCTTCGATGAGACCGGGCATGTCGGCGACGACGTAGGACTCCTGATTAGGCTCTTCGCCCACGGTGACGACGCCGAGGTTGGGTTCGAGGGTGGTGAAGGGGTAGTCGGCAATCTTGGGCCGGGCGGCGGAGATGCGGGAGATGAGGGTGGACTTGCCGGCGTTGGGGTAGCCGACCAGGCCGACGTCAGCCAGGAGCTTGAGTTCGAGGCGGTAGGCGCGCTCCTCGCCGGCGCGGCCGAGTTCGTGCTCGCGCGGGGCCTGGTGGGTGGGGGTGGCGAAGTGCTGGTTGCCGCGCCCGCCGCGGCCGCCTTTGGCGACGACGATGCGCTCGTCGGGCTCGGAAAAGTCGTAGATGAGCTCGCCGGTGTTCTGGTCGTAAAGGGATGTGCCGACGGGGACTTGCAGGATGACCGAGTTGCCGTCCAGGCCGGAGCAGTTGGAGCCCATGCCGTGCTGGCCGCGCTGGCCCTTGTGCTCGGGGTTGTATCGGAAGTGGATGAGGGTGTTGTGGCGCTGCGAGGAGACCATGACCACGTCGCCGCCGCGGCCGCCGTCGCCGCCAGATGGGCCGCCGCGGGGCACGAACTTTTCGCGGCGGAAGGCCATGCAGCCGTTGCCGCCGTCGCCGGCCTTGACGCGAATTCTTGCTTCATCGATGAACATGGGGAACCAGTTGTCAGTGGTCAGTTGTCAGTGATCAGTTGTCAGTTCGGCCGGAGTGCGCTATCGGCCACAAAATGCAGAGGACGTCTTTCCAGTTTACCGAAACAGGCTTAGAATCGCTTGCAACTTCATTTTTGGGAAAATGGGGCGGCGAGAACGCGGGCTTGGATGAGCGCCGGCGATCGTACCCGTATGAGAACCCGCCGGTAGAGCGGGCAGGGCAGTCAGCGTGTTGCAGGTTTTCCCAGGGTCTGCCGCGAGCAGGTGTCTCGATGGCAGGGGTAAGGCCGAGTTGGACGAAGCCACTGGCGGTGGCCGCGCTCCTGATGGTTGCGGGCGCGGTGACGGCTGCTTTTGCGCAAACGTCTGAGAGCGGTTCGGGCGGGGCAAATGGATCGCTCGCGGGCAGGCTCACGGACTTGTACTCTGCGCCGCTGAATGGCGCTACGGTGGTGGTGCGCAATGAGTCCACCGGAGCGGAGGCGCGCACCACCACCACCAAAAATGGGGCCTACCGGTTTACCGGGCTGGAGCCGGGCGAGTATACGCTGGAGGCCGTGAGCGAGCAACTGGGCCGGGGGCGCGTGGAAGGCATCGTGGTTGCCGCGGGCCACGAAGCGCGGGTGCAGGCGGCGATGCGGTTTGAGCTGGCCCCGTCCACGCCTGTCGAGGCAGCCGTACAGGTCATCAAGCCGGCAACCCCGGCGCTCCACCCCACAAACAAAGACCTGTCCCTTCACCCCAACGAGCAAAGACCGCTCGCTGGGGGCCCCGAATCTGCGGGGACCCCGGCAGCGACGGCGCCGTTAGCGGCTGAGCCGCGGCAGCCAATGGCGATGAGCGGGCGGGGTTCGGCGGAACTGGCGCGGGAGATGCCGGCGACCGTAACTCCGGTGGTAACTGCGACGTTGCCCGCGGAACCGTTGCTAACGCTGCCGTTGACGGGGCGGCAGGTGACGGAAGTGAAGCCGGGCGTTGCCGGCAGCGGACTGGCAGTGAGCGAAGCGGCGGGTGGCGCGGTGCAGGCGGCCATCGAGTTGAACCAGCCTCAACCCCGGCCCGCGCGGGCAAACTCTCAGGACGTCGATCCGGTGACGCCGGTGGTGACCACTACGGTGACCGCCGCCGAGTTGCAGGCGCTGCCGGCGAGCGGGCGGCGCTGGCAGGATTTTGTGCTGGATACGCCGACGGCGGCGACCGCGGCGGGCGGCACGTCCCAGACGTCGCTGCGCGGCGCGGGGCAGTTGCCGGCGGAAACCACCATGGACGGCGCGAGCACCAGGCTGGCCTTTGGGGGCACCGGCGGTTCCGGGCCGGGATCGTCGGGGCCGGGTTCGGGCGGGCAGGGTGGAGCCGAACAGAACGGGATGGGCCACGCGTGGGCCGGCGGGCGCGGATCCGTCATCGCCGAGGCGGCGATCCGCGAGGTGCAGACGGCTGCGGGTAACGCCAAGGCCGAAGGGACACGCACCGCCGGCGGACGAGTGAACGTGGAGACCCAGAGCGGCGCGAACGGGCTGCATGGACAGGGCTTTCTCTTCGACCGCCAAAACACCTGGGGCGCGCAAAACCCGTTTACCCAGTGGGTAAAGGAGACCGCGCCCGCCACGGAGACGACCACGCCGGTGTTTACGCCGGAGCCGTATACCCCGCCGGACCACGAAACGGTCTGGGGCATCGGCGTGGGGAGTCAAATTCGCCGCGACAAGCTCTTCTGGTTCGCCGCTCTGGACAGTTACCACCGCAACGATCCTGGGCTGTCCACGGTGAAGCATCCGGACGAGTTTTTTGCCCAGCCCTCGAACGACCAGATGCAGGTGCTGTGCGCGCGGCTGGAACTGATAGCGCCGGGGCAGACGGGGCAGCCGAAGGCTTGCACCAATGCCTTGGTCCAGGGGCTGGGAGTCTATTCGCCGATGCTGGAGACGCTGGACGGGCTGCTCGGTCCGGCTCCGCGCACGGCTTCGCAGTGGGTGGGCTTTGGCCGCATCGACTGGCAGGCGGCCGAGCGCCATCGCTTTACGCTGGAAGGGATTGGCGCTAAGTGGGATTCGCCCGGCGGAGGGCTGACGCGGGTTTCGGAGACGTATGGCAACCACAGCTTCGGATCGAGCCAGGCCAGCGAGGAGTGGCTGCTGGGCCGCTGGGAGGCATTTCTTACCCCCAATCTGCTGGCAGTGACGCAAGGCTCGATGGGGCGTAACATTCTCGAGGCGCGCCCCAGCACGCCTTCCGCCTTTGAGCAGACCTTCCTCAACGGGAATGCGTACGGCCAGTTGCCGCAGATCGTCGTGGACAATCGCTACGGCTTCACCATCGGCAACCCATCGCGCTTCGGGCAAGGCAGCTATCCTGACGAACGGCTCTATCAAGCTCAGGAATCGGTGGACTGGATTCGTGGCAGCCTGCTGGTAAAGGCGGGCTTCAACTTGAGCCACAACTTCGACGCGACCAGCCTGCTGCGCAACCAGACGGGGACTTATTCCTATTCGAGCGTCGAGAACTTTGCCTCCGACGCACTGGCTTTTGCTGCGTTTGGGATTGGCGGCGAATTGAATCCCGATAACCAGCACAACTGCGACGAGACGGGCAGGGTGTGGCGCGACTCGGGCGGCACGCTGCGCGGGCTGGGCTATTTGCCGTGCTACTCCTATTACTCGCAAGTTATAGGTCCCACCGACTGGCATTTGAGCACTAACGACTGGGCGGGATTCGTGACCACGCAATGGCAGCCAAAGAAGCTGCTGGTGTTCTCCGCCGGGTTGCGCTGGGAGAGGGAACAGTTGCCGCCGCCGATCTCCAAGCTCAACAATCCGGAGCTTCCGCTGACGGAAAAGCTGCCCAGCCTGGGCAATAACTGGGGTCCGCGCCTCAGCATGGCGTTGGGAAACACGGAGGGCCGCTGGCCGGTGTTGCGGCTAGGCTACGGGATGTACTACGGACGCACCGAGAACGCCACGGTGGAGACGGCGCTCACCCAGACCGGCAGCCCTCACGGCGACCTGAACATCTTCATGCGGCCAACAGACGACCTCCCGAACTACGGCGGCGGCGCTCCGCCGTTTCCTCACGTGCTGACCGGACCACCGGGCAGCATGGTCAAGCCGGGAGCGGTGGAGTTTGCGCCAAACTTTCGCAACCCCGAGGTGCATCAGGCCGTGGCGGCCGTGGAAGAGACGCTGCCGGGCCACGTGGAGGTGACCGCCAGCGCGATGGTGAGCCTGGGGCGTCGGCTGCCTATCTCCATCGACACCAATCTCGATCTCCCGACTTCGCTACAGACCATCACCTACAACGTGTGTGACCAGACTGCCCCGGGCACCAACAACACCCAGTGTGGCCACACCGGCCTGGGCCCCATCAAGGCCACGCAGATTACGGTTCCGTTCTATGCTTCCTGGCCGGCAAGTAGAGGCATTGCGGGGCGGCTCAACCCGGACTACCAGCAGATTACTCAGATCATGAGCCGTGCCAACTCGACCTATGAGGCGGCGATGGTGAAGGTTGTGCGCTATGGCCGGCGCGGGCTGAGCCTGCACGCCCACTACACTTACTCGCACGCCATGGACTGGAACCCCAACGAGAGCATGCTGGTGGCCGGCAGCGATGTGCTGGACCCGAACCCGGCCGACTTCAAACAGGAGTACGGGACCAGCAATTTGGATATACGCCACTCGGCTGCCGCCATGGTGGTCTATGAGGCTCCGTGGAAGCTGCGCAACCTGGCCGGAAAGCTTGGCAACGGATGGATGGTCTCGGGAATCGGGCAGTTTCGCAGCGGCTTGCCTTACACCATGCGCACCTCGGGCTCGCTGGCCGAGGAGTTCACGACCACCGGAGCGGCCATCGTGGGGCTGGGACCGGGGATGAACGGCTCGGGCGGCGACAACCGGGTCTTCGGCCAGGGCAGCGACGGCCGCACCTACAACATTGGCCGCAACACCTACCGCTATCCGGCCACCTGGAAGGCGGACCTGCGGCTGGGCAGGCGTTTCGACCTGGGACATATGCGGAAGCTGGAGCTGCTGGCCGAGAGCTTCAACCTTTTCAACCACCAGAATGTGACCGAGCTGGAGACCACCGGCTATTACCTTGAGTCAGGCACTCCATCCGGCACCTTGCCCTCGCTGAACTTCCTCACCGGGTTGAAGGCCAACACCACCGCCTTCGGCCAGCCGCTGAACGTCAATGCAACCAACTTCTACGGGGAGCGGCAGATTCAGTTTGGGTTGAGGATGAGGTTCTGAATGGTTGAAGCCGATGTGCATACAATTACGACATCAAACGATGCCAGAATGGGTGCGTGGGGATTTTTATGAGAACAACGATAACGCTCGACGACGATCTGGTGCGGATGGCCCAGGAGTTCACTGGTGTGGTTGAGAAAACGGCTCTGGTGCGAGAGGCTCTTAAGTCCCTGATCGCGAGGGAAAGCTCCCGCAGGCTGGCGGCGCTGGGAGGCACAATGCCGGAATTGGAAGATATTCCACGCCGGAGGGTAAGCGAAAAATGATTCTGGCTGGCACGCGGGTGCCGGCCTGACCGATGCGCACCTGATTGCTTCCATCTTCCTCAATCCGTCCACGCTGTTGTGGACGAAGGATAAGCGGCTCCGTGGCATAGCCGAAGCTCTCGGCATTCATGCGAATATATGATTTCCGAATGCAGGATGAACTCCTTCCGGGACCCAGGTGACTCCATGACGAATTCCGCGCCTAACGCACTCGATTCCAAACCGCATTTACGCAAGACGATGGGCTTTTGGGATGTGCTGTTGTTCAATATCGCCGCGGTGCTCGGGCCTCGCTGGATCGCGGCTGCGGGGCACAACGGCACTTCCTCGATCAGCTTGTGGGTCATTGCCGCGGTGTTCTTTTTCGTGCCCGGAGCGCTGGTGATCAATGAGCTTTCCTCGCGCTTTCCTGAAGAGGGCGGGCTGTACGTCTGGTCCAGGGAAGCCTTCGGACCCTTTCACGGGTTTGTCGCCGGCTGGACCTACTGGATTTATACCGTCTTCTATTTCCCCGGCCTGCTTCTGGCCAGCGCCTCAATGAGCGCATACATTGTGGGCGGACGCGGCGCCGCGCTGGCGCAGGACCGGACGTTTCTGCTGACGGTCTCTCTGGCCATGCTGCTGGTGGCCGTGGTTCTGAACATCATCGGCCTGAACATCGGCAAGTGGCTCCAAAATGCAGGCGGCGTTGGAACCTATGTGCCCTTGCTGATGCTGACAGGCATCGCCGCGGTTGTTTGTTGGCGGCACGGTTCCGTGACGCATTTCAGCGCCTCCAACATGATGCCCGTGTGGAACTGGGACACGGTAAACTTCTGGTCGCAGATCGCCTTCGCATTCACTGGACTGGAACTTGTTTCCGCCATGAGCGGAGAAGTGCGCGATCCGCGCCGGACGCTTCCGCGGGCCGTATTTGGCGCCGGGGCGCTGATTGCCTTTATGTATATTGCCGGGACGTTTGCCATTCTCTCGCTGGTGCCCGCCGCCGATCTGGATCCCCAGAGTGGCGTCTTTAGCGCCATTACGGTTGGATCTGTGGCGCTGCGCATAGGCTTTCTGGGAATTCTCGCGGCCATCCTGGTCACCGTGGGCAACGCCGGCGGCGTAGGCAGCACCGTGGCCGGTATTGCGCGTGTTCCGTTTGTTGTGGGCATCGACCGCTACCTGCCGGCCGCGTTCGGCAGGATTCATCCTCGCTGGAAGACCCCTCATATCTCCATTCTCGTGCAGGCCATCGTTTCCGGCGCCATTCTGCTGGTGAGCCAGATCAATGAGACGACGCGCGGGGCTTATCAATTTTTAATCGATGCCGGCATCATTCTCTACTTCATTCCATTTCTGTACATGTTCGCGGCCGTTATCAAGCTGGCGCGCCGCAAAGACCGCGGAGAGAATCGACACGCCGTGTTGGTGCCGGGAGGAATTGCCGGCGTTTGGGTTGCCGGCAGCCTGGGATTCATCGTCGTCCTGATCGGCATTCTTGTTTCGCTTGTGCCGCCGGGCGATTCCTCAGACAAGATGGGATTTGAATTGAAGCTGGTTGCGGGCACGGCCGCCTCGGTCCTGCTGGGCCTGATCTTGTATTGGCGTGGCGCCCGAGCAAAGCAGACCGAGTTGTGACGGTTGCCGCGCCGTTGAACTTGCTTACCGGGTTGAAGACGGAACAGAAGGCGTTTGGGCAGCCGCTGAATATTAATGCGACGAACTTCTACCGGGCGGGGCAGATTCAGGTGGGGTTGAGGATGGAGTTTCACGGGCTAACGCTGCCAGCCGCAGCCGGGTTCCGGGGCGACGGATTTGCCGTCGAGGAGGAAGCAGGTGGCGCCGTTGATGTCGGTGCGGAAGGTGCGGATGTGGGCGGCTTGGAGCGCTTCGAGCACCTCCTGGCGGGGATGGCCATAGCGGTTATGGAGGCCGCAGGAGATGACGGCCCACTGCGGGGAGACGCGGGCGAGGAACTCGGGACGCGTGGAGGTGATGCTGCCGTGATGGCCGACTTTGAGCAGGGTGCTCGCGAGGCCGGGCTCAGCCAGCATGGCCTGCTCGATGGGGGCTTCGGCATCACCTTCCAACATGACGGAGGTTGCGCCGTAGGCCATATGCAGGACCAGCGAGTCGTTGTTGGTGGGTTCAAGGCCGGGCTGGTAGTTGGGGAAAGGCGCGAGGACGCTGATTTGCGTGCTGCCCAGGGTGAGCGCGTCGCCGGCGCGGAGAGAGCGGACGCGGACATGGAGATCGGCGGCTTGGTTGAGCAGCGCGTTGTAAGCGCCGAAGCGGGGGTTGTTGCCGACCCATAGCTCGGCGGGATGGAAGTTACGCAGCACGGCGGGCAGGCCGCCCATGTGGTCGGAGTGGGCGTGGGTGAGGGCCACCGCGTCCAGGCGGCGGATGCCGCGCGACCAGAGAGCCTGAGAGACTACCTCCTCGCCGATGTCGAAGTCCTGCGGAGCCTGGTGCGGACCCCCGCCAAAGCCGCCGCCATCGACCAGAAGGGTCTTGCCGTCGGGGGTGATGAGCAGCAGCGAGTCGCCCTGGCCCACGTCGATGGCCTCCATCAGCAGCGCGTCGCGCGGGTGAATGACAGGGCGGGGCGCGACGGCTGAAAGGGCGGCCAACAGCAGTGCAGCCCAGGCGGCGCGACGTTGCCAGTGGGCGGAATGAGTTGGGGACGAAACGGCCAGGTGAGCCAGCAAGATGGCCGCTCCCAGGAGCGCGCAGAAGGCCGCCGATTGCCAAAGGAGCGGCGCGGGAATGCGGAAGTCGCCGAAGGTGAGGGAACCGAAGAGACGCACGAGACCGGTCCCGAAGTGAAGCGGCAGGGCGACCAACATGGCCGGAACTACTGCGTAGGCCGGACCAATCAGAGCAAAGAGTAAAGTAATCAACGCAGCCGGCATGAGCACGACAAGCAGCGGCAGGATGAACAGATTCACGGGCAGCGCAAAGATGGTGATGCGGTTGAAATAGACGGCCATGGGCAGGGCCATGGCCAGCTCGACCACACAGGAGACGACTATGAGTTCGAAAATGCTGAGAATGAGGCGTAGCGCGAAGAGAAAGCCGCGCCATGCGACGCGACCGGCGAATCGCTCGCTCGCATCTTCGTGCAACACTTCTGCGGTCATGCTCATCGTGGCGGGAAACAGGTCGAGTTGTGGGTGTGGCTCTGCAACGCTTTTCGTCGCGCTGGGGACGCCGGAGGTCGTGCGACCGGGTTGGAACTCTGAGGGCAATGCTGGTGCAAACATGCGCAGAATCACGCGGAACTGAGCCAGTTGCGGAGGCATCCCGGCGTCGAGAACGGTTAGGTGCAGTTTGCGCGTGGCGGTCAGGTAGGGGTGGATGGTGCCCTGGAGCAGCGGAGCGGCGACGCCGGCGATGGCGACCACGGCGAGCAGCGTCATCTGGAAGCTGGCGTCGAATAGGCTGCGAGGGCTCACGGCCAGCAGGCACAGCGCGGCAAAGCCGATGGTGTTGAGCGGGCTGCGCTCGCGATAGAGCAGGCGGCCCACGAGGTAGAGCGTGACCATCCACAGCGAGCGTTGCACGGGCGTGGCGAAGCCGGTGAAGAGTGCGTAGCCGAAGGAGGCGCCGATGGTGATGAACGTGGCCGGGACGCGGGGGAGACGCAGGCGGCGCGCAACCCAGAAGATGCATCCGGCGACGATGGCCAGGTGGAAGCCGGAGACGACCAGCATGTGAAAAGAGCCGGTGCGCTCAAAGCCGACGCGCAGGGAATGGGTGAGGTAGGTGCGGTCGCCGGTAACCATGGCGGCCAGCATGATGGCGTCGTCCTGAGTAAGGCGCAGGGCAGCGGGCAGGTGGCGCATGGCCGCGGGCAAGGCCAGCAGACGGGCGCTGGAGGCGTGTTGCCAACCGTTGACGCGGCAGGAGAGGAAAGCGCCTAGAGACGGACCGAGACGGTCTACGCGATCGATGGCGACAGTGGCCGTGGAGGTGATGTTCTGGTCGAGGAGAAAATCCGCGCGGCTCCAGACGCCGGGATCGTGATAGGTCTCCGGCGGCAGCAGCCGGATCACGGCGCGGACGCGTTCGCCGCAATGAAAGGGCTGTGGGGCGGGCTGGGCGGGTGCGTTTGCGGTTGCTGGCCAGCGCACGGTGAGGCGCACGCCGCCAGCGACCGGAGCCTGCGCATCGTCGGCGTCGGTGACGACTTCAAGGCTGGAAACGCGGAGGTCGATACGCTGGGAGGGTTGCTGCTGGGGTACCGTGGCGGCGGGCTCGGCGGGATCGTTGTCGGGCAGATTTTGCTCGATCTCGCCGCGTACCGGGCCTGCATCCACGATGGTTCCTTCCACAGTGCGCAGCAGGTCGTCGGAGAGCGCGGCGAGCTCGGGCGCAGGGGCAGGGTGAGGCTGCATCCAAGCGCACCACGCGCCCAGCAGGAGCCACAGAACCGCCAGCGGCAGCCACGCGATGCGTTGCGCGCGCAGCGCCGCCAGGCCGCAGAGCGCGGCAACCAACGCCAGCGCGACCAGCACCAGGCTGGGCCGCAGCCAAAGCCAATGGGTGGCCGCGATCCCGGCTGCAAACAGCCACGCGGCATGGAAGAGGGGTACGGCGCTCAGGCCGGCGGAGGCGGGACTGTCGAGGGTCTGTCCGGAGGTGGGGGAGTCGGACTGCATTGCGCCTGAAAAATGAAAAGCTGTTCTGGGGGTCAAGCCTATCAGGAGCGGCGCAACTGGACCACTGTCTCCAAATGGAAAGTCTGGGGAAAGAGGTCGGCGAGGGTGAGGTTTTGTATCGCGTAGCCCGTGGCGAGCAACGCGCGCAGATCGCGGGCCAGGGTAGCCGGGTCGCAGGAGACGTAAACCAGAGCGGGGGCCGCGATCTCGGCGAGCAGCGTGGTAATCTCCGCGCCGAGGCCGGTGCGCGGCGGGTCAACAACAATCAGATCGGGGCGAGTCGAATCGGGATGCGCTGGCTTGCGGCTGCGGCGGAGAAAATCGATGGTCGCGGACCGGACCGCGGTTCCGGCTGTGCCTTTGAGGTTTTCTTCGAGTGCTTTCACCGCTGACGGCGCGGACTCGACGGCGACTGCGCGGGCAAAGCTCGCCGTGAGCTGGCGGGCGAAGAGGCCTACGCCGGCAAAAAGGTCCCAGGCTAGCGAGCCCGAGTGGCCGGCGGTGACACGCTCGACGAGTGCGTCGGCCAGCCAGCGGTTCACCTGGAAAAAAGCTCCATGGTCAACGCGATAGTCGAAGCCGGCGGCGCGGTAGGCGAGGGAGATTGCGCCCCATGCGGCTATGGTTCGCGGGGACTGGGCTTGGATCTGTTCTCCGGGTCGGCCTTCGGCCACAAGCTCCGCGCCTTTGAGCGCGGGAATACGCTCGTGCAGCGCCTGAGCTAACTCGTCGAAGCGAATCCTGGCGCGATTGGCGCTGAAAATGGTGACCAGCAGCGCGGATTCGGCGGCGTCGCAGAAGAGTGAGATTTCAGTGGGCCGCAGGGCGGGCGCAAAGTTGCGCAAGACGGAAGCGGCGGACTGCGCAGCCTCGACCAGCAGCGGCGCTGCGATGGGGCACTCGCGGATGGGAATGATCGCATGCCACCCCAGCGACGAAGACCTGCCGCTGGGGACCCCGGCGTGGGATTGACGGCCGCGGTAACCGGGGTTTCCTTCAAGGTCAAAGGCGAGCCGGATGCGATTCCGATAATGCCAGGGGTCGGCGGAGAGTACAGCAATTTCATCGGGGACTTGAACGCCGCCGCGCTCCAGCGTTTCGCGGAGGATGGCCTGCTTAAACTTGAGTTGTGTCTCGTAGTTTGTGTGCTGATAGTGGCAGCCGCCGCATGCGCCGAAGTGAGGACAGGCGGGGGCAATGCGCTCCGCTGCGGCTGAGATGATTTCATCGGGATCGGCGGTGTCGTAGCCGCGCTTGTTCTGCGTGATGCGTACTCGCACCTGCTCGCCGGGCAGCGTGAGCGGCACAAAGACGGCCTTGCCCTCCATGCGAGCAAGGAAAGCGCCGCCATAAATTGGTTTTTCGATTTGCACAATTTGGGAGACGGCGAGCGAGGGCTGCGAGGACCGGGGCTCGGCATGCTGCTTCCGTGGGCGTTGAGGCTTGGGCGGCTTCATTGCTGGCTCATGTAGAAGAGGCTGAGGCGCGGCAGGCGCAAGTGAACCAGCAGTTGCTTCTGCACAAACTGGCGTTCCACCTGGCGCAGCTGTACGGCGCCCATGCGGCTGCGATAGGGAGCCAGCTCGCGCGCCGCGTGCTCTTTGAGGCCCACGAGCAAATCTTCGGGAGCCGCGGCGGTCAGCGCGACAAACAGTTTTTCTTCGAGCACGGTGAGGGTGCGTTCGAGGGCTTCCAGATCGTGGGCCGGGGCGTTATCCGAGGTGGTGCGTACTTCGGCGGCCAGTTGGCGCAGGCGGACGGCGGTTGCACTGCACGCTTCGGGAGCTACGGCAGCGGCATCCAGAGCTGCCGCGGCAGATTCAAGATGAGCGGCAACGCGCTCCCGCTCAAAGCCCGACTCGCGGCTCTGGGTCGGCGTGGTGGCTGTGCCGGCGGCGGCTTCGCGCAGATCTTCGGCTGCCTCCACCACCGCCTGCGCGCACCACGCCAGGCCGTTGATGCGCCGCATCCTGCCGCGCTTTTGCCGGGCTTCGTACTTGTCGAATGCGGCATCGATGCCGCGCAGGACCGCATCCAGCGGAATGCCGGCCTCGCGCCAGGTTTCGATCAGCGCCCAATCCAGCGTCGAGAGCAACAGAAGTGCCCCGCGCCGCTGCTGGAAGCGCTCTTCGATCTCGGTGAAGTAGTTGAAGTAGTTGAGCACGGCCGCGCCTCAGTGTGCCCGGCTGCGTGGCCGCGGCGTGCGGTTGCGCTCGAAGAGGATGAGCAGGCCATCGAGGGTGAGCATGTCGTCGATCTCGGAGATGAAGCGCGAGTCCTCGGAGATTTGCCGCGCGAGGCCTCCCGTGGCGATGACCCGCGCTGGCGCGCCCAGCTCGGCGACGATGCGCTCCAGGATGCCATCCACGAGGCCGATGTAGCCGTAGTAGAGGCCGCTCTGCAGGTGGGTGACGGTATTGGTGCCGATGACCTTGGCGGGGCGCTTGATGTCCACGCGGCTCAGTCGCGCGGCGTGCGAGAAGAGCGCATCGGCGCTGATGCCCAGGCCCGGCGCAATCGCCCCACCCAGGTACTCGCCGCGGGCCGAAATGACGTCGAACGTGGTGGCCGTGCCGAAGTCCACCACGATGCAGGGGCCGCCGTAGCGCTCGAAGGCGGCGATGGCGTTCACCAGCCGGTCCGCGCCCAGCTCCGAGGGGTTGTCCACCAGCACCGGCATGCCGGTCTTGATGCCCGGCTCAACAAACAGTGGCTGGACGTGGAAGTAGGTTTCGCAGACCTGGCGCAGCGTGGTCTCGATTGGCGGCACCACCGAGGAGATGATGATGTGGTGCACCTGGCTGGGGGCCATGCCATTCATCTCGAAGAGATTGACGAAGAGCACGCCGTATTCGTCGGCGGTCTGGTTTCGGTGCGTGGTGACGCGCCAGTGCGCTGCCAGTTCGGGCTTCTCACCACCCCCGCGACGAAGACCTGTCGCGGGGGACCCCGGTTTTTCCGCATCCAGCCGGTAAAGGCCAAGCACCGTATTCGTATTGCCGACATCGATGGCAAGCAGCATGGTTATTCGTCCATTTCGTCAGTGCGAATGCCGCCGGTCTGCACCGTTACCAATCCGGCAGCGGTGCGCACCAGCAGGAATCCGTGCTCGTCCAACCCGGCTGTAACGCCCGTGCAGGCTTGCGGGCCACGCACCTCGACCCTTCGGCCGCGCACCCAAGTCGAAGCCTGTTCCACGCGCAAGGGAATCGTCTTACCCGTCGCCGGATCGAGCAACGCGCGCGTCTCACGCTCCAGCGATTTTAGCAGGGAGACGAGCAAATCCTGGCGATCAATGCGGCGGCCGGCTTCCAAATCCAGCGAAGTCGCGGGCGTGGCCAACCCAGAATCAAAGCCACGCTGGTGGACGTTGATGCCGACGCCCACCACAGCATAATCAACCGAGCCGCCCGAAGTCTTCGCTTCGACCAGAATGCCACCTGTTTTGCGCGGGCCGATGAGCAGATCGTTGGGCCAGCGCAGGTCAACGATGAGCCCGGCTGCGAGACCGGCGACGACGCGAATCGCATCGGCAGCAGCGAGGCCGGCGGCCAGCGGCAACAGCGGCAGACGGACGGCGGGAATTTGCGGACGCAGCAGGACGCTTACGTAAAGTCCTTCACCGGCGGCGGAGTGCCAGGCGCGATCGCCGCGCCCGCGTCCGGCCAGTTGCTCATCGGCAAAGTAGGCCGAGCCGTGCGGCGCGGCACTGCGTGCGGCAGCCAATGCGTCTGTATTGGTGGAATCGGTTACCGGAGAAAAGTGGAGCTTGCCGGCAAAGATGGTGTCCGCGAGCGCGGCGTCCAGTGCCGGAAGATCGAACATTGCCTAGCTAGGCTCCGCAGTGATGCTCATCGAGATGTCCGCTGCCCTGGCCGAGTGGGTCAGAGCGCCCACGCTGATGAAGTCCACACCGGTCTCGGCATAAGCGCGGATGTTGTCAAGAACAATGCCGCCCGAGGCCTCAGTGGGAATCCAGCGCGCCTGTGGCTCGAGGTTGGGCTGGCCTTGCGCCTGCTGTCCCGGCGCTACTTCCTTGATGCGTTCCACGGATCGCTTCACTTCTTTCGGAGTCATGTTGTCGAGGAGAATCGCTTCGGCGCCGAATTCGAGCGCCTCCTCAAGCTCCCGCGGCGAGCGCACTTCCACCTCCACGCGCTGGCCTTTCCTGCGCAGTTCCAGAGCCTGTGTCAGCACCTTGGACAGGCCGCCGCCGAGAGAAATGTGGTTGTTCTTGATGAGAATGCCACTGGCCAGATCGATGCGGTGATTGGTGCCTCCGCCGCACTGCACGGCGTATTTTTCGAGAACTCTGAGGCCGGGAACGGTCTTGCGCGTATCCAGCACATGGGCGTGGGTTCCGTGAATTGCGTCTACATATTTCCGGGTCAGCGTGGCGATGCCGCTGAGGTGCTGCATGAGGTTGAGCATCACGCGCTCGCAACTGAGCAACACGCGGGCATTGTGGCGAATGACGGCCAGCACCTCACCATTGCGGACGCGCACACCGTCGAAGATCTCGGGGCTGCTGATGACCTCGAAGCGGGTCTGCGACTGCGGACGCCGGTCCAACCGGGCAAAGATTTCAAGAAAACGCGGCACTGCACCCAGACCGGCTACCACCAACTCCTGGCGGGCTATGATCGAGGCCGTGGCGCGCAGGTCAGGATCGATAGTGAGGTTGGTGGTGGCGTCGCCGGCGGCCTTGTCTTCCAGCAAGGCCTGCTCCAGCAATGCGTCGATGCGGCTGCTCTTCCAGTCCATGGTTCCTTTTTCGCCCGCTTAGGGATGAGTTTGGGGTTTCTGGCGCATGAGAAAGTCATAAATAACCGTCTTGACGCTATCATCTGTCTGACCCGAGATTGAGTAAAAGTGAGTCCCGTTGCTCCGATCGATCTGAAGCACGTAATTCGACGAGCTGCCGGAGCCCCCCCCCACGAATTTCTGCCATGGACTTAGTTTGCCGTGCCTGCGCTGGTCGATGAGATTGATCTCCCCAAGGTCGGTATACCAGAGGACAGAGATGATGTTACGGGAATCACGCACCATGATCCCACGAGTAGCCAGAAGAAGGAACTGAGAGTAGGTGCCGGTGTGCGACCGGGTTCCGGCCAGATCAACGATAGCCAGGGCCATGCCGAGCCTTCCCAGGTGACCGGCGATCATCTCTTCGACCTGCGGGGTAAATTGCTGTGCGGTCAGGCAGCCGGGCGCGTCGCCGAACGAGATGGACGGCGTCGCCTCGCGTGGTTGAATGACGACGCTCTCCACCGGCAATTCCTCCGAAACCGTGTTGTGCTCCTTCAGTTCCCGGTAAGCAACCTGAATCTGCTTGAAGTGTTCTTCCGCATCCGCCCGCAAGCTGGCGTAACTCTCATAGAGATCAGGATGCCATTGTTTGACCGCTTCCTGATACGCCTCTTGAATGGCGGATTCAGAAGGGATACCGTACGCGATTCCAAGGGTTCTGTAGTGCTGCCGGCATTGAACGCAGTCGCAAGACATGGCTAATTTCCCTTCTTCAGGTTCTCCAGCGCGGCGCGGGCCTTTTCAAGCAGCAACCGCGTCTCGGATTCCTGCTTTTTTAACCCCTCGACCACATGCGCCGGCGCCTTGGCCAGAAAGCCCTCGTTGCCCAACTGGCGTTCCGCGGATGCCATGCCTTTCTCATACTTCGCGATGTCCTTTGTCAAACGGTCGCGCTCCATGGCGACATCGATCGTCTTTTCATATTCAACAACGATATCGGTAGGTCCAACTGAATACCATGCAAGGGCTGAGTACTTCCCAGATGAATCGCGATGAGCAAATTCCACCCATTCAACTGATGAGACCTGTGCGAGCTTCTTTACAGTCTCGATGTTTCGCGCAATTGTTTCGTACCCGTCGTGCGCGCCCTCCCACATCAGAATCTTTAGTGACGTTGGCTGCTTCTCGGGTACCGCAAGTTCCTTCCTACGCGCGCGAATACCTGTGATGATGAATTGCAACCCAAGCATTGCCTCTGGTGCATGGGAACCGAGAATCGCCTGATCCGCCTGCGGATACCGCGTTAATGCGATCGACTTAGTGGGAGGGTTGCCATCGTAGAGCACGTGCCAAATCTCCTCGGTGATAAAAGGCATAAACGGCGAGAGCAACCGCAGAGCCGCTTCAAAGACCGAAACGAGCGTTGTTAATGCGGCCTTTGTCTGTGCTTTGTCTGCTGTTTCAGAGAAGTCGAGCCGTAACTTAACGATCTCCAGGTACCAATCGCAGAAACTGCCCCAGAAGAACTGATAGATGGTGTTGGCCGCATCGTCGTAGCGATAGTTCTCCAGCGACTGGTTGACCTTGGCCGCGGTCGCGTGTAACTCAGCGACGATCCAGCGGGCTTCGAGCGGGGCATCGGCGGCGGCTGTGGGCATGGAGCCGAGAGCGGAGGGATCGACGGCGATGCCGATTTCGGCGGCGCGGTCCACGTTCATGAACAGGAAGCGTGCGGCGTTCCAAATCTTGTTCGCGAAGGCGCGATAGCCCTCGGTGCGGGCTACGTTGAAGGCGATGTCGGTGCCGGGCGAGGCCATGGAGGCCAGCGTGAAGCGGACCGCATCGGTCCCGTACTGCTTGACGATCTCGATGGGGTCGAGGACGTTGCCCTTGGTCTTGGACATCTTCTCGCGGTTGGCGTCGCGCACCAGGGCGTGGATGTAAACCTCGCGGAACGGAACGGATTCGGCAAGCGGGCGCGGGCTGCCGTCGGGGAGCGGAACGTCGGCGGCGAACCAGCAGCCGAACATGATCATGCGGGCTACCCAGAAGAAGAGAATGTCGAAGCCGGTGACCAGCAGGCTGCTGGGATAAAAGGCGTCGAAATCCGCCCGATTTTCCGCAGCGATATTCGGCCAGCCAAAGACGGAGACAGGCAGGAGGCCCGCGGAGAACCAGGTGTCGAGTACGTCGGTTTCCTGCGTGATCTGGGCCGAGCCGCAGTGGGCGCAGGCGGTGGGGTCCGGACTCGCGTTGGGGCGGGCGACGGTGATCTTGTGGCACGTGGAACAATGCCACGCCGGGATTCGATGGCCCCACCAGAGCTGGCGCGAGATGCACCAGTCGTGAATGTTGCGCATCCACTCGAAGTAGGTTTTCCCGTACTGCTCGGGAGTGAAGCGGATGTAGCCCTTTTCGACGGCCTCGATGGCGCGGTCGGCAAGCGGCTGAATCTTGACGAACCATTGCGTCGAAAGGCGCGGCTCGACGACGGTTTTGCAGCGGTCGCAGTGGCCTACGTTGTTGGTGTAGTCCTTCACGGCTCCGAGGAGCTTCCGCTCTTCCAGGTCTTGGACGATTTTCTTGCGCGCCGCGTAGCGGTCGAGACCGGCGTACGCGCCGCCTTCGGCGTTGATGTGGCCGGTCGAGTCCATCACGTTGATGGAGGGTAGGTTGTGGCGCTGGCCCAGGGCAAAGTCGTTGGGATCGTGGGCCGGGGTCACCTTCACCGCGCCGGTGCCGAAGTCGCGGCTGACCCACTCGTCGAGGATGATGGGAATCTCGCGGCCGACAAGCGGCAGGCGGAGCTTCTTGCCGTGGAAATGGAGGTAGCGCTCGTCTTCGGGATGGATGGCTACGGCTACGTCGCCGAGCATGGTCTCGGGGCGCGTGGTGGCGATGGTGAGAAATTCGCCGGTCGGCGTGTTGTCCGCGTCAACGACCGGGGTCCCCGCGTCCGCCTCGGCGGATTCGTCCGTGGGGTCAACGACCGGGTAGCGAATCTCCCACAGATGGCCCTTCTGCTCGACATGGACGACTTCGAGGTCGCTGATAGCGGTTTGGCAGCGCGGGCACCAGTTGACGATGTACGCGCCGCGATAGATGAGCCCTTGCTCGTGAAGGCGGACGAAGGCCTCGCGCACCGCGGCGGAGAGATTCTCGTCCATGGTGAAGTACTCGCGCTGCCAATCGACGGATGCGCCCAGGCGCTTCATCTGGTCGAGGATGGCGCCGCCGTAGTGGCGCTTCCACTGCCATACGCGCTCGACGAAGGCCTCGCGGCCAAGCTGCTGGCGGGACGTGCCTTCCGTGGCGAGTTGCCGCTCGACCATCATCTGCGTGGCGATGCCGGCGTGGTCGGTGCCGGGGAGCCACAGGGCGCGGCGGCCGGTCATGCGCCGCCAGCGGGTGAGGATGTCGATCTCCGTCTGGTTGAGCATGTGGCCCATGTGCAGGCGGCCAGTGACGTTGGGCGGCGGCAGGAGGATGGTGAAGGGGGCGGCCTGCGGCGCGGCGGCAGATCCGGATGCATCGGCGGCGGGCGTGGGCTGGGCGAAGAGGTTCTCGCGCACCCAGTACTCGGCCCAGTGATCTTCAATGGCGGTGGGGTCGTAGGCTTTGGGCAGGTCGTGAGGCATGGGAGTTCGGAACGAGCCCCCGCGGGTCTGACCCTTGTTAATAAGGGACTTCCGAGCGAGGGGACCACCCTCACTTTAGCAGATGCGGGGCAAAGAGCAATCAGACGCAAACCTGGGAAACGCACGATGCAGCAAAGGGAAAAGGCCGCACCGGATGGGGAGCGGCCTTTTGTTGTTGAATCGGTTGTCAGATTAGAACGGGTTCAGCTTGGTCAGCCCCTTCTTCTTTTTCTTCTTGCTGGAAGATTCGTCGCTGGAGTCGACTTTGGGCTTCTTCTTGTTGGCGTCGGCAGTGGACTGAGCCGGTGTGGAGCCGGGCTTGACCTCATTCACCTGGTCGGGGGCCTCGGCCGGCTTTTCAGTGGCGGGCAGCGCGGTGTTGGTGGGCCCCACCGGCTTGATCACGGCGTTGGGGTCTGCCACGGCAGCACCGGAGGGTGCGCTCAGGACCTGGGCGCTCACGCCGGTGCCGCCCTCCGGCGGTTGAAGCTGCAAGGGCGCCGTGGAGGGTTGGTCGCTGCGCGGAGGCTCGTTGGCGCCAGTGGGCGGGACTGCGCCGATGGGCGAGGGAGCAGGTTTGCCGGCGTTGACGGCGGCGTTGAACAGCGCAATGTTCTGCTTGGTAATATCCGGCGCGAGGGTGCGCTTGGGGTCGTCCAGGCTTGGCTCGCCCACATGCACGGCCTCCACCACCGTAGGCCCATGCTTGATGATGTCGAAGGTCTTGTCGGTAAAGTGCAGAGGCTGGCGGCTGCGCTCTTCGGCGTCGTTCTCGGCAACCGCTTCCTGGGTAGGCTCGGGAACGGGGCGGTTCATGGCGACCAGCCTGTCGCGGGCATCCTCCACGTGGGGCGCCATGGGATAGCGAGTGATGACCTTGGCGTAGGCAGCGGCGGCCCGGTCCTGGTAGACCGCGCGCATCCGTTCCTTGATCGCGCCGGGAAAGTTGGGCGCCATCTGGATAGAGTGGGCCTCGCCGGCATAGGCATCGCCGATGCCCAGCAGCGCCTGGTCGCTCTTGGAGTAAAGCGGGTAGGTATCGACCACGGTCTCCAGCCGGGCGATGGCGGCGGCAAAGTTCTCGCGGCTCTCATAGTAGAGGCCGATCCCGGTCTCCCGCTCGGCCAGAACCTCCTGCACGTCGCGCAGCTTCTGCTTGGCGCGGGGCACCAGCGTGGAGTCAGGGAACTGGTTGATCATGTTCCGGTACTCCTGCTCGGCGCGCTGAACGTTGATGTAGTCGCGGTCGGGCTTCTCCATCTGCGCGTAGAAGATGTCGGCCACCTTCATCTGCGCCTCGGCTGCTTCGGGGGCGTTGGGGAAGAAGGTAATGAAATCCTTGTACTCGGCCTCGGCCTGGGTATAGGCTGCTGTGCCGCCCTCCTTGAACCAACTGTCGCCCACGGCCAGCTTGGCGCGCATCCGATACTCGGACTCGGGATAGGTGTTGAGCATGGTCTGCAGGTCAAGCCGGGACACGTCAAAGTGATCTTTTTTCATGGCCAGAATAGCCTTGTCGTAGAGCTCCTTGTCGGGTTGCTTGGAGTTCACGCCGGCCAGCGGGTTGACGCTCAGGTCCTGGTTCTTCTTTTTCTTGGGCTTCTTCTCCTTGGCTTGGGCAGAAACTGCGCCCAGGACCAGAATGGCCAGAGCCACCGCGGCAATCTTCTTGGACAACCGGTTCATACCACCTCATTGCGGCAGCGCCCTCAAGCACAGGCCATCCGCCTTTTAGGAATATTCCTGAATCTTACGCGCAACCTTGTCTTATTCGCTTACTCGTTTGCGGCCTTGCGGGCCGCCGCCAGCAGGGAACGCGCGTCCTGCTCCGTGCAGCCTGCGCCGAACACGGCATTACCCGCCACCAGCAGATCCGCACCTGCTTGGACGACCCGGGCCACCGTGTCGTGAGCCACGCCGCCGTCCACTTCGATTCTAAATGCCAGCCCCAGCTCCTGGCGCAATTCGGCGAGCCGGCGGATCTTATCCAGCGAAAAAGGGATGAATTCCTGCCCCCCGAAGCCCGGATTCACGCTCATGATCAGCACGTGGTGGACCATGGGCAGAATGTCCAGGATCAACTCGACGCGGGTAGCCGGATTCAGCACCACGCCTGGCTTCATGCCGTGGTGGGCAATCAGCTGCAGCGAGCGGTGCAGGTGTGGGCAGGCCTCGTAGTGGACGCTCACCCAGTTGGCGCCGGCCTCTGCAAAGGCGGGAATGAACTCGTTCGGGTTCTCGATCATCAGATGGCAGTCGAGCGGCAGGCTGGTGACCTTGCGCAGGCACTTCACCACCGGCGGCCCAATCGTGATGTTAGGCACAAAATGGCCGTCCATCATGTCCACGTGGATGGCCGTGCCGCCGCCGCGCTCGGCCGCGGCAACCTCGTCGGCCAGGTGGGCAAAATCCGCCGATAAGATGGATGGAAGCAGCTCAACCATGGGGTTTCCCGGTGCGTCTCCTTGCAGGGTCAGTGTATCAGCGACGGCAGGCCAGAGTCTCCAACACGCTATGAGCTGGGGCCCGGAGGCTTGATCCTGCTGCCAAACACCCGCCCCACCCCGCGCAGCATGGCCTTTACCGGCCAGCGGCCTTCGGAGTCGGGGAAGAAGATTTCTCCGGCGCGGCGGGCTTCGGGGCGGTAGTACCAGCGCTTGAGCAGCGCCAGATGGCCATGGCGGAGGGTGGACGATGGGGCCGCGGAGGATTCTTCCAGTGCGGCCAGTGCCGCCTCCATGCGGGCTTCGAGCACGCCGCGCGGAATCTTTGCGGGGACGTTGCTCGAAGAACTTCCCTCAGGGGCTAAAGCCCCAGCTGATACTTCTGGATTGATGTACGAACTGAAGTCCGTACCCTTCAATGAAGCGAGTTCTTCCTCAGCCAGCTGAGGCATTGGGGCCTCGGGGATGGGTTCGATAGCCATCGGATGCGCGAAGAGCGAAGTGGACCCCGACTGCTCGTTCTGGATTCTCATGCCCAGGGTTGAGAATCCAGCGGGGCCGCGCAGGCGGGCATTCTCAAAGAGAAAGACGGCCACTTCGTCCGGATTAGCTGAAGCTTGCAGAATGACCGCCCGCAATTGGCTGAGCGGGCGGACCAGCTCGGCGGCGAGCGCGCGCACGCTCTCTACCCGCTGGACTTGCGCATGAATCGCCGCGGCGGATTCGAATTCGAGGTTGGCGGAGGCTTGTTCGCGTTCGGCGCGGAGGGTGACGAGCCGGCTGTCGCCGCGCGTGGCCAGAAAGCTCTCGACCGCCGCGGCCTCCTCGCCGTAGCGCTCATCGGTGCAGCCCTGGTAGCAGGGCGCCAGGCACATCTTCATCTCGGAATAGACGCAGCCGGGGTGGCTGGGGTTGGGGTCCAGCTCGTCGGTGCAGCGGCGCAGCAGAAACAGCTTGAGCGCCTCGTCGGCGTAGCGCTCCGCCGCCGCCCGCGAGGAGAACGGGCCGTAGGACCAATCGGCCTCGCGCTGGCTGGGCCGGTGAGTCACCGTGATGCGCGGATACGGGTTGCCGCCCAGGAAGCGCACAAAAGCCGGAGCCGCGAGGTGCATGCGTTCGAGAGCCTTGAGGCCGTAAATTTCTTCCAGGAGGGAGAACTGTGCGAGCAGGGACTCGAACTCCGAGCCGGTGAGCCGCCAGGCGATGCGACGCACACGTCCGGCCAATTGCAAGCGGCGGGGATGCCTGGGCGAGGGCTGGAGCAGACGTTCCAGGCGCCCGCGCAGGTTGGGCGTGCGGCCTATATAAGGCTCGGCGTAGGCCTCTGCGCCCCGTCCCACGGACGAAAGCCTGTCCCTCCACCCCAGCGAGCCAAAATCGCTCGCCGGGGACCCCGAATCCGTGGGGACCCCGGTAAAGTAGAGGGCGAAGACCGCCGGGGTTTGGGGCAGTTGGGCCAGCGCGGCCCTGGGGTTGGCCGGGTCGAAGGGCAGCGACTGTGAAAGAGATTCGCTTTGCATGGCCACTCCGCTCAGGCTCCCGCGATGGTCATGCCGTCCACGCGCAGGGTGGGTGAGGCGACCGAGCCGCGGAAGACAAGGTCATTGCCGATGGCGGTCACGTTCAAGAGCATCTCGGCGAGGTTGCCGGCGATGGTCACCTCTTCCACGGCGTGGGTGAGCTGACCGTTCTCGATCCACAGGCCGGTTGCGCCGCGGGAGTAGTCGCCGGTGACCACGTTGACGCCAAAGCCCATCAGGCTGGTGACGTAGAGGCCGGCGTGAACATCTCCGATGATTTGATCTTGGGAGAGTGTGCCCGGCTCCAAATAGAGGTTGCCGCAGCCGATGCCGGGCGTGCCGGCCAGGCCGCGCGCTGCGTTGTGAGTGGACTGTAGCCCCAACTTGCGGGCGGTGTAAGTGTTCAAAAGGTAGCTGCGCAGGACGCCATTTTCGACCACAATGGTGCGCTTTGAGGGTAGTCCTTCGCCATCGAAGGGCGAACTGCCGAAGCCGCCTGCGCCGGTGGGCAGCAGCATGGTGTTGTCGTCGATGAGGTGCAGGGTGGAAGCGGCGATCTGTTCGCCCAGCCGGCCGGCCAGGAAGGACGCGCCGCGCCAGATGGAGTCGCCGGAAGCCGCTTCGAAGACCGCTCCGATCAGCGACTGCGCAACCTCCGGCGCAAAGACGATGGGAACCCGTTGGGTGGGAACGCGGCGTGCTCCGAGACGGCGAAGGGTGCGGCGAGCGGCTTCCTGGCCGATGGACTCGGGCGATTCGAGGTCGGCAAGGCGCCGCGCGCCGCTCCACCAGCCGTCGCGTTGCATTTGTCCGTTCAAGTCCATGGCCAGCGGGGCCGCGGAGACGCCTGCGTAGCTGGTCCGGTAGCCGCCCACAAAGCCGCGCGAGTTGGCCAGAACCTTGCGCCCGGTGGCCGCGTCGAAGCTGCCGCCGTCGGAGTTGGTAATGCGCGGGTCGGCGGCCAGCGCCGCCGCTTCAGCCCGCCGCGCCCACTCGATCCGCTCCGGGCCGGGGAGCGAGTACACATCCTCGTAGTAGAGGTGCAGATCGCCGGGAATGGAGCCAAATTCGGCCGTGTCCGGCAGGCCGGTGAAGGGGTCTTCCTCGGTGACTTTGGCCAGCGCCATAGCGCCGTCGACAAGCTGGCGAATGCCCTCCGCGGTGAGATCGCTGGTGGAGGCTGAGGCGGACTTTGTGCCCAGAAACACTCGCAGCCCCAATCCCCGCGAGCCGGATTCTGTCAGTGTCTCCACTTCGCCCAAGCGCACGTTGACGCTGAACTCGTCGCCCTCGCGGACTACGGCTTCGGCGTCGCTGGCGCCGGCCTTCATGGCCAGTGCCACCACATCGGCGGCCAGGGATTCGAGGTCGAGCGCGGTTTCGGGGAATTGAGCAGCGGCTTGGGGCATGGGTCAACAGTAACAAAAGTGAAAGAGTGAAGAAGTGAAAAGTGGGCCTGGAGGGCTACAGAAGTGTCGGCCTGGAGGAGGACGAACAGGGGGTTTGGACCAGGATTTGCAGGAAAGTCGGCTTGCCGGCGGATAAAAATCGGGAAAAGTCTGCGCGGGGGTGGGCCGATTGAGGCAAACGTCTGCAAAATAAGGTGTATTTGGGGCTATTTGGGGGGTATTTGGGCGGGTTTGCGGAGCATGGAGGGCGTCCGCGGGCGTAATCTTGCAATATATATTCAATCGGATATAATGATGTTATGAAAGTCCTGCGGTTTCTCGGCGATTCGCATAAGGCCTTGTGCGATTTTCCCAAGGATGCGCGTCAAAATGCCGGTCGCCAGCTTTTGAAGGTGCAACGAGGGGATTTGCCGGACGATTTTCAGCCAATGTCCGATGTCGGCAAAGGTGTGGAGGAGATTCGGGTCTGGGAGGAATCGGGGACTTTCCGCGTGATGTATGTGGCGAGACTCGCCGACGCGGTTTATGTTCTTCACGCATTTCAAAAGAAGACGCGGGAGACTTCCAAGCGGGATAAAGAGATTGCCAAACTGCGGTTCAAACAGTTGATGCGAGGTGATTGATGAGCGAACTGGAAATGCGGGAATTTGCCAATGTCTGGGATGCGATTGCGGACACGCCGGAAGAGGCGGCGAACCTGAGTTTGCGCTCCGATCTGATGGACGAGATCGAGGCGATTATCAAGACGAATGGCTGGACACAGAAAGAAGCGGCGAAGCGCTGCGGAGTGACGCAGCCGCGCATCAACGATCTGCTGCGAGGGCGGATTGCGCGCTTTTCGCTCGATGCGCTGGTCAATATCGCTTCAGCGCTGGGGCGCAAGGTTCGGGTTAGTCTTGAGGATGCGGCGTGATAAAGAGCTATAGAAAGAGATATCCCAGGTCTGAGAATCCAGACCTGGGGCACCCGGCCGTGGCCCAGAGGTAGAATGATGGCTTGGCCGAGGTAATTCCCAATGGATCGAGAAGAGGCTAAGCCGTCCCCGCCACAGGGTTTGCAGCCCGTGCTCGGGACAACCCTCGACATCGTCTCGAAGTCTGTCGCGGCCTTTGCGATTGTTCTGTATGGCTGCGGCTTTCTGATTACGTCAATTCACCAGTTCAGCTACGGATTTGTGGAGACTAATCCATTTCGTCCAAGGATCGCTTCCGCTGGCACTTGGTTCCTCCTGTTTACGGCGGTGCCGCTAGCTATTGCAAGAGGTATGCAAAGGTATCGGCATCTCTGGGCGGGACAAGAGAAATGGTGGCATAATATCGGTGCTATTCTCTTTGAATACTACGTCGCCTGTTTCTTCTTCGGTCCAGCTTTTTTTTGGATGTTTGATTTCTATGTCGACCCCGTGGCAGTCTTGCCAACTCCGACAACATGGAAAATGGTTGAAGCTGTTCTTGCCCTTCTTGCCGTTCTTGTTCTCATCACTCTTTGCGTCTGGAAGCGTGTTCCGTGGTATGTATCAGGTATAGCCTCGATCATTCTTGTTGGCAATTTCATTCGATCTGCCTCGATCGAACTGTTTGCGTTCGGGCACTTTCGGTTCAGCGCCATTTGGCTTTGGTTCTTTGCCATTGGGATAATTGCGCTTCTTGAGATGAAGGTGCGCTCCTGGAAGCCGAGACTTGGGGACTGGACCCAGACAATTTTTCTCGTGCTTGGAGCACTGCTAATATTTGCGTCGTACTACTATCCGCACATAAAGTCCTCCTGGGGCGGAGGGTCTCCGATCCCGGTAACTATCTACTTCACGAAAGATTCGATCATCATGCCTAACCAAAGTGTTGGGGCCTTGCTTGTAGACGAATCGGACGCGGGATTATATGTTGTCGGCAAGAACGACAAGAAGGCGACGTTCATACCTCGCGGCTCGGTTGGGCTGGTCTACTATTCCGACGACGTCTCCGGCTTTTCCCTTGCAAAGCCTAAATGACGGGGGATATCCCGCGTTCACTTGAGGGGTGAAGAATGGATGCGCTTCTCACCGTCGAAACAGTCGCCCAGGCTGCATCCTTTATTCCGCTGAAAGTGCTCTCCGTGAGAAGCCATCGGCGGATCAATTGAGGCCGACATCAATTTCACTTTTCCAAAGCATTCGGGGCAACGGAATGTCTCATCTCGCAGGTGAAGTCCATCTTCTACTGAGATAGGCTGCCAACCAAATGTTCGGTCTTTACCAATACCAGACCATTTCCTGACTTCCACCTGAACCATTCTAGCCATCGTTCGCTCCAAGACTATCTTCCCGTTCCCCCCACCGTCATTTTGTCCAGTTTGATGGTGGGCATGCCGACGCCGACGGGGACGGACTGGCCGTTTTTGCCACAGGTGCCGATGCCTTCGTCGAGCTTGAGGTCGTGGCCGACCATGGAGACGTATTTGAGGGCTTCGGGGCCGTTGCCGATGAGCGTGGCGTCGCGCACCGGAGCGGTGATCTTGCCGTCTTCGATGAGGTAGGCTTCGGAGGCGGAGAAGACGAATTTTCCGTTGGTGATGTCCACCTGGCCGCCGCCGAAGTTGACCGCATAGAGGCCGCGCTTGACGCTGCGCAGAATGTCCTCGGGCGCGTCGTCGCCGGCCAGCATGTAGGTGTTGGTCATGCGCGGCATGGGAATGCACTGGTAGCTCTCGCGGCGGCCGGAGCCGGTGTTGGCCGCGCCAGTGAGCCGGGCGGAGAGCTTGTCAGTGAGGTAGCCGCGCAGGACGCCGCCCTCGATGAGGACGGTCTCCTGGGTCGCGGAACCCTCGTCGTCCACATTGAGCGAGCCGCGGCGGCCGGCCATGGTTCCGTTGTCCACCACGGTGACTTTGGGACTGGCGACCTGCTGGCCGATGAGGCCGGCGAAGGCGGAGGTCTTCTTGCGGTTGAAGTCGGCCTCGAGGCCGTGGCCCACCGCCTCATGCAACAGGATTCCCGGCCAGCCGGGGCCGAGCACGACTTCCATCTCGCCGGCCGGAGCGGGAACGGCGCCAAGTTGCAGGATGGCTCCGCGGGCGGCCTCGCGGGCCAAGGTCTCGGGGCTCTTCGATCCTGTGAATTGTTCCAGGCCGGCGCGCCCGCCGCCGCCCGCCGAGCCTTTGGTGGTGTTTGCGCCCTCTTTAGCAATGACGAAGACATTGAGCCGGCAAAGGGGCTGGGTATCGCTGGCGAATGCGCCGTCAGAGGCGGCGATGAGGATGCGGCGCAGCTCTTCAGAGTAGCCGGCGCGAACCTGGACGATGCGGGGATCGAAGGCGCGGGCGGCGCGATCGGCGCGCAGAATCAGCTCGAGGCGCGCGGCCAAATCCAGATCGAATCCGCCCAGCGGAACGGGATAGAGGTCCGCGTTGGGCGCTTCGGTGAATCCCTGCACGAGCTGACTGGCCGGCCCGGAGGCGATGAGCGCGGCGGTGCGGGCGGCGTGGAGCAGGCGGTCGGGGCTCAGATTGTCGGTGTAGGCGTAGCCGGTGCGCTCGCCGGAGAGCACGCGGATGCCGCAGCCAGCGCTGGTTCCCTGGCTGGCGGATTTGACGATCTGCTCGTCGACGCCCAGCGCGGTGGCCGTGACCGACTCGAAGTAGAGGTCGGCGTAGTCGCCGCCGGCCGCGAGGGCCTCGCCCAGGCAGCGCTCCAGGAGGCGCTCGGTGATTCCGAATTTTTCAAAGAAGTAGCGTTTGTGGCCAGGATGCGGGGAAGCAGCCGGATTGGTCATCGTGTGTTTAGTTTACGCTGCTTTGCGTACCGGCGAGGGACAGCATCGCACCCATTTCCTTTCTTGATGCGGCGCCATCGACCCTCTACCATCCTGTGCCGGATTCGTGCTACATTTATGCCATGAAAAAGATTCTTGCATCTGTCCTGCTTCTGATGGTGTTTGCCAGTCCGGTGTTCGCCGCCCAGGAGCACCATCATCACCATCATCACCACCATCATCACCATCACGCCTAACAACGGACCGGCGCAGCCTGTTTTCCTATGCGGGCCAGCCGGCAGGTCCTGAGCAAGAAAGCATGGTAAGGTTCGTGCCATGAAAGATCTGGACGACCTTCGTTACCCGATCGGCCGCTTCAGCCCACCCGCGAGCAGCCTGGCCGGAGTGCGCGCAGCGCACATCGAAACGCTGCGCCAGCTACCGGTGCGCCTGCGCTCGGCCGTGAGCGGCCTGAGTGATGCTCAGCTCGACACGCCCTACCGGGAAGGCGGCTGGACAGTGCGCCAGGTGGTACACCACGTGGCCGACAGCCACGCCAACGCCTACATCCGCACCAGGCAGGCGCTCACCGAGGATTGGCCCACCGTCAAGACCTACGACGAGGCCGCCTGGGCCAATCTGGCCGATAGCCGCCGGCTGCCCGTCGATATTTCCCTCGCGATGATCGAGGCGCTGCACGGACGCTGGGTGGCGCTGCTGGAATCTCTTTCCGACGAGGACTTCCAGAAGGGCTACAACCACCCCGAGTCGGGCCGCGTCAATCTGGCCAAGGCGCTGGCCATGTACGACTGGCACTCGCGCCACCACACCGCGCATATCACCAGTCTCCGCACTCGCAATGGCTGGTAGGGACCGCATGGCCGCTGCCGTCGGCGCTGCAACTCCGGAACGGCTGTCCCAAAGCATCGAAGAGTACCTGGCGGACCACCCGGCGGCAGCGGTGCTGGAGGATGGCCGCGTCCTGTTCGACATGCGCAGTGCCCACTACGCGGTAACCGAGTCGCATGGCCGCTGCTTGTTGCAACTGTGGAGCGAGGAGCGCAACCTGATGCGCACGGTGGTGGATGTGCAGGAGCGCGCGCAATGCCTGCGCCTGACGACCCGCCGCATGGGCGCAGCCAAGCCGCAGGCACTGGAATTAGTGCCTACCAGCGACCGCCGCACGCCCACTGCCCGCGAGGCTGGGCGGAGAAATTACCAGAGGGTGTTAGAGCGTGCCCTGGCGCGGAGCTTCATTGGGTCCAAGGTGGACGGAATGCGGTCGGCGATGGACCTGGAGCACAGCTTTGGGCCGGCGTACGTGCGCGGACGATTGCTGCGCGGAACAGCGGCGGATGCGGTGATCGGGGTGGGCGAGGCGGAGTCCGGATCCATCGTGGACGGCATTCTGACGCTGGGGATTCTCTGGCTGGACCACTGTCGTCAAAAGGGCGACGGGCGGCGGCACTTTGGCGGGCTGAAGGCGATTGTGCCCACCGGAGCCTGGCGGACGACGGCGGAGCGAATGGCTTGGCTGAACCACGCCGCCGCCGATTTTCAGCTTTTTACCCTCGACGAGCGCAGCGAAGAGCTTGCTCCGGTGGACTTTCGCGACACCGGGAACCTGGAGTCGCGGCTGGTTCGCGCGTTTTCTGCCGCGGCGGCCATCGAACGCTGCCAGGCCGGGATCGACCGGCTGCTGGCGCTGGTTCCGCAGGCGGCCAGGGAGCGGGTGGAGGTTCGGGCGGCTTCCGCTACCGAGGTTGGGCTGCTGCTGCATGGCCTGGAATTTGCGCGTGTGCGGCACGGCGTGGCAGCCCACTCGTTTGCCCGCGAGGACGAGATCACGTTTGGCGCGGGAGCCAACGAGACGCCGCTAACGCAAGAAAACGAAGGACTTTGCCGGGATCTGTGCGCGCGGCTGTTTTTGAGCCGGCACGCGGACGGGGCGCACACCGATCCGCTGTTCCGGCTGCAACCGGAGCGCTGGCTGGAGGCTCGGCTGCGGGGCGGAATTGCCGAGCTATTGCCAGGGCTGCGCGGCGATCTGCTGTATTCGCAGGTTCCGGCGCTCTCAGTTGGAGACCGGGGTTTGCTGGATCTGCTGACGCTGGACCGCAACGGGCGTCTGGCGGTGATCGAGCTCAAGGCCGATGAGGACCTGCACCTGCCCTTGCAGGCGCTGGACTACTGGATTCGCGTGCGGGCGCTCAACGGCGACCGGCAGCCAGGGGCGGGCGGCGGGAGGCCGCTGTCGGCCTTCGAGCGGCAGGGGTACTTTCCGGGCACGGAGGTTTCGCCGCTTGCGCCGCGGCTGCTGCTGGCCGGCCCGGCGTTGCGCATTCATCCCGCCAACGAGCCGGTGCTGCGCTACCTTTCTCCCCAGGTGGAGTGGGAGTTGATCGCGCTGAGCGAGCATTGGCGGCGGGAGTTGAAGGTAGTCTTCCGGAAGCGGAGCGGGGACGCGCGGACTTAAAAACGGGAGGGCGTGGGACTTGATGAGGAGCCGAAGATGTCGGCTTGCAGGCGGCCGAAAGCCCCCAAATTCTTCCAAAATCAGGGAAAGTGGGTTTGCATGTGGACGGAAAAGGACGAAAGTCAGCCCGCAGACCAGCGGAATTTGCAAGAACTGTGCGAAAACAGCGCGTTTTGCGTGGTTTTTGACGCGATTTTGGTGTGATATTTGAGACAGAAACGAACCTAACATGCCGCGGAAAACATCACGCATCAATCATCAAACATCAAATCGGACAGCAGAACGAATACAAGACACTCTGGCACAATAGGAATATATATGCTACCATCTTGCAGATGATCGAAATCCGGGAATATCTCGGGCGGGACGGGCGGAATCTGTTCGGCGATTGGTTTGACCGGCTCAGCTCCGAGGCGGCGCGCCGGGTGACCACCGCGCTTTACCGGCTGGGGTTGGGGAACTTTTCGAATGTCAAGGGCGTTGGCGGCGGGGTCTTTGAGTGCCGCATCGACTTCGGTCCGGGATACCGGGTTTACTTCGGGAAAGACGGAGAGCGGATCGTGATTCTGCTCTGCGGCGGCACGAAGCAGCGCCAGCAGGACGATATTGCATTGGCCGGCGATTGCTGGCAGGACTACAAGCGGCAGAAGAGGAGTGAGCCATGGCGTTGACGCGGGATTTTCGGGAGACGGTGCAGGCGCGGGTGCGGAGCGATCAAGAGTTTCGCCGCGGCTTGCTGAGCGATGCTATCGAGGCTCTCCTGGCTGGCGAGGGAGATTTGGGCCGCGAGATTCTGCGCGACTTCATCAACGCGACGCTGGGCTTTCCCGAGCTGGCTCGGAAGACCGGCATTCACGTGAAGACGCTGCATCAGATGTTCGGCCCCAAGGGAAATCCGACTGCGGCGAATCTCTTCAATATCATCGCCTGCTTGCAGGAGCACGAAGGGGTGCGGTTGCAGGTGGTGGCGTAGGCGCGCTTCCCGAATTGGGTGCCACACCGAATTCGATGCCCATGTGTGATAATTTCACAATAAGCGCCACTTTTAGGTACCGCGATGCCGTCCAAACGTGGTAAGGTGTGAATATTCCACATGGTGACCCAATGATAGTCTCACTTTCTGTGTCGAATTTCCGTTCGTTCTCGTCTGAGGAAACCTTCTCTCTCACCGCTAGCAACCGCTTATTCGGAAGCCACGACTCCCACGCTGTCCCAATACCGGATTCCGACCAAAAAGTCTTGCGGGCCGGGGTTATTTATGGAGCAAATGGTGCGGGGAAGTCCAATCTTTTCAAGGCGCTTCGTTATGTGAAGTCAGTCGCTCTGAGCCGGAGGAAAAAAGGGAGCGGCACGGGCCGGGAGCCATTTCGCCTTGGTGGAACAACTGACGAGCCCTCGAGCTTTGATCTGCAGTTCATCGTAGGGGGAAAGCTCTACAGGTTTGGATTCAAGACGGACGACCAGCGAATCAGTGAGGAATGGCTAGCTCAGGTGATCGACAAGCGTGAGAAACTCCTCTATGAAAGAATCACGGATCTCGACGGGAAGGTGACCGTCGATGCCACTGGGTTGAACGGTTCTAACGATAAACTAACCGCTCTCGCAACAATCGGCGGCCCTCAGAACCAAAGCTTTCTAGCCACAGTCAATGTAACGCTGGAAACGTCGGATTATGGGGAACAACTAGGAGAAGTTCTCAACTGGTTCAAGCAAGGCCTTAAATTGATTGGGCCCGGCTCATCATTTGGGCGGCTTGGTCACTATTTCGCCAATAATCCGGGCTGTGCAGAGTTTGCCAGTTCTTTCTTAAAGTCTGTGTCTACTGGCGTTGACCACTTGGAAGTATCTAAGAAGGAGATCACAGAAGAAGACCTTCGGAGCCTGTTGCCCGAGGGCCTCGTCTCGCAAGTATTGAAGGATGTGCAAGAAGAAGAGGATGGAACAGCTCTCGTTAAGCTTAGCGAGGGAAACGAGTTGTTCATCGAGCGTACGGCCGAAAACCACTACTATCGAATCACCATCAGATCCGCTCATGAAAGTCTCAAAGGAGACATCGTCCCATTTGATCTGGACGAAGAATCAGACGGTACAAGGAGATTGTTGAATTTGATGCCCGCGCTACATACGTTGCATACCAGCGGTACGGTCTACGTGATCGATGAAATTGACCGAAGTATGCACCCAAATCTGGTAAGGGAATATCTGGATTTCTTTCTACAATCCTGCTCAGATTGCCGAGCCCAGATTATTGTCACAACTCATGAATCAAATCTGCTCGACTTAGAATTGCTACGCCGGGATGAGATATGGTTTGCTGAAAAGGATCAAGGTTCTGCTACTCGGCTCTACTCGCTTACGGACTTCAAAGTGCGAACAGATCTCGATATACGCAAGCATTACCTGCAAGGCCGTTTTGGAGCGGTACCGTTCTTAGGCGATATTAATCGCTTGCGCGATGGAGAGAGACAAACAACATGAGCCTAATTACCCTCAAGCCACGACCGATTCCATCGAGAGATAAAGATCCAGACAGGTTGAGAGATGACCGACTCTTCATCATCGCGTGCGATGATACCTACGCTCCAGACCAATACTTCGGGTTCTTCAAGTTCACGCGTGTCAAGATTCACGTCGTTCCGACCTTGAACGGTACGTCAGCGGCAGGTGCTGTGTTAGCGAGGCTGCTCGAATTCAAGCATGACGATGATGACGAGCGCTGGCTGATGTTAGACACGGATCACTTCGTCCAAGGCCCCCATCTGGCAGGGTTCATCCGCGCTCTCCAGGATGCAGAGGACAACGGCGTCAAAGTTGCGCTGAGTAAGCCATGCTTTGAGCTTTGGTTGCTGCTACATCATGAGCCAGAAACATCCCTTTCCCAATTGCCAGATGCTTCTGCTGTCGAAGGGGCATTGCGTACAAGATTAGGAGAGTACAACAAGACAAATCTGAAACAGAAACATTATCCCATTTCCGCTGTTACCGTAGCTTGTGAGCGTGCAGAGAGACTGGATTTGAATGTCGCGGGCGGAGCTATTCCAAATGCAAATACAAGCCGAGTATATCTGATATGGAAAGCTATCGCGGCTAAAGCTCTTCCTACACAATTCCCGATTGAACTTCACGGATTGTTGCCGCATATTAATCGGGGCATCGGCGGGTCGTAGGGCTGGCCGAGATATACATCCTGAAGTCCTTCAGTCTACGACCAGAGAATTGACGCCGCTTGCGCATTCTCTCACTTCTTCAGCGGCTTGCGGGCGAAGTAGTAGAGGGAGAAGGCCAGCGCGGCGAAGGCCACGACGGAAACCCAGTCATGGTAGAGGAAGGTGTGCGGGATGGCGATGGGGTCTTCCTTGCCCCATGTGGTTTCGTAGAGCTTGAGGGCTACGCCGAGGAGGCCGATGATGCCGCCGGCGGCGATGAGGCCGGAGGCGTAAAGCGAACCCGGAGAGACGTCGCCTTCCGATTCCGCGCCGCCGGCTTTTTTGAGGGCCGCATCGACCATCCAGCGGACGACTCCGCCGGTAAAGATGGCCAGGGTGGTTCCGATGGAGAGGTACGCGCCCACCGCGAACGAAAGCGAGCGGATTCCCAAGAGCTCGACCCCGATGACCAGGAAGACGCCGAGCAGCACCAGTCCCCAGGGCAGTTTGCGGCTGAGGATGCCGCTGATGACGGTGGCCATGAGGCGGGCCTGGGGCGCTGCGGCCTTTTCGCTGCCGATGCCCGAGATCCACTGGACTTCGATCTGTCCGGTGGTGGGCGAGTAGAGATATTTTCCGTCGGCCAGCTCCGGCGAGCCAAGCGCGTTCAGCACCACATACTCGCTCTTGTGGTGGATGGTTGAGGTCTTGTTTGCGCCGATGACCGGAAACTGCTCGTTGAGGCTGGTCGTATCCTGCTGCTGGTTGACGCCGGGGTGGGGCGCGGTGAGGTTCCATGCCTGCGGGGCTGCGTGGAACTCCGTCAGGCCCTCGTTCATGAGCCGGAGGGTGAAGCCGATGGCCACGGTGGAGACGACGATGCCGATGAGGAAGGCGAACCGCTGCAGGCGGGGCGTGGCGCCGACAAGAAAGCCGGTCTTGAGGTCCTGGGAGGTATCGCCGGCCTCGGCAGAGGCGATGCAGACCACGCCGCCGATGGTGATGGCGAGAGCGCCGAAGGCGGGGGCGGTCCAGCCTTTGACGAGGAAGATGGCGGAGGTGGCCATGAGCGTGGCGATGGTCATGCCGGAGATGGGGTTGGCGGAGGAGCCGATGAGGCCCACGATGCGCGAACTGACGGTAACGAAGAGGAAGCCGAAGAAGACGATCAGCACCGAGGCGGCCAGGTTGGCCCACACGCCGACGAAGGCTCCGGGGACCGGCTTGAACTCCAGGAAGAAGAACATGAGGATGATGAGCAGGATGGAGCCTATGATGGCCGTGCTCATGGAGAAGTCCCGCTCCGTGCGGATGGCTTCGGCTTTGGCCGCCTTGCCGCCGCGCATGTTCCTGAAGCCGGAGCTGAGCGCGCTGACGATGGTGGGCATGGTCTTGATGAGGGTGATGAGTCCGGCGGCGGCAACGGCTCCGGCGCCCATGGGGCGGATGTAGGTCTTCCACAGGTCGCTGGGGCCCATGTCCGCGATGGGCACGGTGCCGGGGTAGACGGGATGGCCGAGTTCCTTGCCGAAGAAGTAGATGAGCGGCATAAGCACCAGCCAGGAGAAGACGCCGCCGGCAAAGATGATGCCGGCTGTCTTGGGGCCGATGATGTAGCCCACGCCCAGATATTCCGGAGTGGCGTCAGCCTTGATGGACGCGCCTTTGAGCACGTGCTGGGGGCCGAAGTCGGGCTGGAACTCGGGCGTGCCGGGCCATGCGCCGAAGAGGTTCTCGTTCTGGAAGAAGGTGTAGAGCGCGCCCAGGCCGAGGCCGAAGAAGACGCGGCTGGCAAACGAGCCGCCCTTCTCGCCGGCAATGAGCACGTCGGCGCAGGCCGTGCCCTCAGGAAATTTCAGGGTGGCGTGCTCCTCGACGATGAGCGGGCGGCGGAGGGGCACCATGAACAGCACGCCGAGAAAGCCGCCGATCAAGGCCAGCATGAAGATGCGCGAGTACTCGAGGTCGAAGCCGAGGAAGATGAGCGCGGGGAGAGTGAAGATGACGCCCGCGGCGATGGACTGGCCGGCGTTGCCGGTGGTCTGGACGATGACGTTCTCAAGGATGGAGCTGCGGCCGAAGGCGCGGAGAATGCTGATCGAAAGCACCGCGATGGGGATGGAGGCGGCCACCGTGAGGCCCGCGCGCAGGCCTACATAGACCGTGACGGCGCCAAACATGATGCCGAAGAACGAGCCAAGCAGAACGGCGCGGAGGGTGAACTCGGGGCGGTTCTCGCCGGGAGAAACAAAAGGCTGAAAGACGGGGGGTTGAACGTCGGGCACGGATAGCCTCCATGTGAGCGCAAGCGGTCTTGCTGGAATTCTCTGAAAGGGAGTGTAGCAGTGAAGGGGGCTGAGGCGACAAGCTTGGCGGGCGGGCTTGGCGAAGCAGGCCCCGAGCGCGTAGGGTATGGGGCGACGCCGCAATCGGCACAACCGGAGAACGGAACCGCCATGACCAACCCAGACATTGCTCCCACGCCTGTGCAGCGGCTGCTCTCGCTGGACGTGCTGCGCGGCATCACCATCGCCTTCATGATCATGGTGAACAACAACGGCGGGCCCGGCTCGTGGGGCTTTATGAACCACGCCGCGTGGAATGGGCTGACGCCGACCGACCTGGTGTTTCCCACCTTTGTGTTTGTGGTGGGGGCGTCGATCGTGTTTGCGTTTGAGGCGCGGCTGGCTCGCGGCGCAACGCCGGCGGAGTTGGCCTGGCACACGGCGCGGCGGGCGGGAATCCTGTTTCTGCTGGGGATTGTGGTGAACGGGTTTCCGTTCTTCGAGCTCGACCACCTGCGGATTTATGGGGTCTTGCAGCGGATTGCGGTCTGCTACCTGGCGGTGGGTCTGTTTTATCTGTGGGACAAGCGGGTGTGGACCAAGGTGGCGGCGCTGGCGGCGGCGCTGGTGGGCTACTGGGTTCTGCTGCGCTGGGTTCCGGTGCCGGGAGCCGGCGTGCCGGGGCGCGATATTCCCTTCATGGATCAGAATTTGAACCTGGCGTCCTGGCTCGACCGGCTTCTCATGCCCCATCACCTCTATCTGGACTGGTCAGGCCCCGGCCTGCACAACGTGCGCGATCCCGAGGGGCTGCTCAGCGACATTCCCGCCGTGGGCACGGCGCTGCTGGGCCTGCTCGCCGGGCTGTGGCTGCGGGGGCGCAGAGCGGTCAAGGCCAAGGCGCTGGGACTGGCCGCGGCCAGCGTGGGTTGCCTGGCCTCCGGCTACCTGTGGTCTCTCCGGTTTCCGCTCAACAAGAACCTGTGGACCAGTTCGTATGTGCTGGTGGCGGCGGGATGGTCGCTGGCCGTGCTGACGGTGGCGTACTGGGCCGTGGAGCAGCGCGGCTGGGGCAAGGGCCGGGGAAAAGGATGGATGTGGCCGTGGCTGGTCTTCGGGTCGAACGCCATCGTGGCTTACATGTTCAGCGAGCTGCTGCCCGGCGCGTTGGGGCTCATTCGATTCAGCGCGGGCGGGCGGCGGACGGACGCGCTGGCCTGGGTCTTCGCCCACGCCTTCGCGCACATCCCCGATCCGGGCTGGGCCGCGTTTGCCTTCTCGGTCTCGTTCACGGCGGTCTGCTTTGTGCCGGCGTGGGTGCTTTATCACAAGCGAATTTTTGTGAAGGTGTAGGGGTGGCGGCGAAGAGATCGACCAGGAAAAAATCGAACTGAGCGCCAGCACCGGGAAGCGCACCAGGGGCGCGGTGCTCGATAGGACTGAATGGTTGGTTTCCGGGTTGCCGACCACCCAGGAATTGGCCGTTTGGAGAACACAAGGGCGTTTATGGGTACGAATCCCGTTCGGCTCTGTTATTTGTCTGGCCAGTTCTCCGGAACAAGTGCTGGTGGCTTAGTCCAGGGTAGCTCAACCAGCGCCTTCTGGAACCAATCGTCCCGCAGGTTTGCGTGTTCGGTTACGATGAGCTGGAAGCCGGGGACATCCTTTTGGGTGAATTTTAAAAGCAGCTTAAATAATCGGCGGACCGCGGCCAGGTCCGCATCTGCTTCCGTCTTCTGAATAGAACCGTCGGCCTCTTTGTAGACCTTTTCTGAGGGGAAGTAGACCTGCGTTGGCTGATCGATCAGAAGGAATTGGGGTATCGGGCGGTTGTTTTGAGCGGCAAATTCGTGCAGAGCCAGCAATGCTGAGAGGTGATAGGCCAGATGGTTTTCACCACCTCCGGTGCGACCCATCGGTACCATCCGTTCAGCGCGATCAAAGACGATGGTGAGACTATTTAGATCAAGCCGCACAGGAAATTCACTGAATTCCGCTTTAAACGCCCGAATGTACTGCGAGACTCGCGAGGAGATATTGTTCAGGATCGAAGTCAGCCGCTCGTTGCTGTCGTCGGCACTAATCTTTCTCTCTAGATCGTCGACTTTGGACTTAAGACGGCGATGCTCCTTTTCGCGCAATGCTAGCTCCTCATTGGAAACCAGGTTCTCCAGGAACAGGCTAATGCGCCCGACCACACGCGCTGCTGCGTTGTTGCGCGAGCCCATCTCCGCGAGGACTTCATTGGCCGCGATCGCTGCAGAAAGCTCCGCTTCCTTGCTTTTGGTCGCATCCACAATTTCCTGAACTTTACCTTCCAACTCGGCCAGATATGCTTCAAGCTTGGGACGCTCGCCCGCAACGATTCCCATTTCCGCTTCTAGCGACGCCAGTTCGTCGAGCAGCGCTTTGGCAACCGGGGACCCTAAGGCCAAGTTTTCTTCGCAGAATGGCCACTGCCATTTGCCTGTCTGGTGATTTTTGGGGAGGGCTTTGATCGAAGCGAGCCTATCCTTCTGTTCCGCCGCCTCGCTCTCAAAACCACCGGCCTTCATCGAGAACTGGTGCGCGGCGTCAATCTTTGATTGAATCTCCCGCCGTCCCTTGCGCAGCTGGCTGAGCTCGTCTTCCAGCCTAGAGACCCGGTCCCCGTCGTCGACCGCAACTGAATCCGGCCTCCATTTCAACGCAGCGCGCAAGGCGTCAATCACTCCATCCGCAGCGACCTGTTGGTACTCCTGACTGATAATGCTAACTGTCTTGGCCTCCGAAAAAAGGCTAATGCCTCTCTGTTGAGATGTGTCGATGGCATCACGAGCCTGCTCGAGGAGCTTTGCGTTGAGCTTCAAGTCTCGCTGCGCGATCCGAAGTTTGATTTCCAGTTCGTACCGATCATTAGAAGAGACGCCGAGGAGGATTGGCAGCGTGTCACGGATCGCTTGCGGTTGGAATGGTTCGTTCTGGCGATAAAAGAGTTGATCCTTGTTGGCGACGAGGCCCTGTTTCTGGAAGAGATAGTAGTACGTGTGCTTGACGTTTGCGTTATAGCTGTCTCGGCTGTGTTCGATGGAAACTTCAGTGCGGTTCTCCGGGATACCCAGGAGCCGCGACAGAAGAGCGACGACAGCATCGTCATCCGTGTTAACCGCTAGTTCTTTAAATTCGGGTGCAACTAGTTTGGCTCCGCGTCGCTGCATGCAAACGCTGCAGCTCGCGCCTCCTTCAGCCGGGATCGGCTTAGCTATCAGCACCTGCTCTTGGGCGAATTCATAGATGACAGCGAACCAAGCTACCTTGTCACGAATGACACCCTCGGGCACGTTACAGGTAGAGCGTCCCATGCAGTATTCGATGATTTCCGAGAGTGCCGATTTGCCGGTGGATGATCGGCCCGTGATCACGTTGAGCCCGTTAACTTTGAACTGAAGGTTCCGACGCCGACCGTCGTGGCTATAGATGTGAATCGACCTGATCTTCATGGCCTTACTCCAAAAGTCGTGTATACCGTTACCCGATCCGCGATGCGGGCGAATTCTTTTCCGATGATGCGAGCAACGCGTTGGCAGACGATGGATTCGCTCGTACCGGTGACGGCTTTGCGAATCCGACCCGGTGAGGTCTTAAGTCGACCATCTTGCGATACATCGAAGCAGCCTCTCTCCATCAATAGGCCGAATGCTTCAAATGCAAACGGCATCAGGGCACTTGCACGGTCAGCGAAGCCAACCAGGAGTTGGGGATTTTTTCGACTGTGTTCAAGAGATAGCTGCGGGGACTGTCTGCAATCATTTGGCGGGAGTCTTTCTGCAGACACAGCGGTAACACGAGGAGCGTAAGCGAGAAGGGCATTCCGTCGGGGTTCTCTTCTTCGTACCCTTGCAGAGCCCTGAAAAGTATCAGGCCGCAGAAGGCGGGATTGAAGAGATTTCTAACTTCAAAGGGCCGTTGGTCCCACCTCTTCATTCACTCACCCCCAACAGATTCCCTATTCGGCTCAAGAAACGTGGGTGCCAGTACACCCGCGGCAGCGGGCGGGTGTTCGCGAGAATATGGAAACCGCCGCGCACAACGTACGGCTCGGTCACACGCTCGCGGATGCGAAGCGTACTTGAGTTGCCGCTTTCCAGATCGGCCCACCTGTACAGAGCCTGACCCGCTTTCAAGAGGACCTCATCGGCGCTTTCCTCGGTCAAGTGTTCAAAGACCACGTCCCTGAAGCGCCCCCACTCATCGACGAGGCGATCTTCGTATTCTTCCATTTCACCCGAGACAAGAAGGTTCTCGCGTGCCCAGGCCGAGCGTTGTTCGAAGGCCCTGTAGTAGTCCAAGATGGCATTGCGGATTCTGCTGGATGTGATGCCGATCTCTCGCAGCTGGACAACGAAGAGCCGCGGATCGCTCTCCGCGTCAATCTCGCCTGCGGGCGCTTTGCCTCGAAAAGTGATAGGAAGGTTATCGGATTTGTACTCATCGGCAAAGGATGAGAGCTTGTCCGAGACTTCGAAGCCATATATCGCTTCTGTACGCTTACCGCACAGCAAATTGACGACAGTATCGTTCCACCAGCCTTCGAGACGCTGGAAGATCGCGTCTCTGAAATCGCGCCGTATGCTGCGCATGTGCTGACCTTTGATTATTGACGGGACATCGTCGATCCGGGGAGAGCCATCGAATATGACGATGCGCGACAGGAAATCATCCCTCTCCTTATCGCTGAGCTTGCGGAACTCTTGGGCAACGGCCTTGATCAGTTTCGATCTGGTCTTGGCGAGCGCCTCATCCATAAGCTGAGACAGCGGGGTTGCTGCATCACCCTTTGACAGAGGATCAAGGAGAAAGTCGTGTAGAAAAGAGGATTCAGAAACAGTGCTCGTTGTGAACAGAAAGAAGCGGAGACTCGCCTCGCTACGCCGGTCGCGGTTGTAACGCGCCAGCCAGATCCGAACGGACTTCCAGAAATCGATGGAAAGGTCGGTCAGCCGATCACCTACCTCCTTGTGTTTGAGAGATCCGAGCGTCTTGACGCCGTCTTTATCGAGGAAATCAAGGTCATCGTCCTTCTCGATAAGGACGGAAGTGCTCTCTGGCAGTCGTAAGAGTTCGAGTAAGGCAAAGCGCGGCTGGTAGATGTACCCGAGGCCCTGTTCACCAGCTGAATACTGATCTGTGGACTTACTTTCCATGCTCACCTCCATCCGTGAGTTTGGAGGGGTCGCGGAAATTGGCGGCCGGTGCAGAGAACTCATAGAGGCCGCAATAATCGATCACCGATGTGCGGTATTTCATTCGGTCTCCCCTGAGGAAAACTTTGATGGAAGCTCGCGCGCCAATTGTAGACGTCATGAGGCGATTTAGGGAAGAAGATAATGCCTTGATCATCTGCTACATAGCGTGGGCCTCGTGGATACCTCCCGGAATGTCGGCTTCTGGGAAGTGTGAGATCGCTCCCGAGTCACTGCTTACCCGGAGACTGAACCACGACCGAATGACCACAGTCAGCGCAAACGCAGAAAACCCCGCATTTTCATCGCCTTAAGCCTGCATCCTGCTCTTTTCGAGCCTCTTCCACAAAATCACTGTTCAATTCCCGACAACCCTTTCATCCAATTCGCAACTTTGTTGGCAGCCAATCCGCAAAACAGGGTGGCCGGAAAGGTTAACCCCTCAAAAAAGTACAACCCCATAAGCGAACATCTGGCGTTTTTACGCACCGTTGAAGCGAACATTGAACGCCTTCGCACGAACCACCTAGGCCAACATTTGCGCCCCGGCCCGCACTACAATCATCTCTTGCTCCCTGAAGACCAACGCGACCGCCTGGACGTGGTGCTTGTCTCCCCGCGCAACCCGCTGAATATCGGAGCGGCGGTGCGGGCGATGGCCAACTTCGGCTTTGCGCGGCTGGCGGTGGTGGCGCCCTACGCGCCGCATTGGCGCGAGGCTCGCTCGGCGGTGGGCGCGCCGGAGCTTCTCCAAAACGCGATCGAGGCAACGTCTCTGGCCGAGGCTGTGGCCGGCTGCACGCTGGTGGTGGGCACGGGAACCGTCACCTATCGCAAGCCGGAGCAGCCGGTGGTTTCGTTGCCGGAGTTTGCGCCGCTGGTACGGCGGGAACTGGGGCGCGGCGGACGAGTGGCCGTGGTCTTTGGGCCGGAAAATCACGGGCTTACGCGGGAGGACCTGTCGTATTGCCACCTGCTGGTCGAGATCCCCACCGATCCGCACCAGCCTTCGATGAACCTGGGCCAGGCCGTGGCTGTTTGCCTCTATGAGCTGGCGGTGCGCGCCTTCCGGCTCCAGGCATCCGCGCTCGAGATGAGGACCGCGCAGGCTGCGGACAAGGAAGAGGAGCGCAGCCCCGCCGCGCCCTCCGGCGACCTGGAGCTTCTGGCCGGGGTGGTGGAAGAGGCCATGCTGGCCGCGGACTACTCCCCGCGCTCGATGCAGGCGGTAAACCGGCACGACCTGCGCCTGCTGCTGCGCAGGCTGGCTCCCACGAAGCGGGATACGCGCCACATTCTGGGGCTGTTCCGGCGAATTCTGTGGCGATTGAACCACAGAAATTGAACCAAAGAACTGGTGAACCGGGCCAGAAAGGAGTCTGAGCGGCGTCGAAGTCGCGGGCGGGAGCGCGAACATGATTCTTTTTGCACCGCGGGAACCAAATCCTGTTAGAGTGGCGCTCAAAGGTTTCCCGATGTTTCTCCCTATGGTTTTCCTACGCAAGATGTCCTCCGTTGCGGCAACGGCCCGGGTTGGCGCCTTGGCCTTTTGCGGCGCGCTGGGCCTAGCGCTCGTTCCGGCGTTGAGTCCGACTGCATTCGCGCAACAGCCGACGCCCGCGCAGCAGCCCAGCACGGCCCAACAGCCTGACGCTCCCGCGCCAGAGACGCAGCAGACAACGCCAGCCCAAGTGCCGGCCGCCGCTCCGCAGGAGAATCAGCCAGCCACGGCCCCGGCGGAGCAAGCCCCCGCAAGCGCACCCGCTCCAGCCGCGACACCCGCTCCAGCCGCCAAGCCCGCGGCAGCGCAAGCCTCCAAACCCGAGCCCCCGCAGGAGGCCGGCATCACGGAGGAGGAGCTGAAGCAAATGCTGGTAGGCAAGGCGCTTTACCTGCGCGGCGGGTACCTGGACAATACCCTCAGCTTCAGCGAGCGCGGCACGCTGATCGGCCATTCGCCGCAGGGCTCGTACACGCTCAGCGCCATCCAGATCGACAGAGTGCACCTGAGCAAGCACAAGGTGGAGCTGGAAGGGGCGCGCTACGGTTTGCACTTTCTGGGCGCTCTGCCCTATGAGGATCCCACCAAGGCCCTGGACCGGGTGAAAATCACGCCCAAGAAGAAAGTGGTCAGAATCACCATCGACCGCGAGCTGGTGGTGACGCCCAAGAAGAAGAAAGAACCCAAGGCCGACAAGGATAAGAAAGCCAAGCCCGCGGCCCCGGCAGCACCAGGAACTCCCGCTGCGCAGGGAGCCGCGGCCGCGCCAGCCGCCTCAACACCAGCCTCCGCGGCAGCGCCAGATTCAGCGTCAGCCGCAACCCCGGCAGCGCCTGCCGCTCAGCCAACCGCCGAACCTGCCGAGTTGAGCGAGGCCGACCAGTTGAAGACCTCCATCGCCGCCGCACCCGAGGCCGAGCGCCCGGCTGACCCCAAGAGCATAACCACCACCACCTCGCCGGCGCACGCTACAAAACTCCTCAAGGACGCGCTCGACCGGATCTTCGCCCAGGGACTCGACGAACGCATGATAGCCGCCATGCCCGACTTCTGGAAGCTCTACTACCAGGCGGTGGCCGCGAGGACCGATTACCGGCCCAAGGATCCCACCGTGCTGCGGCAGAGCACCGTGGACAAGAAAGCAGTGCTCGTGACCAGGTTCGAGCCGGAGTCGAACGACTTTGCGCAGGCCAGCGGAGTGGCCGGCATGGCCCTCTATCACACGGTGATCGGCGCCGACGGCAAGCCGGCAGAGATCGCGGTGGCCCGGCCCATCGGTTTCGGGCTGGACGAGAACGCAGTAGAGGCGATTCGCAAGGCCACCTTCGAGCCGGCCCTCCTGGACGGCAAGCCGGTCCCGGTTCTGCTGGACCTGGTGGTGCAGTTCCGCATTTACTCGAAGAGAACCGCGGTGGCCGGCAAGCCGGAGGCGGCAGACAAGCTGGCCGAGCCGCAACTGCCCGGACCCTACAGCATGCAACGTCCGTAGATCAGAGAGAAATCAGAGTCAACGTGCCCCATGGTCCGAGGCCGCAGCCAAAACTACTCCTCCTGCCGGATGATCTCCTCGAGCTTGGGCTTGTGCTTGACGTCGCGGCCGGTGCGCGGCTCGGTCGAGATCACGCGCGCGGGCCTGGGCTGGCCGACGCGCTCACGGGCGTTGGCCTTGACCGCCTTGGTGGCCGAAAACCGGGCTGGCTTGCGTTTCGTCATGGCAAGGATGAGTATGGAATAAATTCCGCCGGAGCGGAAGAGCCCGGGGGCCGGAGAGCGATGGAAGAGCGAGATTTTTTCAACGAGACGACGGAACAGCGGACGCATACCCTCACCTGCCCCAAGTGCGGGCAGGCGGGCGAGTACAAGGTCACCTGGGTGGTGCGGCGCAAGCGGGCGCAACTGCCCCGCAACGCCGACGAGCGCGACCGCGCCCGCTTCGCCAAGGCGCAGTCGTATATGGTGCGCCGCGACGACAAGCTGGCCTGCGTCAACATCCGCTGCCGCAAGCCCTTCGAGATCAGCTCGCTGCAGTCGGTGGCGTTCTTGTCCGATTGAGCGGGATTGCGCGCGCCGGCGCTTTGTCCCGGTAGTAGAATCGTTCCTTCCCCATCCAGCACACCCTCGGAGGCAGGGGTGCGCACCGCATCCTTCGAGGAGGAACCATGCACATTCCAGCCCGTTTCCCGGTCAGACGCCCGGCCGCTCTGCTTGCCCTGATGGCTTCGCTGTGGGCAGTGCCCGCCCTCTGCCAACAAGCACCCATCCAGTTGCCCCAGCCGCAGATCGCCGCCGGCATGCCACTGATGCAGGTCCTTGCCCAGCGGCAGACCACGCGCGCCTTCCGTGACCAGCCGCTCCCCCTGCAGACGCTCTCCAACCTGCTGTGGGCGGCCTTTGGCGTCAACCGGCCGCGCGAGGTGAAGCCGGGGCTGGGCCGCACCGCGCCCTCGGCCATGAACAGCCAGGACATCGAACTCGACGTGGTTCTGGCGGATGGAGTCTACGTCTACGAGGCCGAAGCGAACCGCCTGCGCCCGACTGTGGCCGGCGACGTGCGTGGCAAAATCAGCCCACCGGCCGCAACCCACGCGGCCGTGACCATTGTTTATGTGGCCGCCGCCAAGGACGACTCCGCCCAGGTCGATACCGGATTCATCGCCCAGAATGTGTATCTGTTTGCGGCCTCGGAGGGGCTGAACGCCTGGTTCTATACGTACCATGGGCTGGATGTGGCCACGGCTTTGAAACTGCCCGCCGAAAAGAAGGCGCTCTACGCGCAATCGGTCGGGTATCCGCCAAAGTAGCGCGATTCTCGGTGGCGGGTCAGTTTCCGGATGGCCGAGGAACCACCCGGAACAGGTTTCCCACCAGTTATTGGACCATTCGCATGGCTGTTCTTATTTCTTGCCCTCGGCTACGTGGCCGCGCCCATCACGCACTTCATTTCCTTTGAAGTGGGCAACCTTATCGGTACGCTTTGACGGCTCGGGTTTCTCGCCACGTTGTGGCTTTGGGCCGTTATAGCCGTGTTCGGGATGAAGACGGTTATTTACGTGGCCCTGGAAGTTGTCATGGCCATGAAACCACGGGCCAGTGCCAATGAAGATACCGCCTGTAAACCATTCCGGGCCGTAGTAGCCGTATGGAGCACAGTCATAAGGCGCGGCGTCATAGTAGCCGTAGGGACAATCGGGTGCAACTCCAATTTCCACAGCAATCTGAGCCGCTGCTTTCGGAGCGGTTGCCATCATAAAGCATCCAGCAACAGCCGCCAGTACAACAAGCCTGAATCCGGTCATAAGCCCTCCTCACTAGTGTGGGGCCGTCATCGAACGCCCCTAGCCTAGGCACCATAACGGGCCGGATCGTCATCGTCTGAGCAAAATGGACCACATGCGATATGTGCAATATGGGATCAACGCAAAAATCGGAATCATCAGTACGTTTGCTGGATTACCGGCAAACCCGAAACTGAACCACGGGCCGATTTTCAAGCCGTTTGACTTTACCGGCGCGGCGCAGTTCGCGTGAGCAAGGCGGCAGAACAGGCGGAGCGTGTACCCGTGCCGTTCCACTGGCGCAGCCCACTGTGTATGTGATTGAATCGAGGGTGTGAGCGGCGAGGCCCGGAGGCCACCAGCACGGCCCGCCAGGAGAGACAAGATGGCAAATTTACTGCTTCCCCCGGAAGAGCGCAACCTGACCCCCGACCAGGTGGAGGCGCTGGACAAGCGGCGCGACCTGGGCCACGCCTTCCTGGTCATCGCCGGCCAGTTTGCGGTGATCGCCACCATTCTGCTGCTCTGGGTTGGCCAGGACCTGACCTACTCGCCGGGCTGGGCGCATCCCATCGCCTATTACTTCGCCATCGCCGTGGGGATCATCGTGGTCTTAGGCATCGCAGGGATTGTGCTGCGCAGGGGGACGCCGCGGATCGACTGAGGCCGCTTCGAGGGCCTGACTGGGGAGCCTCCGATTAAGTTCGAACGCATGCGAGAGCATTCCCTCGGGGCTAAAGCCCGTGGGCGTTTTGCCGTATTTGCGGCACGGCTAAAGCCGTGCCCTTTCAAAACCGCGAGTTTTTCCGCGGCCTGTAAAGCCCGCGTCCTTTCAGAACAGCGACTTGTATGAGATGCCCTGGGCCACGCGGAGGCATGGAGCCGCAAATCGTCATGCATGACCGCCCCCAAACGGTATAGCCTTGAGGTTGCCGATGGCCGCTGTTTCCCCAAACCCTTCCCCCACGCCGACTCCCAACTCACGGCTGACCGACAGCCTGGGCCGAGTCATTCACGATGAAGGCGTGAGCGCGTTTCCCTGTTGCACATTCAGTCGGGTGTGTCAGAATGCTCTTGAGACTCCCCCAATGGGTCCCAAGTGACACACGAGACGGAAAACCGCATCCCGCTCGCAGATCTGCTTGTCTTCCACCAGTTGACGCGCTCGCTCACCTCGAGCTTCGACCTGGACACCATCCTGCGCACAATTCTCGAGCACATGGAGCGGATTATCGAGGCGGAGTTGTGGACGCTGCTGATGCTCGACGAAGCCAGCCAGGAGCTTTACTACGCGCTCGCCGCGGGCGGAGAACAGGAGGCGCTGAGCGGCCTGCGGGTGAAGGTGGGCGAGGGCGTGGCCGGCTGGGTGGCGCAGCACGGCGAGACGCTGATCGTTCCCGAGTCGGAGGACGATCCGCGGCTGACGAAGGAACATGCCGTCGTGCCGCAAAAAGTGCGCTCGGTGATTGCCATGCCGTTGCGGGGGCGCAAAGGCACGCATGGCGTGATCGAGATCTTCAACCCGCGCGCCGACCAGATGACCGACTACACCATCGCGTTTCTGCACATCCTGGCCGACCACGCGGCCATCGCAATCGAGAATGCGCGCGACGTGACCCGCATCCAGCAGTTGAGCATCACCGACGACTGCACCGGCCTCTACAACGCGCGCCATCTCTACGATGTGCTGGGCCGGGAGCTGGAGCGCTGCGGCCGGCTGGGGCTGCCGGTGAGCCTGGCCTTTCTTGACCTCGACTGCTTCAAGCTGGTCAACGACGCGCACGGCCACCTGGTGGGCAGCGAGTTGCTGGCTCGCACCGGGCACCGGCTCCGGGAGTTGAGCCGCAAGCAGGACTGGTGCTTCCGCTACGGCGGCGACGAGTTCGTCATCCTGATGCCGGAAACCGGCGCCGAGGCCGCCCTGGCCCAGGCCGCTGAACTGCTCCGCGCACTGATGGAAACACAATTCCGGATGAAGAGCGGGCTCACCCTGAGCGTGAGCGCCAGCGTGGGAGTGGCAACGAGTCCCGCCGATGGCACCACCGTCCACGCCATCATCGGCTTGGCCGACACGCGCATGTACGCGGTGAAGAGCGATGGCCCCGGCCAGGTGCGCGGCGCGTAGGGCTCCTCCGCCCTGCCCGCAAGGCACATTCAGCGCCAAACCCTGCAAAGACTCAAGAAATTGAGCAAATTGTTACATTCCGTTGCAGAACGAGCCCGTAGACTGGCTTTCGTGGCTTCCCAGGAAGTTCCGGAGCGTCCCGCCATGAACACGACGGCCAACCCACTCAAACACTTCCGCGTACGGCCGATGACCCTTGACGATATCCCAGCGGTCATCGATCTGCAGGTACGCGCCTTTCCCGGCAAGCCGCCCTGGGGGGCCGCGCAGTTGGCCCGTCATCTGGAGATCTTCCCCGAGGGCCAACTTGTAGCCGAGGACGAGACCGGCCGCGTCCTGGGTTCAGCCAGTTCGCTGATTATCGACTGGGACGATTACGCCGAGTCGGCCAACTGGTCGGCGATCACCGGGCGGGGAACATTCGATACCCACAACCCGCTTGGCAAGACCCTTTATGGCGCCGATATGGGCGTCGCCCCCGAGGCGCGCAAACAGGGCATCGGCGCTCTGCTCTACGAGGCGCGCAAGGACCTGATCCGGGAGCGCGGGCTCAAGCGGCTGCTCACCGGCGGCCGCATCGCCGGCTACGACGAAGTCGGGGAACAATTGACACCGAAGGAATTCGTGGCCGAGGTGGTCGCCGGCAAACGATGGGACCCCGCGCTCACCTTCCAGCTCGAAAACGGACTGGTGGTCCTGGATGTGGTTCCGGAATACATGCACGATATCGAATCGCGCGGCTTTGCCACCGTGCTCGAATGGCTGAACCCGGAGTACACCTCCTCGGTCGGCCTGCAGGCGAGCCTACAGCACGCAGCCCTGGAACAGGCCGCCGCGGAGGCCTTGCGCGGGACTCCGCGCCCACGCCGCGTCCGCATCGCCGCCGTCCAGTACCTGCTCCGGCCCATCGCCTGCTTTGACGACTTCGTGAAACAGGTGGAGTTCTTCGTTCACAGTGCCAAGGAGTACCACGCCCATTTCGTTCTGTTCCCCGAATACTTCACCATGCAGCTTCTCAGCTATATCAATGAGCCCGCCCCGGCCCTGGCAGTGCGCCGCCTGGCCCGGATGGCGCCCGAATACGAGGCGCTGTTCATGCGGCTGGCCAAGGAAACGGGCATCTACATCATCGGTGGAACCCACCCCGTCTTCCAGCGGGGCAAGATCTTCAACGCCGCGCACCTGTTCACACCCAACGGGCAGGTCTTCCGCCAGAAAAAAGTCCACCTGACCTCCACCGAGAGCGGCCCCTATCAGCTCAGCCGCGGCCACGGCCTCTACGTCTACCACACCGACTTCGGCAACATCGCCATCCTGGTCTGTTACGACGTCGAGTTTCCCGAGGTGGCCAGGGTGATGGCCGAGGCCGGTGCCGAGATTCTCTTCGTTCCCTCCTGCACCGACGGCCGCGAGGGCTTCTGCCGCGTCCGCTACTGCGCCCAGGCCCGTGCCATCGAGAACCAGATATACGTCGCCATGACCGGCACTGTGGGCAATCTCCCCCTGGTCCCCTACATGGCCACCAACTACGGCCAGGCCGCCATTCTCACCCCCTCGGATTACTTCTTCGCCCGGGACGGAATCGCCGCCGAGGGCACCATCAACCAGGAACAACTGGTAGTCGCCGACGTCGATCTCGATCTGCTGGACGAACAACGGGTCAACGGCAGCGTCATTCCGCTGCAGGACCTCATTAAAGACGCCTACGACAACGTGGTCCACTACTCCGACTACAAAGGGCAAAAGCCGGTTGAGCCGGAGCTGCACGAGATCGTCCTTAGCAAATGACGGCGGCTGGTAAACGGAAAAGAGCGCAACCGGGGGCTTCTCTTGCCCCTTGCAGCCTGCCAACAGAGCACGAGCGCTCTATTCTTCTGCGTCTGAGGGTTTTTCGGTGATCTGATCGCCGGCCAGCCGTTCAAGCTGATTCCGCCAGTCGAGGGATTCGACGAAACTCTTCGACTCGCGCCAGTTGGGCTCGACGATGACGTGCAGCTCCAGATAAACGCGGGTGCCGAGAAAAGACTCGATCTGGCGGCGGGCGGCGGTGCCGATCTCCTTGAGCTTGGCGCCGCCCTTGCCGATCAGGATGGCTTTCTGGCCGGCGCGCTCGCAGTAGATGGTGGCGGCGATGCGGGTGAGCGGGAGGCGGGCCGGCGCTGCGCCCTTTTTTTGTGGGCGGGCGGGAGCCGGCTCCTCGAATTGCTCGATGACCACGGTCGAAGCGTAGGGGACTTCTTCGCCCGTCTCCACCAGAATGCTCTCGCGAATCAGCTCGGCGACCATGAAGCGCTGGGGCTGGTCGGTGTACTGGTCTTTGGGGTAGTAGCGCTCGCCCGTGGGGAGGACTTCGACGATCTTGCGCACCAACAGATCAAGGCCGTCGCGCTTGCGGGCGCTGACCGGAATGATCTGGGCGAATTTGAACTGGCGGGTCAGCGTGTCGATCAGCGGAAGAAGATAGTCTTTGGGAACCAGGTCAATCTTGGTGAGCAACAGAAAGACCGGGCAGTCGAGCTTGCGGATGAGGCCGAAGAGAAATTCGTCCTCGCTGGCCCAGTTTGTGCGCTCGTGCCGGGGAGCCGGGGCTTCCGAACTCCCAGGTCCCAAAATCGGGACCTGGGGCACCCGCAACTGCAGGTCCTTCGACTCCGCTGCGCTCCGCTCAGGATGACAATCATTGGTAGATTCTTCGGTGGGCTCTGCGGCCGCTTCCAGTTGCACTCTGCGCGTGGCGTCCATCAGCACCAGCACCAGGTCGCGGGTCTCCAGGGCTTCGTAGACCTCCTGCAACATGCGGCGGTCCAGGTGCGAACCGGGCTTGTGGACGCCGGGCGTATCCACAAAGACGATCTGCGCCGCTGGTTGAACGCCCTTGCGCGCCGGAACCTCGACCACCCCGGCGATGCGGTTGCGGGTGGTTTGCGGCTTGGCGGAGACGATGGCTACCTTTTCGCCGGTGAGGGCGTTGAGAAGCGTGCTTTTGCCGGCGTTGGGCCGGCCCAGAATGGCGACAAATCCGGATTTCAAAGGGGGTAAATGCTCCTGACTGAGTTTACGGTATTTTCTGCCGGGTAAGCTGCGGGAGGGCCGGCTATGGATTCGTGGTTTCCCACCCATGCGCCAGAAAAAAAGCGCATGGATGGGGCACGGAGCATTTTGCGCGATTCATGCAGGTTGCGCGGTAGCGGCTTTCGCCGCTGGCGGGAAGACGCGCAGGCGCTCGACGCGACGATCGGTGGAGGCGACCACCTCCATGCGCAGGCCGGCGGATTCGAGCAGGACGACCTCGCCGGGCACCGGGATGCGGCCTTCGATCTCGCTGACCAGACCGCCGAGGGTGGTGGCTTCGTAGGCTTCGTCGAGATCGCTCAGGGCGGTTTGCTCGCCGAAGAGGTCGGGCAACTGAGCGACGGGAAAGTTGCCGGGAACCAGCCATACGCCGCCCGATTCGCGCTGCGGCTCCTCAATGGCCGCGTCCTCCTCGTGCTCGTCCTTGATGTTGCCGACGATCTCTTCCAGCAGGTCTTCGATGGTGACCAGGCCGGAGACGCCGCCGTATTCGTCGATCACGATGCGCATGTGCTGTTTTTCCCGCTGCATCTCGCGCAAAAGCTCGTAGCCGCGCTTGGTTTCCGGGACGAAGACCGCGGGGCGCTGGATGCCGGCCACGGTGCGGGTGCGGGCTTCCTCGTCGGCGATCTGCAACAGGTCGTGGGCGAAGGCGATGCCGGTCACGTTGTCGATGGAGCCGGAGTAAACCGGCACGCGGGAAAAGTTGTGCTCGCGCAGTTGGTTGAGGAATTCTTCGAGGGTGATCGACTCGGGGACGGCAAAGACCTCCGGGCGCGGAGTCATCACCTCGCGGACCAGCTTGTCGCCGAATTCGACGGCGGAGCGGACCAGGTCGATGTCGCTTTCCTCGAGAATGCCCTCCTCTTCGCCGGCTTCGAGCAGCGCCTCCACATCGACAGCGGTCTCTTCCTCGGGCGTGGCCTGCTCCTCGGCCAGCGAGGCCACGGAGAAGAAGAAGCGGACGAAGACGGTAATGGGCGTCATGAGCCAGAGCAGCAGGCGGATGGGCCAGACCAACCGCGCCGCCCAGCGGCCACGCGTGCGGTTAAAGAGCAGCGAAGGCAGAAGCTGGTTGCAAAAGACCACCACCAGCACCACGCCGAGAACGGCCTGGGCGATCTCCGCATAGGTGGGCCGGGCCAGATGAGGAGCGCGATCGAAGAGAACCGCGCCGAACTCCAGCGCGATGATGCCCAGAGCGAGCTGCTGCAGGACCGCGGCGGAGATGGCGGCGTGCTCGCGGCTCAGGCCCAGTTGCGGCTCGACCAGCTCCTCCCAGGCGTCCAGGTTCTCCTCGATTTCGTGGGTCAGAATCTTGCCGAATTCGGAGTAGACGCGGCTGATGTAGGAGGCCAGCGTCTCGATCACGGCCAGGGTGACGATCAGGAGGATGAAGAGCGGGGTCATAGGCGCGGACTCCGTTTGGTCGGCACGCGGCTTGTATTTCGAGGTTTCCCAGGTCTCAAAATCGAAACCTGGGGCACCCGCTCACTAGTTGAGGTTCGAGGTTTCCCACCCTTTCCGCCAAAAGCTGCGGAAAGGATGGGGCACGGAGCTTTTGTGGCGGGTTTGCGGACGGAGGGCCTGGGCTGGGCGGCGCGCTCGATGAGGCCTTGCGGCAGTCCCAGGCGGGCGCGGAGCAGACGTTCGCGGCGGGCCATCCGGCCGTTGTCGGCCTCGTGATCGTAGCCGGCCAGATGCAACAGTCCGTGCAGAATAAGCACCTTGATTTCAGTGGAGAGCGAGTGGCCCTGCTCGGTGGCCTGGCCGAGCGCCGTGGTTACGCTGATGGCCAGGTCGCCTGCGATCTCTTCGGCGCCAATGCCTTCGGCGGGAAACGAGAGCACGTCGGTGGCCTTGTTCTGGCCCCGGAACTGGCGATTGAGCCCTCGGATGGCCGCATCGGTGGTCAGCAGCACGGTGACCTGGCCGCGCAAGCGCACGGCTGCCTGCGCCTGCCCCAAAAAGCGGGTCAGCGTGCGCGCGGAGGGCAGACGGAAATTGGGGGATTCTTGGGCAGCGGCAGGCGCAGCAGTCCGCTTCGCCGAAGTTGCCTTCGGCGCAGGGTCGGGGTCCATATCTGGGTGGAGGAGGATCATCGTGCCCGGAGCCGTTGTGTGCGAGGCTCCGGTAGCTCTCATTCTACGCGGGTTCGACTTATCCCACCCTCACGGCAAGCTGGAAGATCGGGTACCCCCCACCCCTATTTTGCAAACAAATTCCTTGTTTTCTTGAGTTTACGGATGGGGTTGCGCTGTAAAATCCTGATAACAAAGAAGTTCCATGCAAAATCGTCCAGGATAAGGAGTTACGTGACGTTTCGGCCTCTGCCGACAGCTTCCGGCTGAAAGGCCGCGCGAAGACTTCTGAGATCATTGTGCGACGAAGCAAGGAAATAATCTGCAACCACCTGCGGTGGGGCCAATCGCTCGCTTTTCGCTCGCATGGGGTTCGTGGTCTCCCAGGTCCCCAAATGCGAGGGACCCGGGGCACCGGCGTACAATTCGTGGCAGATCAATTCGACTGCTGCAAATGCCGCGCGGTAGGGGAGCGCGGAAAGAGAGACACCATGAACTCGCGATCCTGTCGTTGGCTGATTGTTTCGGCCCTAGTCATTACAGCGTCCAGCGCATGGGCACAGCAGAGCGCGCCGCCAGCATCCGATCAAAATGTTAACCAAGGCTCGAAAGGACTAGCGCCTGCGCCAACTACGAAGGCCAGCGTGGGCGCCCAAGCTGCTCTTCCATCTCAAAAATCCAACGCCCAAAAACTGCTCATGGATTCGATTGAGAAGCTCGACGTGTCAGGGGTGAAAACTGCGCTGGATAAAGGGGCTAATCCCAACTGGGTATCTAATGCGGGGCAGACCTACTCAGTCTCAGCGATAGGGACACTGGCAATTTTTGTCGGGGGGAAGGAGACGGACATCTGGGGGCACAAGACGGAGGCTGAGGAGGAGGGTACAGAAATCCTTAAGATGCTGTTCAAAGCAGGTGCCAAACTACAGCCGTGCCACCCCAGCCAAGTGTTTTGTGAACAAGACCATCTTTCCATACCCATTGCAGAGGGACTGGTACTCTTCACGGAGGCCCTTCTCAAGAATGGGCTTAGCCCAACCAAGGAGATAGAAGGGGAGCTGCCCGTAGAAATCGAGAGGATAACTCCTATGGAGATTGCGGTCCAGGAGGGCCGAGCAAACATCATTGGGCTCCTGAAAAAGTATGGAGCGCCCTCGTTGGAGCCAAGAGACGCGGCTCAGCAGGCGCTCATAGGGGCGGCTGGGGATCACGATCTCCCTCGAATGGAGGATGCAATCGGCGATGGGGCTTGGGTGAATGGGAGCAATCGACAGGGAGAGACCGCCTTGGTTATAGCTTGCGCCGCTAGCGGACTTTACTCCGTTGAGGAGTCCGCCGCTATTCTATACCTGCTTAAGAAAGGCGCAGACCCCGCAGTCAAGGGCAACGACGGCATTGGTCAGACGACCGCGCTTCACGCTGTGATGTTTAGGAGTTCCCTTGTATTCGACAACAGATTCCAGGCGAGTAACGAACGCTTTAAGGATAGTCCAGTGCGCGCCAGAGAAGTTATCGAGGCGCTCTTAAGACACGGGGCGCTCGTCTCTGCACGGGACTGGCATGGACAGACTCCCCTGCATGTTGCGGCCCGGGGGAACAATATCGTCGGAGCAACAAAGCTCATAGAAGCAGGCGCCAAAATAATGCCACATGATGATGAAGGCAAAACCCCTCTCGACTATGCGGAATCCGCCGAAATGATAAAGCTGCTAAAGGATCACGGCGCAAAGGAACAATGAGCCTTCGACAGAAGGATGAAGAGAAACTATGATTCGCTCTGAACCGGCTGAACGGATAAGTTCATTGGAAGGCAAACGGCGGTAGGCGGTGTCCGGCGGCCTAGCTCCCGTCACCCCGATCCCGTAGCTTCCGAGCGAGTTGCACAAGATCAAGAAGCTGATTTACCTCCCCTGGCAATGCGCGCCGTTTACGCTCCTGAATGGCAGCTTTTTCTCCCTTATCGGTCAATTTCAGATTCTCGAAGAAGACCCCGTCGGCGCTCTTTGATCGTTTGCCTCGAATAAGCCCGCGAACAATATGTCCTTCTATCACGCTGCGGATGTGAGCAAATGCAGCGCGGTACTCCGGGGAGGTGATTTGGAGGCTGGGGTTCAGCCTCTCGGTCAACGTGTAGTTCGAGAAGGGAATATCTGGACACTCGTAGATTGCGATCAGAACGTCGCCCTCAGTGCCGTCGAATTCAGTTTCGGGTCGCGGCATCCAATTCACCCCTTTCTAAGTTTAATGGCGGCTGGTACATCAGCCGGGTGCACCAGGCCCCGCTTTTGGGATCTGGGAATGACACCAACCCTCTTACTGCGGCTTCCCCGCCTTCGCGGCCTGCGCCGATGCCCGGCTTTCGCGCTCCGACGTGCCCACCTCGATCGGCTCGCCGAGGGCCAGCGGTAACTCCTGCTGCTGCTGCGACTTGACGGATTCGTAAGCCCGCACGATGCGCTGCACCAGGGCGTGGCGCACCACGTCGCAGTCCTCAAAGTGGCAGAACTGGATGCCCTCGACGCCATCGAGAATGTTGATCGCGTCCAGCAGTCCCGACTTGCGCGGGTTGGGCAGGTCGATCTGGGTGATGTCGCCGGTGATGACCGACTTGGAGCTGTTGCCCATGCGGGTGAGGAACATCTTCATCTGCTCGATGGTGGTGTTCTGGGCCTCGTCCATGATGATGAAGGCGTCGTTCAGAGTGCGCCCGCGCATGAAGGCCAGCGGCGCGACCTCGATGACGTTCTTCTCCAGCATCTTGTCGACCTTCTCCGGTTCGAGCAGGTCGTAGAGGGCGTCATAGAGCGGGCGCAGGTAAGGGTCTACCTTCTCCTGGAGCGTGCCGGGCAGAAAGCCGAGGCGCTCGCCGGCCTCGACCGCGGGACGGACCAGGACAATGCGGCTCACCTTCTTGGCGTTCAGGGCGGCCACGGCCATGGCCACGGCCAGATAGGTCTTGCCGGTGCCCGCCGGTCCCACGCCGAAGACCATGTCGTACTGCTCGATGGCCTCGACGTACTTCCGCTGGTTGATGGAGCGCGGCTGGACGGTGCGCTTGACGCCCGCCGAGCGCTGCTTGCCGGCGTCGGCCAGTGAGCGCAGCGTGGTTGCGGGATCGGCCACAACCAGGCGCAACAGGCCGTTCAGTTCGCCATTGTGCGGGTTGACGCCCTGCCGGCGCAACGCCTCGAAGTCCTGGAAGATGCGCTGAACGCGCGCCACGCCCTCTTCCGGTCCCTCCACGTGCACGGCGTCGGAGCGAAGATCGATGCGGATGCCGAGCTTGTCTTCCATGAGCCTGAGATTTTCATCGCGAGTCCCAAAGAGGGGCTCGAGGTTGGGCGTGATCTCCAGAGCGATCTTCAAAGGATTCAATGCCCTCCAAGAGGACGTGCGGTTGAGGTGGATAAGGCGCAGGGCCGGCCGGCAGCGCGATGGACAGGCTGCGGGCAAACGGCTGAATGTGCGGAGAACCTGCGGGCGCGGTGCAGAGTCGAGCCGAAGCTCTGGGCTGAGTGGCGGGACCGCGGGATGGAATAGGCTACCAAATCCGGTGTCAGTATTCGGTATCTGGGCTTGAGAGTAGCGCCAGTGGAGCGGAGAGTCAATGCGGGCGTCAAGGATTTTTGGTGAAAAGTGTGCCTTTGCGGGTACCTTTGTTCGCCTGACACTCCCGGCGGCCTCTGCGCTCCGCGGTGCGAAGTCCGTGGCGCACGCGCATTGACCCGCCGCCCGGTTTCCCGTAGACTAAGAAATTGCGAGGGATGCGGATAGAGTTGCATTCTGACCCCGCATCAATCCCCCTGAAATCAGGGCTCACACTTTTGCCCCTGACAACAGGGCTCAGAAATAAAGGATAAGCAATGGCAAACCATGTATCGTCGCTGAAGCGCGCCCGCCAGACAGTGACCCGCACCGAAGTGAACCACTCCAACCGCAGCCGCGTGCGCACCAGCCTGCGGGCTCTGCGCGAGGCTCTCGCCAAGGGCGACGTGAAGGCCGCCCAGGCGCAGTATCGCGAGACCGTTTCCACGCTGGACAAGAGCGTGCAGAAGGGCATTCTGCACGACAACACCGTCTCCCGCTACAAGAGCCGCCTGAACGCGCGGCTGAAGGCGCTGGCGACGGCCAAGGCATAGCACAGAGTAGCCCGGCGAGGGCTGAGAGGAATCCGAGTTCAGCATGAGCGGCCTGGGGCAACCCGGGCCGTTTCTGTTTTTTGGCGTAAGAATCAGCAGAATCACTGATTCAACCCAGCAGCTCAAAGATCCCCGCTGCGCCCATGCCGCCGCCGACGCACATGGTGACCATGCCGTAGCGGACCTGGCGGCGGCGCATCTCGGCGAGCAGCGTGGCGGTGAGCTTGGCGCCGGTGCAGCCCAGCGGATGACCGAGGGCGATGGCGCCTCCGTTGACGTTGATGCGCTCCGGATCAAGGCCCAGTTCGCGGATGACGGCCAGAGCCTGCGCGGCAAAGGCCTCGTTGAATTCGATCAGGCCGATCTCGGCCAGGGTGAAACCGGCGCGACGGAGCGCCTTGCGAATGGCGGAAATGGGACCCATGCCCATCTCCTCGGGCAGGCAGCCGGTGGCGGCGTAGGCCACCAGGCGGGCAAGGGGGCGAATCCCCAGTTCCTGTGCCCGTCCGGCTTCCATCAAGACTGCTGCAGCCGCGCCGTCTGAGGTCTGCGAGGAGTTGCCGGCGGTGACCGTTCCCTGCGCGTGAAAGGCGGGCTTGAGTTTGGCCAGGGCTTCGGCGGAAGTGTCCGCGCGCGGGCCTTCATCGGCGGAAAAGATCGATTCCGATACCGACGGCTTCCCGGCTTTCGCGCCGGGAACGGCAGTGGTGATCGTTACCGGGATCAGCTCTTCGGCAAAGCGTCCGGCGGCCTGCGCGGCGACGGCTTTCCGGTGGCTGGACAGGGCGAAGGCGTCCTGATCTTCGCGGGAGACGCCGTAGTGGCGGGCGACCCGCTCGGCGGTGAGGCCCATGGTAAGGAGAGCGGCGGGATAGTGCTCGGCGAGCCAGGGATTGGGGCTGGGTTTGAGGCCGCCAAAGGGAAGCAGGCTCATGGATTCCGCGCCGCCCGCCACCACCACCCGGTCGCCGCCGGAGCGGATGCGCAGATCGGCCAGAGCAATGGCCTCGAGACCCGAGGAGCACAGCCGGTTGACGGTGACGCCGGGAACCTCGACCGGCAACTGGGCGCGCAGAGCGGCAAAGCGGGCGATGTTCCAGCCCTGCTCGCCCTCCGGCTGGGCGCAGCCCAGGATCACATCGTCGATTTCGGCGCGGTCGAGGGTAGGAACCCGCTGCAAAGCCCCATTCAACGCAGTTGCGGCCAGGTCGTCGGGACGGGTGGTGGAAAGAGCGCCTTTGGGGGCGCGGCCGACGGGAGTGCGAACGGCGCTGACGAGAACGGCTTCCGGCATGGGTGACGCTCCTTGACGATCATTTGGGCCTGGCGCGGCAAACCGTTACTCCGGCATCTCCAGCACGATCCAGGCATTTTTCAAATAGAAGTGGTAGACGGTGCCGTGGTCGACGAGCGAATCGGCCAGGGCGTCGTGGTCCACGAGCGCCGGGCGATGCAGCAAGCCGATCTGTGCCGTGCGAATCTGCCCGGGCGAGGCAGGATCAATGCCCCAATTGAAGCCGAGAACGCCGCTCGGATCGTGGGCTTGCAGGCGCTCGGTTTCGGGCGAGGCGGCCAGCACCAGCAGCTTGGCCGGGGCGCTGGAAAAGTAGACCAGCAGCGAGACCGTTCCCTGCGCCGAGCACAGGACCGCCCAATCGGAGGAGCCGGGGCGCTCCAGGCTGGCGTGGACGACGTTCTCCGGGTGGTGAGCCTCGTAGGTCTGCGGAATGAGACAGCCGCGGCGGTTGAGCAGGTCTTGAGCTGCGGCTGGCAGCTCAGGAAACGAACTGACCGGCAGATGGCGGATAAGGTACGGGGTCGAGCGGCCGGCGAGGACGATCTGGCCGGATTCCGTGAGTTGGGCAGGATTTGGCTGTGCCGGAGGCAAGGCGCTCTGGCTCATGGCCGGGAAGGTTCCCAACGCCAGAGACGCAACCGAGAGCAGGATAGTTGTCGCTTTCATGGTTAGTTCCGCAGCGGCTTGCCGGTTTTTAACGTAAAGGCGATGCGCTCCTGGGTCTTGCGTTCGCCGCAGAGGGAGAGAAACGCCTCGCGCTCCAGGTCCAGCAGGTATTGCTCGGTCACCGGAGAACCCGCCGTCACACGGCCGCCGGCCAGGATGTATGCCGCCCAGCGGGCCACCTTCTGGTCGTGTTCCGAGGCGTAGCCGGCTTCGCCCATCAGAAAGACGCCGGTCTCCAGCGTGGCCAGCGCCGCCGTGCCGGGAGCGGGAATCTGCGTGCGCGGTTGCGGAGCGGTGTAGCCGGCCCCGGCCAATGCTGCAGCCTGGGCCTTGGCATCGAGCAGCAGGCGCTCGCGGTTCATGGTGATGCGGTCCGCCGGCGCCAGCAGGCCCAGCGAACGGGCCTCGGCGGCCGAGGTGGAGACCTTGGCCAGGGCGATGGTCTCAAACGTCCGCCGGAGCGCCGTGGCCATCTCCGCCGATTGGGCAAAGCGCGAGGGCGGATCGCGGGGATCGGGCGGGGCCAGCGCAACGGCTTGGTCCACGGCGCGCAGCAGCATCTCCTTTGTGCCGCCTCCGGCCGGAATTAGGCCCACCCCGGCCTCGACCAAGCCGATGTAGGTCTCCGCGTGGGGCTGGCGGCGCGCGGCGTGGAGGCAAATCTCCGCGCCACCGCCGAGCGTGAGGCCAAACGGCGCCGCCACCACCGGGCGCGGGCAGAACTTGATGGCTGCGGTCATCTGCTGGAAGCCGTGAATGACCGCGGCCAACTCCTCCCACTCGCCCTCCTGCGCGACCAGCAGCAGTTGCATCAGGTTGGCGCCAACGCAGAAGTTTTCGCGGTCGCTGGCAATCACGAAGCCGGCAAAGTCGCGCACCGCATCGGAGGAGGGGTTGAGCACCGCCGACGCCAGCGCCAGCACGTCGCCACCGATGGCGTTCTTGAGCGAGTGCAGCTCGATGCAGCCGATGCCGTCGCCCAGATCGACCAGCGAGGCGCCGGCGTTCGAGCGGACCACGCCATTGGAGCGGCGGAAATCCGCGATGCGAGTGTGACCGGAGACGGCGGCAACGGGCTCCAGTTGGCCGTTCTCCGGCTGGAAGCATTCCCGGCCATCCTGGGCGTACCAGGTCGCCGCGGCGACCGAGGACGGCTGCCCGGCTGCCAGGTCGCCGCGGCGACCCAGCCCGCCGCGGCGGGCGAGCAGTGTTTCGATGCGCGGGCTCACCGGCAAGCCCAGCGCCTTCATGCGGGCAACGGTCGAGGCGACCCCGGCCGCATCAGCCATCTCGAACGGACCCAGCTCCCAGTTGAAGCCGGAGCGCATGGCGCGGTCGATGGAGGCCGCATCGCCGGCCACTTCGCCGATGCGGTCCGCGGCAAAGTTCCATAGCGAAGCCAGAAAAGGCCACAGGAAGGCCGCTGCCTTGTCCTTGGCGGGATCATTCGCCAGCAGAAGGCGCAACCGCTCGGGAACCGTCGCGGCGTTTTTGGCCATTTCAAGTGCCGGGAGCGCGGGTTTGGCGGCGGGACGGTACTCGAAGGTGGCAAGGTCGAGCACCAACCTAACCTCTTTTCCATCTTCGCCGCGGACCTTCTTGTAGAAGCCCTGGCCGGCCTTCCACCCCGGCGACGAAGACCCGTCGCCGGGGACCCCGGCCTTGTCGCCCAGCCAGCCGCGCTTCATCATCTCGTCCAAAACGGAAGAAAAGCCGCCCTGCGTCACGCCCTGGGGGAAGTTCGCGGCCACGTGGGCCAAGATGTCGATGCCCACCAGGTCCGCCAGCCGGAAGGTGCCGGTGCGAGGCCAGCCGATGGCCTGCCCGGTCAGCGCGTCCACCTCTTCAATGGTCAGCCCCTGCTCCAGCATCAGGGTTGCCGCGTTGAACATGACGGCGATGCCGATGCGGTTGGCGATGAAGTTGGGCGTGTCGTTGGCAAACACCACCTGCTTGCCCAGGGCGCGGTCGGCGAAGGCGGCAAAGGCGGCTGCCACGGCCGGATCGGTCTCGGCGGTGGGAATCACCTCGAGCAGCCGCATATAGCGCGGCGGATTGAAGAAGTGCGTTCCGAAGAAGCGGTCCCGGCGGGCCGCCAGCCCTGCGGCGATCTGGTTCACCGGAAGTCCAGAGGTATTGGTGGTGAGCACTGCGTGGGGCGCAAGATGGGGCACAACGCGCGCCAGTAGGGCTGTCTTGATGGCCAGATTTTCAGCGACGGCTTCGACCACCCAGTCGCACTGGGCCAGTTTGGGCAGGTCGTCCTCGAAATTGCCGGGGGTGATGAGCGCGGCCAGCGACGGCTCATAGAAAGCGGCGGGCTTGGCCTTGGCCAAAGCATCAATTGCCGCTAGAGCCAGCCGATTGCGGCGCTCCGCGCTTTCGTCCTTTGGAACAAGGTCGAGCAGAAGCGTCGGGATTCCGGCGTTGGCTAAGTGGGCGGCAATGCGGGAACCCATGGTTCCGGCGCCCAGCACCGCGGCGCGGCGCACCAGAAACGGCAGAGCAACAACGGCAAACGGCTGGGCGGCAAAGCCGGAAGCGGGAGTTGCGGCGGGAGTTGAGGCCGGGGAAGTGGTGCTCATGCGGGTTCTCCCTGCGCGGATTGGAGTGAGCAAACCTCCGCCACGCGGAAACCATTGAAGCATACGAAGCGCGGGGCGCGCGGTCAAGGATGCAAGCAGATTCTTACCGTAGAAAAGTTTACCCGGCTAAGGCGCTGCATCCAGCAGCGCACTCAAGCCCTTCAAATCCTTGACGACAATCCGGCGCGCCTCCACCTCCAGAAGCCCTTCCGCCTGCAGGCGCATCAGATTGCGCGAGATCAGTTCGCGCACGGTTCCCAGCTGATTGGCCAGCTCCTGATGGGTCGAGGGCAGTTGAAACTCTATGCCTTGGCCGGTCTGCGCGCCTTCGCTCTGCGCGAACTTGAGCAGAGTGGCGACCAGGCGCTGGCGAATGGTGGTGAAGGACAGCTCCTCGATGATGCCCACCAGCCGCCTGAGCCGCGCGCCGACCACCGAGAGCACCTTGAGTGCGACCTGGGGATGTTCGAGGCAGTAGCTCTGAAAGTCCTGCCGCGAGATGAAGGCGATCTGCGTCTCCTCAATGGCGACGGCCGAGGCTGGGTAGACGCCTCCATCGAAGATGGGAAGTTCAGCCACGGACTCTCCCGGTTGATTGACGGCCAGCACCTGCTCCCGGCCGCTGGCCGAAGTCTTGAAGATGCGCACCTTACCCGTGGCGATGATGTGCAATCCATGGCAAGGCTCGCCCTCGGAGAAAAGCAGTTCGCCACTTTTGAGCCGCTTGCGCGCGGTGCGGGCGGCCAGCGTGCGCAGCTCCTCCGGCGAGAGGCCGGAGAACAATGCCGTGTCCTGCAAGACGGCAACAATGTCGAATCGTTGAAGGCTCACTCGTGGATTCTATCAGCCTACGAATCTGTTCGCCGCTCTCGATCAAAAGCCGGACAACCTACTCGTTTTGCGAAAAGTGACCAAAGTCGCTGCGCGCGGCGGGATCGCTCCTCCATGCTGTCAGGGAAGGAGATCAAAATGACTACTGCCACACAGACCGTCCGTGAGATTGCTCTCGAACAACCTTCCTCGATTCGGGTCTTCGAGCACTATGGAATCGACTATTGCTGCGGGGGGCGCAAGCCTCTTGCCGAAGCCTGCGCAGCCAGTCAGATCGAGGTGGATGCGGTGATCGCCGCACTCGAATCCGCCGCCATCGATCCCGCTCCCGCCGCTGAAGACTGGTCGCGGAGGCCGATGGAGGAGCTCGCTGCCCACATCGTCTCCAAGCATCATTCTTACGTGAAAACAGAGTTGCCGCGACTGGCCGTCCTCGCGCAAAAAGTCGTGCGTCGCCACGGCGAAACCCAGGCCGAGCTGCCGGCGATTCAATCGTTACTGGCGCAACTGGATGAGGAGTTGACTCAACACCTGGTCAAGGAAGAGGCCATCCTCTTTCCTTACATCGTCAAGTTGGAGCGCGCCGGCGCCGGGGGGTCCATGCCTAGCTCCTGCTTTGGAACGGTAGCAAATCCCATTCGCATGATGACCCAGGAGCACGATGCCGCTGGAGCGCTGCTGGCCGAGATGCGCCGCCTGAGCCACAACTTCACAACGCCGCAGGACGCCTGCCCCACCTACCATGCCTTCTATGACGGATTGAGAGAGTTTGAACAGGACCTGCACCAGCACATTCATCTGGAAAACAACATCCTGTTTCCCCGCGCCATCGAAGCGGAATCGACACGCTGACTGGAATGAACCGGGCGCTAGAGTTTCTTGCGCAGGTATTCAAAGACCAGGTAGCCGATGAGCGCGCAGACGAGCGCGATCACGAAATTCGTACCTGTAAAGATGTCGTTGAGGGCGAACGCCAGACTCTTCCCGGGTCCACGGGAGGCGGTAAATTCTCCCATCAATAGATTGGAATAAAACAGAAAGACGATGAACGCAACTTCAATCACGGCCCGCCAGAGCGGGGTGAGGCGCCGGCGATTTTTCTGCTCCCTCTGCATCGTGTCTACATGGTACTAACGACGGCATCAGGATGGCATCAGGAATCGATCAACGCCCCCCTTGCGCCATGTCGATGCTGGAACCGTTTGACTCGGCCTTTCGTAACCTTCAGCAGAATGAAACAGCTCTACAGCTGGTCCTGGGTGGAAGAGCAGGTTGCGCAAACCATCGTAGCCTGGAAAGACGGCGCTGCGCGACCGTGGCAAGGCGGGCCAATTTATAGCCTGAGAGAGCAGCAAAAGCGGGAAAATGCCTATGACGAAGGGTTGCGAGCCGTTGAGCGGGAGGCGAGGAAGGCCCCGCGGACCAAAGCGCAGCGCCTCGAAGCACAGCAGCGAATCGTTGCGGCATTCCCTCGCTTCGCGGCCATCGCGCTTGGCCTGGAGGGGGAGACAATTCAGCTCCTCACCAACGGTTTCTTGCCGATAGGCACGCAGCTTGCGCGGTGGGCAAGGCGGTTCGACGCAACCCTTAGCATGGCCGATATGATCCAGGCATGCCGCAATGCCTGGACCGCTTGCGGCTTGCAACCGCTGCTCGGCGAGCCCTTGGAACTCACACCATCGATCCTGGGATACAGCCTCCTTTATCCGTATAGCGACAACTATCTGGACGATGGAAATGTATCCAATGCGGAGAAGCTTCAGTTCAGTGCGCGCTTTCGGGACCGGTTGTGCGGCCAGAGGCTTGCAGCCCGGAACCGCCGGGAAGCGGCAGTGTGGACGATGGTTCAGTTGATCGAAGAACAATATCCTCGCCCGCGTTACCCCCAGGTCTTTGAGTGCTTGTTAGCCATCCATCGAGCACAGGAGCTAAGTATCGCGCAATTCAACAACTGTGGACTTTGCGAGGATTCCGATGTGTTGCGGATAAGCTGTGCCAAAGGCGGGACTTCCGTACTCGCGGATGCCTGCCTCTCGCATGGCTGGCTGAGCGAGGAAGAAAGCGGATTCTCGTTCGAGTGGGGCGCTTTACTGCAGCTGGGAGACGATTTGCAGGACGTGCGGGAGGATCTGCAGCGTGGTTCGGCGACACTGTTCTCACGCGCTGCCGCAACGGGCCAGCCGTTGGACAGCCTCGCAATTCAGCTTCTGAACTTCAGCGAGCGAGTTGCAGACCGGATCGATCGCTCGCCCAACGGTCCCAAGATGCTTAAGGACCTGCTGCGGATGAGCTGGAGATCGCTCATCCTCATGGCTGTGGCCGACGCGCAGGAATTCTTTTCTCCAGCATTCCTGGTCGAACTTGAACACAGTTCTCCCTTTCGCTTCGATTTCCTGCGCACACGGAACAAGAGACTGGCGGGGCGGCAAGGTCTGTATGCGGTCCTCTTCGAGGCCTTTCTGGAGGCCGGTGAGGACGAAAATGAAGGACTGCCTTTGCTTGCCGATCGCTTGGAATCCTCGCTTGAAGCTGAGGCTGCTCTTCTTCCGGACGCGATCGCCATGGGTAGCTCCTGCGCCTGATGTCCACAACGGTACATATCTACTTGAAGCATTGTTTGCGGCTTGCCGGCAACTCAGAGACTTGCCGACCACGGGGACCAGCCGGTTTGACCCCCTTTGGTCGAGGGCACTAGCTTGGAAGAGTGCGGGGGTTGCGGTTTCGCGCTTCCCGAACAAGGAGACTGGATGCAAAGCAGAATTTCTTCCTGGTTTTGGAAGAGCTTTTTGGCCCTGACGCTGGCTGAGATTGCCTTCGCCGGCGCGCAGGCCCAGGACTTGAAGAGTTTCGAGCAGAGGATTACGACCAAGGTGCTGCCCAACGGTCTCACGCTGATCGTTTGCGAGCGGCAGGAGGCGCCGGTCTTCAGCTATTCCACCTTTATCGACGCCGGCGACGTGAACGACCCCTCGGGCGAGAGCGGGCTAGCGCACATGTTCGAGCATCTGGCCTTCAAGGGGACCAGCGAGATCGGCACCACGGACTACGCCGACGAAAAGGTGGCGCTGGCCAAGGTGGAGGCGGCCAACAACGCCTACGAGGCCGAGTACCTGAAGGCCGTCGGCCGCGATGAGCACAAGCTCGCCGAGCTGGAAAAGGCCTTCAAAGAGGCTACGGACGAGGCGCACAAGTTCGTGATCCCCAACCAGTTTACCGATATTGCCGAGCGCAACGGAGCCGAGGGCGTGAACGCCTCCACCGGGCTGGATGAGACGAGGTTCTTCTGGTCGATGCCGGAAAACCGGCTGGAGCTTTGGGCGTGGCTGGAGAGCAGCCGCCTGGCCGACACGGTGCCGCGCGAGTTCTACAAGGAACGCGACGTGGTAATCGAAGAGCGGCGGATGCGCACCGATTCCAACCCCAATGGCCGTCTCTTCGAGCAGTTCGTGGCCACCGCCTATGTGGCGCACAACTACGGACGCAGCAACATCGGCTGGCCCAGCGAGGTGAGCCAGATCAACGCCACCGAGGCCATGGAATTCCACAAGAAGTACTACGTGGGGGCCAACATCGTGGTGGCCGTGGTGGGCGACGTCAAAGCATCGGACACGCTGCCGGTGCTGGAGAAATATTTCAGCCGGATTCCCGCCGGTCCCAAGCCGGAGGAGATGACCACCGTCGAGCCCAAACAGTTTGCCGAGAAGACGGTTGCGATCCGCGAGGCCACGCAGCCCATCTATATGGAGGGCTACCACCGGCCCGACTACCACGACCCCGACGACGCGGTCTACGACGCCATCAGCGACATTATGTCGAACGGCCGGGTCTCGCGGCTCTATCGCAGCCTCGTCCGCGACCAGCAGATTGCCGCCGGAGCCGAAGGAGTGAGTCCGTATCCGGGCGGCAAGTACCCCGGTCTGTTCGTCTTCTTTGCCGTTCCCCTGCCGGGGCACACACCGGCGGAGATGCGCGACGCCATCCATAAAGAAATTGACAAGCTGAAGACCGCGGACGTCAGCGACGAAGAGCTGGCCATGTACAAGACGCGAACTCGCGCCGACCTGCTGCGCGGCCTGGCAGACAACCAGGGACTGGCGAACAATCTGGCCGAGTACCAGACCCGCTTTGGCGACTGGCGGGAGCTCTTCCTGCAACTTGACCGGGTGGACAAGGTGACCAAGGCCGATATCCGGCGCGTGGCCAACCAGGTGTTTGTCGCCGGCAACCGCACCGGCGCATGGATCGAGACAGCGGCTCCCGCGACGACAGCCAGGAAAGATGGAGGCGCGCAATGAAGAGCCTGTGGAGTGGTCAGCCTAGATTGCGGCCTATACAAGTTTGTGCTGTTCCCACCCTAGCCGCAAAAGCAAAGACGCGGCGAGGGTGGGGCACCCGGGGTTCGGTAGTAAAGATGTTTCCCATTTTTGCGCTGGTCGGCGCTCTTTTGGGGGCGTTGGCTGCGCCCACCGCGCTCCATGCGCAGCAAAACAAGCCATGGGAGAAGATTCCGATACCCAAGTTGCATGATTTCAAGCCCCAGCAGCCCAAACGCATCGAGCTCAAGAACGGAATCGTCGTCTTTTTGCAGGAGGATCACGAGCTGCCGTTTGTGTCTGGATCGGTGCTCATTCCCGGCGGGTCGCGGGACGAGGATCCGGCCAAGACTGGTTTGGCAGGTCTTTACGGCCAGGCGTGGCGGACCAGCGGGGCAAAACTCAGTGGCGACGCACTGGACGATCTGCTCGAGGCCAAGGCCGCCCACATTGAAACCGAAGCCGACGAAGACTCGACCGCGCTCTCGTGGGATTCGTTGAAGGGCGATGCGGACCAGGTCTTTTCCCTCGCTTTGGACTTGCTTTTACACCCCAAGTTCAATGCGGAAAAGCTCGAACTGGCCCAGGAACAGGAAGCCACGGGCATCATCCGGCGCAACGACGACGAATCGGGGATCGCCGGCCGCGAGGCGGCCAAGCTGGTTTACGGGGCCAACAGCCCCTACACCCGGCAGCCGGAGCTGGCTACCATCGGCGCGGTCACCGTGGACGATCTGAAGGCGTGGCACGACCGCACCATCGGCGGCAAGCTGATCGTGGCTATCGGCGGCGACTTCGACCCCGTGGCCATGGAGGCCAAGCTGCGCGCGGCCTTTGAAGGGCTGCCGCCGGTGAAGCCCGCGCCGGCCCGCTACGACGTCTTTGCCGGTCCCGCGCCAGGCATCTCCTTCATCGACAAGGAAGACGTCAACCAATCCAATGTGGAGATCGTGGGCCTGGGCACGGACCGCCGCAATCCCGACGTTCCCGCGCTCGCCGTGATGAACGAAATCCTGGGCGGCGGCTTTACCAGCCGGCTCTTCCAGAAGGTACGCACCGAACTGGGCCTGGCCTATGCTGTGGGCGGCGGCTTAAGCTTCGCTTATGACCACCCGGCTGCGTTCCGCGTGGTTGTACTCACCAAGAGCGCCTCCACCGTGGACGCCACCAGGGCCGCGCTCGGCGAGATCGACGGGATGACCACCAGGCCCTTCACCGAAGAGGAGCTCACACGCGCCAAGGACAACCTTCTCAACTCGTTCCTCTTCCGCTACGACACCAGGGAAAAGGTGCTGGCCGAGCGGGTGCGGCTTGAGTTCTACGGCTATCCGGCCGACTATCTGGAGAGTTACAGGGTGGCCCTCGAAAAGGTAACGCTGGCCGACCTGAATGCGGTAGCCAAGAAGTACATTCACCCCGGCAAGCTGGCCGTGCTGGTGGTAGGCAACGGGCCGGAGATCAAGCCGGGACTGGAGGAACTGAAGCTGGGGCCGGTGCATCCGATCGACATTACCATTCCCACGCCCATGCCCAAGCGACCCGAGCAGCAAAAGTAGGCTCGATCCGAGAATGGCGACCTGAACAATGAGCGGCAAAAATCGCCGGTCTGGAGTGGCTGACAACGATCCAGGCCGGCGTTTTTAAGAAATCTCCGTGCGATGCCGGCGCCCTGGCTGGTTCAGGCACTGAGCTCCCTCGGCATTCAAACAGCGCGCTAGATAGGTTTTCACATTCGCTTGACTAATAGGATGCGATGGAGAAAGACAAGGGAGTCATTAAGTTCAGGCCGCGCAACTTGACGCTTGACAAAGGACCGGCTCTATTTTAACATCAGAGAAATTTTCCCCGGCGGCGAAGTACTTCGCGCCAATCACGGCAGTCAAGTACTTCACCACCAACTTCCCCCCAGGCAAACAGAAAAGGAGATCGCTATGGCCAAGGTAGGCTCTCGCACGATTCGCTGCTACACGACCGCTATTGCTGCGGCGGTATTGTTGCTTTGCGCTGCAAGTGAATTGCACGCGGCAAACAGGATTTTCGACCTTTACATCAAGAACATCGACTCGCAGCCGATCACCATCAAACTACTGACTGAAGAAAACAACTGTTACGAGGGCAATGTGCCGCTGGGCCAGATTTGGGAGAACTTGGCCCCTGGAAGCACGATCAAGATCACGCTGGCCCGCGTTCAAGGCCATGGATGCGACGGAAGACAGGGTGAATTCACTCTCGAATTCACACCTGGCGTCGGCGTGAAAACGAAACAGCACTTCGACTTTGACAATGGAGGAAATCTTGGACTTACGGGGGGCTATCCCAACCAATATCCCGGCAGCCTTAGCGGTAAGAATCGCGTCAATGAAAGCTACACTTACACGACTTTTCAACACCCTCCGGTAACTGCTGGCGAAGCACTAGGGAGATGGTCTCTGCTCTGCCAGCAGATATGCAACTATTCGGCCCAGGACGCCCGAACGACTAGCCAAACAACCACGAAGACATATAGCGATGAGGAGAAGCGTGCGATCAAAACAAGTCTCGAATCAAAGCTGGAGTTCGAGGGCGTCGGCTCCCTAACGGGCACGATTGAAACAAGCTATGAGAAGACGATCGGACATTCGATGAGCGAATCGTTTCAGCGAGGGGAGACCTGGACCGACACGCGAAGTTACGTCTACACCCCCGAGCAGATGCGCGACCTTAATATCTTTGCCCTGTGGCAATGGATCGCTGAAACCAAACTGAGCACCGGGGAAATAGTGACTGTCAGAAGCCCGAAGATCACTTGCACCCCGGATGCCAATTCGCCCCAGTATCTACCGGGCATGCCGCAGGACCTGAAGGCTTGCCGAAACCGGAATTGACCGCTTCCGCTTCTAAGGCGGGTGGCCCAGGTTCCATAAGAAACAAATGCGGGTGCCCCAGGTCTCGCCATTGAGACCTGGGATAACTCGTACCTCAACGATCCAGTCTCAAAATACCCACAACGCCCGTGCCCCATCCTTCGCGTCCTATGCGAAGGGTGGGATACCGCGAACCCAAACCGTCCGTCTCTCTTGCCCCGACCGGCTGTGTACCCCACCCGCGCTTTCGCCGTTGCACAAAATTACCTCCCGTTCGTGCATACTGGCAATAGCAGAGGCGGCGATGCGGAGCCGCCCTGCCGCCGCCCGGCGAGGTCACCCCCCCTATATACTGTGAAACCGTGAAACTGTGAACTTTTTGGCGGCGAGTAGCCCACGTCCAGCAACCAGAAAATCCGCGTGCCCCAAGTCTCGATTCTGAGAGATGCAAGACCAAGCCCCCCCGCCAACCGCTCTCGTGGACCGGGAAACTACAATGGGGAAGGAATAGTATCCGGATGGGGAGCGAAGCATGGAAGGGAACGCAAAGCTGGCCGTGGTCATCATGGCGGCGGGCAAGGGGACGCGGCTGAAGTCGCAGCGGCCCAAGGTGCTGCACGAGATTGGCGGCAAGCCGCTGCTGGCCCACGTGATTGCCGCCGCCAGCCAGGTTGTGGCTCCGGGCGACATCTATGCCGTGATCGGTCACCAGGCAGAGCGGGTGAAGGCAGCAGTGGCCGCATCGGGCGTCCGCTTCGTCGAGCAAACAGAGCAGCGCGGCACCGGCCACGCCATCCAGTGCGCACGCGAAGCCATCGCCGGCTACGAGTACATTCTGGTGCTTTCCGGCGATGTGCCGCTCATCCGGGCGGAGACGATCGAGCAACTCTGGCAATTTCACCAGTCCGAGCAGGCGGCAATGACGATTCTGACCGCCGCTCCCCCCTGCCCCACCGGCTACGGGCGGGTTTTGCGCCAGTCTCCAGATTCTCCGGAAGTCGAAGCCATCGTCGAGCAGAAATCCCTCACGCCGCCGCAGCAGACTGTCCGTGAGATCAACTCCGGCATCTACGCCTTCAAGACCGCGCCGCTGCTCGCGCACCTTGACAAGCTCACCGCCAACAACGCCCACCGTGAGCTTTACCTCACCGATATGGCAGGTCTGCTGCGCGCTGCCGGGGAGCGCGTGGTCGCCGTCGAGGCTGCCGAAGCGGCTGAAGTGTTGGGCGCCAACACCATCGCCGAGCTGGTTGCTCTGGACTCGACCCTCCGCGCCGCGGCTGCCAGCCGTTTAATGGCCGCGGGCGTCACCATCTTCCGCCCGGAAACATGCGTGATCGACGCCGAGGTCGAAGTTGCGCCCGACACGGTCATCGAGCCGTTTGTGCAGTTGCTGGGCTTGACCCGCATCGGCGCCGAATGCCTGATCCGCTCCTACACGGTGATCGAGAATTGCACGGTTGGCGACAATGTGCTGATTCGCCAGGGCTGCGTGCTGGCGGAGAGCACGGTCGGGGATGGGGCCAAAATCGGCCCCTTCGCTCACCTGCGTCCAGGCAGCCAGATCGGCGAAGACGCGCACGTGGGCAACTTTGTGGAGACCAAGAAGGCACGGCTGGGCAAGGGCGCGAAGGCCAACCATCTTACCTACCTGGGCGATGCCGAGGTAGGCGAGGGCAGCAACATCGGCGCCGGAGTGATTACCTGCAACTACGACGGCGTCCGCAAGCACACTACAAAGATCGGCAAGGGCGTCTTCGTGGGCAGCGATTCCACGCTGGTGGCGCCGGTGACGGTGGAGGATGGAGCCTACATCGGCGCTGGCTCCTGCATTACAAAGGACGTGCCTGCGGGCGCTCTGGCCGTGGGTCGGGTTCGCCAGATCACCAAGGAAGGCTGGGTTGCAGCCCGGCGCGCCCGCCAGAAGACGCCGGAATAGCCTGTTTGGGTTGTCCAAATTACACGTTTAATTCATCTTCTGGCATGAAGATTGATCATCAAGGCGGGCTCATGCTTGTGCAGAGGCAGCTCTTCGTGGAACGTTGGACCGTTACGGCGCGTATCTGTAATGGATTCAGGCAAGGCGCATCGTTTTGATACGGTACTAATCTCGGCGTTTTTGTATCCGATCTAGTACTGGGAAGCCTATAACAGGGTAAAGGTCGTTTCAAGAGGACACACCTTCGCGGCCGTTCCCTCGGCTGGCGAGGATCGTGGGAGGAACCAGCTTGGCATTGAACCTGGCGGCAATGGGAGCACCGAACCCCGCGGAGAATCCACGCGCGGAGGGAGAAGCGCGCACGGTTGCAAGACTGCGCAGGCCGGCCCGGATTCTGGTCGTGGATGACGAGGCGCACGTCCGGTCGATGATCGGCGCCACCCTGGAACACCGGGGATATGACGTGCAACTGGCCACCAGCGCCCGCGATGCGTTGGAAACGCTGGAACGGGACGCCTTCGACCTGGTGCTGACCGACATCGTGATGCGGGATGGAAACGGCATTGCCATGCTGGAATGCATCCGCGCGCAGCAACCGAACCTTCCCGTGGTCGTGGTCACTGCGATTCACGACATCAGCGTGGCCATCGACTCCATGCGCCGCGGCGCCTATGACTACCTGCTCAAGCCCTTCGAGCGCGAGCATCTGGCGAGCACGGTGGAGCGCGCCCTCGACCACCGGCAGGCCTTGCAGGAGAGCCACAACTACCAGCAGAGCCTGGAGCAGGTGGTGCGCGCCCGGACGGAGATGCTCCGTCAGGCCATGGAAGATCTGGAACACTCCTACGACGTGACCCTGGAGGCGCTTGGCGACGCTCTGGACCTGAAGGACTCCGAGACCGAAGGACACTCCAAGCGCGTAACCGCTTACACGATCGCGCTGGCCCGGGCCATGGGCGTCGCGCCAGCCGAGATCAAGGTGATCGCGCGCGGCGCTTTTCTGCACGACATCGGCAAGATGGCCATTCCCGACGAGATCCTGCGCAAACCTGGCACGTTGAACCCGGATGAGATGGGGGTCATGCGCGACCATTGCACGCGCGGCTACCACATGCTGCGCAAAATTCCCTTTCTTGCGGAAGCGGCGGAGATTGTCTTCTCCCATCAGGAGCACTACGACGGCAACGGCTATCCGAGCCGGCTGCGCGGAGCCGAGATTCCCATCGGCGCACGTATGTTCGCCGTCGCCGACGCTCTCGACGCCATCACCAGCGACCGGCCCTACCGCAGGGCGCGCAACTTCGACGTAGCGCGCGAAGAGATTCTGCGCTGCTCCGGAACGCAGTTCGATCCCGGCGTTGTCGAGGTCTTTCTCAAGATTCCGAATGATCTTTGGCATGAGCTGCGCTCTGAAATCACCGGCCAGAACAAGCGATTCTCGACCTTCGACATCGCAAACACCCTCGTTCCACCCACGATCTGAAGTATTTTTCAATTCTGCCGCCTGCAGGGGCTAGAACCCTGCATCCAAGAGATGTGTACTGAAATCTCCTTTGGAGCAGAAGCCATGCCCGCACTTTCCGCCGTAGAAGTTGCTTCTTATTTGAAAACCCTGCCGTCCTGGCAGATCGAGAACGGCGAGCTGGTCCGAACCTTTCAATTTGAGGACTTCCGCGCCGCGCTGCGCTTCGTCAACCGTGTGGGTGACCTTGCGGAAGAGGCTGGCCACCATCCGGATATCGACATCCGCTACAACCGGGTCCGCCTGGGCCTGGTGACACACGACGCCGGCGGTCTGACAGCGAAGGACTTCGATCTGGCAGCCCGCATCGAGTAGCTGCCCTGACAGCCTGGGCATGCGGCCCGTTTGCGCCGGAACGTGAGACGCCCCGAGCTTACCCGGCCCCGGCGATCAGGACACTACCCGTTCGCCGAATCGTCCTTAGGAATCCCAAAATGCGGGTTTGAGGACCTTTCATCAGCCTGATGGAGCTTTTTGAGGGTATTTCGATACCACCAAGCTGCTGCCAGCCCTCCGGCGAGCACCGAAGCAGCGGCAATAGTCCCCAGCTTGACCCAGCCAACCGATGGAGCGGCTGCCGTTTGTGAAGTGGAGGAAGCGCTAGAATCCAAAGAGTTTGACATGCCTGAAAGAGCCTCTGGCCCGACCTGTTCCTGTTCTCTGCCCCAAAAAGCGAAGTCTGGGCTTTAGATGCGGAACGATCAAGAAAGATCGTCTGCCACCCGCTAAAAATAATTTCGATTTTTGTATTTGACATCAACCAAATCTATGCTATGGTGTATATATTCCAGTGATGGAGACGGTAGAGCTTGCCTCTCCAGAACTGGAAGTAGTTTGCGTCACTGGCCTCCCGGCACGAACAGCAAGACCGTTCGTGCCGTTTTTTTTGCGCCCAAATCGCCGCGCGCACGTTGCGCGTTCTGTCGCCGCACGGTATATCCCACTCCAGATCACCCCAACGACGAAGATCTGTCGCTACCACCCCAAGAAGCAAAAGCCACTTCTTGGGGGCCCCGGTCGTTGGGGACCCCGAAGCCGCAAAAATCCGCCGCGGTCCGCCGCAGCGGAGCGAGGGTGGGGCACCCCTGCTTTCGATTCATGCTCGCTCCGGTCTAAAATGATGCCAAGAGGGTCTTATGACGAACAACTGGATGAAGCGCCGTTGGGTTTTCGGTTTGGCTATCTTCGCAGTGACCGCGGCCAGCTATGCGCAGTGGTCGAACCCGGCCGACGATATTCCCGCCTATCATCCCTCCGCGCCGCTCAAGGTGAGCGCCCTGCCGCCGATTCTGGCCGGCGCCCAGTTGACGGGGGAACACTTCCGCTATCCCTGGCAGGTGCACGCCTACCAGTTGGCAGCCAAGATCAGCAGCGTAATCTACCAACTTCCCTGCAACTGCCGTTGCGACCGCTCGCTGGGCCACACCAGCCTGCGCAGTTGCTATGAGAATGCGCACAGCACTGAGTGCGACACCTGCGCCAAGGAAGGCTTCTTCGCCTATCAGCAGATCAAGGCCGGCAAGACTCCGGCCGAGATTCGCGCCGCCATCGCGCGCCATGAATACGAGAGCATCGATCTGGAGAAGCAGTAGGCCGGCCGGCGGAAAAACCGGAATTGGCATAGAATGGAAGTAGCAGCACGAGCCAGTTGCTCCGGCTCGCACCCGATGTGGGGGCGTCACGGTTTCGACGGGATCGATTGCGGCTTGGGAGTCATGCCGGGGTGTGGGCACCCGTAATCGCCTGCAAAACAAAAGTTGCCAACGAAAATCTGGCACTTGCAGCTTAATTAAATAAGCTGCCGTCTTCCACGGCTTTGCCTATGGGCTGTGAGCGGACGTCATACAGTAGGCTGGCTTGAGCGGCTCGGTCCGTGTTGTTTCAAGCGAGATCATCGGACTAGTTTTCGGCGCATCTTGTCCGTTCTGAGTGCCGAGGGCGAAACCAAAAGGAACCGGGCAAAGCATGAACACTCCTGGCTGACAGCGATTTCGGACGCGGGTTCGACTCCCGCCGCCTCCACCAATTTTGCGCGTTATCAATAGCTTACCGGCGGTTTTGACTGGCCTGTACAGCGTGCGTTTATTCCCTCCTCCATGCGGCATTCCGCGCCCCTGTCATGCGTAAAAAATGCCTTGCCCCGTGTCTATAGCGTGCGTATACTTGCGTGATTCCTCAGCAGTTGCTTAAATGCAGCTGTTTTTTCCGATATTTCACCTCAATGACACAGATAAGGAGAATGTATGGGAAAAATCAACTTGGGTCGTGTAATCCTCGGGGGCATCGTCGCCGGGATCGTTGCAGACATCCTGGGTTTCCTGGTCGATGGCGTATTGCTGGCGCCTCAATGGAATTACGGGTTGAAGGCGCTAGGGCATACCGATATCTCGTCAAACCAGATCATTTGGTTCAACCTGCTCGGAATCGCGGGTGGCATTGCGCTGGTCTGGATTTACGCTGCCATCCGGCCCCGCTTTGGCGCCGGAGTGAAGACCGCCGTCTGCGCCGGCGTTGCCTATTGGGTTGTCGGTGTGCTGCTCTCCAACTTCAGCTTCATGTGGGTTACACACCTTTTTTCTCGTCACCTTACGGCCTACACAACCGCGTGCGGCCTTGTCGAGCTGATCATTGCCGCGATTGCCGGCGCTGCTCTTTACCAGGAATAAGCCGGCTCCAGCCGCACCAATCTCAATCCAGGCAATTCCCCACCACGCAGTGCAGGCCCATCATCAGAATGGGCCTGCACGTGTCCTTCACACTGCCTAATGTGGCCGATGGCTATTTCGTGTGCGCATGGACTACATATCGTTCCGGCGCCGCGCCGATAAAGTGAAATGGATAACAGGTCACGAGGGTAATTGCGGGTTTTGCCGAGGGGGCCAGGATTGCGGTGTCGCCGGGAGCAGTGATCTGCACCCAATCCACCTCGTAGCGAGTTAGCCCTGTTGCGGTCTGAATCCGGATTTCGTCGCTCTCGCGAATGTCTTTCAGCTCGCGAAAGTATGTATCGCGGTGCCCTGCGATTCCAATGTTACCCGGCTCTCCGGGAAGCGCGGTCCCTTCGATATGTCCCGCACCAAGCCGCAGCGTCCGCGATGTGGTTCCCTCCAGAATTGCCACCGACATTCCAAGCCTTGGAATCTCAATGCGGCCCAGAACATCGCCCTCCTTGACAGCAGCCCTGGGCAGGCCGGCATTGTGCTGTACTTCCGAGCGCATCTGCCGATCGAGGGTATTGTTTGCAACTTCCTGGTAGAACCTTGCGTGGAGCAGAGTAACCGCGACATAAGAGAGCGCAAGGATCCCAACGATAAGAAAAAGTCCCTGGGTCCAACGAAGAAACCCTCGGCCCCGCCCTGCTAGCCTCTTCCGCTCGGTTGTGGATATCATGCCCGCTTACCTTACCGCCGGCGGCGAGGGCGCTAAAGGCACGGAGTACCCAGCCCGGGTGCGGACCGACAAGCGCCCACGCCCCGGCGCGCCGGCCTTCGCCTCGATGACCCTATACCTGCCATCTTGCTTTGTTATCGCGGGAACGTAGGCCAGAGTGTACTGATTGCGGATATCGCGAGCGATCCCTTCGCAGATCGAGGCGATGTCTTTCGACGATTCGGGAAAGAAGGCCTCGCCGCCCGTCTCCTTCGCAAACCGGCTCAGCACAGCGGGGTTCTGATCGCCGTCCTGCTCGTCGAAGATGCCGATCGCGTAGATGATTGCGGAAGACTGCTTTGCCATGCCGATAACCTGCGCCAGGCTATGCTTGCTCGCGTTGTCGCCGCCGTCGCTGATCAGGATCAGCACTTTCTTGTCGCGATTGCCCAGCTTGAGATGCTCGAGAGCGGCAGCTATCCCATCGTACAGCGCGGTCTGGCCGATCGCCTGGATTCTGGAGAGGGCCAGTTGCAGTCGATCCGTCCGGTCTGTGAACGGCATATCCGCGGGAAGGCCAAAGGATACGCGGTCGTTGAAATTGACGACAAACATCTGGTCCTGGGGATTGCTGGAGCGGGCAAATGCCAATGCCGCGGCAATCACATCGGCGCGTTTCGGCGCCATGCTTCCGCTGTTATCGACAAGAATGCCGACTGTAACCGGGATATCTTCGTGGCTGAAGTGCCTGATCTGCTGGAGCACTCCATCCTCATAGACCCGAAAATCGTCTTTGCCGAGCCCGGAAACAAGCGCGTTGCGGCGGTCCAGAACGGTTGCGCTCAGAATCACTATGTCGGCATTCAGCTTGAGGGTGTATTCGCCGCCAGGGCCGCTTTGCGATGGATGGGGATCCTGGGCCCAGGAAGCACAGGTCAGAAGGGTTGCGGCAATAACAGCAACCAAGCGCCGGAGCGCGTAGGCATTTCTCGCCGCAATGCACATTCGGGCATTGAAGAGCTGTGGGGAATGCCCGCCCGTTTCTCTTGGCGCTCTTCGCGCGGATGCGGTCATCTGAGTCATCCGTCCAGTCCTGCAATTCAATCTGAAGCGGCCGCCTTGGGAGTCCGCACGCGTGAATGGCCAAGGGAGGCGATACTCGCGCACCGCCTCCTTCGGCCCATCGTTCCCGGTTCACTTGAGGGGCAGAGTGATCCACCCCCCAATTGATTTAAGCAGTGCTCTTCAAGAGACCCGAGAGAAGAAAACCGCCGCCCAGCGTAAGCAGCCCAAGCAGCCCAATCAGGGGAAGATGACTGGCTGTCTTAGGCAGAGAGGCGACCAGCACGGGTTGCGGCGCGGCAGCAGGAGCTGGGGCAACTGCAACCACCTCGGCAGGAGGCGCTTCAACAACCAGGGCTGTATCGACCGTTTCACCCTTCGGGTTGACTGCCTCAATCGGCGCGGTGTTTAGAATCTCGACGGGCGCAGCCGCCAGCACGAGAGGCGTGGAGAGCACAGCCTCATTTGTTTCAGTGGCCAACTGGATGGCCCTGGGCCTGTCATAGACAAATTGGTCGCCCCATTCACGGCCGGGATAGAACCATGCCTTCAGAGCCTCAGGCTCTCCGGCGGGCCGCTCCCGAAAAGTGATGACGGTCTTTTTGGTAGCCTTCAACCGATAGTTGGGGATTGCGAGGATGGTGGTGTATACATGGGTTTCGTCCGGGCTTAAAATCTGGACGATGTGCCGGTCCGAGGGCGAGTCGAGAACCTTGATGATGTAAGTGCCAGCCGGCAAGATCTGGGCGCCTACGCCCGGAACTTCGACTGGCCCGCTGAAGGTGACAACAGTCTTCCTGTCCCGCTCGTCAGCCTTTGCTTTCGGCGTGGCGAGAAGACAAACTACGGTAAGGCACAGTACTGTTCCTAGTCCTTTGACAAGTTTCATTTCTCTCCGCTGTTCTCTCCGATTCACTTCCACGGCGGTTTTCATGCGGTCTCTTTATGCTGTCGGCATCACTAGTGTAGTCCGCCAGAAATAGAGTCCTTTATATATCGAAGTCATCTCATACGATGAGGAGACTTCGATATGCGTGTAGCGCCATCAATTGCATTGTCCGATGAGATTCGGCTTCGTCTGGAAAAG